>OGCI01000770.1_pt1 | contig 32344 bp, 34 predicted proteins | sample 1570021 | NCBI WGS metagenome assembly OGCI01 (sample SAMN06264664, study PRJEB24512) | hot springs metagenome | isolation source: Hot spring water | place: South Africa: Tshipise | collected 2015-06-21 | reverse complement strand
CATGACGTATTTGTTCCGACAATGATCGAACATGTCGAAAAAACGGGCGTCCATTCCGGCGATAGTTATGCGCTGTTGCCTGCTCAATCGTTTACAGAAGAAGAGAAAAAGAAAATGGTCGATTATGCAAAGCGAATAACGAAACAGCTTCATTTTAAAGGGTTAATGAACGTTCAATTTATCGTTCGTAACGGCGAAGTATACGTCTTAGAAGTCAATCCACGCGCAAGCCGAACGGTGCCGATTGTGAGCAAAGTGACAGGTGTGCCGATGGTTCAACTAGCGACAAACGTATTGCTTGGGAAATATTTGTCGGAATACGTCATTCAATCGCCTTCTCTCCCGTATGTTGTCTTAAAATACCCTGTTTTTTCGACATATAAATTGCCGGGAGTCGATCCGCTCGTTGGCCCAGAAATGAAATCGACGGGGGAAGGAATTAGCATCGCAAAAACAGTGCAAGAAGCGGCGTTAAAAAGCTTTTATCCGTACCTTGTAAAGAAAAAAGGGGCGCATGAAATATATGTGGACGCGCCAGAAAAGGCCGCATCGCTTATCGAAGCGGCGAGACGATTCGGCTTGACTGTTGTAACGGATGAGCCGTTTGAACAATGGCTTGAGAAAAAAGAGGCGCTCGCGTTTGTTAGTTTCATGCGCGATGACGAAAGCGTGCAGCGAAGAAAACAGGCGCTCGCTCGCCATTTGCTCGTATGTACGGAAGAAGAAACAGCCCGTTTATTTTTCGAGGCGCTCCAAACGGACGATTTTTCCGTTTGTTCGATTCAACAATGGTTAAAAATGATGAAAGAAGTGGTGAAAAAGTGAATACGACAGCAACCGTTCAATTGAAAGGGAAAGATTTTTTAACATTAGCGAACTATTCGAAAGAAGAAATTGAATATTTACTTCATTTAGCGCTTGAATTAAAACGAAAGCAACAAAGCGGGGAAAAGTATACGCCGTTGAGCGGAAAAACGTTGGCGATGATTTTTGAAAAACCGTCTACAAGAACGCGCGTGTCGTTTGAAGTCGGCATGGTGCAATTAGGGGGGCATGCGCTTCATTTAAGCAGCCGCGATTTGCAAATTGGACGCGGCGAGACGATTGCCGATACGGCGCGCGTGCTGTCGCAATATGTGGATGGGATTATGATTCGCACATTTGAGCATGAAAAAGTAGAAGAGCTTGCCCATTATGCAACGATTCCAGTCATTAACGGCTTAACCGATGACGACCATCCGTGCCAAGCGCTTGCGGATTTATTAACGATTTACGAAGTGAAAGGAAAACTGCAAGGGTTAAAGCTTGCTTACATCGGTGACGGCAACAATATGGCGCATGCGTTAATGTTAGCTGCGGCAAAAGTTGGCATGGATTGTGCTGTTGCTTCACCGAAAGGATATGAGCCGAAACAAGCGATCGTCAATGAAGCGAAACAAATGGCGAGCGAAAGCGGAGCGACGATCGTTGTGACAAACGATCCGTACGAAGCGATTGCTGATGCGGATGTGGTGTACACAGACGTTTGGGCAAGCATGGGGCAAGAAGCGGAGGCGAACGAGCGCATGCACATTTTTGCCCCATTTCAAGTGAATGAAGCGCTCGTTCAACAGGCGAAAGACGATTTTATGTTTTTACATTGTTTGCCGGCACACCGCGGTGAAGAAGTGACAGAAGGTGTGATTGATGGAACGCAGTCTTACATTTTCCAACAGGCCGCCAATCGCCTTCACGCCCAAAAAGCGTTGCTCGTTTCATTGCTGTAATTTGTAGCGTTTGCCGTTATTTCTCATCATCGTTTTGCGGGGGAGAGGACATATTATAAAATGAGCAAATGATGAGGAGGGGTACGGATGGGACAAAGCCGACATTTTCGCCCGGGACAAAAAGCGCCAAATAACGGCATATATATTGAAATTGGCGAGACAGGCGACCAAGTGAAAAACCCGAAAAAATTAAAGCTAAAAGCAGGTGACCGTTTCCCTGAAACGTCAAACCATAACCGCATTTGGACATACTTTCCGAAACCGTAAGCCATCCTTGCATAAGGGTGGCTTTGCCATTATAATACATAATAGATGAAGGTCAAATAAAGTCAAAGTCAAAGGGGTGAGTACGATGAATATGCAACAAATGACGGAAAAAGTGCAAGAAGCGTTCATGCGAGCTCAATCGTTGGCGGTGGAGAAGCAACATCAAGAGATTGACGTCGAGCACGTATGTATCGCGTTGTTAGAACAAGAAGATGGACTTGCGCGGCGCATATGTGAAAAAATGTCCGTCTCGATTTCCGCGCTGCGCGATGAGTGGAATAAACAGCTAAATAAAAAGCCGCAAGTTCTCACGAGCACAGAAGCGGGGAAAATATACGTAACGAGCCGTCTACAACAATGGATTGTGCGGGCAGAACAAGAAGCGAAACAAATGAACGATGAATATATATCGGTTGAGCACTTGTTTCTTGCGCTCGTTGACGATCGAGAGGCGAAACCGATATTGTCGCGCTACGGCATCGACCGAGCGAAACTGTTACAAACGATTATGGAAATAAGGGGGAATCAACGGGTGGTTAGTCCGCATCCAGAAGCGACATATGAAGCGTTGCAAAAATATGGCCGCGATTTAGTAGCGGAAGTGAAGGCAGGGAAAATTGATCCGGTCATTGGCCGCGATAGCGAAATTCGCCGTGTCATTCGCATTTTGTCACGTAAGACGAAAAACAATCCCGTTTTAATCGGTGAACCGGGCGTCGGAAAAACGGCGATTGTCGAAGGATTAGCGCAACGCATCGTGCGAAAAGATGTGCCAGAAGGGTTAAAAGATAAAACGATTTTTGCGCTAGATATGAGTGCATTGATTGCTGGCGCAAAGTTTCGCGGCGAGTTTGAAGAACGGTTAAAAGCGGTATTAAACGAAGTGAAAAAAAGCGAAGGGAGAATCATCTTATTTATTGACGAACTACATACGATCGTCGGCGCAGGACGGACGGATGGAGCGCTCGATGCCGGCAATATGTTAAAGCCGATGCTTGCGCGCGGAGAATTGCATTGCATTGGAGCGACGACGCTTGATGAGTATCGTCAATATATTGAAAAAGACCCAGCGCTCGAACGCCGTTTCCAACAAGTGCTCGTTCAAGAGCCGACCGTCGAAGATACAATTTCGATTTTGCGCGGCTTAAAAGAGCGGTTTGAAATTCATCACGGGGTAAACATTCATGATGGGGCGCTCGTTGCGGCGGCGACGTTATCCGATCGGTACATTTCTGACCGCTTTTTGCCTGATAAAGCGATTGACTTAGTCGATGAAGCGTGCGCGATGATTCGTACGGAGATCGACTCGATGCCGACGGAGTTAGATGAAGTAATGCGAAAAATGATGCAGCTTGAAATTGAGGAAGCGGCGCTGAAAAAAGAACAAGATGAAGCAAGTAAACAGCGCTTACAAGCGTTGTCGCAAGAACTTGCGAATTTGCGCGAAAAAGCGAACGCGATGAAAGCGCAATGGGAAAAAGAAAAAGAAGCGATTCAACACGTGCGCGCGCTCCGTGAACAGTTAGAAAAAGCGAAGCGCGAACTAGAAGAAGCGGAAAACAACTACGATTTAAATAAAGCAGCAGAATTGCGCCACGGCCGCATTCCGCAACTTGAAAAGGAATTAAAACAACTTGAACAAAGCGAAAAAGAAAGACGATTGTTGCGTGAAGAAGTGACCGAAGAAGAAATCGCATCGATCGTATCAAAATGGACAGGCATTCCAGTCACTAAACTTGTTGAAGGTGAGCGCGAAAAATTGTTGCGCTTAGCCGATATTTTACATGAGCGCGTCATTGGGCAAGATGAGGCGGTGGAACTTGTGAGCGATGCGGTGTTGCGCGCGCGTGCGGGCATGAAAGATCCGAATCGTCCGATCGGTTCATTTCTTTTCCTCGGTCCGACAGGCGTTGGGAAAACAGAATTAGCGAAAGCGTTAGCCGAGGCGCTTTTCGATAGCGAACAACAAATGATTCGCATCGATATGTCGGAATATATGGAGAAACATGCGGTGTCTCGTTTAATTGGCGCCCCACCGGGATACGTTGGCTATGAAGAAGGTGGACAGTTAACGGAGGCGGTGCGCAGAAAACCGTATTCCGTCATTTTGCTTGATGAAGTGGAAAAAGCGCATCCAGAAGTGTTTAACATTTTGTTGCAAATGCTCGATGACGGCCGCATGACTGACTCGCAAGGAAGAACGGTCGACTTTAAAAATACGGTTGTTATTATGACGTCAAACATCGGCTCACATGCGTTGTTAGAAGCGGTCGATGCGCACGGAGACGTAAGTGAAGAAGCGCGCGAACAAGTGTTGAAACAATTGCGGATGCATTTCCGCCCAGAATTTTTAAACCGCATTGACGATATCGTCTTGTTTAAACCGTTAACGGTACGTGAAGTGAAAGGGATTGTAGATAAGTTTATGAAGCAGCTAGAAGAGCGGCTCGCCGAACGCCATATTAAAGTGACGTTAACAGATGAGGCGAAAACGTACATCGCTACACACGGATTTGACGCCGTATACGGTGCGCGCCCATTGAAGCGATTTATTCAAAAACATATTGAAACGAAGCTAGCACGCGAAATGATCGCTGGGCATATCGCCGATTACAGCACGATTACAATTGATGTGGAAGAAAATGAATTAGTCGTAAAAAAAGGATAAACGGACGAACGCCGTTTATCCTTTTTTAATGATGCACAGGGTCGTTTGGAATGAGTTGAGCGATTGCGATAATGAGAACGGTTGCAATGACGGCGAGCGTCGTGCCCGTTGAGAAATGATAAGCGACGCCGATCATTGAGCTAACGACGTATGTCACCATGTTAATTAATAAAAACGTCCAAAAAAACGTCCAAAAAACGCGCATGTAACTCCCTCCTTTACACTCTTTTTTATCTTAACATAAATAGTTAATAGGCGAAAACGAAAAAATTGCAACGCCTAGTACGTAAGAAAGAAAAACGCATACGATATATTGTACAATGATGTGCGTAAGGTGGACAGCGATGGCAGCGAAGCAACGATTTTTCCAATTCAGCGAGCAATGGTGTGCGATTCATATTCCAGACCGACCGAACGGATTTGCTTTATTGATTTTAGGGGATGTGTCTCATTTTGTCGATGACGAAACGAGCTTATGGATACAACATGCTGGAAAAAACAAGCTGTTACATGAACTACTACAACGTGGGTACACAATTTTTTATTCCCATTTGTACGGTGCGAACTGGGGCAGTCCAAAAGCGGTGAAATTAGCCAAACAGCTTATGTATTATGTGCTAAAAACAGAAATTTTAAATGAGCGCATTTACGTGTTGGCAGAAGGAATGGGCGCGCTTGTCGCATTGCCTTTTATGGATGATGTAGGCGATCATATACGAGCGGTGGCGTTATTAAATCCTTGCATATATTTGCAGGCGCAGCTGCAATATGAAAAAGAACATAAATTTTTTTACAAACGGTTGATGAGACAGTTGAAACAAGCGTACGGAGAAGAGGACGTGGAACGTCATATACAACAGCCGAAGCCGCCTGTTGTACCGGTGAAAATTTGGCAAGTGTCCGGCGTCAATCCTTATCCGCCGACGATTCACGCGAGGGCGTACGCCCAAGCGTTTGGCGTACCTGTTTCGTACCATTTGCCTGAAAAAAAGTATACGTTTGCGCAAGCGATCCATACATTTTTTGAGCAGTATAATGACGTATAGTCCCCACACGTGTGGGGATTTTTTCTTTACGAGCAAGAAATGAAGCAAGTAAAATAAGGGGGAAAAGAAAAAAGGAGTGTTGCATATTGATGAGGCGATATATATTGTTTATGTTCGCACTAATTTTCATATTATCTTCTTGCGCTCCTGTACATATGTCATCAGCGAAGTTACAAAAAGTCGGCATGCTCGTTTCGGATACGATCAATGACCAAGTATGGGGAACGAAAGGATATAAAGGGCTACTTCGTGTACAGGCGAAGTTTGGTGTGGAAGTATTTTATCGTGAAGGTGTAGACTCAAAAGCAGCTGCTCAAAAGGCGGTCGAAGATTTTAAACGAAAAGGTGTCAATCTTATTTTCGGGCACGGCCAAGAATACGGTGCTTATTTTGATGAGTTGGCTGAACAATATCCCGACATTCATTTTGTTTTTTTTAACGGAGAGGCGAAGAAAAAAAATGTGACGAGCTTAAACTTTGAAGGACATGCGATGGGCTTTTTTGGCGGCATGGTCGCCGGACATATGACGAAAACAAATAAAGTCGGCGTCATTGCTGCATTTGAATGGCAGCCAGAAGTAGACGGCTTTTTTGAAGGAGCGTCGTATGAAAAAAAAGACGTCCATGTCGACGTGGAGTATGTGCAAAGCTGGGATGATATCGATGCGGCACTAACTATACTAGACCGCATGATTCACGATGGTGTCGATGTTGTATATGCGGCTGGTGATACATTTAGCGTCCCTGTTATTGAAAAAGTAAAAGAACACGGTCTTTATGCGATTGGCTATGTGACAGACCAAGCGGATTTAGGGGAGAGAACGGTATTAACGAGCACCGTTCAACATGTAGATGAACTGTATGAACTGGCGGTAGAAAAGTTTATAAAAGGCGAGCTTACGTCGGGGACGACATACGTTGATTTTCAAGATGGCGTCATCGAAATGGGGACGTTTAGCCCGGTCGTTGATGAACCGTTTCAACAAAAAATAAAGAAAGCGGTCGAACGATATAAACAAACAGGAAAATTGCCGAATGAGTAAAAGGGGTGTCGAGCACATCCCTTATTTTTTTATTGCGCGAAATAAAAAAAGAAAGTAAAATTAGTACCAAGTAATAAAGTTTGATGATAAAAGGAGACGATATTTCCGTGAGTGCAGGAATTATTGGAATTGGACGGTATTTGCCAGAACGTATTGTGACGAATAAAGAGTTAGAACAACGAATGGATACGTCAGATGAATGGATTCGAACGCGAACAGGCATTGAAGAACGACGCATCGCTTCCGATGATATGGATACGTCCGATATGGGATATATCGCAGCGAAGCGTGCCCTTGACGATGCAGGCATTTCTCCTGAACAAATTGATTTCATTTTAGTGGCGACGGTGACACCGGATCGTGCGTTTCCGTCTGTCGCATGTATGCTGCAAGAGAAGCTCGGGGCGGTGCGTGCCGCAGCGCTTGACGTCAGCGCCGCATGCGCGGGATTTATGTATGCGATGGTGACGGCAAAACAATTTATTGAGACGAATACGTACAAATATGTGCTCGTCGTTGGGGTGGAAAAGTTATCGAAAATTGTTGATTGGAATGACAGAAATACAGCGGTATTGTTTGGTGACGGTGCAGGAGCGGTTGTGATGGGCAAAGTGTCTGAAGGACGGGGCATCGTGTCGTTTGAGCTTGGTGCTGATGGAACAGGCGGCAAATATTTATACCAAGACGATTACGTCGTCATGAACGGACGGGAAGTATTTAAGTTTGCGGTGCGCCAAATGGGCGAATCGTGCATTCGCGTATTAGAAAAAGCCGGATTGACGAAAGCGGACGTTGACTTTTTAATCCCACACCAAGCGAACATTCGCATTATGGAGGCGGCACGCGAACGGTTAGAACTGCCGATTGAACGCATGTCGATTACAGTAAACAAATATGGCAATACGTCAGCTGCTTCGATTCCTATTTCGATCGTTGAAGAAGTGGAAGCAGGGCGCATTCAAGATGACGATTTAATCATTATGGTCGGATTTGGAGGCGGTTTGACGTGGGGCGCGATTGCATTGCGCTGGGGGAAATAACGATGGTATGATGAAACAAAGGAGTGATGAGTGGTGAAAAAAAGACGAGTTGTTGTCACCGGATTAGGAGCGGTGACACCGTTAGGAAACGACGTGGAAACGACGTGGAAACATATCATTGCCGGACAGTCTGGCATCGGTCCGCTCACACGGTTAAACGCGGACGATTTTCCTGCGAAAGTGGCAGCGGAAGTGAAAGATTTTGATGTTGAACAATTTATCGATAAAAAAGAAGCGCGCAAAATGGACCGGTTTACGCAATATGCGGTTGCTGCTTCGATGATGGCAGTAAAAGATGCCGATTTGCAAATTACAGAGGAAAACGCAGCGCGCGTTGGCGTATGGATCGGCTCAGGTATCGGCGGGATGGAAACGTACGAAGAACAGTTGAAGACGTTTTTAGAAAAAGGGTATCGTCGCGTCAGCCCGTTTTTCGTTCCAATGATGATTCCAGATATGGCGGCGGGTCAAGTGTCGATTATGCTTGGGGCAAAAGGAATAAACTCATGTACCGTCACCGCTTGTGCAACAGGAACGAACTCGATCGGTGATGCGTTTAAAGTCATTGAGCGCGGCGATGCGGATGTGATGATTACAGGGGGAACAGAAGCGCCGATTACACATATGGCGTTCGCCGGATTTAGCGCGGCGAAAGCGCTCTCGTTTAACCCTGATCCGAAAACGGCGTGCCGTCCGTTCGATCAACATCGCGATGGGTTTATTATGGGTGAAGGGGCTGGCATTATCATTTTAGAAGAGCTTGAACACGCGCTTGCACGTGGGGCGCGCATTTATGCTGAAATTGTCGGCTACGGGGCAACAGGCGATGCATATCATATTACGGCGCCAGCACCCGGCGGTGAAGGGGGCGTTCGTGCGATGCGCCAAGCGCTTCGTGATGCGAATATGCAGCCAGAAGACATCGACTACATTAATGCGCACGGAACGAGCACGGAATATAACGATAAATATGAAACGATGGCGATTAAAGAAGTATTTGGCGAACACGCATACAAACTAGCTGTAAGCTCGACGAAATCGATGACGGGTCATTTGCTCGGAGCAGCGGGTGCGATTGAAGCGATTTTCTCTGTTTTATCCATTTACGATAACGTCATTCCGCCGACGATCAACTACGAAACGCCAGATCCGGAATGCGATTTAGATTACGTGCCAAATGTAGCGCGTAAACAACGTGTGCGCGCTGTATTAAGCAATTCGCTTGGCTTTGGTGGACATAATGCAACAATTATTTTCAAGGCGTACGAAGGATGAGGATTCCCTCATCCTTTTTTCACGTTTCCCTTTCGTTTGTCGTACAATGCAATGACGAAAGGAGGAAACGTCATGGGGGTTGTGAATACGAAACATTGGTTTGAACGCGATATATGGCGTCAGAAAATAGAAGAAGATGTGCAGCGTCATTTATTTGCGCACGGCATGGCGCGGCGCAATCAACATGAGATGATGAAACAGCTAGAGCAAAAAAACGTCTGGGCGTTTGTTGCAAAAAAGTTTGCGGAGCTAAAAAAAGAGTGGAACGGCCCAGATGTGCCGATTTATATTTTCCCTGCGGATGCAACGAACCGTGCACTTCAACATGAGTTTGGTGGAAAATCAGGCGTCGCTTTTCGCGATCAGCTATTTTTATTTTTACTTCCTTATCTGTCCAACGAACATATTTATGCCCTCCTCATTCATGAATATCATCACGTTTGTCGCCTACACGTTGATCCGAAAGATGAACGAGAATATACGCTCATTGACCGCATCGTGATGGAAGTATTGGCCGAACATGCGGTATACGAACGGCTTGGGAGCGAATATGTCGCCAAATGGACGACATATTACACAGAAGAGCAACTCAAGCAGTTTACGAAAAAATGGATCGTTCCGAACATGTCGCTTCGCCCTGATGATGCCCGTTACCGTGCGCTTTTATACGGTTCAACATTTTATCCACGCATGCTTGGCTATGCGGTCGGGTACGACATTGTGAAGCGGGCGTTGACAAAAAAGACGATGATTGAGCTATTTGCTATGCCGGCAGAAGAAATTTTTTTGTTGTAACGCATCGTTCGTCCTATTGTTCATACATATAGTAGTGGACAAGGGGGACTTATATATGCGTTTCTTTTTTTATTTGCTTGGGTTTGGCATGTCGGTCGTCGGTGGAACGACGATGATTGCATATTTAAACATCATCGCTTCACGCTCAGATTGGAAAGAATACGTCATGTTTATTAGCACAAAAGTGGAGTGTTATTTTCTCCCCATTGGATTGTTCATTACGTGGTTAAGTATTTTTTTTCCTTCACAAGATGATGGTTAATTTTAGGGTGAAATGGAATAAAATGAGCAGCCTCTGACCATACTGTGAACAAATCGTTCGAAGTGAGGGGTTATGCATGTTATATCTTCACGATGTTTGGGTGAATTGGTTTGAAGGGGAAGAAAACGGATATAACGTTTGCCACTTTTACGAGTGGAGAAAAGATGATGCGATTGAGTTGTTGGATCAAGTGCCAGTATTAAAAGTGAGCCCACAACTGTTTTATTACTTAGAAAATAGTTTATCGGAAATTCCGAAGGCGCTGCTTGAAGATGTGCATCAAAAAGCGTATGTACGTAAAAATCATGAACGCATTCAGCTTGAATATTGTTTTATCGCTACAGATGGTTATGGCATTATTGCAATTGATACGATTGGCTATCATATTCCGATTCGCAAAAGCCGACTCATTCCGCGTCAAGAACAACTCGTATACGACATGGTGAAAGAGCAAGATGTGCGCCTATATTCGTTTGAACAAAGCGAAAGGGAGTATCACATTTTATCGCCGCATCCGGCGCTTATGAGCGGATTGACCCGAAAAGAGCGGCAATTGAAGCAGCCATTATTTATGGCGCTCGACCAGCTGTATGGAACGAAAAATGCCGCTGAAGTGCGCTATTGGTATACGGAATGGGCGCCAGAAAAGTACGCATACATTCAACAAATGTCGTTTGAAGAAGCGTGGAACGGCTTGTACGAAGAAGCGAAATACGGTTGGTCCGAACGGCACGCTCATTTATGCGAGCGGCTCGTAAAAGGGCAGCCGTTTTTTGAAAAACTATGGGAAATGGAACAAGAACCGAAAGTCAATTAAAAACTCAGCTCGCGTGGAGCTGAGTTTTTATTTTCTTTTTCTTCCTAAACCAATGGCATTTTCCATTTTCTTTAACATTTTACTTGCGACGCGATTTGCTTTTTCGGCACCTTCGTCTAAAATATCGTCTAATTTCGTGCTTTCCATGAGCTCGTAATATTTTTCTTGAATTGGCGTTAGGGCGTCAATAATGACTTGAGCGACATCGGCTTTAAACTCCCCGTACCCTTTTCCAGCGTATCGTTCTTCTAATTGCTCGATCGGTTCGTCCGCTAAAATAGAGTAAATCGTTAATAAGTTCGATACGCCTGGTTTATTTTCCTTATCGTAACGAATGACGCCTTCTGAATCGGTGACAGCACTTTTTACTTTTTTCTCGATCGTTTTCGCATCATCAAGTAACGTAATGTACGATTTTTGGTTCGGATCGGATTTACTCATTTTTTTCGTCGGATCAGTGAGCGACATAATGCGTGCCCCGATTCGCGCTTCTGGGATCGTGAAAATGTCCCCGTACCGTTTATTAAATCGCTCCGCTAAATCGCGTGTCAACTCAATATGTTGTTTTTGATCTTCACCGACAGGAACGATGTCTGTCGAGTAAAGTAAAATGTCGGCTGCCATAAGCGGCGGATACGTTAACAATCCGGCGCTTACTGCCTCTTTTCCGGCTGATTTATCTTTAAATTGCGTCATCCGCTCTAATTCGCCAATGTAGGCGATGCATTGCAAAATCCAGCCCGCTTGCGCATGCGCAGGCACTTCTGACTGAATAAATAACGTCGATTTGTTCGGATCAATGCCGACCGCTAAATAAAATGCAGCTAAACTGCGAATGTTTTTCCGAAGCGCTAGCCGATCTTGCGGAACGGTAATCGCATGTTGATCGACGATGCAAAAGTAGCAGTTGTAGTCGTGTTGCAGTTCAACAAACTGTTTCATCGCTCCGATATAGTTGCCGAGCGTAATGACGCCGCTTGGTTGAATACCTGAAAAAATGGTCTTCATCGAATCACTCCTTTTCATTTTTTGACAATAAAAAAAGTCCTATCATCTTTAGGGACGATAGAACCGTGGTGCCACCCTAGTTATTGTCATGACGACAATCACTTTGCCCATGCGTTACGCATGGCGCCTTTGTAACGGAAGGCAACCGTCCAAACCTACTCTCGTTTCAGCTTGAATGCTCGAAAGCCCATTCCATATAACTAGCGGCTTGTTCGCACCGTCCACAAGCTCTCTGAACGCCTCGTTATATGTACTATTCTTTGTCATCGCATCAGTTTTTTAAAACATTATATGACGTTTGCTTTTCCTTGTCAACGAACGTACGACAAAATGAGCGTGAGTAATGTAATGATTAAACCAGCGAAGAAAAACGGTGCTCCCCACTTTGTTCTCCCTTGATTGTCGTCTTGTTCATCGGCATCATCCATTTCAACAGGGGGGCGAAACAACCGTTTAAAACTAGAAATCGTCATATCGAAAAAACCTTTTTCATATATGAAACGAAATCCGCCAATAATAACAAGAGGTTGGGCGATGTAAAAAGAAATATTAATAAATGTGAGCCACCAATCGCTTGAAAAAAGTGCAACCGTTAGCGCAATGAAAAATACGAGAAAGCTTGTCACGACTGCTTTTTTCACCATTCATCCACCTTTCGCGCTTAATCGCTGTGAAGTATTATACTAAAAAAAGTGTAAATTTTCTATTTACAAACGAATAAAAAACAAATAAAATAGTCATCAAGCTGATTTTATCACATATGTTAAAAAACCTTACACTTAGTTAAAATGTTAGAAAATTTAAAAAAAGTTTTTAAAAAATCTTTTCAAATATATTAATTCGTTATATAATGTCCTTGTGTTTCAAATCTTCTGATAAATCAGAAGATGGAAATAAAATCTAAAAATAAAAGATGAGGGGGAAACTCGCATGAAGAAAAAGTTATCCATCTTTTTCGCTCTTCTTCTTGCGCTGTCGACGTTTTTAGCGGCATGTGGCAGCAAAGAAGAAGCGAAGCCTTCTGATGAAGGTAAACAACCAGCTCAAGAAGAGCCAGCAAAAGAGCAAGTATTGAACTTGTTAGAAACTTCTGAAATTCCTTCACTAGACTCTACGTTAGCGACTGACAGCGTATCGTTCCGCGTCATGAACAACGTATTTGAAGGGTTATATCGCTTAGACCAAAACAACGAACCAACGCCAGGAATGGCTGAAAGCTATGAAGTAAGCGAAGATGGAAAAGTGTACACATTCAAACTTCGCGATGCAAAATGGTCAAACGGCGAGCCTGTAACGGCAAACGATTTCGTATTTGCATGGAGAAAAGCGCTTGATCCAAACACAGGTGCTGAGTATGCGTACATTATGTACGACATTAAAAACGCTGAAGAAGTAAACACAGGAAAAGTGCCTGTTGACCAATTAGGCGTGAAAGCAATTGACGACAAAACGTTACAAGTTGAATTGAAAAACCCAATTCCATACTTCTTAAGCTTATTAGCGTTCCCAACGTTCTATCCACAAAACGAAAAGTATGTGAAAGAGCAAGGGGACAAATACGGTCTTGAAGCAAACACAACCATTTACAACGGTCCGTTCGTATTAAGCGAGTGGAAACATGAACAAAGCTTCCAATTAAAGAAAAACGAACAATATTGGGATGCACAAACAGTTAAACTTGAAACAATTAACTTTAACATCGTAAAAGATGTAGCGACAGGTGTAAACTTGTATGAAACAAACAAAGCAGACCGCGTCGGTTTAAGTGCAGAGTTTGTTGACAAATATAGCAGCGACAAAAACTTTAAAACAAAATCTGAACCAGTATTATTCTTCATTCGTATGAACCAAAAGAATGAAGTGTTGAAAAACGTAAATGCTCGCAAAGCGATTGCGATGGGCTTCGATAAAGAAGCGATGGTTGCGACGATTTTAAACAACGGTTCTAAAGCAGCGAACTACTTCGTTCCACAAGGATTCGTTACAGGTCCGAACGGAAAAGACTTCCGTGAAGAAAATGGCGACTTAGTGAAATTCAACGCTGAAGAAGCGAAAAAATATTGGGAACAAGCGAAAAAAGAGCTTGGCAAAGACAAAGTTACGCTTGAATTGTTAAACTACGACTCTGAAAGTGCGAAGAAAATCGGTGAATTTTTGAAAGAGCAACTTGAGACAAACTTACCAGGCTTAACAATTAACATTAAACAACAACCATTTAAACAAAAACTTGATCTTGAAAGCAAAATGCAATATGAGCTTTCATTTGCAGGTTGGGGTCCAGACTATCAAGACCCAATGACATTCATCGATATGTTTGTCACAAACGGTGCTCACAACCAAACAGGTTGGTCAAATGCGGAGTACGACAAACTTGTAAAAGATGCGAAAACAACGCTTCTTTCTGACTTGCAAGCTCGTTGGGATGCGATGGTAAAAGCTGAGAAAATCTTGTTAGATGAGGCAGTTATCGCGCCAATGTACCAACGTGGTGCAGCGTACTTAGAGCGTGAATACGTGAAAGGTATCGTTGATCATCCATTTGGTCCAGACAATAGCTATAAGTGGGCTTATATCGAGTAATCGAAAAAGAAAGGAGAGTATATGTGCGAAAGCATATACTCTCCTTTTGCCTGCTAATCAGTAAAATTTCAAAAAGTTTTTAATTTTGTAAGGAGGTGTGCGATATGGCACGATATACGTTGCAACGTCTTATTTATATGATTATTACGCTATTTATTATTGCAACAGCCACGTTCTTTTTAATGAAGCTTCTCCCAGGTTCCCCCCTCCAAAATCAAGAGAAGCTATCACCAGAACAACAAAAAATCATTTTAGAAAAGTATGGTTTAAATGATCCAGTTCCTGTGCAATACGTTCGTTACTTAGGCAATTTAGTAAAAGGTGATTTAGGAGTTTCCTTCCAATATGATAACCGCCCAGTCACACAGCTTATTGGTGATCGCATTGGGCCATCGGCACAACTCGGTTTTCAAGCGCTCGTATTCGGGACAATTGTTGGTATTTTGCTCGGTGTGATCGCTGCTGTTCGTCATAATACAGCGGTTGACTATGGAGCAACGGTGTTAGCTGTTTTAGGTATTTCCATTCCATCATTTGTATTCGGTGGATTGTTGCAATATTACATCGGTGTAAAATTAAAATTACTTCCTGTTGCGTTTTGGGATGGTTTTGAGTACACGATCATGCCAACGCTAGCGTTATCCGTATTCGTTATCGCGAGCATCGCGCGCTTTATGCGTACAGAAATGTTAGAAGTGCTCGGTTCGGACTATATTTTAACAGCGCGTGCAAAAGGAATTAGCGGCTTTGGCGTCATTTTTAAACACGGATTGCGAAATGCAATGATTCCGATTATTACAATTCTTGGTCCGATGGCTGTTAACTTAATGACAGGAACACTTGTCATTGAGCAAATTTTCGCTGTCCCTGGTTTAGGGGAACAGTTCGTTCGTTCCATTAACTTAAATGACTATCCGGTCATTATGGGAACAACTATTTTCTATAGTGCGTTATTTATTTTTGTTATTTTTATTGTGGACGTGCTTTACGGCTTAATTGATCCGCGAATTCGTTTGGCGGGAGGGAAAAAATAATGACAGAAAAGCAACTATCTCCTGAGTTGTTTGAGCTAGCGACAGAACGTCAAGGTGATATGGAAAAAATTAATCGTCCAAGCTTAACGTTTTTACAAGACGCTTGGCTTCGATTAAGAAAAAATAAAGGTGCTGTTTTCGGACTAATCATGATTATTGCCATTACGTTGATGGCTATTTTTGCACCGATCATGAGCGATCGTACGTACAAACAACAAAATTTAAGCCATGCGAAATTACCACCGCGTATCCCGGTGTTAGAACATATTGATTGGCTTCCGTTTAACGGAAAAGATATGAATGGTATTAATGTATATGAAAAACGTGGTGTAAAAGAGTACTATTGGTTTGGAACCGATGACCTCGGTCGCGATTTATGGACGCGTACGTGGTATGGTGCCCGTATTTCGTTATATATCGGGGTGTTAGCTGCAACCATTGACTTGTTAATTGGAATTATTTACGGTGGTGTGTCCGGTTTTTACGGCGGACGCGTCGACAATGTGATGCAGCGCATTATTGAAGTATTAGTCGGTATTCCGAACTTAATTGTCGTTATTTTATTTATTCTCGTATTTGAGCCGGGAATTATTTCAATAACGATGGCGATGGTTATTACCGGTTGGGTGACGATGGCGCGCATTGTGCGTGGACAAATTTTAAAGTTAAAAAATATGGAATACGTACTAGCAGCACGTACGCTCGGGGCGTCAGATGCACGCATTATCGGCAAACATTTGCTTCCGAACGTCGTTGGTCCAATTATTATTACGACGATGTTTACCATTCCGAGCGCCATTTTCACAGAAGCGTTTTTAAGCTTTATTGGACTTGGTATTCGTCCACCAGAAGCGTCGCTCGGTTCCCTTGTAAATGACGGTTATAAGTCGATCCAAACGTTCCCGCATTTAATGATGATTCCAGCGTTTGTCATTAGCTTGCTCATTTTAAGCTTTAACTTATTAGCAGACGGATTGCGCGATGCGCTTGATCCAAAAATGCGCAAATAGAGGAGGTGGAACAATGGAAAAAGTGCTCGAAGTAAAAGATTTGCACATTTCATTTGATGTGTACGGTGGAGAAGTACAAGCTGTACGAGGTGTATCGTTTGATTTGCACAAAGGAGAGACGTTGGCGATCGTTGGGGAGTCCGGATCAGGAAAATCGGTGACGTCTAAAGCGCTCATGCGTCTACTTCCAATGCCGCCAGCACGCATTAAGCAAGGTCAAATTTTATTAGAAGGTCGCGATTTGACGAAACTATCGGAAAAAGAAATGCAACGTGTGCGCGGTGCGGAAATCTCGATGATTTTCCAAGATCCGATGACAGCGTTAAACCCGACGATGACGATCGGAAAACAAATTACAGAAGTATTGTTAAAACATCAACAAATGACAAAAGCGGAGGCGAAAGCGCGCGCCATTGAATTGCTTGATCTTGTCGGCATTAAAGAGCCAGCGCTTCGCTTTAAACAATATCCGCATCAATTATCAGGCGGTATGCGCCAACGTGTCGTTATTGCGATTGCGCTTGCATGCAATCCGAAAGTGCTCATTGCCGATGAGCCGACGACAGCGTTAGACGTGACGATTCAGGCGCAAATTTTAGAGCTCATTAAAGACATTCAAAAAAAGACAGGCACATCGATTATATTCATTACCCATGATTTAGGTGTAGTCGCTAACGTGGCGGATCGTGTGGCGGTCATGTATGCAGGAAAAATTGTTGAAAAAGGAACGGTCGATGAAATTTTCTACAACCCGAAACATCCGTATACGTGGGGGCTGCTTGCGTCGATGCCAAGCTTAGAACACGGAGAGGAAGAATTGTACTCCATTCCGGGAACGCCACCAGACTTATTAAATCCGCCAAAAGGCGATGCGTTCGCGCCTCGTAATGCGTACGCGTTAAAAATTGACTATGAAATGGAGCCGCCAATGTTCCAAGTATCAGACACGCACTATGCGGCGACGTGGTTGCTTCACCCGAACGCACCGAAAGTCGAACCTCCGAAAGTCGTTCGTGAGCGAATGAAAAAGTTCGAATCATTAACGAAAGATCGAGGAGGGAAATGACGATGAACAAACTTGTCGAAGTGAAAAACTTAAAACAATACTTTAAAGTCGGCAAGGGTCAAGTTGTAAAGGCCGTTGACGATGTGACGTTCGATATTTATAAAGGTGAAACGCTCGGTCTTGTTGGCGAATCGGGATGCGGAAAGTCAACGACAGGCCGTACAATTATCGGGCTATATGAAGCAACAGGTGGCGAAGTGTTGTTTAACGGGAAAAGTGTGCATCGGAAAAAGTCAGCGAAAGAAGCGAAAGAGTTAAAGCGAAAAATGCAAATGATTTTCCAAGACCCGTATGCGTCATTAAACCCGCGTATGACGGTTGCGGACATTATTGCGGAAGGAATCGATATTCACGGATTGGCGAAGTCGAAAGAAGAGCGCATGAATCGCGTATATGAATTGCTTGAGACGGTCGGTTTAAACCGCGAGCATGCGAACCGTTATCCGCACGAGTTTTCCGGCGGTCAGCGTCAACGAATCGGCATTGCGCGCGCGCTCGCTGTTGAGCCGGAGTTTATTATTGCCGATGAGCCAATTTCGGCGTTAGACGTATCGATTCAAGCGCAAGTCGTCAACTTAATGAAAAAGCTGCAGCGTGAAAAAGGGTTAACGTATTTATTTATCGCGCACGACTTGTCGATGGTGAAATACATTAGCGATCGCATCGGTGTTATGTATTTCGGAAAAATGGTTGAGCTTGCCGATGCAGAAGAACTGTATCGCAACCCGATCCACCCATATACGAAATCGCTCCTTTCTGCGATTCCACATCCAGATCCAGAAACAGAGCGGACACGAAAACGGATCATTTACGACCCGTCACAACATAACTATAAAGAAGGCGAAGATGTGCGCATGCGCGAAATTACGCCAGGCCATTTCGTTTACTGCTCTGAAGCAGAGTACGAAACATATAAGGCGATGTATAGCTAATCTCTCGGCTTTCGAGAGATTAGCTTTTTTCGTTTGATGTACTAAAGTATTATACAATATTTTGATTCATTTGACTATTTTGTTTTTAAAAAAGCTCCGAGATTATCTCGAAGCTTTTTTGCCGCCGACCATTTTCCAATCCGTTTGCACATGTTCGCTCATCGCTGTATGTAATCGCTTTTTTCGTCCGCCAAATACGTTTTCCCCGATGCCGTTTAAAATGACGCCCATGAGCGCGGTGATTCCAATTACTAAAATAGCGACAATCGTAAAGTCAATAAAAAATTGCGCCATGCCATTTCCCCCTTTGTTTGCCATCTGTACTTTTATTGTAGAGAAAATTGCAAATGAACGCAACGAAAAATGAAACCATTTTTATCGGACAACCGTATAATATGTTGGGTAAAATTGAAAAAAGGTGTATCTTTCTAAACTTTTTTGTTGTATAATGTACGTTGTAGAGTTTTTTAAATTTATTTTAAAATAAGATGTGTTTTAATACAGAAGCTAGCAAAGCAACCCATGTTTAAGGGAGTGATTTATATATGGTGATCGTGTATTCATCGCCAAGTTGTACGTCTTGCCGAAAAGCAAAAGCGTGGTTAGAAGAGCATAACATTCCGTATAAAGAGCGCAATATTTTCGCTGAACCGTTAACGATTGAAGAAATTAAAGGCATTTTGCGCATGACCGAAAACGGGACAGACGAAATTATTTCGACGAGATCGAAAATTTTTCAAAAGCTAAATATTCAAGTTGATTCATTGCCGCTACAAGATTTATATGAAATTATTCGCCAACATCCAGGGCTTTTGCGCCGTCCGATTATCATGGACGAGAAGCGCCTGCAAGTTGGTTACAACGAAGATGAAATTCGCCGCTTTTTACCGAGAAAAGTGCGGACGTATCAATTGCGTCAGGCACAACAGCTCGTCAACAGTAAAGGCTTAGCATAAACGCTAAGCCTTTTTACAATAGCGGCGAAAGGAGACGAGCAGTCGACTCGGCGAGCCGCATCCAAAGCGGACGATGTTGAAATTGCTTTTTATCGATTTGCGTGGAGTCGCGAAAGTCGTTCAAAAAGTCAGCGACTAACGTTTGGACGCTCGGTGTTTGATATAAAAACGCATTCACTTCAAAGTTTAAATGAAAGCTGCGCATATCCATATTCGCTGTGCCGATCGACGCGAGTTCGCCGTCAACAACGATAATTTTGCTGTGCATAAATCCTTTTTCGTATTCATAAATGGTCGCCCCTGCTTCTAGCAATTGAGGGAAATACGAGCGAGAAGCGTAAAAAACGATTTTTTTATCAGGGCGCTTCGGAACGAGAAGACGCACATCAATGCCGCTTAATGCCGCTACTTTTAACGCCGTCAAAATATCTTCATCTGGAATGAAGTATGGCGAGGCGATCCAAATGGAGCGCTGTGCCGATGTAATCATCGCAAAAAATAAATGTTTAATGACTTCCCACGGTGTATCCGGTCCACCAGCGACGAGTTGCACGCCACCTTGTTTCTCTTCTTCGACGGGTGGGGCGCACAAATAGTTCATCGTCAACAACGTTTGCCCAGTCATGTAATACCAATCTTGCAAGAAGATGAGCTGCAACGTGCGAACCGCTTCCCCGTAAACGAATAAATGCGTATCGCGCCAAAACCCGAAATATTCGTTTTTTCCTAAATATTCGTCTCCGATATTTAAGCCGCCGACAAAGCCGACTTTTCCATCAATGACGATAATTTTTCGATGGTTGCGGAAGTTAATCGTATTGTTTAAAAACGGCAGGCGAACAGGGGAGAACGGAACGATGTCCACGCCAGCCTCGCGCAAGTCGTGTATGTATGTTTTCGATAGTTTCCAGCTTCCGACCGCATCGTATAAAAAGCGGACGTGCACCCCTTTTTTTGCTTTGTTTATTAATATTTGTTTTAAGCGCTGACCGATGTCGTCATCGCGGACAATATAATATTCAAGATGAATATGATGTTCTGCTTTTTCCAATTCGGCAAAAATAGCGGCAAACGTTTCTTCTCCGTTCGTTAAGACGCGCGTTTGCGTAGCGGTTGAAATCGTCTCTTTCGTCAGCCGTTTCGCAAGCTGTAACAACGGTTGTTGGTGAGGCTTCATATATAGCTTTCGGTCGTGATGTCGATTCGTTTCCATTTTGCGAAACGTTTGTTCATCGAGCAACGCTTTTTTTCGAAATAGCCGCTTTTTTCGATAGTTTTGACCGAACAATAAATAAAAAATGAAGCCGACGAGCGGAAAGCTGCCGAATACAACGAGCCATGTGAGCGTCTTCGTCGGATGACGGTTTTCTAAAAAGATGACAAACGAAATGAAAATGACCGACAAGGTGACGAATAAGCTGAACGTCCCGAGCAGCCAGCCTTCCCAATGATCTTTTGTCACAGCTAATATCCCGATGAAAACAAGCAAAAAGATTGCAACTTTTAAGGCGTTTCTCATTTGTCGTTCACCTAACCCTTGCGGAAAAAAAGCCGATTTCAAGCGATTGAAATCGGCGTATTAGTTTGGAAAATGTTTGGCGATCATCGTTAGTGCTTGTTCAGCAATAATCGTTTTTCCATACTCTTCAAGACGATGAATCGTCATTTGGGAATCTTGCCCATATTCAAGCAATATGCTTAACGTATTATCAATGTCGTGATCATGATCATCTTCTGTAAATTCAACGTATAAATAATATTTGTCTTCAAGCGCAAATAGCCGATTGTTTAGCGTTGAAAAATCGCGACGATGTGCTAGGGAGATGACGTCTTCAATTGTTTTAAAGCGAATGACGAACTGAAGTGGATTTTCGGGCTCTGTCGATGCGGCTTTCATCATGTTAAAATGTTGGTCTAATATGTGCTCAATTTTTTCATCGACAGGCAAGTCTTTAAACCGTTCGTCGAGAATCGGCAATTCGAGCTTTGTTCCGTCTTTTGAAATTTGCGCTTTTGTGACAAATACTTCCAACCCTTTTTCAACAGCATGTACTTGAATCCAAAGCGGCCCTTCCAAATAAAGTTCCACTTCTTGATGAATTTCATCCATCATCTCCCAAAATAATTCTTCGCTTCGTTCGCGATTAAACCAAATTTCTTCGCGGTCAAATCCGCGCTCTTCAATGTCGCCGTACGATATATATAACTTTAACGTATATTCATTGATGCGTTCGATTTCCATGTTCCTCAGCTCCCTTCTACAATGGTCCATTCAGGAAGGGAATTCACCCCCGAGCATTCGCCCATCATTCCACATCTTGTACTTCTATTGTATGACAAAATGTGAAAGAAGGGAAATAAAAAACGCCTAATTCAATAAATTTAGTTATTCCCCTATTTTCAACTTTCTTGCAGGAGAAAAAGGACATTCGTTGAAAACATGTAGGAGAAAGGAGAGGTTGTATGTTTATTGCGTTATTCGAAAATGGAGAAGTATGTTCGCTGTTGGACGGCTGGACGGTCGAGCAGCTCCGACGATGGCGTGAGACGAAATCGTTTATTTGTCCCGTTTGTTTTGGGCGCGTGCAATTAAAAATTGGGAAAAAACGCATGCCGCATTTTGCCCACGAAACGAGATGCGTTATTGAAACGGAGCGGGAAACTGCTGCCCATTTACAAGGAAAACAACAGCTGTACGAATGGATAAAGCATGCACAGTTGAAAGGGGAAGTAGAAAAATATTTGCCCCATATTCAACAACGTCCGGATGTATTTGTCACGTATGGGGAGAAGACGTTTGCGCTCGAATACCAATGTTCAGTTATCCCGAAGTCGTCGTTTATGAAACGAACAAAAATGTATATGTCGGCGGGCATTATTCCAGTTTGGATTCTTCATCCATCTCACCTTCAACGTCATGGTTTGTTGTTCCAGCTTTCTTCTTTTTTATGGCTTTTTTTCAATGACAACGGGACGATCACGTTTTATTGCCCGATCCGTAAACAATTTTCATTTCTTCATCATCTCATTCCGCTATCAGCCACGCTCGCATACGGCCAATGGACGACCGTTCCGCTTCATGCGATGTCATTTACTTTCCTTCACATGACGCCCCGACCACAAGCTGACACGCTTTTTTACGTTTGGAACATGAAAAAGAAACAATGGCGGCTATCTCCTCTATATTACCGAACGAACCGTACATTTTGCCACATCGTGTACAATGCCCATATGACGCCATCGTTGTTTCCGCACGAGGCGGGCATTCCGCTTCGCCATTCGTATTGGTTTGAAACCCCTCCGTTCATTTGGCAGACGTATATGTTAATGGAGATGATGAATGTTCCACTTCATGTGACGTTTTCGTTTCATCAATTATATGAACAATTGCAACGTTTCATTCGTCAAAATATCGTTCGCGTTCGCCAGCTGCCGCTCGTGACAACAAGTCATTATTCTTATGCGCTCATGGACTATTTGCATGCGCTCGTGTCGCTCCGCTTTTTAAAAAAAGTTGGAAAAAGCTCATTTCAACGCATTCGCTCATGGTCGCTGCCAAGCACGATCGAAGAGGCGATGCAGGGAGATGAAGACGTGTTGCGACAAATTGTAAGCAAAAAAGAGGATTTTTTTATAAAACGAGAATAATATATAAGTAAACATTTTTAAGGCAAGAGGTGAGAAATATGGCAAAAACATTGCCGACACGTAAAGACGTTCCCGTACAGTATACGTGGCGTTTAGAAGATATTTTCGCAACAGATGAACAGTGGGAAGAGGAGTTTCAAGCGATTACTGCGCTTCTTCCGAAATTTTCGGAGTATAAAGGGAAGCTTGGGGAAAGTGCACAGACGTTATATGAAGCGCTTCAATATCGCGATCACGTATTGTTTCGTTTAGGAAAGTTATATGCATATGCGCATATGCGCCATGATGAAGATACGGCCAATTCGTTTTATCAAGCGTTTGAAACGAGGGCGGAAAGTTTGTATGCTGAAGCAGGCAATGTGATGGCGTTTATCGTGCCGGAAATTTTAGCGTTAGATGAAGACGTGTTGCGCACGTTTTTACAACAATATGAACCGCTTCGGTTGTATGAACATGAGTTAGATGAAATGAATCGCCAACGCCCGCACGTGTTATCGGAAAAAGAGGAGGCGTTGCTTGCGCAGGCAGCGGAAGTGATGAACGCGTCAAGCAATACGTTTGGGGCGTTGAACAATGCCGATTTACGTTTTCCGACGATTAAAGATGAAAACGGGGAAGAAGTGGAAGTGACGCACGGCCGTTACATTCGTTTTCTTGAAAGCGAAGATCGCCGTGTCCGTCACGATGCGTTTAAAGCGGTATATGATACATATCGCAAATATGAAAATACGTTTGCGAGCACGTTAAGCGGAGCGGTAAAGCGCAATAACTTTTTTGCGCGCGTGCGCAACTACCGTTCAGCGCGCGAGGCGGCATTAAGCAAAAATCAAATTCCAGAGACGGTATACGATAACTTAATTGAAACGATTCACCGATATGTGCCGCTTTTACATCGTTACGTTCATTTGCGTAAGCGCGTGCTCGGATTAGATGAATTGCACATGTATGACTTATATACATCGCTTGTGAAACAAGTCGATATGAAAGTAACGTACGAAGAAGCGAAAGAGCTATTGTTAAAAGGACTTGCGCCGCTCGGGGACGAATATATCGCGATCGTCAAAGAAGGGTTTGACAACCGATGGGTCGATGTGCAAGAAACGCGCGGCAAGCGGAGCGGAGCGTATTCGTCGGGCGCATACGGAACGAACCCGTACATTTTAATGAACTGGCAAGATAATGTAAACAACTTATTTACGTTGGCGCATGAATTCGGACATTCCGTGCATAGTTACTATACGCGCAAATTCCAACCGTATCCGTACGGAAACTATTCCATTTTCGTCGCAGAAGTGGCGTCAACGTGCAACGAGGCGCTATTGAACGACTATTTATTAAAAACGATCGATGACGAGAAAAAACGGTTGTATTTATTAAATCATTATTTAGAGACGTTCCGCGGCACCGTTTTCCGCCAGACGATGTTTGCTGAGTTTGAACATATGATTCATCAGATGGTACAAAACGGTGAGGCGCTGACAGCGCAAGTGTTGACGGAAAAATATTACGAGCTAAACAAAACATATTTTGGAGATGGCGTCGTCATCGACGAAGAAATCGGATTAGAATGGGCGCGCATTCCGCATTTTTATTACAATTATTACGTGTACCAATATGCGACAGGTTTTAGCGCGGCAACCGCGTTAAGTAAACAAATTTTAGAAGAAGGCGAGCGAGCAGTTGGGCGATATATTGAATTTTTAAAAGCTGGAAGCTCGGATTATCCGATTGAAGTGTTGAAAAAAGCGGGAGTCGATATGACGTCTCCACATCCAATTGAACAAGCTTGCCAAGTGTTTGAGCAAAAACTGCAAGAGCTTGAACAGCTATTATAAAGGCTGTGTAAATACGTCAAAACAAAAACCGAAAGAATGTTGTACATACAGCGTTCTTTCGGTTTTTACGTTTCGTCTTTTTCAATGAAATCCGCGAAAGCGGTGGCGGTTGTTAAGATACGTAAAAAACGAAAAGAGAGAAAGAAATAAAAACGGAGTTGAGATAAGCAGCGGAAATAAGCGCATTAATGCAAAAAAATGAATGATCCATGCGACAATGATCCAGACGATATGCAACGCGAACATGCCAATCCCCCCTTACTTATTCATAATAAGCAAGCGCGAAAATAATTATGACAAATGTGTGAACAAGCAAACAAAACACTTGTCAAGACATAAAAGAGTTTGTTAATATATAAACGTGAAGTGAATCACAATCAAACAAACTTATACCCCTTTGTTTGACCGTGAAAAATTTCTCCCATCCCCTTTGTTGTCTTTATGACAAAGAAAAAGGACTCGGTGTTTAGCCGAGTCCTTTTTCTTTGTCAACCCACTTCCAAAACGAGCCGACTTTTTCTACTTTTCGTTTTAGGCGCAACTTTTTCAATTCGCATTCCGCCTTACAGTGTGGTATGTTGTACACCATCGCAATGTCATCGGTTGTGACGAACTGGGCATGATGCAAAAACTGTTCTATTGGTGGAAGCGGAGATGGTTGAGGATGAAATCCGAGCATTTCATGGATTAAATCGACGTATACATCGTACGGATAACAGCCTGAAATTTTAATGCCTTCTTCTTCAATGTTTTCATTAAAAAAGACGAGCGTTGGAACTTCGCGAACGTTCATTTCCGCACTAATTTTTAAATCGCATTGAAACGCCTTGACCGCGCTCGGTGAAGATAAGTCTTTCATAAATTCTTGTACGTCTAAGCCGGCGTCAATCGCGCATTGAATGAGCGTACCTGTATTTGTGATCGTTTCCCCTTGAAGAAATACAATTTCTTGCAGTTGTCGTAAAAAGCGAATGCTCGCTTGCCTCCCTTGTAATTCTGCTGCCTTGATGGCAAGCGAGGCGACGTATGGAATGGGCAATGGTGCTTGCAGGGAAATACGATCGTCACAGGAGATACCAATGCGCGTCGCATGCCGGTCAATTCGTTTATAATTCGCACCGTTCAGTCTATCTAGCTGTCCTGTTAATACGTGGCGCAACGTGAAATATTGTCCGTATTCGATCCACAGTTTTTTCAACACAGGTTCGAGCGCCCAACAGTCCGGGCAAAGAGGATCGACAAATAAGTAAATTTCTAGCTGTTTTTGCTTTGTCGTTCCTTCTTGCATAGCGACTACTTTTTCATTCACCGTCATGCTCCTTTCGCTCGTCTTCTGTTGTATTAATCATATGTTGGGCAGTTAAAATAAGCCGTTGATACAATTCATCTCGCATCGGCCCTTGCAAGCCGATCGCGTCCATCGCTTCATGCATGCAAGCAAGCCATGCTTTTGCGCGCGTCGGCGTAATCGGAAATGGCAAGTGGCGAGCGCGCAACATCGGATGTCCATGTTCAGCTGTATAAAGCGGAGGGCCGCCTAAATATTGCGTTAAAAATTGTTTTTGTTTGCGTGCTGTTTCCGTTAAATCCGTCGGAAAAATAGGTGCTAAGTCAGGATGTTTCGCCACTCGTTCATAAAAGGCATCAACGAGTTTTGAGACAACTCGTTCGCCTCCAAGCGCTTCGTAAGGGGATTGAAACATATTGAAAACTCCTTTGCCGAAATATATCAATATTGTAACAACGACGTTCTTTCATCTCAAACGATGCGACTTGTGGAATAGTACGTTTGCATCACTTTTTTTACGTAGTTTATCGTTTCACGGAAGGGTGGAATGCCGCCGTGTTTATCGACATTGCCTGGCCCTGCGTTATATGCTGCAAGGGCAAGCGCAACATTGCCATCATAACGGTCAAGAAGTTGGCGTATATATTTTGTGCCCCCTTCAATGTTTTGCTGTGGGTCGAGGGCATCGGTTACTCCGAGCATACGCGCGGTGCTCGGCATTAACTGCATGAGCCCCACCGCACCAGCACGGCTTTTTGCTTGAGAATTGAAGTTCGATTCGTGGCGAATAATCGCATAAACGAGATTCGGATCGACATCGTATTTAGCTGCCGCTTCGTCAATCCATTGATGAATCGCCTGTTTTTGAAGCGGCTTTTCTTCGTATGTCGGCGCTTTCGTTTCAGCGCTTGTCATCATTGGAAGTGATGGACGCATCGTTTCTGTCTCTTCGCCTGTTTCGGTTGCGAACAACTCGCGAAAAAGGTCGTGAAACGATGTCGTTGGCGCTTCTTTTTTTCCTTGTAAATGTTGCAATGCTTGTAGCTCTAAAAGCAATTTAATTTGTTGCACGTTCATGACGATCGCTCCGTTTCGTATTTTGCTTCATAAAATCGTTCAATTTTATTTTTCGTTTGCCGCTTTGGAATATGAAACGACTGTAATAGCTCCATAAACGTGTTTTCGCCTTGTACGCGATCATTTGCTTCATATTCGATTTCATAGTCCGACACGTTCATATATTCACTGTAATCGAATACGAGCGTGCCGTTTTTGTACGTCCGTTCGACGCGGTGAGTCGTGAGTGCGCCAAAGCAAACGACAGCTGCCGGGTCAATGTGAAGCGATTGTAGCGTGCGCGCTATATCGCCCGCAAGCTGTTGCTCTCCTGCAATAAGCGCCGTCGCCGTTTGTGGGGTGAGAGGCTCATGCGTCTCTAATAACCCGTCTTCATATGGTTGTTTTAATGTTAATGTATATGTCCCATTTTTCAAACGAATGCGTAGTGCGCTTTTTTGTTGTTTTAATTGAAAGTCGGGCGTATCAAAATAATAATTTTGTTGCACGCGCCATTCTTCATCGCGCACGCAAAATGCGTTCGTTAAGCGGGAAAATTCTTCAGCCGTCAACACGTTTTTAAATTCAATTTCTAATTCTCGTTTCATCTTTCTTTTTGCTCCCTTGTGTCATTTCTATCTTTTATTATCGACATATATGCGAAAAAGTGCAACTAGTGAACATCGTTAGGCGAAATGTGGTAAAATAAAGGCGGACATCATCAATGATGGAGGCAGAGAAATGAAAATATATGTACATGCAGCAGAAAGACAAGAGCGCGGTTGGATGATGACGTGCGATGCGTCGCTTCAAGGTGTTCAGCCGAGACAGCATATGCTTGTTGATTCAGACGAATGTGCGTTCATATACATATTAGAGGCAGAAGATGCGTTCGTTTATGTCGTCATGCCAAAAAACGTTTGGGGGGCGCTGAAAGAGGTGCTCGCAACAAAAGAGCCCGTACTTCTTGTCGGGAGCGATGCGACGATTGCATTAGATGGAATTCATGAAGAAATGGCATATTTAATTGAAAACATTAAAGGAAATGCAAACTACGGTGACGAAATGGAACAGGCGGTAACGGCATTTTTCGCATAAGTAGGTGGTTGAATGGAGAAACATTGGGAGTTTTTTTTAGCACCGTATAAGCAGGCGGTGGAAGAGTTGAAAGTAAAACTAAAAGGGATGCGCACCCAATTTGAAATGCAAGGTGTTCATTCCCCGATCGAGTTTGTGACAGGAAGAGTGAAACCGATCGCTAGCATTTTAGATAAAGCGCAAAAGAAAAATATTCCACTCGATCAACTTGAACAACAAATGCAAGATATTGCTGGTTTGCGCATGATGTGTCAATTTGTCGATGACATTAAGACGGTCGTTCAATTGCTTCGGCAGCGAAACGATTTTACGATCGTTGAAGAGCGCGATTACATTACGCAAAAAAAAGAGAGCGGATATCGTTCGTACCATGTCGTCATTCGTTATCCGGTGCAAATGATTTACGGTGAAAAAAACATTTTAGTGGAAATTCAAATTCGAACGCTTGCGATGAATTTTTGGGCGACGATCGAACATTCTTTAAACTATAAGTATAGCGGGAATTTCCCGGAAGACATTAAACTGCGCTTACAGCGCGCAGCGGAAGCGGCGTATTTGCTTGATGAAGAAATGTCAAAAATTCGCTTTGAAATTCAAGAAGCGCAAGCGGTGTTTTCGCGCAAACAAGAGTTAAAAGAGAGCGAGGAGTGAAGGCGCGTGAAATTTGCGGTCATATCGAAAGGGGACGCGATATCAAACGAATGTATGCATAAAATTCGTACATATTTAACGGATTTTCGCTTAACGTATGACGAAGATCAGCCGGATATTGTCATTTCAGTCGGAGGGGATGGGACGCTTTTGTATGCGTTTCATCGTTATCGAAGTCGGCTCGAACAGACGGCGTTTGTCGGCGTGCATACAGGACATTTAGGGTTTTATGCCGACTGGGTGCCCGACGAAATAGAAAAGCTTGTTATCGCTATCGCTAAAACGCCGTATCAAGTGATCGAATATCCGCTCCTTGAAGTGACGATTCGTTACGTCGGTGGTGGACGTGAAGTGAAATATTTAGCGCTCAATGAATGTACTGTAAAAAGTGTAAGCGGGACGCTCGTGATGGATGTCGAAATTCGCGGCAATTTATTTGAAACGTTTCGCGGGGATGGGCTATGCATTTCTACTCCTTCAGGAAGCACCGCATACAATAAGGCGCTCGGCGGTGCGATTTTACATCCATCGTTAGAGGCCATTCAAGTCGCGGAAATGGCGTCGATTAACAATCGCGTCTTCCGCACGATCGGCTCGCCGCTCGTTTTGCCGAAGCATCATACGTGCATGTTAAAGCCGGTCAACAACGTTGATTTTCAAATTACGATCGACCATTTATCGTTATTGCATAAAGATGTAAAATCGATTCAATGCCGCGTCGCTGATGAAAAAATTCGCTTTGCCCGCTTCCGTCCGTTTCCATTTTGGAAGCGTGTGCGCGAATCATTTATCCAGTAGAAAGGGATTCGTATGTTTCAACTTCGTTGGATTGTGACAAAGCAACAAGATGGAATAGCTGTAAGGGAGTTTTTAAAAGAAAAGCATATTTCGAAAACAGCGTTGACAGACATTAAGTTTAAAGGGGGAAATATCGAAGTAAACGGTCAGCGTGTCACCGTTCGCTACGTGCTAAAAGAGGGGGATGAAGTGTGCGTATCGTTTCCGCCTGAACAAAAAAGTGAAAGTATGATCGCAGAACCGATTCCGCTTTCGATTGTGTATGAAGACGATGACGTTGTCGTCATCAATAAACCGCCCGGTATGTCAACGATTCCGTCCCGTGAACATCCGCGCGGCACGTTAGCGAACGCCCTGTTGTTTCATTATGAACAGCAAAACTTGCAAACGACTGTGCATGTCGTCACAAGATTAGACCGTGATACGTCCGGGCTTGTGCTTGTCGCCAAGCATCGCCACGTGCATCATATATTGAGCGAACAACAAAAACAAGGGCGAATAAAGCGTCGGTATGAAGCGATTTGCCACGGATACGTCACCCCGTCTGTCGGGACAATTGATGCTCCTATTGCGAGAAAAAGCGACAGCATCATCGAACGGGAAGTGCGAGCGGACGGTCAGCGTGCGGTGACGCATTATGAAGTGTTGCAATATAAAAACGATATGACGCACGTGTCGATTCAATTAGAAACGGGACGGACGCATCAAATTCGCGTCCATTTTTCGTACATTGGCCATCCGCTCGTTGGCGATGATTTGTACGGCGGCTTGCGCGAGCGCATGCAAAGGCAAGCGTTGCATAGCTGTGAGTTGACGTTTGTTCATCCTTTTCTTGAAAAAACGATGACGTTTTACGCGCCGCTTCCAGACGATATGGCGAGCTTGCTTTAGTCAAATGAACGAAATTTTTCAGCGACATATGGCATCGTCGATGAGACAGAGACCGTTTCCATTTCTGGATAGCGAAGCGCTGTGAGCTGTCCACCGAATACGCAGCCGGTGTCGATGTTGACGGTGTTGTTGAGCCAGCGCGGTTTTTTCACAGGTGTATGCCCATATACGATAAGCGCGTCGCCGCGGTAATGTTTTGCCCAATCGCGTCGAACGGGGGAGCCGTCTGGATGTTTTTCACCTGTAATGTCGCCGTATAGAACGAACGTTTTTACTTTTTGATGGAATTTTCCGATGTAATCTGCGCGAATGCCAGCATGGGCAACGATTAGTTTTCCACCATCTAAGACGGCGTAAAGGGGCGCGTGTTCGTACAGTGTCATAAACTGCGTACGAAGGCGCGCTTTCGTTTTCTCATCTGCTTGTTCCCACTCCGCCACCGTCGTTTCAAGCCCGTGCGTCATTTGTACGTTTCGACCGAGAAAAAAACGATACAGCTTGTCGCAATGGTTGCCCGGAACGTACACCGCTTTATTTTGTTGAACGAGCGCAATGACGGTGTCAATCACTCGTAATGACTGCGGACCGCGATCGGCTAAATCGCCGACGAACGCAAGCTTTCGTCCGTTCGGATGGATCGGTATATCACCTTCCCAAACGTAACCGAGCTTTTCCGTTAATTGAACGAATTCATAAAAACAGCCGTGAATATCGCCGATAATGTCGTACATCATTTGTTGACCTTCCTTATAAAGATATTTGTTATTCATTATGCACAAAAAAATCCCCAGAGCAACATGCACTGGAGAATCATTTGATTTGCTTCCAAAAAATTTCAGGGTTGTATTCTGTAAGGGTCATCTTGTCGTTGTAAATACCTACTTCAATCAGTCGATTATCTTTACTGAATATATAGCGATTTTCGCCTAACTTTTTTATTGCTTCTTCATCTTTCCATCCTTCATTTATAATCGTTTGATAGAAAGGATGGGACGGTATAAAGTCAGACATAGGCTCTTCTAACTGGAAGAAAGCTTGACTGATAAAAACAGGATGCACCTTGCCTTTATCGCTATCTATTTTTATGACTTTTGCCCCTTCAGGAATGGGAAACCCATTGTACATTGGGATGTCTTTATGACTACATCCTATAAAGAAAGCTAACAACGTGAACAACAACATATATTTTTTCAATGTTTTTTCCCCGCTTTAAATTTGTTTAATTCGAATACCAGTAATCATTTGTTTGAATAAAATAATGTTTTGTTGACGAATTAACTGATTTCCATGGACGATTATAGTCGCTTGGCGTATGTTGAGCAGTTAACGGTTCGCCATTGCTATCATAGTTTACTACGATGGAAAGATGATCAAAATAGCCATCATTGTTAAAATCGTATCCAACAAGGCTACCAATTTTTAAGTCTTTTACGTTACTTACTGTAGATGAGCATTTTTCATTACATTAATTTCCATCCCCAAAAGACAAACAGGGTACCCCTTAGGCGACATGG
>OGCI01000769.1_pt1 | contig 32377 bp, 29 predicted proteins | sample 1570021 | NCBI WGS metagenome assembly OGCI01 (sample SAMN06264664, study PRJEB24512) | hot springs metagenome | isolation source: Hot spring water | place: South Africa: Tshipise | collected 2015-06-21 | reverse complement strand
CCGCCGGAGATTTCCCGCTTGGGGGCCAGCCCCAGCCAGGAGCAGAAGTGTTTTTCGGTGGGGAACTTGGACATGTCGGTTCCCGTCTCCATGACGGCCTGCTGAGCCAGCGAGACCCCCAGCCCGTGAATGGCGGCCACGTCCACGCCGCAGATGCGCTTGAGATGCTTGCGGATGTCCCCCTGCCGGCGGGGGGCATTCTTGCTGTGGCTCTTGCGCTTGTGGTCGGGGAGCGGCGGCAGGTCGTCATCGTCCGAGCCGTCGTCGTGGTGTCCTTTCAGCCAGACGGCGATTGTCTGCAGGTCGGGGGGATGGACGCCGAAGGAGCGCACCAGTTGGGTGTTCGCTTCCCCCGCTACGCGGACCAGGATTTTGCGGGCGCCGATGTCCACGCCGGCGGCGTTCGGGTTGAGACGGTTCATCGAAGCGAAGGGACGGGCTTCTGCCAGTTGTGCCTTGGGTTGATCGAGTTTGCTCATGAGGGGGCATCCTGCTTGAAGTTCGGCCGGCCCGGCTGCATGGGGGGGATAGCTTCCTGAACGGGGTCGCCTGGGGCGCCGCCGCCGAATCATCGCAGTTGCAAACCACGTTGCAGCACGGGCGGCTTGCGCCTGCGCCAATGCGAATTGTACGGCTTGCGCGCCTGCCGTTTTTGAGTATACTGTGGATTGGGAGCCGCGCCCCTATTTCCCACTGGATGAGCGACGGCCCCGCTGAACACTTCTTCAGCCGTCCAGGGCCAGGCGAAGGCGGCGCCGGCCACCCAAACCTGTCGGCTGTACTCGGGAGCGGCTTGGCCGGAGCGCCAGACCAGACGCTCCAACCAACCGCATCATTGAACCCCCGGCCAGCGAAACCGCTCTCCTATTGTGCTCGGACGCTTCGCTACAGAGGTAAAGATGTAACGCCTATTGTTCCAGCCGCCCATGTCCTTTGATCACCCGTACCATCTTGGCGGCAGGTTGACCAGGCGCAAACGATGTCGTCCACTAGATCAATCCCTGCCTCAATTCTCGATGGTTCTGTTTGACCCAGCCGAGATAGCCCCTTTTTCCACCACCTTTCGTACCACAGGGGCGCTCAGCAGGCCAGGTCCAGAAGCCTGGAAGGCAGCCTTGAAGATTTTTATGTACTGCTTCAACTGCCGTCCATGGCGCAAGTAGCGTCTTCCAAACTATACCAGCTCATGTGTTTCAGTTTATCAGCCCATAATTTAGCCGCTCCCGCGTTGTCAAAATCCCCTTCCATTTCATTTATCCTCTGGTAAAATACGCGCTTGCAGTTCTTCGCCTGTGATGCGTGCCTTTCCACGCCTCCCTCTCGCACTGGCGAAATTGTGCGATTCTCCTCGAGTTTGCATTCCATCCGAAGTTCAAGGAGTTGATACCTCAATGGTTCGCATTCGTTTACGTCGCACCGGTGCCAAAGGACAACCTTCCTATCGTATTGTCGCTGCCGACAAAGAAAGCCCACGCGACGGCCGCTTTCTAGAAATCCTGGGCTACTACAATCCACGCACCGATCCCTCGACCATCCACGTCAAAGAAGATCGGATCTACCATTGGATGAAGAACGGTGCGCAACTCACCGAATCAGTAGAAAAGATCTTCCAAAGCATTGGCCTCCTGGAACGCTTTGAGCGCTTCAAGAAAGGCGAAAACTTGGAGGTGCTGCTCAAAGAGAGCGCCGAGGCGATTGCTGCGCGTGCTCCCAAGAAGAGCAAATAGCGCTCTCTAGGACAGAAGCCAACCTGCTCCGCCGGCAGGAAAAGGTAGATTGCATGAAAGATTTGATCGAGTTTATCGCCAAATCGCTTGTAGATCACCCAGAACAGGTACAGGTGACCGAAACCGAACGCGGTGGACGCGTCCGAGTGGTACTCAAAGTGAATGCCGAAGACATGGGTCGCGTGATCGGTCGCAATGGTCGGGTGATCAATGCTATCCGCGCTTTGTTGCGCGTGGCGGCTGAACGTCAAGGAAAACAAGCCACACTTGATGTAGTTGAGCCCTAATGGCCCGTTCTCCCTCCCGGCCTGTCAAGCCCAGCTCTCCCCAAGGCGAACCGCTGTATTTGACCGTGGGTTACTTACGGCGTGCCCATGGGTTGCGCGGCGAGATCCTGATGGATGTCTACACTGAGTTCCCAGAACGCCTTCGCCCAGGGGTGATCGTCTACCTGGGCGAAGAACATCAACCGATGGAAATCGCCTCTGTGCGTCCCCACAGACAAGCCTTGCTGATCGCCTTCCAAGGCATTCACACCCCCGAAGATGCCGGGCGCTGGCGCAACACTTGGGTCTACGTTACCGCCGCCGATCGTCCTCCCCTACCTGCGGGGCAGTTCTACGTTCATCAAGTCCTGGGGCTGCGCGTCGTCACGGAGCAGGGTCATTTGTTGGGGACTTTGGCTGAGGTTCTCGAGACCGGTGCCAACAAGGTCTACGTGGTGATCGCAGAAGACGGTCAAGAAATCCTGCTGCCGGCCATCGAGCAGGTCATTCGTGAGATTGACCTCCACCAGGGCGAGATACGGGTCCACCTGCTGGCCGGCCTGATCCCAGGAGAAGACGACCTCGAGACATAACCAACACCGAGCTGCAGACGAGATGGACAAGCGATTTTGGGTTGGCTTTAATCTGGTGAAGGGGATCGGCGCAGTACGTTTGCGATCCTTGCTGACATATTTTGGCTCGCTAGAAGAGGCCTGGAACGCCACTCCTGTCGAATGGCAAGAAGCCGGATTAAGCCCCAAATTGGCCGAGTCGTTGACCAGCGTTCGAGCCACGGTCAACCTCGATCGCTTGTGGGACCAAATCGAGAAACAAGGCATCACCGTCCTCACCTGGGAAGATGATGACTATCCGCCACGGTTGAAGCAAATCGAACACCCTCCACCGGTCTTGTATCTACGCGGCCAGCTAACCCTCGACGATCAATTTGCCGTTGCCATTGTGGGCGCCCGACGCATCACCCCCTATGGCCGCCAAGTCACCGATGAACTAGCCTCCCACCTGGCCTCTCAAGGAATCACCGTGATCTCAGGCTTGGCGCGCGGCGTTGACGCCATGGCCCATACGGCTGCTCTGCGAGCCGGCGGCCGAACCCTGGCCGTTCTGGGTTGTGGAGTAGATAAAATTTACCCACCAGAACACGCCCCGCTGGCCGAAAAGATCATCCACCAAGGTGCGTTGCTCAGCGACTATCCGCCGGGCACACCGCCCGATGCTGCCAATTTTCCACCACGCAACCGTCTCATTTCGGGGTTATCCATGGCGGTAGTCGTTGTGGAGGCCGGCGAAACCAGCGGCGCTCTGCTCACTGCTCATTTTGCCGCCGAGCAGGGACGCGAAGTCTTTGCCGTCCCAGGGAGCATCTATGCGCCGCAAAGCAAGGGCGCCAACAAATTGATCCAAAACGGGGCCCACCCTCTGCTCAGTCCACAAGACCTGCTCCAAGCGCTGGATCTGACACGCGCCGGCGAATACAAAGCAGCGCGCAAAGCCCTGCCGGCCGACGCCGTCGAAGCCCAAGTGTTGGCCGTCCTCGGCCCCGAACCCAAACATGTGGATGAAATCGGTCGGCAAATGGGCTTGCCGATTGAGAAAGTCTCCGCTACACTTATACTAATGGAAATCAAAGGCCTGGTTCGCCAGGTAGGTGGTATGCACTACGTCGCCTTACGAGAAGAGCAGGCCGACTACTCCGCTGGTTAACCCGCAGTGAGACCCAAGGTCAGCACGCCCTTGGATCCCGCCTGCTGGGCTTAGCTTTCTTGTTCCTGCAACGAGAACAAGCGATTAGGATAACCGAGACCGCCCGTGAGGTGGAACCTATGACCGACATTCTCGATCACACCTACGCCGTGATCATGGCCGGCGGGGGAGGTACCCGTCTCTGGCCGCTCTCGCGGCGCAACCGACCCAAACAGATGCTGCCTCTCCTGGAAGAGCACCGTACCCTGTTTCAAACGACCGTCCAGCGCCTAAAAGGGCTGCTTCCTAACGATCGCATTTTCGTCGTCACCGTTGCCGAGCAGGTAGACACCTTGCGCGCCCAATCCCCAGAAATCCCTTCAGAGAACTTTATTGTCGAACCCATGCCGCGCGGCACCGCATCCGTCGTCGGCTTGGCGGCAGTTATCCTCCAGGAACGCGATCCCGAAGCGGTGATGATCGTCTTGCCGGCCGACCATTACATCCGCAACCGCGATCTATTCCACATCCTGCTGCGCGTGGCGGTGGACGTAGCCGAACGCGACTACTTGGTCACACTAGGCGTCACGCCGACCTATGCCGCCACAGGATACGGCTACATCCAACGCGGTGAACCGATCCCAGAACGGGTGGTCTATCCCACCTACCGCGTGCTCAAATTCACCGAAAAACCCACCGAAGAACAAGCTCGTCAGATGATCGCTTCTGGAGATCATTCGTGGAACTCCGGCATGTTCATCTGGCGAGCGCGGGTGATCTTAGAAGAGATCGCCAAGCATTTGCCCTCCTTGAGCACCGTCTTGAACCAGATCGCCGACAGCGGCAGCGATCGACGCACAGAAGTGATTAACCAACTCTGGCCACACCTAGAAAACGTTACGATAGACTACGGCATCATGGAGCGCGCCGAGCGAGTCGCTGTCCTGCCAGCCGGCGGCCTGGAATGGAGCGACGTGGGCAGCTGGGATTCCCTGTTCGACATCCGCCTCCCCGACAAAGACGGCAACATCATCTTCGGCGCCAACCACCTCGCTGAAGACACCCACCATACCCTGATCTACGACAACACCAACAGCAATCGCTTGATTGTCACCATCGGCGTAGACGATCTGATCGTGGTCGATACCCCCGACGTTCTCCTGGTGTGTCACAAAGACCATACTCAAAAAGTGCGTTGGGTAGTCGAGACCCTGCGCCAATCAAAACAAGAACAATACATTTGAGCTCAACCGGAAAAATTAGCGAAGACCTCCCACAGAAAATAATGGAGAACCCATGGAAGCCTACTGCGTAAAATGCAAAACCAAACGCAAGATCAACCAACCGCAAGCGACCTTCAACGCCAAAGGACAACCAGTGACGATTGGCCTGTGCTCCATCTGCGGCACAAAACTCTACCGTCTCGGCGCTGCCGAAGCCCATGCCGGCCTGACGCCGCCCGAGCCGGCGGCCTCCCGCAGCGGCAAGCTGGTCATCGTCGAATCGCCGGCCAAAGCGCGCACCGTAGGACGTTTCCTCGGCAAGGGCTACACGGTCAAAGCCTCCATCGGTCACGTCCGCGACCTGTTGCGATCCCAACTCTCGATCGACCTCGAGAACAACTTCGCCCCCAAATACCGCGTGCCAAACGAAAAAAAACAAGTCGTCAACGAGATCAAACAACTGGCTCGAGAGCACGAGGAGATCTACCTAGCCACCGACCCCGATCGCGAAGGGGAGGCCATCTCTTGGCATCTGATCCAAGCCGCCAACATTGACCCCAAACGTGTTCGACGCGTGGTCTTCCACGAGATCACCGAGCCGGCCATCAAAGAAGCCTTCGCCCACCCGCGGGCGATCAACATGGACCTGGTCAACGCCCAACAAACGCGGCGCGTGCTCGATCGGCTGGTGGGCTACAGCATCAGCCCTCTCCTATGGGAAAAAGTGCGCTCGCGCCTCTCGGCCGGCCGCGTCCAATCCGTCGCCTTGCGCATGATCGTCGAGCGCGAGCGCGAGATCCAAGCCTTCCTCCCCAAAGAATACTGGACCATCCACGCCGAATTCCAACCCAGAGGCGACACCCAAACCTTCCTGGCCAAATTAGTGCGGATCGATCAAGAAGAGCCCAACCTGCCCAACCAAAAAACCGTACAACCGATCCTGGTCGACCTTGAAAAGGCTGCCTACCTGATCACCAAAGTAAAACGCGGCGAACGCCGGCGCCGGCCCCTGCCGCCCTTCATCACCTCCACTCTGCAACAAGAAGCCAACGTCCGCCTCGGCTTCACCGCCAAACGCACCATGGCCCTCGCCCAAGGCCTCTACGAAGGGCAAGACGTCGGCGAAGGTGGCGCCACTGGCCTGATCACCTACATGCGCACCGACTCGACCAACATCTCCGAACTGGCCATTGACGAGGTGCGCCGCTTCATTGGTCAACGCTACGGCGGCGACTTCCTGCCCGAAAAACCTATTCACTACACCAAAAAAGTGGCCGGCGCTCAAGAGGCTCACGAGGCCATTCGGCCCACCTCCGTCTTCCGCACCCCAGACATGGTCAAGCCCTACCTCGAGCCGGCCATGTTCAAACTCTACCAACTGATCTGGCAGCGTTTCGTCGCCTGTCAAATGGAAGCTGCCCTCCTCGACACCCTCTCCGTCGAAGTGACCGGAAAGGCCGATCGTGAATACCTATTCCGCGCCTCTGGCTCCTCTATCCGCTTCCCCGGCTTCTTAATCGTTTACCAAGAAGCCCAAGATGAAGACAGAAAGACAGAAGAAGACGACGAGGCCAACGTCCGCATCCCCACCTCCATAGCCGAAGGCCAACCCCAACGCCTGGTGCGCCTCCAACCCGAACAACACTTCACCCAGCCGCCGCCTCGTTACACCGAAGCCAGCCTGGTGCGCGCCCTCGAAGAGAACGGCATCGGCCGTCCCTCCACCTACGCCCCCATCCTCTCCACCATCCAGCAACGCGGCTACGTAGAACGGGTCGACCGCCGTCTGGTGCCCACTGAAACCGGCATCCTGGTCAACGATCTCCTCATACAATACTTCCCCGACGTCATGGATTACGGATTCACCGCCCGCATGGAAGAAGACCTGGACCAAATCGCCGCCGGCAAAGAAGACTGGGTGAACGTTGTCCGCAACTTCTGGCAACCCTTCTCCCAAGAAGTGACCAAAGCCCAGGCTGAGATGCCGGTCAGCAAGTCTGGTCCTGAACCGATCGGCCGCGCCTGCCCAAAGTGTGGCCGCGAACTGGTCGTGCGCTATGGCCGCTTCGGAAAATTCATCTCCTGCTCCGGCTTCCCCGAGTGTCGCCACACCGAACCCTGGTTAGAAGCGATCGGCGTCCCCTGTCCCAAAGACGGAGGCGAGTTGGTGGAACGCAAAACCCGTCGTGGGCGCGTCTTCTACGGATGCGCCAACTATCCAAAATGCGACTTCACCTCCTGGAAAAAGCCGATCGCTGCGCCCTGTCCCCAATGCGACGGCCTGCTCGTGATCGCCAACAAACGCCAAGCCCAATGCACCGCCTGCTCCGAATTCTTCCCCCTTGAAGAGATCGTCCCCGAAACCGTCGAATAACTCCGAGGACCCTATGCACTTCTCTCCCCCCGCCTACCTCGACCCCGGCTCCGGTTCCTACTACTCCAAATCCTGATCGCGGCCATCCTAGCCGCCGGTGTCGCCCTATCCGCCTCCTGGAGCCGAATCAAAACCCTCTTCTGCCGCCGCTCCGATCCCTCCTCCAAAACGGATGACCACACCCCTTAGCGCTTCTCCCCTTGGCGCTTCCTTCCGAGACCTGGCCGGATTCCTCTTCACCCGCGACGGAACCCTGTACCGACAGATCAACCGAGCCTGCGCCGACAACTACGCCCTCCTGAACACCTCTGGCCTTTACGATCGGCTGGCGAGCGACGGCTTGCTGATCCCCCACACCGAAGTGGACGAGCCGCCGGCCGACCCCGACCGGGCCTTCAAAGTCATCCGCTCGGAGCGCGTCCCGTTTATTTCCTACCCCTACGAGTAGTCCTTCTCCCTGTGGAAAGACGCCGCCCTGACCACCCTGGCCATCCAAAAGCGGGCCTGGCAGGCCGGCCTGTCGCTAAAAGATGCCAACGCCTACAACATCCAGTTCGAAGACGGCCGGCCGGTGTTGATCGACACCCTGTCCTTCGAAGCGCACCAGCTGGGCAAACCCTGGGATGCCTATCGCCAATTCTGCCAACACTTCCTAGCTCCGCAGTCGGCCTGGAGCACAAAAAGATTCTCCTCCAACGATGGCAAAAGGCCCTCTCCCCTGGCTTGGTTTGGGATTTGAGAGCCAACACCGGCGAATTCAGCCGCTTTTTGCTCGACCTGACCAATCCCTCGCCTGCGCTGGGCTGGCGCCATCGAGAGCGAGCGGCCTTTGCCGAGCGCGGGCCGGCCCATATTGTCCTGGGCTGGCCTTCATCCACCACCCTGCCGTCTCCAACAACGTTCCTCTGCCGCTCCCGGCCGATTTCTTCGCCGACCTCGGTCAGTGGCTGATCGTAGAATGGGTTCCCAAGAGCGACTCCCAAGTTCAGAAACTGCTATGTGTACAAGGAACGATCCTTCCCTGGGGATCATTCGCCCCACTCCCCTCACCATCTTGGTGTAAAATAATAAAAATATGCCATTTCGTGAAGTGCCTCACACTGCTGATTGGGCGTTGCAGGTCTGGGCGTCTGATTTGCCTGGCCTATTTCGCGAAGCGGCGCTCGGAATGAACGCCCTGGCCGGCATGCAATTGAGCGAAGGGCCTCGGCTATCCCGTTCGTTTCACACCGAAAGTCCAGACGCTGAAAGCCTGCTGGTGGTCTTTCTGACCGAATTGATCTACTACGCCGAACAAGAACACCTGGGCTTCGATCAATTCGCTATCCGCTTCGAAGAGACACCCAACGTGATGCGCTTCCAGGTCGAGATGAGCGGCGCCCCCCTAGAACGCATCAATAAGGTCATCAAAGCAGTGACATACCACAACCTCGCCATTCGCTCCTCAGAAGACGGGTTAAATGTGACAATTGTGTTTGATGTGTAATGCGAGAACGGAGGAGAGGTATGAACCTTAATCATTTGATCAAGATCAGCGACTACGAATGGGAAATCCCGCGTTCCTATCGCAAGGACATGCGCGTGCCAGTACGCATCTTTGCCAGCCGCGAGCTGCTGGAACAGGTCTCTGAAGACAAATCCCTAGAGCAAGCCGTCAACGCAACCACCTTGCCTGGGCTGGTGGGATATGTAATCGTGATGCCCGATGTACACCAAGGCTACGGATTCCCAATCGGCGGCGTAGCAGCCACAGAATATCCGCATGGGGTAGTCTCGCCAGGGGCCATCGGCTACGACATCAACTGCGGCGTACGACTGCTGGCTTCGGGCATTCCCTACGAGGCGGCCAAGCCAAAGATGGATACCTTAGCTACCTTATTGTACAAATATTGCCCGAGCGGCGTAGGCAGTGAAGGGGTTGTGCGCGTTAGCAAAGAAGAACTAGAACACGTCCTCCGCCAAGGATCGCATTGGGCCTTGAAAAAGGGATATGCCGCCGCAGACGACATCCGCCGCACCGAAGAGAACGGCCGCCTGGCAGAGGCTGCACCGGAGCAGGTGAGCGAACGCGCCAAGCAGCGCGGTCGGGAGCAGATCGGTTCGTTGGGAGCGGGCAATCACTTTATCGAGGTAGATGTCATCGAAGAAATCTTCGACGAGCAGGCAGCCAGCACAATGGGATTGGTGCAGGGCAATCTGGCGGTTCAGATACACTGTGGATCGCGCGGGTTGGGCCATCAGGTCTGCACTGACTACGTGCAGTCCTTTCAAAGCGCGGTAAAGCGCTACGGCATTGAGCTACCCGATCGCGAGCTCGTCTGTGCGCCGATGGATAGCCCTGAAGGGCAGGCTTATCTAGGTGCTATGCGCGCCGCCGCCAACTTTGCTTTTGCCAACCGACAACTTCTAGCATATGCCGCCCGCCAAGCTTTTGAAGAAGCGTTTGCTCAGAATTTCAAACACGGTTGGCAGCTTACCCAGGTGTATGACATCACCCATAACATGGGCAAAATTGAAACCCATGTCATTGAAGGCCGTTCAGTGAAAGTCTGCGTGCATCGCAAAGGAGCCACACGGGCCTTCGGCCCGGGCACGCCCGAATTGCCGGAAGAATACCGTTCGATTGGTCAGCCGGTGATCATCCCGGGTAGCATGGGCACGGCGTCTTGGGTGTTGGTGGGCACGGCTGATAGCATGGCCCGTTCATTCGGCTCAACTTGTCATGGCGCAGGGCGCGTGATGAGCCGCGCCAAGGCCAAAAAAGAAGTGCGCGGCGAGCTGCTGCGCAACGAGCTGGAGCATCGCGGCATTGCCGTGCGTGCCGGCAGCATGCCCGGCCTGGCCGAAGAAGCCCCTCAGGCTTATAAGGATGTGGATGTTGTGGTCGAAACGGTAAGCGCTGTAGGAATTGCCCGCAAGGTGGCCCGCCTGCGGCCCGTGGCAATCATCAAAGGGTAGCCGGCCCAGCATCGCTCAAAGCCTCTAGCCATCGCCTGGAATGCGCAAATAGGGATGGGGAGACCTCCCTTGCCCTATTCCTTCCACCTTGTTCGGAAAGACCAACGAATTGGGGAGGATCCCTGCTCCACTCCGCCCTAGCCGCCTCTTACCAAAGCCCGCTCGGGAACAATAGTGGATGGACCCTCCTAGCGATTCACTAGGAAGAAAATCATCGCTTGTCGAGCGTGATCTGATTTCGCTTTCCCCAGGAATGCTGTTATAATGAAACCAGCATGAGAACCAAGGAGCGCCGAATGCGTCTTTCCAACCTTATTCTCCCCCTCTTCCGAACCCCACAATGGGCCGCCCTTGTAGGAGTCGTGCTTGGACTGCTGATCGGTTTGCTGATCGGCTGGGTGATCTGGCCGGTGGAATGGGTGAACGCCACTCCCGATAAACTGAGCCAGCGCTTCCAGGAGGACTACCTGCGCATGGCCATCCACACCTACCGTAACAATCAGGATGTTGAACAAGCCGTCCGCCGTTGGCAGGATATTGGCCCGAATGCGCCCAATTTGCTCAACGCCATTGCCCAACAACCCGGCGACTTAAGGCCAAACTGGATTCTGGGGTACAAAAAAGCCATCGAAGAATCGCTTGGCCCAGCAGCCCTGGAGCCAGGTCAAGCCGCCGAACCTACACCTACGGCAACCAGGCAAAACCGCACGTGGTTGATCGTCCTGGGATTGGTATTGACCTTAGGGGTGCTCGGTGGCGCAGGCTACCTCTACTTGCTGCGACCGCGCCTGCGTAAAGTCCCTCAGGCCTCGGCCGAACCCTCGGCTGCCCAAAAAGCCCAAGTCATCACCAAGAGCACTGCCCGGACGGATTACGCCAAGATGGGATTGGCCCCCCCCATCACCCAAAACATGACCACTTACGTCCTGGGAGACGATCTGTACGATGAATCGTTCAGCATTGACGCGCCCAACGGCGACTTCTTGGGCGAATACGGCGTTGGTATTTCAAAGACCATCCTCCCCGGCGAGCCCAAAAAGGTCACTGCTATGGAAGTGTGGTTGTTTGACAAGAACGACATCAAAACAGCGACCAAGGTGTTGATGACGCCCCATGCCTATCACAACCCGGCCACCTTTGCCGAGCTAGAAGCAAAAGGCGAGCCGGTGCTCCTGCGAAAACAAGAGCAGATCCTGCTCGAGACGGCCACCCTTCAACTGTTGGTGACCGTGGTGGACGTGGAATATGGCAAGGATGGCGCGCCGGAGAACAGTTACCTGGAGCGCCTCACGTTAGAAATGGCAGTTTGGCGACGTGAACAAACTTCATAGGCCATGAAGCCATTCTACTCCTGGACCCGTTCAATCTGCGCGCCGAGAGCGCGCAGTTTTTCATCCACGCGCTCGTAGCCGCGGTCAATCTGACCGATGTTGCGAATCACTGATCTGCCTTCTGCGCTAAGCGCTGCCAACAACAAGGCCATGCCGGCCCGAATATCGGGACTTTCCAGGCTCTCGCCGAACAATGGACTAGGCCCTTGCACTAAGCAGCGATAGGGGTCGCAGAGGATAATGCGCGCTCCCATGCTGACCAGTTTGTCGGTGAAATACATACGCCCGGAATACATCCAGTCGTGGAACAGTACCGATCCTCGGGCTTGCGTAGCCACGGTGATAGCAATGCTCATCAAGTCGGTGGGAAAGGCTGGCCAGACGTTGGTCTTGATCTCCGGGATAGCGCCGCCTAGATCGTAGACCACTTCCAGAGGTTGATCGCAGGGGACGAAGATGTCCTCTCCTTCGACTTCCCAAATCACCCCCAAGCGACGGAAGACCTGGGCGATCATCTCCAAATACTTGACGCCGGCCCGACGGATTCGAATCTTGCCGCGGGTGACCGCCGCCGCTCCTATGTAACTGACCACCTCCAGATAATCTGGCCCGACAGTAAACTCGCCGCCATGAAGCCGCTCCACGCCGTGAATGTGCAGGACATTGGAACCAATGTTCTCGATTTGTGCCCCTAAGTGGTTCAGGAAATGACACAACTCTTGAACGTGAGGCTCAGAAGCGGCGTTGCGGATGATAGTCTCCCCTTTGGCGCAGACGGCAGCCATGATGGCGTTTTCCGTGGCAGTTACGCTGGCTTCGTCCAGCAAGATGTCTGCGCCGTACAAACCGTTGGGCGCCAGGAACTCTAGGCGGCGCCCGTAGTTGACCTCGGCGCCCAGCGCGCGCAAGGCCAAGATGTGAGTATCCAAACGGCGGCGGCCGATCACATCTCCGCCTGGGGGAGGCAAACGCAACTCGCCGGTGCGGACCGTCATGGGTCCCGCAAGCAGAATCGACGCGCGGATGCGTCGGCACAAGACCGGGTCGAGATCGGCAGGGCGCACGGTTCGGGCGATGATCCGCCAGGAGTTTCCACCTAGATTCTCTAACTCCACCCCCAAACTTTGAAGCAAATGGCGCATGTCGCTCACATCACGAATATGCGGCACGTTATGCAAGATGACCGGCTCGTCGGTCAGCAGACAGGCCGCCAGAAGTGGGAGAGCAGCGTTCTTGTTGCCGCTCGGGGTCATCTCTCCGTGCAAGGGATGGCCACCTTCGATGATGAATTGTTCCATGGAGCCTCCTGTGAAATTTTCAACATTCTACGGCAGTCTGCGCCGTTTGCCAAGCACTTTACAGATTTGACAGGAATGTTACAAAAGTCTTGCGCGCCTTTTGTATCCCTCTCTTCCTAGCTATAATGAGATTTATGAGCACCCATGAATTGGCCGCAGCCCTGGTCGGTTGGATCGGGGGTGGGATAGTGAATTATCTGGCCGATGTTTTGCCAACGGTGCGACGGCTCAGCCGGCCGATCTGCCCCGATTGTCGGGAAACGCGCCGTTGGCAAGATGTGATTCTTCCGCAGGCCTGTCGTTCCTGTGGTCGTGGCCGATGGTTGCGAGCGTGGCTGGTGAATCTCTTTCTGGCTGGATTTAGTCTGTATTTATGGACATCGCCACCGGCGTCCTTGGGATTTTGGCCGAGCTGGATCGCGTTGTTGTATTTTGCTACCGTGTTCGTGATCGATTTCGAGCATCGTTTGATCTTACACTCAACTAGCTTATTCGGCTTTGGGCTGGCCTTGTGGATCGGCAACCTACGCCAGGGATGGACAGCTACTCTGCTGGGCGGATTAGCCGGTTTTGGGATCGTGATAATGCTCTATCTGCTGGGCATGGTCTTCACTCGGCTACGCGCCCGACGATTGCAGGCCGCCAACTTGGAGCCGGATGATGAAGAGGCATTCGGGGCCGGCGACGTCATTTTGGCAACCATCCTGGGATTGATGCTCGGCTGGCCGTTGGCTTGGTTTGGCCTCTTGTTTGGCATTCTGCTCGGCGGCGTAGTCAGCGCCGTGTTGTTAGTGATCTTATGGCTCTCTGGTCGGTTTCATCCCTGGGCGACCTTCATCCCTTTTGGACCGTTCTTCCTGACCAGTGCTTTTCTGATCCTGTACGCCCCACAGCTGGTGCGATTTTTAGTACCAAAGTAGGATTGGATGCGAAACATTCTCTTTCTACACTATACTTAGAGAGAGGACCGCTTTGGCTGTAGGTACGACAACTCACAGATGCCCTCTGGAGCGGTGATAAATGTCGCTCGCTGGCTTGAAGGCCATTCACGCTGCCCAGAGACCCAGGATAAGACCTAGCCTGTTGTGGAGATGTCATGTTGAGGAGATGGATTGCTCGTCTAGAAAGGAAGCCAGCGCAAGCTATGGTAGAATTTGCGCTGGTGCTTCCCATCTTGCTGGTGCTGATTTATGGTCTGATTGAATTAGGACGATTGTTGTTCATATATGCCAGCGTTTATACAGCCGCTCGCGAAGCAGCGCGCTATGGAGCCACCACGGGCGTGAACGTGGCCGGCGGCGCGCCCCGCTATCAAGACTGTGCCGGCATGCGCGCCGCAGCGCGTCGCTCAGCGTTTCTGACCGAATTTCCCGACAATCAGATCACCATCTGGCACGACCAAGGCGAAGGCGTGAATCAGACGCTCTACTGCACCCCTGGCATGAATCAAGACCCCACTTTCACCCCTTCTCCGGGGAACAATAGCCGGGTGCGGGTGCGCGTCCAAACGCAATATGCACCGATCCTGCCGATCGTGCCAGGCTTTCAAGCGTTCACCATCGAATCGGTCAGCGCACGCACTGTTCTGGTCAGCGTTCCGATCGAAATCACCTCTCCTCCACAAACTTGGAATCCGACCATCACCATTCAGCCGCCGACGGCCACATCCACCCGGACAGGCACACCTACGCAAACGCCAACCATCACCCGTACCCCAACCATCACCCGTACCCCAACCATCACCCATACCCCAACCATCACCCGTACCCCAACCATCACGTTCACCCCTTCTCGCACACCAACCCCCACTCAAACTCGCACGCCGACCAACACGCCAACGATCACCGGTACGCCTTTCGGCTGTCAAGTGCGCCGTGGTTTATTTTACACCTCGCCATTTGGCATGACTATTTACAATAACAACGTATTGGAAACCATCCACGTTGCGGAAATCCACGTTTACTGGAACCCGTCCTCGCCGGCCGGCCAAGCGATAACTTCCCTGACGCTGGGCGAGGTGACGATCTGGAGCGGCAATGTCAACGGCTCGCCGGCTATATTCAACTCCTTTATCGGTAACGTTTCGGTGTCTCCAAATACCAACAAGTTCTTGAGAGTCACCTTCGAGAAAAACTACAAAGTGAACGGCAACGAAAGGTTGATCATCTACTTCGCTGAAGCCAGCTGTTTGCCTCTTGACTCGAACGATCCGAATCAGATCCAATGAACGAAAAACGCTCTTCCCTGTCCCACAGTGTTGAAACAGGCCAAAGCCTGGTGGAAATGGCCATTAGCATGACCTTTATCCTGATCCTGCTGGCCGGTGTGATCTATTTCGGCATTGCTCTGTTCTACTTCGTCGCCATGCGAGACGCAGCTCAAGAAGGAGCACTCTACGGCTCAATGCGCCCGACTGATTTGGCTGGCATCAATCAGCGTGTGGCAAACGCAGCAGGAAATAATGGCGTGATCCGCCGTATGTTCGACCAAGGCGAGTTACAAGTTCACATCACATACACCGGGCCGGCATGTGAAGGGAACGGGATCACCGTTACGCTCATCCACAACTATCGTTTAGATTGGCTTCCTCTTGGATCTTTCCTTAGCCCCTTTCTTGGGCAGGATTTCATTCGCCTGCGAGCGTCGGTGACCGATACCATCCTCACCCCCCCTTGTCCTTAACTTGCCATCTTGAAGGGAGTATGAACATGAAATCGTTGTCCCTTATAGTCCGTGAACAAGGTCAAGCCATCCTCCTGATCGGGTTGGCCGTCTTTACTCTGCTAGCGCTCACGGCGCTGGCCGTGGATGGCGGCAACGTGTATGCCGAACGTCGCCGCGCCCAAAACGCTGCTGATGCAACTGCTCTCGATGCTGCCTTGGCCAAAGTGCGCAGCCAAGACATGCTTGCTCATGGCTTGGAACGCGCTGCCAGCAACCACTACGCTGACCAAGATCCAACGCCCGCATCCACCCATCCAGATGTGAACGTTGAGATCTACAATCCCCCAATTAGCGGGCCCTACGCCGGCAACGGTGAATACATTCAAGTTTTCATTACGGCAAGAGTTCCAACCTTTTTTGCTCGGGTGATCGGGATTCACACAATCACGAATAGGGTAGAGGCGGTAGGGCGGGCAAAACCACTGGTGTATAGTCCGATGTTCTTTGGGAACGCAATCGTTGGCCTAGCGCCTACTCAGTGTAAAGCAGTGGTGTACCAAGGGAACGCAAACACCATTGTCACTGGCGGCGGCATCTATGTCAACTCAAGTTGCAGCGGCATGGGCAATCAGGCAGCCTTTTTCAATAATAGCTCTTCCGCCCAGCTCACGGCTCCTTGTCTGCAGGCTGTGGGAGGCATTTCCTATGCCCCCGGCGCGCTCAACATCCCCTCTAGCTGCATCGTCACCGGCGCGCCTCCACTACCGAAGCCGGTCTATCCTAACCCCACCTGTACAGGTCCAGCCCATCGAGACGGCAACACCCTAAGCCCCGGCAACTATACCGGCACCTTCCCACCTTCTGGGGTGACTCACTTGAAACCTGGCGTCTACTGTGTCAATGGTAACTTTCGCCTGAATGCCAACGACGAACTGTATGGCAGCCAGGTGGTCATCCGAGTGAACAATGGCGACGTCCGCTGGAACGGCGGTGCTACTATTCAGTTGAGTGCACCGACCACTGGGCCATTTGCCGGACTGTTGCTCTTCTTGCCGGAAGGAAATTCCAACGAAGTCGTCATCAACGGCAATTCGGAGTCGACCTTCACCGGCACGATCCTGGCTCCCTCCTCGCAAATCACGATTGAAGGCACCGGCAGTACAAGCGGCTTGAACAGCCAGGTGATTGGCTACACCGTCAACCTGAGTGGCAACAGCACGACTTACATTAACTATAATGCCAACCAAAATTATCAAGCCCCAGAACCTCCGGCGGTTGAGCTGGTTGAATGAGAGGTTTATCGCTTGTTCTCGCTCTGAGCGCGGTCAATCCATTGTCCTGGTAGCGATGGCGTTCTTTGCCTTGCTTGCCATCGCCGCCTTGGTGATCGACGGCGGGATGGCTTTGGCTCATCGTCGTCAGGCTCAAAATGCTGCCGATGCCGCCGCCCTAGCGGCTGGTGTAACCTACATCAAGGGTGGAGATTATCGCCTGGCGGCGCTTGAACAAGCCCGACAGAACGGCTTTGAAACCGATGGTCTGCTGAACGATCTGCAAGTGTACAACCCGCCGATAAGCGGGCCCTACGCCGGCCAACGGCACTATCTGCAAGTTGTGCTGACCGCACGCTATCGCACCCTGTTGGCCTCCACCGTCGGCATCCGCCACGTGACCAACACTGTGGAAGCGATCAGCCGCGTGGTTCCACCGAGCTGGGGAGAAATGCTCGATGGCTTTGCGGTAGTGAGCCTGGCTCCGCACAGCAATTGCCAACAACACCGAGCGTTTTGGGTGCATGGCGAGGCTACGCTTGAAGTGCAAGGCGGCGGCATCTGGGTCAACTCTGACCATCCGACTTGCGCCTTCATCCAGCAAGGGAATGGCAGTATTGCCATACAAGATGACAGTCCATTTATCATCGTAGGCGGCGCTTTGATCCAGAAACCGTACTTGATCAAACGTCAGGCGCCTGGCCTGGGGTATATGCAGCGCGCTCAGGGAGGTAGTTTTCCGATTCGTCCAATTGTAGGAGCGTCGCCTCTCCCTTATCCCCCTCCGTTCGTCATGCCTCGCCCTTCCTGTGGCACACAAATCGCCCGCGTGAGCGAAGATGGAACCACCATGTCGCCAGGTCACTGGGGGGAGAATTTTCCTCCACCAGGAGTCACGAAACTCAAGCCTGGCGTCTACTGCATCGACGGGGATATCACGGTTGAGCAAGATTTGGAAGGCACGGGGGTAGTCCTGGTGATCGGCGGGGATACGGTGCGTTTCAGTGGAAGCGCCAAAATCGATCTCGCTGCTCCGGGCGGCGGGCCCTTGGCCGGCCTATTGATGCACGCCCCTTTAGGCCATACTGCACGTATCATTCTCAACGGAAATGCAGAGTCGCGCTTCCGAGGCGCCATCCTGGCGCCCACTTCGCTCATCCGGCTGGCCGGCAGCGATTCGGCCTATGGCTACCACAGCCAGATCATCGGTCTGCGGATCGAAGTGACCGGCATGTCCAATATCGTTGTCAAGTACAAAGACGAACAAAACTACGATGCGATGATCTATCCCTCGGTCGAATTTATCCGCTGAGCTTGCAACAAGCGCAGCGCAAAAACGGGCCGGCAAACTCGGCCTGTTTTGATTCTGGCTAGCCTCTCCAAAATCACCACCAATGACCAATCCAGGATGGCGCAAAGGGCGGTGGGAGTGGTCAAGAGAAAGGTGGACATGCCCCAAACAGGTTTGGAGCAATTGCCATAAATCAGGTATAATTTAGAGCAGCTTATATTGCAAGCACCGTTGATTCGGGAAAGGAAAAGCGCATGGCCTTTTCTTGGCGGGGGATATCGACCCAAGAAAAGGTGACGAGGATGAGGGTTCTCCATTGCAAGATGGAGCTAACTGCAGCCTATAACAGCTGCAGGAAAATCGAGCGATCAGCGGATGCCCTCCGGGCCGCGCCAAGCCCGATCCTTTCCCTCCAGTCGTTTCTCAAATCTCGGCGCCCAACGCCGCGCAGGCAACTGGGCGGACAAAGCGCCGGGAATGGCGTGTTTCTACCGAGCGGCCGCGTCAGGAGATAGGCTGACTCGCCGGCCCAGCGCGGGACACTCATCCATCTCTCTCATCTGGAGGATCCGCAACCATGTGTGGTATTGTTGGCTATCTCGGGCATCGCAACGCCACTCCCATTATCTTCAACGGCTTGAAACGATTGGAATACCGCGGCTACGATTCGGCTGGGATTGCTGTCTTACAGAACGGCCACATTGAAATTCGCCGACAGGCTGGCAAGCTCTCCGCCTTGGCCGAGCTGCTCGAGCAACAACCGATGAGCGGCGTGATCGGCATCGGTCACACGCGTTGGGCCACCCATGGCGCCCCTAGTGCGCGCAACGCCCATCCCCACATTGGGCAAACTGGTCGAGTGGTGGTCGTCCACAATGGGATCGTTGAAAATTTTCTGGAACTGCGCCAAGAGCTCACGGCCGAAGGCGTTACGTTTAACTCCGACACCGATACCGAAACCATCGTCCACTTGGTAGAACACTACCTGGCTTCGGGCTTGGGATTGGTCGAAGCGGCGCGGCGCACCTTTCAACTCTTGCAAGGCGCCAACGTGGTCGTGCTCCTGTCGGCCGATGAGCCGGACAAGATCGTGGCTGCTCGCCTGGGGAATGCCGGCGGCGTGGTGATCGGCTATGGGGATCAGGAAACGTTTGTCGCTTCTGACATTCCTGCCATTCTCGAACATACCCGTCGCGTCTTGTTTCTGGAGTCGCGCCAAATGGCGATCGTCACCCGGCATCGTGTGCAGATCGAGACGCTCGACGGCCGGCCGATACCTCCGGTCGTCCAGGTTGTGCCTTGGGATCCGGTCTCGGCCGAAAAGGGCGAATATCGTCACTTTATGCAGAAAGAGATTCACGAACAGGTCCGCTCCCTCACCGACACTCTGGCCGGCCGCGTGGATTTTGAACGAGGCAAGATTCGCCTTCCGGAACTAAACTTGACCCCAGAGCTCGCCAGAAGAATCCAAAAAATCTACATCACTGCCTGCGGCACGGCTGCCTATGCTGGGATGGTAGGCAAATACTTAATCGAAACCATAGCGCGCATTCCTGTAGAAGTGGAGATCGGCTCCGAGTTTCGCTATCGTGACCCGATCATTGACTCGAACACCGTCGTCCTTGCCATTAGCCAATCCGGAGAAACGGCCGACACCCTGGCCGCCATGGAAGAAGGCCGGCGCAAAGGAGCGACCTTATGGAGCATTGTCAACGCCATTGGCTCCCAGGCGATGCGCATTGCCGACGGGTATATCTCGATGCAAACCGGCCCGGAGATCGGCGTAGCGTCTACCAAAGCTTTCACCGCCCCGATCGTGGATCAATACATGCTGGCCATCCTGCTGGCTGATCTGCGCGGCGCGATCGACGAGACAAAACGGCGAGCGCTGGTAGCAGACCTGCGCTTCATCCCCGACTTGGCCGGGCGCACTCTTGAGCGAGAGCCGGAGGTCATCAAGCTAGCTCATCTCCTGAAAGACATCCGCAACTGTCTCTACTTGGGGCGCGGCATTAACATGCCGATTGCCTATGAAGGGGCGTTGAAAATGAAAGAGATCACCTACATTCATGCCGAAGGGTACCCGGCCGGTGAGATGAAACACGGTCCGATTGCCCTGATTGACGAAGAAATGCCGGTTATCTGTTTAGCTCCTAACGATCCCTGGCACGATAAAATGATCTCCCAAATTCAACAAGCCAAAGCACGCGGCGGAAAAGTGATCGCCGTGGCTACCGACGGAGATGAATTGGTGGCTTCGATAGCCGATCATGTCCTATGGGTTCCCGAAACACCGTGGATGCTCTCGCCGGCGATCACCGTCTTGCCCCTGCAATTGTTAGCTTATCACATCGCCGCCCTGCGCGGCTTGGATGTAGATCAACCGCGCAATTTGGCCAAATCGGTCACCGTAGAGTGAGAACAGGCCATTCAATTACACCTCCTTTCAAAATTGGAATTTCTTCTAACCAGAAGTTAGCTTATAATTGAGAATAGCTACTCTGTACTGGTGTCTTATCAAGGCAGCAGAGATTTGGTTATTTGGAAGGAGGTTATTATGAATCATTCAAAGACTGAAAGAGGACAGGCGCTGATCCTAATTGTTCTGGCCATGATCGCCATGCTAGCCCTCACTGCCACCGCAGTCGATGCTGGTCTGGCCTACACCGAACGACGACAGGCACAAAACGTGGCCGATGCTGCCGTGCTGGACGCTGCTCTTGCCAAAGCGCGCGGGCAAAACGACTGGCAACAACAAGCACAAGAACGCGCTGCCAGCAACGGTTTTAACAACAACGGCGCCACCAACACCGTAGAAGTTCATAGCCCGCCGGTTCCTGGCTGTGGCGGCCAACCCAATCCCTACGTGGGAAACACCGAGTATGTGCAGGTGATCATCCGCTCGGTCACTCGCACCTCCTTTGGCCGAGCGATCGGCGTTCAGCAGGTGAACCATTGCGTAGAAGCCATTGCGCGCGCTCGACCGCCTTCAGTTCAACCCCTGCTCTTTGGAAATGCGATTGTGGCTTTAAAGCCAAATCAGCAAAGAACGTTCTGGATGCATGGTAATCCTCGTGTACGAACAGTTGGCGGTGGGGTCTTCGTTAATTCCTCGACCAATTGTGGCTTCACCAGCAACGGCGTCCCTGATCTGATCACCCCTTCGATTACCATGGTCGCCTCACAATCCTGCCCACAAATGGTAGGACCAGGTATTGTCTACAACGCGCCCCAAGTTCCATATCCTCCGAATTTCAACCTTCCCCGGCCTACCTGCACCCAAAACGCTACCAAAGTTGGCAATACTCTCAACCCCGGTCGAGTGAATGGATCCTTCCCGCCTAGCGGCGTGACGCACCTCAATCCCGGCGTGTATTGCGTGAACGGAAGCTTCTCACTGAATGGAAACGACACCCTAATCGGCCATGAAGTGGTGATCTACATGGAGTCAGGAAACATTCGCTGGAATGGCAACGGCGCGTTGCACCTCTCGGCACCCACCAGCGGACCGTTCAAAGGACTCTTGATTTACTTCCCGATAACCAACAACAGCGAGATTCGCATCAACGGCACCAACGATCAGCTGCTCAAGGGCACGATCCTGGCCCCAGCGTCGAATATCGTCCTGCTGGGTACAGCCAATACTGACTCCTACCGCACCCAGATCATCGGTTACACAGTGGAGATCGGAGGCACGTTTGACGGCATCGTGCGCTACAACGATGAAGAGAATTATGACGCCACCGTTCCACCTATGATCGAACTGGTGCGCTAGGATCAATCTCAGACACCTCAAGGTGTCTTCGTTCTGCCGTTCGTTGACGGTAACTTTGACCGCATCTGCTGGATCGGCAAAGAATTTTCGAACGCTCTTGGTGGGTTTTGACAAAAAGGCGAGCTCCTTGTACGTGGGAGATGACGCACGAAAAGGAGCTCGCCTATGTCAACTTTCATCCTAAAAGTTGCCTTGATTTCAAGCAAGACAGCGAGGAGCGTCCAAAGAAATGCCCTGATTGCGGTGGGGAGACCTTCCAGCGTTGGGGACAGGTGAACAAGAAGGTGAAAGATACGCATCTTGGACAGGTGAAGTGTAGCTGAGAGAGGAAAAACACTCGCCGGCCCTGCGGCGCAGCAGCGCCACACCGACCGTCGCAACGAATTAGCTAACGATTAGAAGTTGTGTCGGCTACTTGACTTTGTCCTCAAAATTTTGTATAGTACTTTCGGCCACCCAAAAAACGAAACACGGCACGGCCAGCTCCCCTGGCGTGCCGTTTGTTTCGCACAATTTACAGGGCAAGGAGTTCTTTATACATGATTCGGGTCAACAACTTGATTAAGGACTATGGTCAGCGACGCGCTTTATGTGGCCTGACCTTCCATGCCCAACAGGGCGAGGTGGTCGGTTTTCTGGGGCCCAATGGGGCCGGCAAAACCACCACCATGCGCATTCTCACCGGTTACATGCCCCCAACAGAAGGTGAGGCCATCGTAGCGGGGTACGATGTGGTAAGCGAATCGCTAGAGGTGCGCAAGCGTGTGGGCTACCTGCCGGAGACCGTGCCTTTGTACAATGATATGGTTGTGTTCGATTACTTAAAATTCATGGCCGACCTGCGTCATTTGCCCGACGCAGAAGAACGCGTGGAAGAAGCCTTGGAGCTGGTTGGCATGATCGAGCGCGCCAACGGCTATATCGGCAACCTATCCAAAGGCATGCGCCAACGTGTTGGACTCGCCCAGGCCTTGCTTCACCGCCCCGAAGTGCTGATCCTGGACGAACCGACCATTGGCTTGGATCCCAATCAAGTCGTAGAAATTCGCAACCTGATCCGAGAATTGGGCAAAGAACGAACCGTGCTGCTCTCCACCCATATCCTCTCGGAAGCCCAGCAGATTTGCGATCGCGTAATTATCATCAACAAAGGCCAAATCATCGCTGAGGATACGCCGGAGAACCTACAAGCGCGTTTGTTGGGTGCCAAACGGGTGATGATTCAGGTGCGCGGCGAGGCCGATGATGTACTTCCCCAGATTCAGGCCATTCCGGGAGTGCGACAGGCTGTGGTCAACCTCGACGGGACGATCGAGTTTGAATTCTTGCCCACTCAAGACGTACGCCCAAGAGTGGCACGAGCGATCATCGAAGCCGGCCACGAATTGCTCGAGATGCGCACCATCAGCATGAGCCTAGAAGAGATCTTCCTGGAGTTGACCAAAGACAACGCCGGCCTGCCTATGTGAGGTGCTTTATGCGAAACATTTGGACCATCGCCAAACGCGAATACAATCATTTCTTTATCAGCCCGATCGCCTACCTGGTTGCCTTCGCAATTTTGCTGGTCTTGGGCATCATTTTTGCGCTGGTCATCTATTCTTCTTCTCAAAACGTCTTTTTTGGCAGCGTGCCTGATATTCGCCCGATCACTGGCTCATTTGCGTTTTTGCTAGTCCTTTCCACGCCGGCCCTGACCATGCGCCTGCTAGCCGATGAAAACCGCATGGGCACGATGGAACTTCTGCTTACAGCCCCGGTGCGCGATATCGAGTTAATCGTCGGCAAATGGTTGGGCAGCTTCCTGTTCATGCTGACCATCATTGCCATCACCTTGGTATACCCGATCGTCCTCAACGCTCTGGTTCGGCCCGGAATTGACCAAGGGCTGATGATAACCGCCTATCTCGGTCTGATCTTGGTTGCTGCGTCCTTCCTGTCGATCGGCGTAGGCATCTCAGCTCTTTTCAGCAACCAAGTGGCTGCCTTCTTCGCCACCCTAGCCGTCCTGATCACCTTGTGGTGGCTGGTCGGCTTCCCGGCCAATTACGTCCAAACCGGAGCAGACATCTTTCGCTACCTGGACCTGCAAACCCACTTTTACGACTCGCTCAGCGTTGGCAAAATCAACCTGACCGACTTGGTCTATTTCTTCAGCCTAATCGCCCTGGGCTTATTCGTCGGCACGTTGTCTATTGACATTCGGAGATGGCGCTAATGAAACAGCTCCAGAAATCATATCGCTTCCTTCCCCTCTACATCTCCCTACTAGCTCTCATCGCCACCCTCGTGCTAGGAACGGTGCGCGTTGTGATGGCCCTAGACCTGTACACGCCACCCAACCCCGATCGAATCAACCTAGCCCTCTCGCTTAGTGCTGCCATAACGGTGTTGGGCGTGTTGGTCTACGCCATGGTGGCGCCGGATGCTGTGCGGAGCTTCCTGAGCAAGCGACAAACCCGCTACGGAAGCAACGCGTTGGTGATGAGCATAGCATTTCTTGGCATTCTCTTTGTAGCCAACTACCTGGCTTATCAAAACCCTCGCGACCTAGCTGACCTGACGGAGGACAAACAAAACACGCTAGCCCCCGAAACGCTAGAAACCCTCAAGAAGCTCCCGGCGCCAATAACGGCCACAGCCTACTACTCCCCCCAGATGCCGCGTGACTCGGCCCAGCAGCTCCTGCAAAACATCAAGAACAACAGCAACGGCAGATTTGACTTCCGATTTGTCGATCCAGTAGCCAATCCGGTAGAGGCCAAGAACGCCGGCGTGACGGGCGACGGCAAAATCGTGCTGGAGATGAACGGCCGGCGCGAGCTTGCCGACTACGCCGACGAAGCCGAACTCCTGCGCGCCATCAATCGTCTACTCAATCCCGAAGCACGCACTGTCTACTTCCTAACCGGCCACGGAGAAATGGACATCAACGGCTTCGGCCAAACCGCTCTGAGCCGAGCTCGCGAGACCCTCGAAAGCAAAAATTACGCGGTTAAAACCCTGAGCTTGCTGGCCGACAACCGTGTTCCAGAAGATGCCGATGTGGTCATCGTGGCCGGCCCGATCAAACCCCTCACCCAGATCGAAGTAGACTTGCTCAATCAATTCATCGATCAAGGTGGCGGTGTAGTCGCCATGCTCGCACCAGTTCCCCTAACCGATTTTGGCGATCAGCCCGAACCATTGACCGAGTCGCTCGAACAACGATGGGGCATTCGCCTACGCAACGATTTTATCGTGGATACGAGCAGCACCATGCCCCAGAACGCTATCGGCGCTGCATATAGCCCCAGTCATCCGATCACCGACGGCATGATGTTCTTCACCATCTTCCCGCTGGCACGCAGCATTGAGCTCAAACAAGAGACGGTCGAAGAGACGATTTTGACGCCCTTGGTCCAGACCAGCCCGTCTTCTCAAGCCTGGGGGGAAACCGATTTCAGCGTCCTAGAACGAGAGACCGCTCAGGTCTCCTTGGATCCGGAAGACGCGCCCGGCCCCTTGATCCTAGCAGTGGCTGCCGAAAAGCTATCCACGCAGGGCCGGCTGGTGGTCTTTGGTAATGCGATCTTTGCCGGCGATGAGGGCTTCGATGTGTACGGCAACGGCGACCTGTTCATCAACGCCGTAGATTGGGCCGCCAACATAGATAAGGAAACCACAGTGGACATCACCCCCCGCCCAACTCTGGAGCGCACTTTTATCCCGCCCAGTCAATTGCAATGGTTGGCCATTCTGCTTGGCTCGGTGTGTGGATTGCCAGGGTTGGTATTGGCGGCCGGTGTGGCAGCCTGGATAGCACGACGTCGTCGAGGATGAGCGATGATCAAACGAACAACTTGGATCATGCTGGCGCTGTTCCTGGCGCTGGCCGGCTTCGCGCTCTACCAAAGATACGCTCCGAACTCAACCACCGCCCAAGCAACCCCTTCGGCCACTGTAGCGCCGGTCGAGTTCCTCTTCCCAGCCGATCAAGGGGTTGTCGTTGCCCTAACGTTGGAGAGCCGCGAGGGGCATCGCCTACGTGCCGTGCGTCAGGAGGAGGCCTGGCGATTGCTCGAGCCGATCGAAGCGGCCGCTCAAGCCGGCTCGATGGAAGCGGCAACCAGCCAGCTCACCTCTCTAAGCGTGGTGACGCGCCTGGACCTGAATCCCGCCGATGTCGGGCTAGATCCTCCAGCCTATACCATCACCGTCGAGTTCAGCAACGGCCAAACCCTCACCGCCTGGATCGGCGACGTGACCCCTACCGGCAACGGATACTACGCGCGTAAGAACGACGGCAGCATCGTCGTCATTAGAAAGCATAGTGTCGATTCCCTGCTCTCACTGCTGGAGTCGCCTCCCTACGCCGAAACGCCGACCCCCTCGCCCACACCATCACCGACTCCAACCCCAACCCCGAATCCCCCCTCCGATGACGTCGAGACCTCCCCTGCGGGCATAGAAACGCCCTCAGCGACTCCGACGCCGTAAAAAGGGGATTGCATTTCAACTCAAAAAGTCGTATTCTATAGTAGGCAACAGGATGGCTCGTTAGCGACCTTGAACGCCATGCTATATTTTATCAGATCAATTTGAGGTGTTGAAGAATGCCCATGGATGTAGAAAAAATCTTCATCGGAGATGACGAGGAAGAAGAAGGATATTCTGCTCTAGCTCGTCTAATCGAACTCGGTCGTCAGAAGTCGTATGTGACTCTGGACGATATCTTGCACTTCTTCCCCGAAGCAGAGCAGGATGTAGAACAACTGGAAGAAGCTTTCTCGGCCTTGCTGAGCGCCGGTATTCCCTTCATTGAGGATGTCAGCGCCGTTGAGCCGACCGAAGACGAACTGGCAGCGGTCGAAGAAGCCGAGGCCGAGACAGCTATCGACACCTCGCTCGACGATTACCTCGCCAACATCGACACCGACGATACCATCGGCTTATACCTGAAAGAAGTGAGCCGCGTGCCTCTGCTGACCGCCGAGGAAGAAGTGGAGTTAGCACAGCGCATCGAACGTGGACGCTTGGCGCGCGAAGAGCTGGCGAAGGGAAACATTAGCCCTAAGCGACGCCAGGAATTGCGTAAATTGATAGAAGACGGTTGGGCGGCACGTGAACACCTGATCACGGCCAACTCGCGCTTGGTGATCTCGGTGGCTAAGAAGTACATGGGGCGCGGTGTGCCGTTCCTCGACCTGATCCAGGAAGGCAATATCGGCCTGATCCGAGCTACCAAGAAATTCGACTATCGCCGCGGTCACAAGTTTTCCACCTATGCCACCTGGTGGATCCGACAGGCGGTTACGCGCGCTATCGCTGATCAAGGGCGGACCATTCGCGTGCCGGTACACATGGGCGACCAAATCAACAAGCTGCTGCGCGTCCAGCATCAATTGACCCAGCGCTTGGGGCGAGAACCTACCGTGGAGGAACTGGCTGAAGCCCTGGAGGTGCCTCCCAAAAAGGTGGAGAACATGATCCAAGTGGCGCGCCGACCCCTCTCTCTCGAGACCCCCACCGACGATGAGGAAGACTCCGTCTTGGGTGATTTCATTGAAGACGATGAGGCCTCCCCGCCAGACGACACCGCCACCTACAACCTGCTTAGGGAACAGCTCAACGAAGTGCTCAACACCCTGCCCCCGCGCGAGGTGCGCATCCTACAGTTGCGCTATGGGCTGCTGGATGGGCAAGCCTATACCCTAGAAGAGGTGGGGCGCAAGATGGGGGTGACTCGCGAGCGCGTCCGCCAGATCGAGGCCCAAGCGCTTAGCCGATTGCGGCATCCGTCAATCCGCCGAAAACTGCGAGACTACCTGGGTGAATAGGACCAAGCAGCAGGTCACGTCGTTCAAACGTGACCTGCTTTTCGATCGAGCCGATTGCACCCGAGTTACAAATTAAACCAGTCCGGCTATTTTCCCAACGGCGAAACACCCAAAAGCAGCCTGCTTTCACTGACCCCGGTCATCATGCCTTGGGTGGCTCCATGAAAAGTAGAGTCTTGATCTTCCTTCTCATCCCTCGTCTGTGCGAGACTTTACTCGCAGCTCTTTTCCTCTCGGTGTGGATTCTAGGCCCACGCATGATGTCGCTCGATAGTGATCTCGGCCGGCACCTCGCCCTTGGCAATTTCATCCTCGATCAACGCCTCATCCCCACCACCGACATTCTTTCCCACACCAAAAGCGGAGAACTGCGACCCCCATATGAATGGCTGACACAAGTTTGGTTCGCGCTGGCCAACCGCATCGCCGGCCTAGACGGCGTTATCGTGGTATGCGCGTTCATCATTAGCGCATCATTTGGCGTGGTCTACCTGGACGCCGTGCAACGTAGCCGCCGGCCCGTGACCGCCTTTCTGGTTTCCCTGTTGGCTGCGGCCGTCTCCTCTCTACACTGGCTTCCGCGTCCCCACCTGATTACCTTCCTCTTTCTTGCCATCTGGCTGGCCTGGCTCGAGCGCGTTCGACAGGGAAAACAAATTGGACTATGGCGATTTCCGGCCTTGATGCTCCTCTGGGCCAATGCTCATGGAGGATTTATCTTCGGGATGTTGGCGTGGTTGGCCTACTTCACAGGTTGGTTATGGGAGACCGTCCAACTGAGGCTCGCCGAATCCTCAAAAAGCAACCCATCCTCCTTACATCTAACCGACCAGGGCAAAAAACTAGCCTTGATCGGCTTGTTCGCCTGGATGGCATCAATCGCTACCCCTTCCCTGTGGGGCAACTGGCAAGCTGTGCTCAACAACAACAGCATATTCATTCTGAGCCGAACCGTTGAAACCAGGCCGCCCGATCTCTCTCAAACTGGCACCTGGCCGTTTGTGCTTCTTCTTCTACTTACATGGATAGCTGGAACGATCACCTGGCTGAGGCGCAAATCTTTGCCGCCCGCCCTGGTGTTCTTGCTGGCCGGCTTTTCTTTGCTGGCGCTGGGGATTACACGCAACATCCCACTTTTTGCCTTATCGGCTGCGCCTGTTTTGGCAGAATGGCTTGCACCTATCTTGGAACATTCCAAACGATGGAAACGGGTTGAGGCAAACGTCGCTGCACTGGAGCGTCCGCTGCAGGGTGCGGTTTGGCCGATTCTGATCGGGGTAGGATTGGCTCTGTTTACAGCAATCCGCTATCAAGTTCACCAGGAATCGAGAGTTGAATTCGATTCGCGTCTCTTCCCGGTTGCCGCCGCCACGTGGCTGATTGAAAACCCGCCCTCAGGAAACATGTTCAACGACATCAACTGGGGCGGATACCTTCTCTATCGCCTGTGGCCCGGCGAGAAAGTGTTTGTAGATAGTCAAACCGATTTTTATGGGGAACAGCTGATGCGAGAATATGAGCACACCCTTCTGGCTGGCAGCGGCTGGAACGAGGTGCTGGAACGCTACGATGTGAAATGGGTCATCCTCCCTCCCAACGCGCCGCTTGCCAAGGCCCTGAAACAGGAAGGATGGGCGCTGCGCTACAACGATTCGGTCGCCATCATCCTCGCCAAAGAAAAGTGAACCCCTCCATCACGCCGGCAAAGGCCCACCGAACCACTTCGGTCTGCCTGCCAGGAATAGCAAGATGCGTCAACCATTCTCGATCTACCCCTCCCTGGTTATGCTAATGAACAAAACCACCGTCCTGTTCTTTCTCTTTTTTACATTTCCCCTATGGATCTTTTTCATCCCTTTCCCCATCCCCCCCTACCTCGATTTTCAAGTGCTCTATCATGCCAATCTCGGCCTGCTCCAGGGCATCGCCCTCTACGACCACGCGGCCCAAACCGAGCTGATCGCTCATCTGGCAGGCGTCCATCCCGATCAAGTTATCGTTTTACCCTTTCCCTATCCACCCTGGTATGCGCTGTCTACTCTGTTTCTGGCGCTGTTGCCCATACAAAGCGCGGCACGCCTGTGGTTTGGTCTCAACCTATCCATGCTTCTCATCTCCGTTTGGCTGATTACCGACGGATGGCGACCCGCACCCCGTCTTGCTTCATTTCTCGCAGCCATCTTATTCGCCCCGGTTGTCGGTAGCCTGTACGTGGGACAATTTATCTTTCCGGTTCTTCTCGGCGCCTCGTTGATGAATTACGCCCTCCGCCACGGCAACGCAAAGCTTACCGCCCTAGCCGCCGCACTTTTGACCTTCAAGCCACACCTAGGCGGTCCTCTCTCTGGCGCAACTATTCTTTATCTCCTTCTCAATCGTGGCGAATTCGCTCGCCGCGCGCTCAAGGCCGTCCTGGTGGTTGCCGTTTTGCTTTTTGGGTTGGGCTTTCTGGCCGATCCTCTCTGGCCGATCGCCTATCTGCGTTCCCTCTTTGATTTCCGTCATCTCCCAGGCGTCTCTTCCTGCGCCCTATGTGCTAGCCTGCCCGTAGGATTAACAGCCCTCCTGATTGGCCGTACCGATGTGAGCTTGGCCCTGCCGATCGGTGCGGTGCTGTTGATCATCCTGTTTGCCGGCCTGTTCTTCCTCCGCCGCCCGATCTTCCGCCGGCCTGAATCGTTCATCAGCACCGTCATCTTAATCACCCTATCGGCCGATCCCTATCTGCTCAACTACGATTTTGCCCTGCTGCTTGTTCCACTATTTCTGACAACAGCTTCCATCCGCCCTGTAGATTGGTTCTGGCCGGCGATCGCCTGGTTGCTGCCTCTGATCTTACTCGGTCTTTTCGGTCGCAGCGGAAGCCCATTCCTACCGCTGACTGCGCTAATGCTCCTTTCTCGACAGGTGGTATGCACTCCATCCACCGATCCACCTACCACAAACATGCGCTGACCAGCGGCACCGTCCTCGTCGCCGAACGCAAGACCTGCTCGCTCCAGCGCCTGTTGACCGCGCCGGTTGGGCGCTGGCAAATCCTGGCCAGTCTGTGCATTGCCTCGCTGGGTTTGCTGATTGGCATGCTGGCCAAGAACGAGGAACAGGCGATTGCCTTCGCGCTCATCCTGATGTTCGTTTTCTCTCTGCCCTGGGCGGAGCCTGGACGCCGCTGGAGTACACCGACTCGGCGTTCTAGGCCGTTGGGCATATCACCCCCGTCGCCTAGGCGATGGACGGCTTCAAGAACATCGCCGTCCGCCTGCTCGGCTTCGAGTCGGGGCTGCTGCCCTTGGCCGCGCTGGCGAGCTATGCGGTGCTGTTCTTCCTGCTGGCGGTATGGCAGTTTCGACGGGTGAGCGAGTGGGGCCGCCGCGCTGCGCCTTCGGCAAGGAAGGTAGGCGCTGAAGCGGGGGCTTAGCAGGTAAGGAACAGCCCGCTCGAGCGGGCTTCAACGCCCTGAGCCGGGGACTTCAGTCCACTGTCAGGTGGCTAGACTCGGCCACGAGTCAACGAATACGCGCCCGCCCCAAAAAAAGCCTATCCTGCCTATCCTGTCCGTCCTGTAAAAGTTGAATTTTCAAGTGAGAATACCAATCGGCTCGATCGAAAGTATTTTTCTGGTGCGCGGCAGGTAATAGAGGCGATATTCCAAGCCGTCCATCAAGGCCAGATAGGCGCGATAGTTGACCTGAAAACGATCCTCGCCGATCACATAGTAACAACTGCGCGTGGAGCGGCCGCGCCTACGCCGGATGATTTCTCTCTTGTAGCCGACTCCCTGGATTTGCCGGAGGCCTGAAATGGACATATCCAGCAATCCGTTCAGCACCGACCAGAGGCCTGTCAGCACAAAAATTCCCAATGCCAAAGCCGGGATAAGAAAGACAAGAAGAAAAGCCGTGTTATTCGCGGCAGAGAAGACTAAAAAAGCGATCGGGCCGCCTATCCCCAGGGGAATCAGGATGGTAAGAAGACCGCCCAGCACGTGACCAAGCGGCTTGAGACGCTGCAAAGCGGTAATCTGACCGTTGCGATTGCTGGCCAGATCCTCCGATGTAAAGCCGTTGGCTTTGGCCAGAATGTTGAGCAACGCCGCCCGGGCCTGGGCCGGGCTGGCCGCAAAGACTTGCTCGGCAGAAAGCACAAAGCCGCTTTGCTCCAGGTAAAAGACCCGATAGGTCGCGCCGGGCATCAGTCCGCCGGTATGCTCCTTGAAAGGAAGCGGCAGGCAGCGTTCACCGGTCCAGAGGCAGTAACGGTCTTGGTCAAAAGACAATTGTCCCTGCGCCTGGCGGATGGCGCGATTGTCACGGTCGCTCTTGAGTTTTGTGAAGAGATTGATTGTTCTCAATAAGGAGGGGACAAAACCCAGTACAAGCAGCACTGCTAGGATTGCAACGAACAGCACGGGAATCAGAACGTTGCTGTTTACGCCAGAGAGGAGAAAAACTAGTCCGAAGCAAGCTAAGAAACCCGATGTGCAAGTTTTTTTTTTTTTGTACCCCCTTGACAAGAAAAGGAGATCCCCGAAAATGTAGGGTTCAAACCAAAAATCTTCAGGAGATCTCCACTATGGATATTACCACATTTATCATTGCTGTGTTCTGCTTGATTGACGATTATCTCCAAGGTAAGCGGCTTCGGCAGCGTGGCCCGCAACCGACTTTGAAAGATAGCGA
>OGCI01000764.1_pt1:20000-32533 | contig 32533 bp, 25 predicted proteins | sample 1570021 | NCBI WGS metagenome assembly OGCI01 (sample SAMN06264664, study PRJEB24512) | hot springs metagenome | isolation source: Hot spring water | place: South Africa: Tshipise | collected 2015-06-21 | reverse complement strand
TCCACCACCACGACGTCCATGGCGTTGGAGCGCACCAGCGCCTCGGCGATCTCCAACGCCTGCTCGCCGGTGTCCGGTTGGCTCACGTAGAGGTTGTTGACGTCCACGCCGATCTTCGCTGCGTAGGTTGGATCGAGCGCGTGTTCGACGTCGACGAAGCCGCAGATGCCGCCGTTGCGCTGCGCCTGCGCAATGGCGTGCAGACAGAGCGTCGTCTTGCCTGAACTTTCTGGACCGTAGATTTCGATGATGCGCCCGCGCGGATAGCCGCCGACGCCGAGCGCAATATCCAGGCTCAAGCTGCCGCTGGGGATGGACTCCACGTTGAGCTTCGTGGCCTCGCCCAGCTTCATGACGATGCCTTCCCCATATTTTTTATTCAGATTGGCCAGCGTCGTCTCCAACGCCTTGCTCTTTCCCGTCTCCATTGCAGACTCCTTGGGAGTTTCCCGATTTTCCTGCTTGCGTGTTTGCGCCACGATGCACCCTTTCCTGTCGGTGAATAGGTCGTTGATGAGCCACAGTTTAGCACAAATGTTCGCATCCTGTCAATCACGATCTTTTCTTGAAATATCAAGCTGCTGAGGTGCGCAAACGAAGGAATGAACTGAGGATGGTATAATGGCTTTATCGCTTGCGCTTTACGAGATCACAAGCAAGGGATCGAACCCATTTCTGTTTGTGGACATTGCGCCAATCAGGAGAATAGATTCGGCAATAGGGGAGCGACAAGTCTGTTGTCACCAACCTAAGCACTGGATGGTGCAGCGAACTGCGGACCTTGTTTCCACCGAAAAACTGACGAAACCTTTATCATCGGCTATTAACATCGCTTTTCTCACAGATTTTAAGACTCGAACTTAAGTCCCGCAGCACCTTTGCTGCTCTGCGCGATGCGCTGCTGCGGAAGCTCATCTCCGGCCATATCCGGTGAGGGAGACGGAACAATTTTTGCAAAAGGGGGATTATGACGACGCCCATAAACCCAGGCGGGCGTAGAACCCGCCTCAACCGCCGCAGCATCCGCCTGAAGGGCTACGATTATTCGCAGGCCGGCGCATATTTCATCACCATCGTCACACAAGATCGGATACATCTGTTCGGGGAAGTGGTAAATGGGAAGATGCAATTGAACGCAGCCGGTCGCATGATCCTGGCGGAATGGGAAGCATTGCTGCAACGATTCCCCACCGTCGAATTAGATGCGTTCGTCGTCATGCCAAACCATGTGCACGGCATTATCATCATCGTTGGGACAGACAAGGTTGCGGCGGACGTCGGTGCGGACGTCGATGCGGGCGGCGGTGCGGACGTCGATGCGGGCGGCGGTGCGGACGTCGATGCGGGCGGCGGCGCCGACGTGGTGGCGGACGTAGGGGCGGGCCTTGTGCCCGCCCTTGTTCCCGGGGCAACCACGCACGGGGCAACCACGAACGGGCCAACCGTAGGGGCAACCCTTGTGGTTGCCCCTACGGTTGGCGACATCGTTGGCGCGTTCAAATCCATCACCACGGTTTTGTACACACGCGAGGTCAAACGATCCGGCTGGCCGCCGTTTCCGGGAAGGTTGTGGCAACGCAACTACTACGAACACATCATCCGCAACGATGAATCACTGAACCGCATTCGCCAATACATCGCCGACAACCCGGCGCGATGGGCGCTTGACCGTGAAAACGCCACTGCCGGCGGCCACAAACCGGAGGATACATGACCCGCATGACCGAATCTATCTTCGAACACCCAGACGGTGCTCGAGCAGACTGAGCTGCTCTCTGCAGCATGGTCGGAGGCTTGAGACGGCGCCCTCCCCCAACAATGCAGATTTGGTGAAAATCGACTCAAGCCAGAGTTGACTTTTGCACAGTTGTGTGATACGATTTTTACAATCAATCGTATTAATTATAATAATCAGATAAATCATCCAGATCGCTTATAATGGTTCTCTCAAAAATCGACTCTGAATTTCTGCGCTACCTGCTCGCCAACGGTCACAAGCCGGGCGAACGCCTCCCCTCCCTGGCTGAAATCAGTGAGGAGACGGGCATGAGCATCGGCAAGCTGCGCGAGCAATTTGAGGTGGCGCGGATGCTGGGATTGGTGGAGGCCAGCCCGCGGCGCGGAATCGTGCGCCTCGAATACAGCTTCCTGCCCGCCGTGCGCCTGAGCCTGCTGGCTGCGCTGGCGATCAACCCGGCTTATTTCGAGGCGTTCAGCGGGCTGCGCATTCATCTGGAGACGGCCTATTGGGAAGAGGCGGTGGCGCTCTTGCAGGAAGAGGACCTGGCGGCGTTGCGCGCGTTGGTGGCCTCGGCCTGGCAAAAGCTGCAGGAGCCGCGCATCCAGATTCCCTATCCAGAGCATCGAGAGCTGCATCTGACCATCTATCGTCGACTGGAGAACCCCTTCGTGGTTGGCCTGCTGGAGGCCTACTGGGACGCGTATGAGGCGGTCGAATTGAACACCTACGCCGACTACGCCTATCTGCAGGAGGTGTGGCGCTATCATGAGCGCATCGTCGAGGCGATCTGCCAGGGCGAAGCGGCGAAGGGCAAACAGCTCCTGATCGAGCATATGCGGCTGCTTAACGCACGCGGCGTCTCGATGGAGATGCCTCAAAAGGCAAACGGCGCCATGATTTCGGCGCCAACGGTGAGCTAAACGGCGTTTTTGCCGGTTTAGATAGTGTTGCAAAACATGTGTTCAGCGATTTTTATGTCGCTCAGCCAGGAGGAAAATCAATGAGCGTAATGGTGCAAGAATCTCGAGCCGAACAGGTGGAGCAGTTGATCATCAACGACTTCAACATCAACGTGGCCACTGTGAACGGCTCCGGCAGCCAGACCAGCAACAACATGCTGATCCGGTCGCTGTACAAGATGGGCATCCCTGTGACCGGCAAGAATCTCTTCCCGAGCAACATCCAGGGCTTGCCGACATGGTACAACATCCGCCTCAGCAAGGATGGGTATCTCGCACGCCGCGAGCGCGTGGAGATCATGATCTGCATGAACGGCGCGACGGTGGCGGAGGACATGGAGAGCGTCGTGCCGGGCGGCATCATTCTTTATGATGACTCTTTGCCCATCGCCAACCACCGCAAGGACGTCAAATATTATCCGATGCCGGTGAAGAGTCTGGTCAAGGCCGCCAACCTGCCCTACAACTTGCAGCGCTACATCGCCAACATGGTCTATGTGGGCGTGGCCGCCTACCTGCTCGAAATCGACATGAATGAGATCAAGGCGGCGCTGGCGTGGAACTTCGGCGGCAAGACCAAGCCCATCGAGCTGAACTGGAGCATGGTCACCGCTGCGTACGACTGGGCCAAAGCGAACCTTGTCAACGATCAGCCCTATCGCGTGCGGCCGATGACCGGCTTCAACGAGGGGACGCTCCTGGTGGACGGCAACACGGCGGCGGCGTTGGGCGCCATCTACAACGGCTTCACCTTCGCCTCGTGGTATCCGATCACGCCCTCTTCGAGCCTGGCGGAGGCGCTCACCAAATATGCGGCGGAGCTGCGCCGCGACCCGGAGACCGGCGCTGCGACCTACGCCATCGTCCAGGCCGAGGATGAGCTGGCCGCCATCGGCATGGTGTTGGGCGCCGGCTGGGCAGGTGCGCGCGCCATGACCGCCACCAGCGGCCCGGGCATCAGCCTGATGGCCGAATTCGTCGGCTACGGCTATTTCGCCGAGATTCCGGCGGTGATCTGGGACGTGCAGCGCATGGGGCCGAGCACCGGCCTGCCCACGCGCACCAGCCAGGGCGACATCCTGGCGGCCTATACGCTCAGCCACGGCGACGGCAAACATCCTGTGCTCTTCCCCGCCGACCCGACCGAATGCTTCGAGATGGCGGGCGTCGCCTTCGACCTGGCCGAGCGGCTGCAGACGCCGGTCTTCGTGCTGAGCGACCTGGACATCGGCATGAACCTGTGGATCACCAAAGAGTTCACCTATCCGGACAAGCCGATGGATCGCGGCAAGGTGTTGACCGCCGAGGAGTTGGCGCAATTCAAAGAGAAACACGGAGGCCAGCGTTGGGGCCGCTACCTCGACGTGGACGGCGACGGCATTCCCTATCGCACCTTGCCGGGCACCGACCATCCGGCCGCAGCCTACTTCACGCGCGGCACCGGCCACACCGCATACGCCACCTACAGCGAGCGTCCGGAAGACTGGGAGAAGAACATCCAGCGCCTGGCGCGCAAATTCAAGACCGCCGCGCAGCTGGTGCCCGGTCCGATCGCCGACGAAGTGGAGGGCGCCCGCGTTGGCATCATCAGCGTGGGCAGCAACCATCCGGCCATCGTAGAGGCGCGCGACCGTCTGCGCGAACGGGGCGTCGAGACGAGCTACCTGCGCATCCGCGCCCTGCCCATCAACAACGAGGTGCACAGCTTTGTCGAGAAGTACGACCGAGTCTACGTCGTTGAGAACAACCGGGATGGCCAGCTCTATGAAATCTTGCTGGTCGAGCTGCACGAGCTGGGGAACAAACTGATCTCCGTCTCCAAGTGCGACGGTCTTCCGCTCTCGGCGCGCTGGATCACGGAACAGATTGCCAATCAGGAAGGAATGCAAAAATGACTGCAACACCGACACACACACCCGCCGCCCGCGCGCCCAAGGTCAACCTGTTGGGCCTGGAAAAGACTGCGTACAAGGGCGCCGACTCGACGCTTTGCAACGGCTGCGGCCATGACAGCGTCAGTGCGCGCATCATCAACGCGGCGTGGGAGATGGGTCTCAAACAACAGAACGTCGTCAAGTTCAGCGGCATCGGCTGCAGCAGCAAGACGCCGGCCTACTTCCTGGGCATGAGCCACGGCTTCAACGCCGTCCACGGCCGCATGCCTTCGGTGGCGACCGGCGCGCTGGTCGCCAACCGCACGCTGACCGGCATCGGCGTCAGCGGCGACGGCGACACCGCCTCGATCGGCATCGGGCAGTTCAAGCACCTGGTGCGGCGCAACGTGCGCATGGTCTACATCGTCGAGAACAACGGCGTCTATGGGCTGACCAAGGGGCAGTTCAGCGCCACCGCCGACAAGGGGCAGACGCTGAAATACGCGGGCACCAACCCCTACATGCCGTTGGACATCTGCATCGAAGCGCTGGCGGCCAATGCCACCTTCGTGGCGCGCAGCTTCGCCGGCGACGCCAAACAGCTGGAGACGTTGCTTAAGGCCGCCTTCGCCCACAAGGGATTGGCGGTGCTGGACGTGATCAGCCCGTGCGTCACCTTCAACAACCACGAGACGTCGACCAAGAGCTACGCCTACGGCAAGGAGCACGAGATTCCGCTGCATGAACTGAACTTCGTGCCCTCTTTCGAGCAGATCGAAATCGAGGACTACGAGGATGAAACCGAAGTGCAGCTTCACGACGGCTCGTGGCTGATTCTGAAGAAGCTCAACGCCGACTACGACCCGACCGACAAGCTGCTCGCCTACCGCACGCTGGAGGAGGCGCGGCAGCAGCAGAAACTGTTGACCGGCATCTTCTACATCGAACCGGAGACGCCTAACTTCATCGACACGCTCAACCTGGTCGAGACGCCGTTGACGCAGCTCAGTGAGGCGCAGCTTCGCCCCAGCCGGGAGTCGCTGGCGCGCGTGATGGCCGAGCTGTAAGGCTGCGCAGCGTCGAGCAAGACGATGCCCTGTCATCCGAATCCACCTCGCCTCATTCCGGTGGAGGGGTGGATCCGGATGACTTTTTTTGCTCTTGAAAATCCGCCGCTGCATTCTTTTCAATTGATCGGAGAGGATTTAGAGTGTATCTTGTTGACGGTGCATCTCAAGCCTGAGGAGTGCGTTCAGCTCAACCGGCGTTCCGCCGCTGTGAGGTCGTTAACACCGATCGTCGGGTAAAAATAGCGAGAAACAGCGGATGAGCCTATCCAGCAGTCTCCAGATCGGGGAAGTCATCCAAAACGCCGTTGCATTCAATGCAAAGAACAAGGGGAGCGGGTCGACCTGATAGACGCCAAGTCGTTGGTCGAATCGGTGCAGGAGTTTTTTGATCTCCTGGAACAACGCCGCATCCGATACGTCCTGGCCGGAGGAATCGCCCTGCTCTATTACGTCGAGGGCAGAAACACACAAGCCCTTGCTCTCCTGATGGCGCTGTCTTCGCTCGAGAAATTGCCGGAACTGGAAATCTCTGACCAGGATATATACTTTGCTCGAGGCAAATTTGGCGAATTATTGATAGACGTTCTTCTCACGCGCAACCCCCTGTTCAGGCGAGTTTCTACGAAATACACCCAAACGGCGCATCTGCTGGAGCGCAACGTCCCCATAGCGAACTGTGGAAGGACTGTTGTTGCTCAAGCTTTACGCGTTGCCTTCCCTGTACAGACAAGGCAATTTCGCTCGCGCCAGCCTGTATGAAACCGACATCGCCGCGTTGATGTACGCCTACAGGCCGGACATGGATGGATTGCTCAAAGGACTGGCAGGCTACGTCGCCGCGTCGGATCTTGCGAAGCTGCAAAACATCGTCGCCGAAATACGCAGCCGCACCGGCCGTTTTAGAAGGCAAGAGTGCGACTAGCGTTCAGGCGCCACCGTTATCCGCTCGCATCTCCTCCGCCATCACAGCCGCGGGATCGGCGTAGTAGCCGCGGCGCTCCGGCGGCAGCATCTCCGCCAGCGCCAGCATCACCTGCGTGGTGAGACGGCGCACTTCCTCTGGATTGTCCACGCTGCCCACCGGCGGGATCGGTTTGCCGAAACGCACCGTGACCCGCGGCCGCGGCTTCAGCTTGAAGAGGTCGCGCAACACCAGCTCCGAGTTAATCAAGGCGACCGGCACAATCGGCGCCTGGGCCATCATGGCGATGCGCGCGACGCCGGTCTTGCCGCGCTGCAGCTTGCCGGTGCGGCTGCGCGTGCCTTCGGGAAACATGCCCACCACCTTGCCGCTGCGCACCATCGCCACCGCCTGCTCAATCGCCTGCGCGTCTCCCTGGCCGCGACGCACCGGAAAGGCGCCGGCGGCCGTGATCAGCCAGGTCAGCAACGGATTCACGGCGAACAGCTCCGACTTGGCCATGTAGTAGACCTGGCGAGGGGAAGCGTAGCCCACGATCACATAGTCCGGCCCCATGGTGTGGTTGATAGCGTAGACGCATCCGCCCTGCGCCGGCACGTTTTCGCGGCCTTCGACGCGCAGACGGAGAAAAATCCACCGCACCAACGTTGCAATCACATAGAGAAAGCGCCACAGAGGCGTGGCGTCCTTCGGCAGTCTCACGCTTCCTCCATTTCTTCCGTTGATTTTCTGAGCTCCGGCGGCAGCAGCGCTGCGATTGCGGCCATGATGTCGCGCGTGAACGCGCGCAACGAGCGGCGGTCATCGGCGTCTTTGGGCGGTGTGAGCGGCCTGCCGATGCGCGCCGTCACGCGCACGCGCGGCTTCAGGCTGAGATAGTTGGAGCGCTTGAAAATCGCCTCCGAGTTGATCACCGCCGCCGGCACCACCGGCGCCTGCGCCCGGATGGCGACGTACGCTGCGCCGGAGCGTCCACGCTGCAACTTGCCGGTGCGGCTGCGCGTCCCCTCTGGAAACATGCCCAAGATGCAGCCGCGACGCACGACGTCGATCGCATGTTGGACGGCGTCCATGTCACCCTCGCCGCGGCGCACCGGAAAACAGCCGTTATAGCTGAGAAATTTGCCCAGCCAGCGGTTCGCCTCCATCAGCTCCGCCTTGACCATGAAATAGACCTGACGGGGAGAGAGGTAGCTGAGCACGAGAAAATCAGGCCCCATGGTGTGGTTGCAGGTCAACACACAGCCGCCGTGCATGGGGATATGCTCTCGGCCTTCAACCTGCAGCTGGCAGAAGAGCGGCTTGACCGCGGTCACAAACAGATGCAGCGCCTTCCAGGACCAGATCGCCTCGCCGGGCGGTTTGAACGAACCGGCAAACACACCTTCCTCCTCTTCCTTTTGGCTCTTCCTTTTAGTTCGATGCGGGTCGATAATTTTCGACGTGTGATGATAGCAAATTCAATTGATGCGGTTCAAAATTTCAGCAATATGATGGTGCATTGTCAGAAGATTGCGGTCGTCCGTCGCCAGCTCGGGCAGCGTATAGACGCCGCGCGCCTCTTCTGGAAAGAAATAGGGCAGCGCGCCGAGCAGATAGAAATAACGGCGCAGGTCACGCGCCGCCTCTTCCCAGTGTTGCAGATGATAGTGCAGCACGCCGCGCTCTCGCCACACCAGCGGTTGCGAGGGCTCCAGCGCGCATTGAAAGCCGAGCACAAGCAACAGTCGCTGCGGGTCGGGATGCGTCGTGTAGGCGGCGCGCAGGTTGTTCAAAATCCTCGCCGCCAGCTCCACGGCGCTCACCGGCTCAAAGAAGTGCGGCGCAAGCTGGAGCGGACGCCGGATCAGGCGGGAGAGATGCGCCGCCGCCTCTTCAAGTTCGAGCACGACGTTGTTGAAGGGATCGAGCAGCCAGGCGCCTTGGGCGTCGCTGTAGCGCGCCATGAAGTGATGGGGAAACCCCAGCCCCTCCACGCGCAGGCCCAGCCGACGGCCGATCGCCATGCAGACCAGGCAGAGCATGATCGGCAGCCCGACGCGGCGATCCAGCACTTTGTCCAACAGACTGTTGGCGGGGTCATAGTAGTTTTCTCGATTGCCGCGGAACCCCAGATCGCCCGTGACGATCTCCAGGAAGCGCTCGGCGGCGGCGCGTCCCCTTGCCTCTGGCGAGAGCCGCATCCGCACGTAGTGGGCGAGGTGGTCGAACACGCTCAGATAGTGCGTCGCATCAAGTTCCGGGTTGTCGATGCGCGCAATGTCGAGCGCCAGCACCTCGGCCGTGACGTCCGGCGTGTCAAGATGGCGTTGGAATTCAACGAAGATGGCTTTCATCGGTGCGGCAGCGTGAGCGGGCTGGCCCCTTTTTTCAGCTGCGCCATACGCGCAGCCTCCTGGCGCAGGATGCGACGCAAGACGGCGATCGAGGTGGCGTAGGTGGCGTCGACGCCGAAGTAGCTCATGCTCTTGCTGAGCAGCGTCTGGCGTCGGCTGATCGGCGTGTCACTGGCGTAGTGGAGCAGGCCGATGTCGTAAGGCACGTTGATGAACAGGTTCACGATCTCGTTGATCGGATAGCGCTGCGGATAGACGTCCTCGTAGATGCCGCTGAGATAAGGCCCGGCCTCCATCTCGATGTCGGTGTAGCCTTCTTCGTAGAAGACGTGCATGAACTGCCGATTCTGCAGCAACGTCCCGCGCACGGTCACCGCCTTCTGGTTGTCGAAAACGGTGCCGAAGTAGAGCAAGCCGCTGACGTCGGTGGCGGTGAAACAGTTGCGGAAGAGGAAGGTGTTTTGCGAATGCTCATCGTAGACGACGTTGGGAATCATCACGTCGCCGACGCGGCCGTTGAGCGTCGCCGCCTTGCCGAGCACGTAGACGCCCATGATGCGGCCCACGGCGGTGCTGATCTGGCTGAAGATGTGATAGGCCGCCATGCCGAGCGGATAGTCGATGTTGAGGATCAACGCGTTGCTTTCGCTGAGCAGCGCCCACTCCTCATCGCTGAGAACGTGCAAACGAGGATCGACGCGCGCGCGGTCGATGCAGCGCAATTCAAAGACCTGCGCCTCCACGTCCAGACAGTGCGGGTCGCTGACGCGCGTCACGCCGGCCGCGCGCTCCCGCTCCCGCACGAGGGCGCGAACATGATCCTGCTCGCGCAGGCTCGCCAGATAGAGCCGCGAGGCGTAGTACAGGAAGTTCAGCAAATGGCCAGGGCTGTTGGGGGGCAACGCCTTCAGCTCGGTCAGCAGGTCTTCGGGGTTTTCGCGGCGCACATAGTCCAGCACTTCGTCCCGCAGCTCCCAGGCGAGGCCGGTCACCAGGTTGGCGAGGCTGTGCGTGTTGCTGCTGACAAAGTAGATCGGCCGTTCGCCAGGGTTCAGATGCGCCACGGCGCTTTCGAGCCTGCCCCACCAGTGCTGCACGCTGCGCCGGTAGTCGCCCAGGCCGCTGCCCAGCACGGTCATGCGCAGGTCCAGTCGACGTCGCGCCGCCTTTTGCAGGTTGATGGCGAGCTGCGGCCCCGGCCAGAGCTGCGCCAGCCGTCCAACTTCGCCCGGCGTCAGGTCAAGCGCCTGGCCGATCGCCGCCAATAGCTCCTCGGTGAGTGCAAGCTCCCCGATCGGGCAGCGCAGGAGATGTTCGCGGATTTGGCCGTTGTTGAGCCGTTCGTGAATCTTGTTCCACTCGATCTGAAAGGCGGTCATGCAAGGCACCAGATCGTCGATGTCGCTCACGCTGGCGACGAAGGCGGCCAACGTATGCGTCTCGTCGTCGTAGTAATACTTGCGTCGCCGGGCGCGCGCTTTGACGGCTCGCCAGTGTTCGATGAAATAGCCCTCGCGCTCGAAGACGTCCTCCATCTGCCCCATCACCACCAGATGCGCGTCCACGATCTCCTCAGGCAGGCGCAGCGCAGAATAGACCAGCGCCGAGACGTCGATGTCGGGGCGGTCGGCCAGATGGTGCAGGTTCGAGCGCATACCCATGTGAGTGTCTTCCAGGCTGCGAATGCGCACCGGGCCGGTGCTGCGCAGCAAGGAATAGTAGGTGCGAATGTAGAGTTCGATTTCGTCGCTTTTGGCTGCAGGCGGTGTTCGATCCATGGCAATCCCATTGCCTCCGCTGTTTTGATCGGCTTTTTGCCCCATGCAGCTTAGCATAAAGCGCCTTCAGCGGCAATCACACCGGCTTTATGTTTTTGCTTGCGCTCGGCCTGCGTGCTAGCATTTGAGCTTATGACCTTCCGCTTTGAGTTGCTGCGTGTGGACGGACAGGCGCGACGCAGCGTTTTCCACACGCCTCATGGACCGATTCAAATGCCTGCATTTGCGCCGGTGGGCACGCAGGCGAACGTCAAGACCCTGGAGCCGCGCGACCTGCATGAGGCGGGCGCCGAGCTGATCCTCGCCAACACCTATCATCTCTATCTGCGCCCTGGCCATCGCCTGGTCGAGCGCATGGGCGGCCTGCATGCGTTCATGGCCTGGGATCGCCCCATTCTCACCGATTCGGGCGGCTACCAGGTCTTCAGCCTCGCCGACAGTCGCAAACTGAACGAAGAGGGCGTGATCTTTCGCAGCCACATCGACGGCTCGCTGCATCATTTCACGCCGGAGAAGGTGATGGAGATCGAACAGGCGCTAGGGGCGGATATCGCCATGGTGCTCGACGAATGCCCGCCGCCGCTCGATCGCGCCTACAACGAGGAGGCGTTGGCGCGCACGCACCGCTGGGCCGAGCGCTGCAAGGCTGTGCATTGCAGAAAAGATCAGGCGCTCTTCGGCATCGTGCAGGGAGGCGTCTTCGAGGATCTGCGCCTGCAAAGCGCTGAATTTCTGCGCCAGCTCGATTTCCCCGGCTACGCCATCGGCGGGCTGGCGGTGGGCGAGACGAAGGAGCAGATGTACGCCACGCTCGACTTCACCTGCCCGGCCCTGCCTGCAGACAAGCCGCGCTATCTGATGGGCGTGGGCGCGCCGGAGGACATCGTCGAGGCGGTGGCGCGCGGGGTCGACTTCTTCGACTGTGTGTTGCCGACGCGCATCGCCCGCAACGGTCAACTGCTGACGCCTGACGGCCGCATGAACATGCGCAACGCTCAATACGCCGAAGACCCGCGGCCGGTGCAGGAAGACTGCACATGCTACACGTGCCGAACCTTCAGCCGCGCCTATTTGCGCCATCTCTACAAGGCCGGGGAGATCAGCGCGCTGCGGCTAGGGACGATTCACAACGTCCATTTCATGCTCGAGCTGATGCGTCAGATTCGGGCGGCCATCGAAGCAGGCCGCTTTGCGGCGTTCCGAGAGCAGTTTCACCGGCGCTTCCGCATCACCGACCAGGCCAAACGTCATGAGCAGCGCGCGCTGCGCCAGGCAAAGCGAGAACAACTGTGAACGACTCACCCAACATCCTTCAAGCGCTTATTCTGGGCATTCTTCAGGGCGCCACAGAATTCATTCCGGTCAGCAGCAGCGGCCATCTGGTGATTGCGCCGTGGCTGCTGGGATGGGAAAAGCCTTCGTTGTTGTTTGACACCATGCTGCATTGGGGCACGCTGGTGGCGATCTTCGTCGTCTTCTGGCGCGATTTTCTGGCCATGATCCGCGCCTGGTTTTTGAGCATAGTGCAGCGTTCACTGGCCGATGCAGACGCGCGCGTGGCCTGGTTCATCATCGTCGGCACCCTTCCTGCCGTCATCGCCGCGCTGGTCTTCGAGGAGCCGCTGGAGGCGATGTTTCTCCATCCGCGCGGGGTCGGCTTTTTCCTGCTGGTGACGGCGGCTCTGCTTTTCGTGAGCGAACAGATCACGCGGCGACGCGGCGGCGCAGGACGCACGCTGGCGCAGATGACCTGGCTGGACGCCATCGTGATCGGCGTGGCGCAGGCCTTTGCGCTCTTCCCGGGCGTGAGCCGCAGCGGCAGCACGATCGCCGCCGGGCTAGGCGTCGGCGTC
>OGCI01000764.1_pt1:0-15000 | contig 32533 bp, 25 predicted proteins | sample 1570021 | NCBI WGS metagenome assembly OGCI01 (sample SAMN06264664, study PRJEB24512) | hot springs metagenome | isolation source: Hot spring water | place: South Africa: Tshipise | collected 2015-06-21 | reverse complement strand
TCGCCGCTGACCATGCGCGGAACCCAGCGCCGCTGCTGCTCCGGCGTCCCATAGCGCAGGATGTAGGGCAGCACGATGCTGCTGTGCAACCCGAAGCCGACGCCCGTCGCGCCGTGATAGGCCAGCTCTTCAGCGATGACGGCGTGGTAGCGGTAGTCGCGCTCGCCGAGACCGCCCAGCTCCTCCGGCGCCTCGAAGCAAAGGAAGCCCAGCTCGCCCGCCTTGCGCCACACCTCGCGCGGCACGATGCCGTCGTGCTCCCACTGTTCGTGATAGGGCAAAATTTCTTTTTCCAGAAAGCGATGAAAGGCGTCGCGAAACATCAGGTGCTCGTCTTGGTAGAGAGTTCGTCGCATGTGCGTCGGCCTCCTGGGAACTACACTCGTTCGATGATGGTTGCGATGCCCATGCCGCCGCCCACGCAGAGCGTGATGAGCGCCGTTCCTTTGCCGGTGCGCTCCAGCTCGTCGAGCGCAACGCCGAGCAACATGGCGCCCGTGGCGCCGAGCGGGTGGCCCATGGCGATGGCGCCGCCGTTGACGTTGACCTTTTCCGTATCCTCCAGCCCCATGTCGCGCAGGAAGCGCAACACGACCGCCGCGAACGCCTCGTTGACTTCGATCAGGTCGATGTCGTCGATGCTCATCCCGGCCTGTTTCAGCGCCTTCTGCGACGCCGGCCCCGGCCCTGTGAGCATGATCGTCGGCTCTGTGCCCACCAGCGCAGCGGCGCGCACGCGCGCCCGCGGGCGCAATCCCAGCCGCTCGCCCGCCGCCTGGGAGCCAACCAGCGCCAACGCCGCGCCGTCCACGATGCCGGAAGAGTTGCCCGCCGTGTGGACGTGCTCGATCTTGCGCACTTGCGGATATTTGGCCAGCGCAATGGCGTCAAAGTGCGTCTCGCCGATGCGGGCGAAAGCAGGCTTGAGCGCGGCCAGCCCTTCCAGCGTGGTGTTGGGACGGATGTGTTCGTCGTGCGCCAGGATCACCTCGCCCGCCTCGTTGCGCACAGGGATGATGGAGCAGAAACGCCCTTCCTGCGTTGCGCGCGCGGCGCGACGCTGCGACTCCAGCGCGTAACGGTCGAGCTCCTCACGGGAAAAGCCCTCGAGCGTGGCGATGAGATCGGCGCCGATGCCCTGCGGGACAAAGCCGATGGCGCTGCTCACGCGTGGGTCTTCGTACATGGGGCCGCCGTCGCTGCCCATCGCCACGCGCGACATCGACTCCACGCCGCCGGCCACCACCAACTCTTCCCAGCCAGAACGCACCTTCATGGCGGCGAGGTTGACCGTCTCCAGGCCGGAAGCGCAGAAGCGATTGATCTGCATGCCCGGCGCGTTGAGGTCCCAGCCGGCGTAGAGCGCGGCGGTGCGCGCGATGTTGCCGCCCTGCTCGCCGATCGGCGTCACGCAGCCGAGCACGATGTCATCGACCTGCGCCGTGTCGAGGTGATTGCGCTCCTGCAACGCGCGCAAGAGCGTCGCCAGCAGATCGACCGGTTTGACGGCGTGCAGCGCGCCGTCCTCCTTGCCCCGCCCGCGCGGGGTGCGGATGGCGTCGTAAATGTAGGCGTCAGTCATGGTGTGCATCCTCGAACAGGAACAAACGGGTCGCTGGAGCAATTACATCACAGGCCGCCGCTTCAGCCAAACTCATTCGCACGCTATCAAGCTCTAAAGTGTGGTATTCTGTTCTCAGAGCGAAGCGCCCCACGGACTCAATGTCAGCAGTACGCATCTGGAGGTAGGCCATATGAACGCAAAAGCCCACTGGGAGCACATCTACGCGCACAAGGCGCCGACGCAAGTCAGCTGGTATCAGGAGCACGCGCAGCTATCATTGGACTTGATTCATCGCGCAGGCGTCCAAAAGGACGACCCCATCATCGACGTCGGCGGCGGCGCTTCGACGCTCGTCGACGATCTGCTCGCTGCAGGCTTTCAACAGATCACCGTTCTGGACATAGCGGCGAAGGCATTGGAGTTTGCGCGGGAGCGTCTCGGCGCACGCGCGGCGCAGGTGACCTGGATCGAAACAGACGTCACACAAGCGGCCTTGCCTGCACAAGCCTATGCCCTCTGGCATGATCGCGCCGTCTTTCATTTTTTGACGCAACCCACCGATCGCCAACGTTACATCGAGAATGCACGCCGCGCCGTGCGAAGCGGTGGAAGCCTCATCCTGGCGACGTTCGCCCAGGACGGTCCCGAACGTTGCAGTGGGCTGGAGGTGACGCGCTACAGCGCTGAGCGCCTGCAGCAGGAGTTTTGCGCCGACTTTGAACCGGTGGAGAGCCTCTCTGAAAGGCATCGCACCCCTTTCGGGACAGAACAAAAATTCCTCTACTGTCTGTTGCGCAGGCGATAAAGAACGGGCTGCGAGCTGTCCTTGACTTGCTCGGAACCCCCTGCAATGGTACAACAGGCGATCGATATCGACGTCAGACCACGTGCAAAGGGTGCGATTGTCATGACAAGCCTGCTTCGATCTGCCGTGCTGACCCTGGTGCGTTTGGGGGTGCTTTGGGTCGTCGACGCCCTGTCGTTGTTTTTCACCGCTCAAATCATCCCTGGCGTCACGCTGGTTGGCCCCGAGGGCGCGTCGCCGCTGTTGATCGCGATGTCGGCTGCTCTGTTGTTGGCCATCGTCAACCTGCTGATCCGTCCGGCGTTGGTGCTGGCGGCGCAGCCGCTGGGTTGGGCGCCGCTGCTGATCATTGGATTCTTCGTCAACGCCCTTGCGCTCTGGCTGACGGCGTGGCTGCTGCCGGGGTTTGAGGTCGATCTTCTAGGCGGGCTGCTCGGCGGGTTCATCTTTGCTTTTTTCAACGCAGTTCTGACCGGCGTCATCGAGTTGGACGAAGACGGTTCGTTTTTCCAAAACCTGATCGAAAAACGCGCCCGCGAGCAACCCTTTGCGTCCGCCGCCGAGCCGGGCAGAGGGCTGATGATGGTGGAGATCGATGGACTGAGTTACTGGCACTTGAAAAAGGCGCTTGATGATGGCCTGCTGCCCACCTTGCAAGAGATGATCGAGGAGGATGGCTATGTGCTCTCGCGGGTGGATTGCGGCCTGCCTTCGATGACCTCTTCCTGCCAGGCGGGCATCATGTTCGGCGACAACTACGACATTCCTGCCTATCGCTGGTATGACAAACAACGGCGAAAGGTTTACGTCTCCGCCAGGGACGCCGCGGAGCTCAACGCCCGCTACGCCCATGGGCGCGGCCTGATGCGCGGCGGGTCGAGCATCATGAACATGTTCAACGGCGACGCGGCCAAGTCGATGTTTACACAGGCCAATCTGTTTGCAGCCAGCCCAGAGGAAAAGCGACGGCGCGCCCAGGACGCCGCGCTGTTGATGTTGAACCCTTACTTCTTGGCGCGCGAGGTGGCCTTCTTCTTTGTCGAGGTCCTCCGCGAGCTTTGGGAGGCGTGGCGGCAGAAGCGCAAGAATGTGTGGCCGCGCCTCAACCGCTTGGCGCACGGCTATCCTTTCGTGCGCGCCGCCACTTGCACCCTCATGCGCGACCTGGCTGCGCAGATCGCCATCCTGGATATGATGCGCGGCGCGCCCTCCATCTACATGCTCTATCTCGGCTACGACGAGGTCGCACATCATTCCGGCCCCTGGACGGACGACGCCTTCGGCGTGCTGAAGCGGCTGGATCGCACGCTGGCGCGCCTGCGCCACGTCGCCAAGGAGCGCGCGCCGCGTCCCTACGATCTGATCATCCTGTCCGACCACGGGCAATCGTTCGGCGCAACCTTTCTGCAGCGCTACGGCGTCACCCTCAAAGAGTTCATCGAACAACAGCTGCCCCAGGGCGTGACCGTCGCCCACTCGATCGGCGGCGACACCGGCGCCTTTGCGTTGGAGGGCGTCGCCGGCGAGCTGGCCAACATGCAGCAGAGCGCAGCAACCAACGCGCTGGGCGCCGCAATGGCGGAACAAGGGCGAAAGCTGGCGCAGAAAGGCGCAACGGTGGATCACGTCGAGAGCGAACTCGTTTCTTCCGCCTCCGTCACCGCCTTTGGCAGCGGCAACGCTGCGCACGTCTATTTCGACCTCTTCCCGCGCAAGATCAAGTTGAGCGAACTGAACGCCGCCTATCCTGGCATGGTCGATGCGCTGGTGCAGCATGAAGGGATCGGGCTGGTGTTAGGGTACGAAGACGACATGAGCGTCGTGGCGTTGGGCAAGCGCGGCAGGCGCAACCTGCACACCGGCGTCGTCGTCGGCGAGGACCCGCTGCTTCCCTACGCTCCGGCTGCGGGCGTCGGCGCCGCCAGCATCGAGAAACGCGTCTGGCAGCTCAAGCGCGTGATGGAATTTCCTAGCGCCGGCGACCTGTGGGTGATCAGCACCCTCTATCCCGACGGGACGGTGGCTGCGCTGGAGGAGCTGGTGGGCAATCATGGCGGGTTGGGCGGCGAACAGACCGATGCGTTCATCTTCCATCCGCCCGACCTGTCGGTGCCGGAGACGCGCAACGCCGTTGATGTTTTCCATATTCTGGACGGCCATCGCAATGCGCCGATTGTGGAAAAGGCGGCCCCGGCTCAGCCCGCTGTATCCGATTGGGCGCCGTCTACGCTGGTCGAAGGGCTGCGACGCTGGAAAGTCTGGCTGCGCTATGCGCTGGGATGTCTGCTCCTGGATCGCAGATCGTTCCAGCGCGTAGCGGAGGATCCCTATATGACGGGGCCCGCGCTCTTGATTGCCGTCGCTGCGACCTTTCTTTCATCCCTTGTCCGGGGCAGAGAAGCGGCTCCGCTTCCCTTTGTCGTTGATTTGCTCTTTTATTTTGTCGGCGTCGCCATCGTCTTCGCCGCCGGCTGGCTGTTGAACAAGCGGGGCAGTTTCACGCGCACTTTCCGCGCCCTGGGGTTTGCTCAGAGCGTATTTATCTTGCAAGTGTTCGCCTGGCTCCTTCCCTTTAGCGGCATCGTGCGCGCCTTTGCACTGGCGCTGGGATTTCTGATGACCTGGCTAGGCGCTGCGACGGCCCATGAGCTGCGCGGCTGGCGCACCGTATTGTTGCCGCTTGTCGCGTATCTCGTGATCATCGCAGCTTCGGCCTTTGTCGTCCTGGGAATGGCCGGCGCTTATTACACCTGGGAAGCTATTCTGCAGGATATTGGCTTGATGCGTCGGCCTTGATGCAAAACGCAGGGTGACGCGTGTTGCGGGGTTCGTGTTGCGTGATGCGTGGTTCGTGACACAATACGCACCACGCATCACGAACCATCTCTCATCGCAGCCCTGGGCGTTTGCTGCTGCGCTCTGCGTGCGTATCAAGCAGGTCCTTGAGCTTCTTGATGGAGTCGGCGGCGGCGGCCTCCACTTCCTGCTGGACGGACTCCTGGTTGGTGATGTAGGCCAGCCGCGTCCAGTAGGTGTTGTAGATCAGGCCAAGCCAGGTGATAAACTGCAAGTTCTCCTCCAGCGCCTGCAAGGGTCGCGTCAGAAAGAAGGTCAGAAACGCCACAACGCCGACGCCGCCGAAGAGCAGCGTGTACATCTCTTTGCCGCTCTCGAAGCTCAGCCGCGCGGCCACGATCAGCGCGCCGACGCCGACGAGAAAGAGCACCACGTACATGCCCACGGTCAGCCAGTAGGGGTACATGAAGGCGTTCAGCGTGCGGTCGAACATGCGGTTGTTGTTCTCAAAGCCTCGTTCGACATGCTTACGCCAGGCGTCGTACAGCTCTGGGTCCATGGCCATGGATGGGGGCGTCGGCATGGGAAGAGCGGCGCCCTGGCTGCTTGCAACAGGTTCGATTGCTTCGGTCATTCTTGCCTCCTCAAAGGTGGTTGCTGCAACGGTGGAGACCGGCGTCGGTGCGATGAGCCGGTCGTAGATGGCCAGTTGTTGACGAATGATGGCGGCGTAGGGGGGTGCGTTGCCTGCGCCGTTGTAGCCCGTGGCGAAGGCGAGAAAATCGCGGCGACGGATCGGCTCGACGAGCGAACGCGCCTCGATGAAACGAAACATTCCCTCCAGTTGCGCCCGCTCGCTGCGCTGGAAAGCCTCGAACATCTCCTGCACGGTGGGATAGCCGATCATTGCATGGTTGAAGCCCATGATCTGCGCCAGCCCCATGCTGATCGAACGCATCGCCGCGCGTTCATCCAGACCGCGCGCAAAGGTGAAGACTTCCCACTCTGCGGCCTGGTTGCCGTGAAATTCGCGCCAGGGGCTGTCCGGCGTCGGCCGCCAGGCGTGGCCGGAGGCAGGTCGCTGCGGGTCAAAACGGAAATGGGCGTCGAAGCGCGCCGGGTCGGACGGATTCCACTCGCGGCGGAAGACGTGCACTTCAAAGCGGATGATCATGCGTCCGTCCGGCCCGAAGGCGTCGCCGGCGGATTCGGCCAGCAGCACCGCCAGAGCTGCGCCAGGGTCGATGTTGAGACGGGCGGAGAGGCGGCGCAGGAAACCGCCGTAGCGATTCCACGTCTCGACGGCGCGACGCTCGGCTGCAGTGGCGCCGGAAGGGACTGCGATCTGTTCGGATGCAGGCAACGCAAGCGCTTCGTCCTCTTCCACCGGCGCAATGGGCTTGACATAGGCGGCGTACAGATACCCGTCCTCGCCTTCGAGCGCGCAGTAGAGCCAGTCGCCCAACGTCGCCAGCACCTCGACCGGCGTCTTGTCCGCCAACGTGCGCAGGACAGGGTTTTCGACGCCGGGGCCGGTGCGCAAGTTGAGGCCGTCCGGGGCATCGACGACGCCCCGCCACAGTAGCTGCGAGCGCAGTTGCGTCAGCAACAGGCTGCGCACCCTGGCGAAGGCTTCCCCGCTCAGGCCCGGCAGCGTCTCCAGCGCCGGCCCTTGATAGATGGCCTCTCGGGCGGAGGCGAGCTGAATCAACGAGAGCCCTGCGCGTTCGAGCAACGCCCACGGCGTCAGCCCCATCGCCAGGGCGGCGTCGTGCAGGGCGTTGATCATGTGCTGGTTGGTGTAGATGCGAGGGATCGTCGCGAAGCGTCTGTCGCCTGCGCCTGCGGCCAGGTGAGGACGCGGGGCAGGCGTGCGATAGACCTCGGGCGGGAGAGCGCGCAGCGCCTGTTTGAAATCCTCGATAATTCCCGGTCGATCGGCGATCGACCATTGCGGCTGGTCGTGAATCACGCCTGCCGGCGGCCAGCGGTACAGCACTAACGCCTGGATGGGTTGATGCGCAGGGTTGGCGTTCCAGTTGGCGATCTCTTCGTAGGCGGTGCGCACCCAGCCGACGTTGCGCCCATCTTCCCAGCCGGTGGTCGGCTCGGTGGGGTCGGTCTCCGTGATGAAGACGGGCAGGCCGCGCAGGCGGGCAGGCACCGCTTCCAGGAAGTCCTTGTAGCTGCCGAATTCGTCGCGCAGGTGACGATAACCGTCGGCGTTGTAGGGAACGTCGATGCGAATCCGCGAAGGGTCCAGGCGGCGGGTGTAGGTGTGAATGGCGAAGCCATCGCATTCGGCGGTGGGCAGCGCAGCCAGCGTGTCGGCGAAATATCGGGCCCAATCGCCCGACGGGTTGCCCGGATAACGCGTCTCGGCGTTCCAGGGCGCCGGCCCGGCCACCAGCACCAGGTCTTGCTCATGGCCCGGCAGGCGACGGATGGCGGCGCGGCAACGTCGATAGCAGTCGGCGTACTGCGCGGGTAGGATCGGCAGCCCGTGCGGTCGCTCCGCCGCGTGATTTGGCTCGTTGCCGATGATCCAGATGTGGCAGCCGGCGGAGCGCGCCACAAAGCGGGCGCAAGATTCGGCAAAGTCATCGTAGAAGGCGGGCGGTGGAATGCAGCCGTTCGGCTCATAGCCGTTATGCAGCCGCACGATCACCCCTAGCCCCTGACCGGAGAGCCGCGTGAAGTCCGCCGGGATATTGCCGCCGCCGTCCAGGCCGACGCTCGCCAGCTCCACCACCCAGCCAGGACGCCCGGCCTCCAGCATGAGATGCTCGCCGCCGGATTCGTGAAGGCCGTAAATGTAAGGCGCAAAGAAGTTTGTCGCTGCAGGCGAGGCCGCCGGCGCTGCAGCGGGCGACGAGGCGCCGTTGCTGGAGCGAGAAAGCGGCTTTTTGCGACCGTGGCTCCGTCGGCGTTTCGGCGCGCGTTCCTCTGTCGTCTGTTCGTGCTGCTCCTCGTGCTGCGTCGTCATCAGGTTTTTCCTTTTACTCCAACGGCGTAATGCCGTGGACCGTGCGCAGGTCGCGCAGCGACCATCTCCGAAACGCGTGCGCCTTCTCCGGCGAGGCGGCCTGTTTTTCCCAAAATGCAGCCTTCTGTCGCCCGATCGTGCGGGCCTCCTCGAAGGCATTGGAGCCGATCATCGTCGTCTCGAGGTAGTCCCACGCGCCGCTATTGGGGCCGGTCTCCCAGCCGACAAAGGCGTGGCCCGGAACGATGACGATGGCCGGGTTGAGGGTGGCCGCCTCCAGCAGGCTGGCGAAGAGCAGAGTTCCGTCGATGCAGTTGGCCTGTTTCTCTTCCAACGTCTCTCTGGGCAGGCGCACGCGTTGGCCGCGTGCGCTTTCGTCGGGGTTGAAGGCGATGAGGGAGTTGACGTAGGTGATCTGGGCGTCTTGCTTCAGCGCCTCGTAGATGGCGCGCACCTGCAGGGCGACGTCGCTCTGATAGCCGGAAAGTTGGCGTTCGGGGTGTCTGTCCGCCGCGCGGCGGAGGAAAAGCATCACCTCGCGGCGGTTCGGGGTCACAAAGGCGCCGAAGTAACGGCTCAGATCGACCCAGCCGCCGGCCGGATCGCGCACGGCGAGCGGCGCAGCGTTGCGCGCCAGCAGCCAGACCGTCAGCGTCTCGTGCGTCTCCAGCACGCCGCCGATCTCTTCGACGAACACGCTGACGGTGGCGCGCGTCAGCTCGTGGATGGGCTGGATGCGCTCTGGGAAAAGCGTCGGCAGTTGGGTGATGGTGCGGGTTGCGCCCGCCTTGCCGCGGCCTTCCAACTCGATGGTGTCGACGGCGTCGGCGCTGTAGCCCTCCAGCCGGGAAAGAATGCGCAGGCGTCGCGGCTTGAGATCGCCGTTTTCGACCGTGATCTCCACAAGGGGATCGGTTGCTTCGTCGAGCAGGTGATAGATGGCGGTGGGAACGTGCGCCATGCGCAGCTTGACCCTGGCCTCCAGTTTGGTTGTCGCCATGCTGCGCGTGACGGCGGTGCGGATTCGTTCCACGCGCGCCGCCTGAGAGACGGACGTTTCTGCGGCCTGCAGCGCAGCCTCCACGCCGGCAAGCTCTGCTTCGAGGTCGCCGGCCTCAGCCAACAGACCGGCGAGCCGGTCGGAGTCGGTCGTCTGGAGCACAGCTTGCTGCACCAGAGCAGCGCGCAGGCGCAACTCATATCGTCGCTGACGCAGGTTGGAAATCTCAGAGGAATCTGGCATTTGTCAAGTCTCAGACGTGTAGCGATTGATCTTGAATGCGCCGATGAAACTTTCCACGGAGTCTTCTACAGCCCTGCTTCTTGCGGTCGTCAACCAAAAGAAGCGCCGTTGGCGAATGGGTACATTCGCCCAATGAACTCCCTATCGAGTGCAGAGAGCTCACTGTTGCTCCAGGGAATTTCAAAGCCGCCGATGGTGAGCTCCTTCGGCACGGGATAAAGCATGATCGAAAACGGATCAAAGCGGGTGAAGGCGTCGGCTTTAGAGCGCGCCAGCACATTGGCGCGGATATAGTCCTCATTCCAGCCATTGGTGCGCTTGTAATAGGCGATCACCTTTTTCTCGTCCCACGGAATTTCGGCCACAGGGGAAAGATGCTCATGCACCAGGCCGAGCGCGTGACCAAATTCGTGCAACACCACGCGGCGATACTCCACCTCCGGCGTGGTCGGCGTCAGCCAGCCCAGGTTCATCGTCGGTCGTCCGGCGAGCTGAGGCAGGCTGCAATCGGTGCCCATGTAGGACCAGGAGCCCCAGCGCGGGTTGAACGCAATGCGGATTTCGGCGTCCGGCCCTGCGCCGAAGATGAATTCGACGTTGGCGTATTTGCACCACTCCAACGCAATCTCCTCGACGCGGCGGTGGACGCGCGGGTCGCCCTCCATAAAATGGACGCGCAGTCGCATGCCGTTGGGCCAGCGACGGAAGGTCTCCATTGCGGCGGAGAGCGCCTGCGGATCAGGCGGGCCGTCGGAGGTTTGCTCCAACGCCAACGGATGGTTCGCGCTGTTCAGCTCAACCGCGTGCTGAAAGGCGAAAGCTTTCAGGTGCGCCTCGGGCATCACGATCGTGCAAAGCCCTTTCAGCGGCTGTGGCTCGTCGGCTGCGTGCACTGCGTCGAATGCTTCCATGTTGACCTCCTTTGCGGCCGGCAATTCTATACATAAAGTTTACGCTCTTTTAATGAAAAATGTCAAAGCGCCATGCAAGGGGGCAATTTGCGGGGTGCATTCGACCCAGGGGGCGTTTCATGAATGGGACGTCAGAGATAGCGCAGCAGCGTGTTCGGGCGAGCGCGGCGAAAACTGCGATACCATGTGCAGAGAGGAAGCAAGATCGCCAGCCCGATGAGCCAGACGCTCACCGCCTTGACGACGCCCGGCGCAGCTACAGGCAGCAGTCCCACCCCCCGCCCCAACAGGCCGTAGATGACGAGATGCACGACGAAGGCGAAAAGCGCCACCTGTCCCAAAGTCACGAGCCAGACGAAGGGGCGCATGGAAAGCCATTGAGGGCGGGCCAGGAACAACGCGTACACCCAGCTTGCGACGCCGAAATTAAAGAGCAGAAAGGTCAGGCTCGGCGGCGTTTTATTCATGATCAGCCAGTAATAGGGAGGCAAGGAGGCATCGTAATGCCACAGGTCGCCAAAGCCGGCCAACGCTCGCAGCGCGGCCCACAAGATGAAGAGGCCGGCGCCGATGAAAAGCCAGGTGCGCCCGCGTTGCAGCCAGGGCTTGCGCACAATCGTCCCGAACGCGCTTCCCAGTGCAATCAGACTTCCCCAGCCGAGGATGGCAAATTCCGTCGCGGGGAAAGTTTCATAGCTGAAGTAGAGCAAAAACGCCTGCCAGTAAGCTACGCTTTGGTTAAAGTGCGCAGCCAGGGTGGGCAGCGCAAGCTGGTACAGGATCACCCAGGCGAAGCCGACAACGGCGACGACAAGCGGCGGCGCCAGACGCAGCAGGCTGACGAGGGCGATGCTCACCCCGATGCTGAGCAGCACATGCGTGTAAGGCGTTCCTCCACGCCAGGCGAGCCAGGCGACGGTCAGATCCAACACGGCCAGCACTGCAGCCCGTATCAGAAAAAATCGAGTGATTTCCCAGTTGTCGTCTCCCTTGCGCAGCCTGCCTTGGGCGTAGAGCGTCATGCTCACACCGGCCAGAAACCAGAAGGTGGGCGAGGCGATGTTGGTGAAGAGGCCCAGCACCCAGGAGGGCCAGTTGCCGAGCTGCGGAGTGAAGCCGCCGTAGCTTTCCGCCTGAAGGCTGACCAACACCGACGCGGCGGCGTGATCGAGCGCCATCGCCACGATGGCCAGCCCGCGCAGTGCGTCAATGGCGACCACCCGCGCGCCGGCCTGCTGCGCAGCGACGATGGGTTGCGCCGCGCTGTGCGTCACCGACTGCAGCGAGCGTGCAGAGGAGCGCGCCATGGTTCACCGCCCTTCCTTCAACCCCACACTGGCGTTTAACAAGGCTTCATAGCGTTCGCGCCAGTGACGGGCGATTGCAGCAGGCGTCGCCGTCCAGAAGTCGCCGCGCGCGAGGATTCTGTCTAGCGCGGCGCGCAACGCCGCGCGCCAGCCCGGGAAAAGCCTCTCGTCGAAGACGTAGTCGTGCACGTTGGCGACGAACAGCCCGCCATACGTCGCCGTGCGATCCACCAACGCAGCGACCGCAGTCTCGCGCCGCGCTTGCGCCCAATCCCTGCGTTGCATCAGCTGGGCGTCCATCCACGCCACCGGCAATTGCACCACGTCGATTTCACGGCCGCTTTTCTGCGCCAACGGAAAAAAGGGCGTTGCGCTCCCGCGGCGCCAGCCCAGATAGCGGTCGTGCGTGAGCGACGTGTCGTACAGCAGGCCGACCTCGGCGTGAAGCTGCAACGTCTCCTCCGGGTCTGCGGGATTCATATGCCAGTAATGATGGCGGTTGCCAAAAATCGGAGCGCCGGCGGCTTCCTCCAGTCGGCGTTTTTCCGCAGCGAAGCGCTCCCGCGAGGCGTAGGCGAGATAGCTGGCGTGCATGCTGACTTCCCAGCCGCCCTCGATCAAGGTGCGGAAGAGCGCGCGAAAGCGCGGAGACGTCACGTCGTAGAAGGGATCGGGCAGGCCGCGCGCGTACTCGATCAACGAGCCTTGTCGCGCTACAAAATAAAACGCCGAACGCACGCCATAGCGCTCTTCAAAGGCCATCCAGTCGGCAAACGCCCAGTGGTTGCGACGTCCGCTCAACACATCCCACGCAGGGGCGACGCCGCGGAGGCCCTGTCGCAGCAAGATGCGCAGCGGCTCCAGCCAACGGATTACTTCGGGGTAATCGACGTCGTGCGTAAGGGCGAGAGCGGCGCGCTTGCCGTGCGGCCAGCGGGGGAGCGGTTGGCCCACCCCTCCCTGACGCAACAGCGCGCCAAGCCCCTCCACGATCGCTGAGACGGGCGCTTGCTCCAACGCCTGACTTTCCAGCCAGGGCGCAGGCAGCGTATAGAAGCCATGCGGGTCCTGCGGCCAGGTTCGTTCTTCCTGACCCGTCAAAAACCAAAACAAATCGAAGAGAACATCTCGATGTATCCAGAGCGCGCTTCCCCTGCGTTCAAGCGGCGTCCGCCGGTCAGGTTCGTTCTCGAAACGCAGCAGAGGAAATGGTTCGCCGGCGGTGAAGGAGTGCAAACGATAACGAGAAGGCGAGCGCCAGCGATCATAGGAGGCGACGATCGCGATGGCTGCAGGAACGCGTTGGTCGCAATCCACGACGTAGGCAACGTCACACGGCTCACCCGGCGCAACTTCTCGCCAGCGATACCCTAGCGTCGTCAACGCCTGACGCCAGACCCAATCAACGGCTGGGCCGGCGATTTCGCGCAATGGAGGAGCAATCGAGATGCGAATTTGGGTCACAAACGTCCTATGCTTTTTGAAGCAAGAGCAAAGAGAACGCAGATCGGTGGAACGAACGGATCAGGCGATCGGTTCATCCGATGAAACGACCGCCTGATCCGTCATTTTTGACGCTCCGCGTTTCCTTTCCTCAGCGCCTTATCTGCTCACAATGGGCAGATACAGAAACTCGGTAGACCCGCCGCCTCCAACCTCCTGCACTTCAATGAGGGTCGTTCCCGTCGCCTCGGCGCCATCGTTATCGCGCACGCGCACGCGGACAGTCTTCTCGCCAGGCGTTGCGTAGCTGGTTGAAGCGCTGTTGAGCGGCTGATCGACCACATCGTACGTCCCATTGTTGTCCCAGTCAAATGAGTAGAAAAGTGGATCGCTCAGCTCCTGCACGGCGTTCACCGTCACCAGCACAGAGTCGCCCACCACCACAGGGCCGCTGTTCGTCACCGATGTGATGGCAAGGTTCTGCGGGTTGACCTGGACGGTCGTCGTTGTCGTCGCTGCGCCGCCGTCGGCGTCCGTCACGCGCACGCCCACCGTCTTGGCCCCCGTCGTCGTGTAGCTCACCACTGCACTCGGGCTCGCCGTCGTCAGGTCGTACACCCCGTTGTTGTCCCAGTCGAACTCATACGTCAGCGGGTCGCTCAGCTCCTGCACGGCGTTCACCGTCACCGTGGCGTTCTGACCGCGGCGCACCGGCCCGTCGTTCGTCGCCGTCGCACTCAGGCTCTGCGGCGTGATCTGGAAACTGGTCGTCGCAGTGGCCTCGCTGTTCTGCGAATCGCGCACGCGCACGCGCACCGTCTTGACGCCGGCGGAGGCGTAACTCGTCGATGCGGTTGCGCCCGGCTGATCCACCACTTCGTAGATTCCGTCGTTATTCCAGTCAAACGAGTACAGCAGCGTATCGTTCAACTGTTGCACCGCCGTCACCGAGACGGTGACCGCTTGCCCGCGACGCTTGGGCGCATCATTTGTCACCTGCGTAATCTGGATGACTTGGGCGTTCACCCGCACCGTCGTCGTTGCAGTCGCCTCACCGCCGTCGGCGTCGCGCACGCGCACGCGCACCGTGTAGTCGCCCGCAGTCGGGTAACTGGTTGCAGCGCTGCTGCCGGCTTGATCCACCACTTCGTAGACGCCGTCGTTGTTCCAGTCGAACGAGTAGGTCAGCGGATCGCTCAGCTCCTGCGTCGCCGTCACAATCACGGTCACGGGCTGATTGCGCACCACAGGACCGCTGTTCGTCACATCACTGATGGTCAGCAGCTGCGGCGTCACCGTGATAAACGTTGTGCCGGTGACGACGGCGCCCTGGCCATCCGTGACGCCATACCCTACCGGTTTGACGCCTGTGCTTGCAAAGCTTGCAGAGGCGGCGTTGGACGGTTGCACAATCTCGAAGACGCCATTGTAATCGAAGTCAAAGCCGTAGGTCAGCGGGTCGCTCAGCTCCTGCACGGCGTTCACCGTCACCGTGGCGTTCTGACCGCGGCGCACCGGCCCGTCGTTCGTCGCCGTCGCACTCAGGCTCTGCGGCGTCACCGTCACCACCGTGCTCGTCGTCGCTGCGCCGCCGTCGGCGTCCGTCACGCGCACGCCCACCGTCTTGGCCCCCGTCGTCGTGTAGCTCACCACTGCACTCGGGCTCGCCGTCGTCAGGTCGTACACCCCGTTGTTGTCCCAGTCGAACTCATACGTCAGCGGGTCGCTCAGCTCCTGCACGGCGTTCACCGTCACCGTGGCGTTCTGACCGCGGCGCACCGGCCCGTCGTTCGTCGCCGTCGCACTCAGGCTCTGCGGCGTCACCGTCACCACCGTGCTCGTCGTCGCTGCGCCGCCGTCGGCGTCCGTCACGCGCACCGTCACCGTATAGAGCCCGGTGTTCGGATAGGTGGTCACGGCGGTGTTTGAGAGCGCATTCTCCACG
>OGCI01000763.1_pt1 | contig 32538 bp, 30 predicted proteins | sample 1570021 | NCBI WGS metagenome assembly OGCI01 (sample SAMN06264664, study PRJEB24512) | hot springs metagenome | isolation source: Hot spring water | place: South Africa: Tshipise | collected 2015-06-21 | reverse complement strand
TGCATCTTGCTCATCATATCTATCATCACTCTTCCCAGGATTTCTGTAACCATCATAAACAGCCAACGCTTCACAGTAAAGGTCTCTAGCAGCATCAAGCGGTTTATGTTCAATCACAAAAGAGTCCCCTTTGGATGCGAAGCTTCGGCAAAGGTATTGATAAAATTGATTAGGATCGTCGCTCTCAGAAATGCTTGCTGCTGTCAAATAATAGTCAGATCGCTCCGATGGTCTTCTAGTACCTAGTTGCCTTGCTATATCTTCAAGACGCTCTATATCATGTCGTGCGTCTCTTCTAGTACCTATGTAAACCTGCTGTCCCTCCTCATTAACCCTAAGTCGATCGGGTGAAACCCCCTTGTAATCACATCTTGCAAGCATAAAATCTGTAAATTTACTACGTTCGGCAACGAACTCTGTAATTATCGTTTCTCTTACTATTGCATCAAGGGAAGCAAGCTGGCCTGTAACCTGCGCCTTTTGTATAACATCGAGCAGTTCTGCAGCCTGTGCATCAGGTGCACTCATTACAATGTGGTTCAGTATTTTCTGGGCTTCCTCATAACGCCCTTGTTTGAATAGACAAAGCGCAATATTTCTTTGTGCCGTTCTATTGTCGGGCTGGGCTTGTAGTACCTTTCGAAAAGTCTGTTCAGCCAGAGCATAATCTTCTTTTCTAAGGTATCCAATCGCAATCATCCATAAGATTTGTGCTTTCCTGCTCTCAGTGGTCGCCTGTTTGAATTTCTTTTCCAGCAATGAGATAGCCTTATCATGCTGACCAGCGTTCTGATAGAAACCTATCAACATATTATCTACAGATTGCTGATTAGAAATTCGCCCGCGGTTTTTTTCCAAAACCTGAATGGCTTCATCCGACCGCCCTAGTTGAACCAGCAACGCGGCCAGGTCTTTGACAGCACTTTCAACGTTATCCCCTTGCCTGATAGCATCGCGAAGCAACTGAATAGCTCGTTCAAGGTCTTTCTCGACTAACTGCACACGTTTAGCCCGCGCATAGGGATTTGACCCTCTAGGTACACCGCTCACTCTAGCATATTCGCGCCACTTGTCATAAGCCTCTTGTGCTGAGGGATAATTGGGATTGAGCTCCAAAACCTTTTTTACAAGGGCGATTGCTTTAGGGTAATCACCTTCGCTAGCATACTCAGTAGCTCTTGTAAACATCTCGTCAAGTGTTCGATGAAGTGTAACCCTAATCGCAACAGGGCCCTTGGGCCCCTGGCTTGGCTCAAAGGTCACAGGTATCCGTTTGCCAGGCGAGAAATCGCGAAGTTGTTCAAGCAAGTCATCATCGGATACCGCTGTAATATGGAAGAAGTAAGTTTCGCCGGCATTGTCTCTGAGAAAGCCGAAACTACGATCTGACCTGTAAGAGTAAATAAATCCTTGTGGAGTGTCCAAGGTCGTTTTTATCTGTTTGGGCGCTATTTTATCAACGAACTCTGAAACCGACTTTTGATATGTCTCATCTGGCTGTCCTTCAAGACGTGCAAACGCATTCGATACCAAGCTTTGAAGCGCTTCTCCTTTTATCCAACGTTGGGCAACACCTGCAGCAAAAGTTCTGCCTCCTTTGACAAGAAACAGGTAAATACTTGTTTCCAGTAAAATCTCGATTTCTTTCTCTGAAGCGCTGGCAGATCGTTTCTGGGCAATATCCTTAATAGTTTGGTAATCGGAGAATTTTCTGACCAAGCCAATGTAGACATACCAGGCGCTCAATGCTTCTGTGTTAGGAATTATCTGGAAAAACCGCCCAAGAGCATAACAAGCTAAAGCATCTTGCTCACTTGCCAACGCCTTTGTTGCCAGGTTATACCAGTCCCAAGCATCATTGGAGCTAATGGCAGCAACCTTGTATAAATTTAATGACTCTTTATGGTTTCCTAATAAATGATAAAGATAGGCTAAATGTCGCTTTATTGAAGCGGAGTGCGGAAAGTGCTCTGCAAGATAAGCAAGTTCTTGTACCAACGGTTGTATCCTGCCAAACTTTACACTAAGTTCATTGACTTTCGCCGCATACTGATATTTTTCCTTGATGCGATGCCAGGCTGTCTGGGCGTTAGTACCTAGCTTGCCCTTGATTTCATCAACCGGGAAACAAAAGTCTGGCACCTTTACTTGTAAAAAAGAAACCTGTTGCTGGGCTTGAAATCGTGCCTCGATCTCTAACAGCTTCTTTATGGTTTCTTGATCAGAGGGTTCTGAGGGTGATACAGGAGTAGGTATCGGTTTTAGCACATTAGTTTCCTGTTGCAATGATTCACCACCTTTTAAAATACGCCATGCTCCTATCATTTCGGTCAAAATAGTGACCGATTCTCCCACACTATCTATAGTTACATGGTCGCGTCCTATTTCTATTAGGACTCCACTAACCTCGCGACTGTCTTTGAGAGTAAAGATTACTGCGCTACCTATGGGTATTTGACGTTGGATTGTTTGTGCAAGCATGTTTAATACCTTTCTATCAGGATAATTGATCATTTATGAAAAAAAAAGAGCTAGAGAAGAATCATCAGCGTTCATTTCTGCTAGATAGATTATAGGAACAAGGGTAGGCTAATCAGATTAAGAGTTAGAAGAAAAGTATCTATGTAGATAATATCGGTCCATTTTACCAGAGTTTGAGTTTTGCGGTTTAATCATTCCTTAATTGCTTTCCAGGCAGCCAATATCAGCTGATTCTAACAGTTCTATTCGTGTGAGGATCTCACGAAACTCCTTATCCTTTTCCTCCTGGTACAAGGCCCTTCCCTGTTCACAAAGGGAAAGGTATTCCAAAATCAGGGGTTTTTGCTCCTGGATGACACGTACAACGCTTTGCGGAATCCCCATCCCCACGATCTTCAACTGGGAATCAGAAAGTCGTTTCAGCTTTAGTCCTAATTTCTCGATCTGGATCAAGAACTCTATCAACGTCATATAATGATTCCGGGTTCCTCCTTTTCTGTACCCTTCCCTCCTGCCGTGCTGACTACCCATGAAGCATCGGCACTGTCTTTTCCAAGTTCACCCTCTACTTCTCTACCATGGCTGGATAATTCTTTATTGAAACAATAATTACCCGTATCTTCGAAGGTAGAGTTTGGGTAGAGTTCAATTCGATCACTCCTCAACGGATCCATGGTTTGCCACTCGGGAAGCTCGGTAACTCTACCCTCGGAACTCATTCTACCTTCTATCTCTTTCACCAGAAGATGGTTATTCTGTGAGGTAGAGGAGTAGAGTTCTCTCGGTAGGTAACGTTCAAGAACAGGTTTAAACATCTCCCAAGTGTAGCCGTTCTGGTTTTTCCCCTCTATTTTTAACTGGCAGGCTTTGATCCGGAAGGGCTTGAGCATCCCCGCTAGACTCACAGGGGTCAATCCTCGGGACCCCATCTCTTCCCAGGGAGAATCGGGTAGTTCCCGGAGTCGAGATGCAAGGTCTTTAGAATGAAGGCGGCTGTAACCGTAATTCTGAAAAATCCTTTGAATGTCCCGGAGAAGGAGGATCTTAAGATCGTCATCCTCTTCTCTGCCTATCTTAAAGGGTAACCTTCGGGCTGTATCAGGCCAGTGCCCTCCCACAGCCTCCGCGATAGCTAGGAGAGGCGCCCACTTGTCCGCTTCCCGATTGTTTAATTCGTCGGGTATATCCGGATCCATGGTAGATAGTTCCTCTCCATGTTGATGCGCCCAACTAGATAGTTGAACCTTTACATCTTGGAACTCCTCTTCTGCCCTTCCTTCCAACAGTCTCTCCACTTTTTCATGCCGTAATTTCCTTTGCATGAAAATTACCAGGCTCCGGTCCATCAGGGTATCTGGTAGACGCCCGTTAAAGGCAAAACACTTCGGGCACCAGGTGCTGAAAGATCGAGGTTCCCAGGTTCCGTCTTTGTCAATCGCGCGAATCACATACGCCGAAGATTTACAAAAGCCACTATTCAGGATCCCTTTAAGTTCCGGATTCTCTTTTCGAATAAAGGTTTCCGCCTCATCAATCAGGAGGGTTGGTCGCGCCTCTTCGATCAGTCGATAAAGAGCGGCGGGAGTAATGCTGGAAGCGGCCACCGCCTTATGTACCAAACGGGATACAAAGGAAAGAGCGGTAGTTTTTCCGCTTCCTTTCTGCGGAGCCGCGAACGCCAGGTAGGGGGACACGTAGAAGCTATCGTGACACCAGGTGTATAGGCTCCACAGCGCGATGAGTTCAGCCCCTCCATCGGGAAGTACGAGGTACTTACGCGCTAACCGTACGATATCATCTAGAACTGTTTCTCCATCGATCGCCTCCTCTAAGGGAGAAGGATCTGCAAACTCAATCCGCCTCCCCTTTCCCCTATCTTCCTTCTTGTTCTCCTCTATTTGTCCCACGCGACTCGGGGGAATCAGGCCCGAATCCTCCGATACTAACCCGCAGGATTGCATGAACTGGAGAGGATCCCCTCCTTCCGTAACGCAGTCATAGAGGTCCCACCCTAGCGGTTTTCCCTCCACGCGGAGGATCTTCGCCTGGGGCAGAAGGGAACGAATCCTTCTCGCCGCTTCCAATCCCGGTTCATCCGCGTCCGGCCATACCACCACTTCCCGGTCCCGTAGAATTGACCAGTCAGACTGGTTTACTGCCCGAGCGCCACCGGACCAGGTAGTTACCACGTAGCCAGGGACGTCTACCTCCGCGCACTTTTCACCCTCCACCACAAGAACGGGCCCAGAGGACTGGACAAGCTTGGGCAGGTTATATAGGGGGCGCGGTTCGGGAAGTTTAAAGTCCTTTACCCCCTCGGGTCCGCTAACCCAGATCCTTTTCCCCGAACCCACCGTATCCACGCGATGCACCTCAAACACCACGGTTCCCTCTGCGTCTGTATACGGATAGATCCTTTCTCCCAATTCCTTTAGTTCCATCTTCTTCATCCTCTCTCCTTTCCAGCCTAGCCGCTCTGCCAAAATCCGAGCGTTACCCTTTTCCCCTGTTCCATGATCCATCCAGAGCCCATTTTCGGTGTTAATGGAAAACGATGGGTTATGGTCATCCGAACGCAGGGGGCTTCGAATGGTCACATTCTCCTGCCCAACGGGTAACCGAAGAACGTCTTTGACGTATTGAAGGGCTTCCTGTTCCAACGGGTTGTTAGTCCCCATCCTACTCCTCCTTCAAATGATTCTTTATTGCAAGGTAGTATCGATCCATCAGGCGCGTTACCTTTTCTTGGATTCGGGGGAGCCTATTCTGTACCATCGCGAGGACAAGTTTGTAGTGAAACTCGGGGTGCCTCCTCGACCAGTACCCGATGGTTCTTCGACAGACGCCAAGCTTTCTCGCGGTGTCTGACCAAGTGATCCCGACTTCCTTCCCACCGACTTCCGGATATCGAGAAGGGCGTCCCCGGAGGGGGGTATCGTACGGTGCAAGAAAGGTACGTTTTCTGGATTGCGAAAAAGCTCGCCCCGTACAGGGCGCATAGAAAGGGTTCAATCGCCTTCGTACCCGGATGACCTCTTTCGTGAACCATACCCGTAGGCGAAAGCCCGGATACTTCTTCCTCCATCTCCAGACTGTGGATCCCGTAACCCGCACCCTTCTACAGGCTTCCTGGTAGGAACACGTGCCGAACCACTCGCAGCAGAAGCGTATTCCGGTTTCAAACCGATAGGTTGAGGGTCTTCCCCGACGCTTAGGGGGAGGCTCTATATCGGGGAGATGGAGAAGCGATTCCCGAAAGGAGTACTCTCTCTCACCTATAACAGGAACAAGATATTCTCGTGTGAATGCCAAGCCTTCCTCCTCCCCTTCGGGAATGGGAGAAAGATTTTTCAGATAATAGGCTTCCGTTTCCGCTGTTCCACCCATTTCTCCAACTCCTCCTGCTGGAATAACGTTCTACCTCCCAGCGAAATGGAACCGATTTTCCGTTGGCAGATCCACTTGTAGAGAGTCTGTTTTTTCAGTCGAAGTAGCTCTGCCGCTTCGTCCACCGTCAGGTATTTAGGCATGGTACCCTCCTCAGGTATCTAGTTCTGTCAAGAAATATACACGAACCATTCGAGAAGGGATTCGGAGGTAAATTAGGAGATTTGGGTAAAAATCAGGAGATTTAAAGCGGATCCGGTTATTTATTCAAAAAATCATGTAAATTATCCTGTAGTTTCTGTGCCTTACCCACGTTTCCGTCCACCTTACGCCACTGTTCGGGATTAAGCTGTTTTCCTTTCACGGTAAAGTGCTTCGAAAGGAATATATTCAAAGGAGCTCTCTCGATGTACTTATTGTCCATCAGGTAACTTAGGACCTTCTTGCAAGTAGCCTCAGTACCCGTCCAGTTAATAGGTGAACAAGTTAATAGGGATCTAGATAGAATCCGAGCCTGTTCCTCAATATTATAGATAATACGTGAAGCATGAGGGTAGATTATCTCTAAAGCATGATGTTTGTGATGTAAATTACTTAACCTATTCCTCTCGGTATCAGATAATTTTCTTAATTGCCCTGCTGCATAGTAGAATAGAGTAAGTCTTTTATTCTCCAGCACCTCTCGAATACAGGCCTCCCGTTTCTTGTCAAACTTCTCCCACTGTTCCTGGTATTTTTCTGGTATCTTGCCTTTTTTCCGTATCAACTCGATATACCAGATTAGCCTGTATTCATCTGAGTCGTACTCTTTATAAAGTGACTGCTTTTCAGAGAGCGGGTTTTCACCGTATAGAGACTCGCAAATTTCCTTTAAGAGGAGAAAATCCTCTTTCATAGATTCATAAGAGAGGAAATAGACAATCTCCTCCATATATTGTTCATAATCTTTACCCTCCCGGGCCACGTACTCTCGTAAAAGCTTCTCGATTGTTGTTTCTTTCTCCTGCATATCTGTCTCAATATTATGCTGGATCTGTAGCGCTTCCTGTAGCGCTTCCGCGGGATCGTCCCACTTTTCAAGTTCTTCAAGGCGTTTTATATAATACTCGGGTGACTGTCCTCCGTAGCGGGGCATCATCCAATCTTGCGATCCATCAACCCTTAGGATTTCTTCCTTCTTCTTTTGTTCGTTCCCCTGCTCTTTTGGTTTTTTCATAGTATCCTCCTTGCTACATTCAATACATCCCGGTACTCGTCCGGGTGATAGTAGACTTCCGTCATCCGATCCGTCGTGTGTCCCACGATCCGTTGCACCTTGGGAATGGGGATCCGGTGATTGATTAAGAGGGAGTTAAAGAAATGTCTCCAGGAGTGAAAGCAGAGTCCTCTCTGGATGCGCTCCTCAGCGCTAATCCCGATTGCCGAAAGTCGTTCCCATAGGCTTTTCTCGATCATCTTATGGTCCAGAGGGCTATGCCGGAACCGACCAAAGAACACCAAGTCCTCCGGGTCCTGGTAGGGACTGATCTCCATCACCCTCCGTAGGGCCTGTTCCGTACGTTCGGGGAGGGGAACGATCCGGGGCCGTCCCGTTTTCGTTCCCTTTAACCCCTGCCCCTTTTCCCAAGAGGTCCGCACTTCCAGGTACCCGGGATGGACCGATTTTCGTTGCAACCCCCGGATCTCCCCCAACCGCATCCCCGTGGTTGCCGCGAGGAGATGGATGGCTTCCAGCCGGGGGTCTTCCCAGGGCTCGTTAAAAAAGGCCCGTGCCTCCTCCACACTCAGCACGCCCCGGATCCGGTGCCTCTGGGCCACCCTGTCGATCACCGGCAGCTGCTGGATGTACTGCTTCCGGAAGGCTTCCCGGAGGATGATCTTGAGGGTGGTGAGGATGTGGTTCACCGTGCTGGTGGAAAGGTTCATGCCCAAAAGCTCCTGGGTGAACTCTTCCACCTGTAGGGAGGTGATCCGGCGGAGGGACTGGCTTCCGAAATAGGGTAGGAGGTAGTTTCGAATGTAAGCTTGTAAGTTCTCCAGGTGGTTCTTCCCTACCCCTCGCCCCCGGAGGAGACGGCTACGCAGGAAGGGTCCCTCGGGAGCGAAAAAGTCCCGGGCGAAACTTTCAAACGTGACCCGTTCTTTCAGCACGATCTTTCCGGATTTCAGGTACTCGATGGCCCAAGCTTCGGCGGCGGTTTTCGTGGTTTGCCCGGTGCTCTTGGCCACGCTCCAACTTCCATCCTCCAAGCGGAACCGAATGTAGTACACGGACCGACCGGATCGGAGCCTACGCTTCCATAAGGAATAGGGTTTTTTTAACAAGGAGACCTCCCGCGGGAAGGCACCAGGGCGGGAAAATCTATGCTACACGCTGTGCTACACGGCAGGAGTGAACGAAAATCGTGCAGACGAGGTATCACATAACTCTTTTTAATAAAAAGAGTTACCCTTTTCGGGCTGGGCGGACTTGAACCGCCGACCCCCAGACCCCCAGTCTGGTACGCTAACCAACTGCGCTACAGCCCGAACTATAGAAGGTGCTTTTGAAAATATCACAAAGAGCGAAGTTCGTCAATCAAACCCCTTACATTACATAATAGGTCATTCAAAGAGTTTTAATTCTATGTTTTATTTTAGAGCATTCCCTTTCTAGAAGCTTCCAATACACCAGACCGCATCAGAGGGTATCGTTGTAACCGTTGAGACGATCTCGCTTTTCTTCATAGACTCTGTCAGTGTATGATCTATTGTTTGAATAACCTTTATTATATTCCAACCACCCTTAATAGAACAGTTTTCGAATGTTGTTGTTATTTCTTCTAGTTCAGTCCCTTCTTCGTCGATCATTGTAAAAGTTCCATTAATCGTACAGTCTCCGTTCGAATACAATAAAGAATAATAAGTAACAGTATACTTTTTGTCACTCTCGACATTGCTTGGGATTACAAGAAGAACTTCGTTAGGAAAATCATGCCCCGTACTACTTGTACTCAGGATGATATCGGTAAGAACTTTTACTGTAGGGTTTGTTAGGGTGACCGCAGCCCCCTCTGGAAAGCTTAGGGTCGACAACGCTTCGGTTGGTGGACTAGTAAGAGTGATCGTAAAAGTGTTAGTTAAATGATTGATGCTACCTGTGACCCAAAGATGTTCAACGTTTTCCTCTTCTCCTTCTTCGTCCCAATACGCGTAAATGGCTGACAGGGGATACCGTGAAAAACTTTTCGACTGAAAAGAATAGGTATATACGGCTCCGGAAAGCGTGACCTGCGAACCCTGTATAACGATTGGTTCGGTGACAACCTGTGTACTAGATCCTCCATCCTGCTCCGTTTCCGCTTTTGCCTTCAAGAGCTCATTCACTTGATCACAAGCACCAAGCAGAAATGCCATGCAGAGGAGAAACAGAATCGAAACCTTTTTAGATACGCTTTTCATACCTATTTTCCTCCTAAGACTAAAATAAAGTATGAAAGATTCTAAAAATCTTCTGAAATATTAGCTTAATTCGGGGATTTAAAATTTTCAAGGGAATGCAGAGCCTCATCGAAATACTAATCAAAGCAGATTATTACGGAAAAAAGGAAACTCGTCTGCGCACCTAAGGATCCTTTGGCGAGCTTTGTTGGTGTTTTAAAGCAGCCGTTTCATCCGTACAAATGCACGTACTCTTCCAAAAGCTTCAGGGTCTGTTCCTTGCACTGCCCGCACACGGTGCCAATCTTGGTCTTGTTCTGAAGATCCAAGTAGGTGCGAGCTCCCTCCTTCACCGCCTTCTCGATGTCCTTATCCGTGACGTTCATGCACTGGCACACGATGACGGCCTTCTCTTTCTGGATCTTGTCTTCCTGTCCCGTCTTCCGGTAGTAGTCATCAATGGCCGCTCGTAGGGCTTTGTCGCCCAGAACGGAACAGTGGATCTTGTGTTCCGGCAAACCTCCCAACCGACGGTTGATCTCTTCGGGAGTGATATGGTAGGCCTCTTCCAACTTCATCCCTTTTACCACCTCGGAAAGCATGGAGGTAGAGGCGATCGCGGAAGCGCACCCGTAGGTCTTCCACTTGCAATCGGTGATGACACCATCCTTCACTTTGATCGCCACCAGCATCTGATCCCCACACTTGATGTTTCCCACCGTTCCCACCCCGTCCGCTTGGAAGGACGTTTCATCCTCCAAGATGTTCCGAGGATTCATGAAATGGTCCTTCACGATTTCTGAATAAAGCCAGTCCATCCTACGCGCTCCTTCCCATGGAAGATACAGAGTAAGCCGAAGACATGGACCGTAACCGTTGGATGATAGGGGGGAGTTTCTCCAGCACGTAGTTCACGTCTTCCATCGTGTTTTCCCGTCCCAAACTGAACCGGATGGAACCATGGGCTAATTCTGGCCCGACGCCCGTGGCGAGGAGCACATGGCTGGGCTCGAGGGAACCTGACGCGCAGGCCGAACCTGTAGACACCTCGATTCCTTCCATATCTAGATAGAGCAGGATCGACTCCCCCTCCACGCCGTAGAAAGAAACGTTCAAAGTCCCAGGTAAAACATCAGTGGGATGCCCGTTGACGTGAATGTCGGGAATCCTCTCTTGAATCCCTTCCTTTAGCTTGTTCCGTAGGCCACGCACGCGGGCTACTTCTTCTGCCATTTCCTTGGAAGCTAGCTCGATCGCCTTCCCAAGCCCGATGATACCCAACGTGTTGTAGGTTCCTGCCCGGCGGCCTTCTTCCTGGTGACCGCCGTGGATGAAGGTACAGTAGGGAGCTCCTTTTCGGACGTAGAGGATCCCTACTCCCTTGGGACCGTACAGCTTATGGGCGGAGAAACTTAAGTAATCGATCCCTAGTTCATGCACGGATATAGGAAGCTTCCCTACCGCCTGTACCGCGTCGGTATGGAACAGGGACCCCTGCTCCTTTGCCATTCGCGCGAGGGTTCGGATATCCTGGATCGTACCGATCTCGTTATTGGCCATCATGATGGAGACAAGAGCGGGGTTCTTTGCAAGCGCTCGTCTATAGGCTTCCAGGTCCACTTTGCCCGTAGGGTCCACGGGAAGGTACTCGACGGAAATGCCCTTGTTCTCCATGTACTGAGCCACGTTCAGCACACTAGGATGTTCGATCTGAGTGGTTACCAGTCCTAGCCTTCCCTTGGACATGCACCTGCAGGTACCTGAACCGCAGTCGATCATCTGCAACACCGTATTGTTCGACTCCGATCCTCCTCCCGTGAAAACGATTTCCTCTGGGTATGCCCCCAGGAAATCTGCCACGATCTTGCGCGCTTTCTCGATCTCTTCGTGGGCCTGCCTTCCTAGGGTATGCATGCTGGAGGCATTGCCAAAAATATCGAACCCTTCCACCAGCGCTTTCTTCACTTCGGGATGCAAGGGGGTAGTAGCGTTATAATCCATATACACGATCCGCTCGGGCATGGTATCTCTCCTCTGTTTATCTTCTAAGCAAAACATACTATATTTCTCATGGAAGGAAAAGTCAGATGCTAAAAACCAACTACCATACCCACTACTCCATCTGCGACGGCAAGGGCGAGGCCGAAGATTACGTGATCGCTGCCTTGCGGAAGGGGTTTACAGCCCTCGGATTCTCCTCCCATGCGCCCATACCGTTCGAGAATCCCACCAACATGAAACAGGAGGATCTTCCCAAATACCTGAAGACTATTCAGGATCTGAAGACCCAGTATACCGGGAAGATCGAAATCTACCTGGGTTTAGAGATCGATCACGTTCACGAACATCCGGAACCCCAGAAAGCCCTCGCCACCATACCAGAGTTGGACTATTTTCTGGGATCCTTCCACTGCATGTGGAGCCCGAAACGTTCCTTCTACCGGGAAATCGATAGTACCCCCGAAATCTTCCGGGCCATTCTGGAGGAAGACTTTGGAGGGAACATTCAAGAGTTCGTAACCCGATATTACCAGTACATGGCAGAGCTTTTACAGACTCTTCAACCTACCATTCTGGGGCACTTCGACCTGATTAAGAAGAACAATCCGGACTCTCTATACTTCAAAGAATCCGAACCCTGGTACCAGAAGGCGGTTCGGGAGGTGCTTCCCTATATCCGGAAGCATGAACCCATTATAGAAGTCAACACCGGAGGGATCGCCCGGGGCAAGACCAAGGAGGTATACCCTAGTCCCTGGATCCTGTATGAGTTCCGAAAAGAGGATGTGGCCGTCATGATCAATACCGATGCCCATACCCCAGACCTACTGGACGCGTACATGGAAGAAGCTTCTTACATCCTAAAGGATGTGGGGTACCGGAAAGTATGGGTTCTAACAGCGAAAGGATGGGTACCCCAACCCCTGGATTGACCCAAGGGATGTGTTCCCAACTGTCGGAAGGGAGGGTAGAGAAATGGGTAGTGAGTGGATGCTCATCCTCTTGTTGCTCTTTTTGAGCGGCTTTTTCTCCGCTTCGGAAACCGCCTTCACGTCTCTCTCCTTGCTCCAGATCCAACGACTAAAGCGGGAACATCCCAAGATTGGTCTCTTACTCGAGCGTCTGAAAGCCCATCCAGACACCTACCTCACTACGATCCTGATCGGGAACAACCTGGTGAACATCGCCACCTCTGCCCTCGTCACCGAGTATACCTTGAACACGTTTGGAGACAGGTTACTGGGGATCTCCACGGGGATCGTGACCCTGGTGGTACTGATCTTTGGGGAAGTAGCTCCCAAGCGTCTGGCAATCGCCCACAACGAAGGAATCTGCGTGGGAACCGTGCGGGTAATCCACGGATTGTCCTTCTTCCTGAAACCCTTGATCTACTTCATCGGAGCAGCGAGTTTCCTCATAGCCAGGTTAACGGGCCCGGCGAAAGGGCAGGCATTGACCCTCGAGGGGCTATTCCACGTGGTAGATCTGGCGAAGGACACCGGTATTCTGGACACGGAAAAGACCCGGATGATGAAAAGTATCCTCCGATTCTCAGAAATTCCCGTACGGGCCATCATGACCCATAGGACGGAAGTATTCAGCCTCCCTGCGGAGATGACCCTCTCGGAAGCCCTGCCAAGAATCTTGAAGGAAGGCTACTCTAGGATCCCCCTCTACCGTAATGAACCTGAACATATCGTGGGGATCCTCCTCACGAAGGAAGGGGTTGCCCAGTACCTGGAAGGAAAGAAAGACGTCCCCCTCTCCTTTCTCATGCGACCCACCGTGTTCGTATCTGTCCATACGAACCTTTACAAACTGTTAAGCCTCCTTCGGGAAAAGGACACCAATCTGGCCATCGTTTTGGACGAGTATGGGGGGCTAGCGGGAGTGGTGAGCTACGAGGATGTACTGGAAGAGATCGTGGGGGAAATGTACGATGAGGATGAGGTGCGGAAAGAGGACCCTATCCAAAAACTTTCGGATGGAAGTTACCGGATTTTGGGAAATACCCTCCTCTACACCCTGAACGACACGTTCAACCTGGAGTTTCCCTCAAGCCGGGAAACCCAGACAGTGGCAGGCCTCGTCACGGAACTAGCGGGGAATATCCCCCAAGAGGGAGAACGGATCTCTACTCCCTGGGGAGAGTTCCTGGTGGAATCCATTCGTAGGAAACGGGTTCGATCAGTCCTGTTCTATCCCAAACGCGCTGAACCTTAGAGTGAAGTTCCTCCCTTTAATCTTGCAGATTATGCGTTTTCATGGTAAGAACTTAGCTAGGAGGAACCTCATGAAAAAATTCATTGTCCTGTTCATTGCTATCTTGTTGAGTTTAACCCTTGTGTACGCGGGGGGACAAAAGGAAGCGGAAAAGGTGAACCTGATCATTGCCACCGGCGGTACCGCGGGCACGTACTATCCCTTTGGTGGAGCCATGGCGCAGATCTGGAACACCCACATCAAAGGGATGAACGTTACAGCGCAGGCTACTGGAGCCTCGAAAGAAAACATCCGTCTGGTCGGTAAGGGGGAGGCAGAACTAGCCATCGTGCAGAACGACGTGATGGATTACGCCTCCAAGGGAATCGAACTCTTTAATGGAGAGAAGATCGAAACCTTCGCGACCATCGCAACCCTCTACCCCGAGATCGTGCAGATCGTGGTAAGTCCCGATAGTGGAATCAACTCTGTCGCGGATATGAAGGGCAAGAGCATTTCCGTAGGAGACGCGGGTAGCGGAGTGGAAGCCAATGCAAAACAAGTGCTGGAAGCTTATGGTCTCACCTTCAATGATCTTCAGGCCAAACGGCTCTCTTTCCGGGAATCCGCTTCCGCGTTGAAGGATAAACAGATCGATGGGTTCTTTGTTACCGCGGGAATCCCGAACCCCGCCATCCAGGAAATCGCCACCCTAGGTAGAGTAAAACTCCTCTCCATTGATCCAGTGGCCAAGCAGAAACTGATGGATAAATACAAGTTCTACACTCCCTTCACCATCAAGAAAGAAACCTACAGCGGGATGCAGCAGGACGCGGAAACCTTGGCGGTAAAAGCCACCCTCATTGTGAGCAAGAAACTGAAAGATGATACGGTGTACAACCTGACAAAGGTCCTATTCGAACAGCAGCCGGCCCTTGCGCAAGCCCATGCCAAGGGGAAGGAGCTCTCTCTCCAGGAAGCGGTAAAAGGTGTGTCGGTACCCTTCCATCCGGGCGCCGAGAAATACTATAAAGAGAAAGGTGTACTGAAATAGAAAGCCGAACTCTTTCCATGCATGTTCCGGGGAACCTCTGGTTCCCCGGAGTCATTTTAACTCTCGTATTCTTAACTTTTTTTCTACCCTTTCTTCCTACTATTACGATCGAATCGAAGGAAGGAAAGGTCCTCTATGTTTCTCCCTGGAAACAGGGGAGCACCTTCGAGCTATCCTACCTTCATTCGGTGAATAAGAGCCCCATCACTGACCTGTTCACGGTAAAAGATGGGAAGATCCTCCTCATCGCCAGTCGTTTTCATTCTTTTGGTGCCGGAGTAGCTGCCCTACCAGAGGAATCGGGAGGACACCTACGGGTAGGAAGGGGGTTTCTAGAGTATGGAGGGATCGAACGGGAAATACCCGAGCTGGGAGTGTTCGTTCCGAGGGAGGCAAACATCACATTCCGATTTGGGAAGGATGCGGTTCCATTGAACCAATTGGCTCCCCCCGGCACCTTGGTCAAGGTTCGTTTCACTCACCAGTCCTTTGCCGCGCGATTCTTCCTTCGGTAACTAACCCACGATAAGGAGTCCGTATGTCCGACGTAAAGACACAGGCGCAACTCGATGTAGAGGAGCTTCTATCCAAGGTAGATAAAGAGTCTGCTTTTCGAAAACTATCTGGTAGCCATCATCGATTGGTAGCTTTCATCGCTATTGGGTTTTCCCTCTTTCAGCTCTACACCGCTTCCTTTGGCCTCCTCCCCGCTCAGATGCAGCGAGCCGTGCACCTCCTGTTCGTTCTATTCCTCGCCTACTTACTCTACCCCATTCGGAAAGGACGGAAGTCTAGCCGTATTCCCTGGTACGATGGTCTTCTCGCCCTCATAGCAGCCTCTTCTGCGGGCTACATCGCCTACAATTACACGGGTTTAATGGAAAGGGCAGGTGCGTTTACCTCTATTGATATCATCGTGGGAACCCTCGGGATCCTTGCGGTTCTGGAAGCCTGTCGCAGGGTGGTAGGTCTCCCCATCCTCATCATTGCCTCTGCGTTTATCGCCTACGCCTTTCTAGGTCCCTATATGCCGGGGTTTCTAAACCACCGGGGATACTCCTTCCGAAGAATCGTGGGGCATCTATATTACACGACGGAAGGCATCCTGGGCCTTCCTCTGGGCGTGAGTTCCACCTTCATCTTTCTATTCATCCTCTTCGGCGCCTTCCTCGATAAGACGGGGATCGGCAAGTTCTTCATCGATGTGGCCAACGCAATCGCGGGTTTTTCTGCGGGTGGCCCCGCCAAAGTAGCGGTGATCTCTTCAGCCATGATGGGGACCATTTCGGGGAGTTCCGTTTCCAACACCGTGGGCACGGGAAGCTTCACCATTCCCCTGATGAAGAAGTTGGGATACAAGCCAGAATTTGCCGGAGCCGTAGAAGCGGCCGCCTCTACAGGCGGGCAACTGATGCCTCCCATCATGGGGGCTGCCGCCTTCCTCATGGCGGAAACCCTTGGGATTCCCTACTTGGAAGTAGCCAAAGCCGCTGTCATTCCGGCAATTCTGTACTTTTCCGGGATCTTCATCATGGTGCACCTGGAAGCAAAGAAACTGGGACTTTTAGGGATCCCGCGGGACCAACTTCCCCGGATCAGTAAGGTCATGAGAGAACAGGGGCATTTGATCCTTCCCCTCCTGGCGATCCTCTACTTCCTTATTCAGGGAGCCACTCCGATGAAAGCGGCCCTCTACGGGATCGTCACTTCTGTACTAGCGGGGATGCTCCGAAAAAGTACTCGAATGAGCCCGAAGGATTTTCTAGATGCCCTAGAAACCGCGGGCCGATCGATCCTGGGCGTAGCCATCGCCTGCGCCACCGCGGGGATTATCATCGGCATCGTCACATTGACAGGCCTTGGCTTGAAAATGGCCTCAGGCTTAATCTCCCTCGCGGGAGGTCTGAAGATACCCACCCTGATCTTTACCATGCTGGCTTCCCTCGTGCTTGGCATGGGGGTACCTACCACCGCTAACTACCTCATTACCTCTACCATCACAGCTCCCGCGGTGGTGCAACTAGGAGTTCCCATGCTGGCGGCCCACCTCTTTGCCTTTTACTTTGGGATTATCGCAGACATTACCCCTCCCGTGGCCCTAGCGGCCTACGCGGGATCCGCCATTGCCCGTAGTAACCCCTTCCGTACGGGAGTCACGGCCAGTCGCATCGCCATCGCCGCGTTTATCATCCCCTACATCTTCGCCCTGAATCCTGTGATGGTTCTGATCGGGGCTACCCCTCTCAAGGTAGTCCAGATCCTTTTTACCTCCCTCATTGGGATGCTGGGGATCGGGGCTGCCATGGAGGGGTACTTACTGGGGAGCGCTAAATCCTGGGAGCGGATCCTCTATCTAGTCGGAGGTCTCCTCCTCATCGATCCGGCTTTCCTCACTGACGTGGCAGGAGTCCTCCTTATCGGTTTTGGTCTTCTCTTGCAGGCTCTCCGAGGCCGGAAAACCCTAACTAGGTGAGGAACCTACCTAATATCCGGCCTATGTTCTGCCTATCCCCTATTTCCAGCAGGCGGCTTTTGGGAAAGCTCCATAAACTTAGGTTTTATCGTGTTCAACAGGATCGGCAGGAGAGCAAGAGCCGCAAAGGATGAGGTTAGCATCGTCAATGCTACCAGACTTCCGATGTACCGCAAACTGGTGAAGTTGGAGAATACCAGCACTAGGAATCCCGCTCCTACCGAAAGAGCATTGACCAGGATAGCTTTCCCCGAAGTAGCGTAAACCTTTCGGGTGACGATTTCCACATCTTCTTCCAGAGCCCGTTCCCGTTTATAGGCGGCCAAGAAGTGAATCGTGTAATCTACCCCTATTCCCACCGCAAGACTTGCCACCATGGCGGTAACCATGTCGAGGCGGATTCCGAAGAATCCCATGATGCCAAAGTTTATCAGGATGGCAAAAGCCAAAGGGATGATCCCAAACAGTCCTGCAACCAGGGATCGATAGGTAAAGGCAATGATGCCAAATACGATTCCGAGGCTGGAGCCAAGACTCTTGATTTGGGAACCTGTAACCAGATGGGTCAGGGCATTTTCCAGATCCGAGTATCCCGCGATGGAGACCTTGTACCCTTTGGGGAATCGATTCTGGGCATACGTTCGGATGGAATTAGAAATCCGATCCACCGGTTCCATGTTGGTGGAGCGAAGCTGTACGATCATCCGGGCTTCCTTTGGTTCCAGGGCGTTATCGGAAAAATCACTTAGATTACCGCTATAGAGAAGGAGGTACTGGGTGATCAATTCTTTCAATTGATCCTTGGTATCCAGGCCGTATTTTAGCGGTTCAAAGGGGATCTCGTAGAAGTTACCTTCCTTCGCATCCGAATGCATCACCAGGTTCATCCGTTTGATGAAGTCTGTGAAGGATACCACCTTCCCTACTTCAGGGAACTCTCGGTACAGGTACAGGGAAAGCTCATCCATCGCCTTTAACACTTCCGGATCTGTCAGGGCCCCTGGCGCATCCCCCTCAACAATCACACTGAAGATCTTTGTGCCTCCAAAAGTTCCCCGGATGAAGGCATCAGACTTTCGAATCTCGGAATCCTTCTGGAAGTTTTCTATCATGGAATTGTCTACCTCGAGGAGGGAAAGGCCGGCAAGAGAACCGATCACCACAAGGAGAATCCCCAAAAGGATACACCCCCTATGGTGCGCAAAGCTCTTGTGGAGTCGAACAAGCAAGCCTTCCCTCTGGGGGAGTTCTTCCTTCTGATAGATCCGGCTGCCTACTTTCCCTTTTCTCTTGAGGAATAGGATCGCGGGAATGAAAGTAATGGAAACGATAAAGGACGCCGTTACTCCGAAAGCAGAAAAGAAAGCAAAGTGCCGAAGCGGAATGATGGGAGTCCAGGCTAGGGACAAGAACCCAATCAATGTGGTAAGGGCGGCAAGGAACAGAGGGATTCCAATCTGCCGAAGAAGCCCACCGAACAAGCTCCCGGAAACGATCGTTTCATCATAGTGACTCACCACATGGATTCCATAGGCGCTTCCTACAGCGATCATCAGGATAGGGAGACAAGTAGAAAGGAGGGAAAAATACATATGTAACACTGCCATCAACCCAACTGTCCAGATCGTGCTGATGAGAACGGCTATCAGGGGAAGTAACACTCCCTCCCATGTTCGGAAGGAGAAAAAAAGTACCAGAACAACTACCAGGATTACAAAGGGCACTAACCGCATAAGGTCGCTTTTCATGTACTCTTCGATCAACACTACCACTACGGGATCCCCCGCAATGTAACTTCTAACCAAGCCTTTTGATCGTTCCTGTACCAGTGTATGGATTGTTCGATAGATAGCTTCCTGTTGCTCGGTAGAGGAATCCTTATCCAAGGTTACCAGTATTTGGGTGGAACGTAGATCCTCGGAAATGAGCTGCCGGTTATACAGGTCCTTCCAGGAAACCAACTTTTCCTTCAGTAGGGTGATTTCCTCTTCGGTTCCTTCGAAGTTCGCTAGTAGAGGGGCAACCTTCATCCCTTCTTCCGTTCCCTCTATATAATCCGCATTGGTTAAGGATTTTACCTCCTCCACCCCCGGGATCTTTTCGATCTCATCGGTCAATTCTTGGATCAGTCTGAGGATCGGTTCGGTAAGAATCGTCCCTTCCTCTGCTTCTAAAGCCACATCGAGGATTTTCTGACTGCCGTATACTTCCTTCATCCGATCGTACGCAATCTTGGATGGATCCGTAGGAGGAATAAAAATGTCTACGTTGTTATTTATTGTTATGCGGGGAATCTGAGTTCCAAAAAATATAGTTATCCCTAGGATCAGCACTACAATGCCTAGAGAGAACACCCAATTGCGGTTCATAAAGACTCCTTATCTATCTGGGAAAAAAGTGAATTTACTTGAGTTGAGTTGCTCGTTGGAGGATACGGAAACTCTTCCCATTCTTAACCTGATAGCATCGAACGCAATCATCGATAGGAAGAGTCCCGAATCCTCAAGGGAAGGGTATAGAAGTTACTTATTGGTGGATTGCTCGGTAGGGATATTGTATCCCATCTGCCGGAAATCCTCCGCGGTAAAAGGTTTAAGGCTGGAACATCCTGCTAAAAGTGTAGACAGCACCAGAGCCAGCAGGATCTTTTGTACGGTAGCTTTCATAGTAGTTTTCCTCCAAGATGAAAATATTGAAACGCGTCTGCGTTCTTTACAAATCCAGCATTCAAATATGAATGAACATTCATTCATTTTATAGCCCTCTGATATTCTTTCTTCGGTCCTGCCCATACGTACCTTCCACCACCTTACTCAGCTTTTTCTGATTCCCTGTAGACAGGCTTCGAAAGCTCGTTCCGCTTCCTCCATCGTGGGTCGCTTCTTCTCGGCAATGAAGGATTTTGCGATTGCAACAATGGGACCGTAAAATATGCCTACCAGAATAGGATCCGGAAGATCCTTGAAATATCCAGATTGTTTTAACTTGGCCAAGTATTCCACAGCCGGAACCATCCTTGGATCCTTCCTGGATAAAATAAACTTCGTAATGAAGGGTGATGATCCATACTGTTCGAGAAACAGGAACTCTTTCGGATGGGCGATGTAATAGAAAAGCCATTGGATCCAAAAGTTCTTCAAATTTTCCTCTGGTTGAGCGTCTTCCCTGAATCCTTTTAGAATCGCTTGATCCAACTGCTCGAGTTGATAGAGATACAACGCGTCGATCAAATCTTCCTTACTGCGAAAGTAGTTATAGATGGTTCCCGCAGCTACCCTTGCCTTCAACGCGATGGAAAGCATCGATGCACCGTGGAAGCCTTTTTTGGCAATCAAATCCAACGTGGCTTTGAAGATCCGTTCCTTTTTGTCCGTCTGCATTCGAATACCTATTTGAATGAATGTTCATTCATAATATAAAAATATTGAACGATCATGTCAAGCGCGAGAGAGAATTTTCAGTCCCATCTTTCCTTTTCAGTCTTTGAGGTGGTATACTTGCCTCGTCCACTAAGGATAGGGAGGTGCGCATGGCAGAGGTAAAGAACCTAAAAATATCCCCTCCGAAAGAACGACTAAAGGGGACCCTTCCCAAGATTGGAATTCGTCCTGCCATCGATGGACGATTGGGGGGTATACGGGAATCGCTCGAGAACCAAACGATGGAGATGGCCCGAGCGGCGGCCAAGCTTCTTAGTAGCAGGCTCCGGCATCCCAATGGCTTGCCCGTGGAGTGCGTGATTGCCGATACCACAATCGGGGGAGTAGCGGAAGCTGCCGCCTGTGCAGACAAGTTCGCCCGCGAAGGCGTAGGAGTATCCCTCACCGTCACACCCTGTTGGTGTTATGGTTCGGAAACGATGGATATGGATCCTCTCATTCCCAAAGCGGTATGGGGCTTCAATGGAACAGAACGTCCGGGAGCCGTGTACCTGGCAGCGGTACTGGCGGCTCACAACCAGAAGGGGCTTCCCGCTTTCGGTATCTACGGAAGAAATGTGCAGGATGCGGGGGATACTTCAATTCCTCCGGACGTGGAAGAAAAACTCCTTCGCTTCGCCCGCGCGGGGTTAGCGGTTGCCTACATGCGGGGAAAATCTTACCTCAGCATGGGCTCGGTTTCCATGGGAATCGCGGGTTCCATCGTGCAGGAAGATTTTTTCCAGAGCTACCTGGGAATGCGGAACGAGTACGTGGACATGAGTGAGTTCATCCGTAGAATCGAGCGGGGAATCTACGATCCAGAGGAATACCAGAGAGCTCTCGAGTGGACAAGGAAGAACTGCAAAGAAGGGCCAGATCTGAACAAACCCGAAAAGCGTCATTCCCGATCCCAGCTGGATAAGGATTGGGAGTTCGTGGTGAAAATGACCCTCATTGCGCGAGACCTCATGATCGGGAATCCCCGGTTACGGGAACTTGGTTGGGGGGAGGAAGCCTTGGGCCACAATGCCCTGGCTGCCGGGTTCCAGGGGCAACGACAATGGACCGATCATTTCCCCAACGGCGACTTTACGGAAACGATGTTGAACTCCTCGTTCGATTGGAATGGGATACGACAGCCCTTTATCTTTGCTACGGAAAACGACAGTCTAAATGGTGTGGCCATGCTCTTTGGACATCTCCTTACCGGTACCGCTCAGATCTTTTCCGATGTACGTACTTTTTGGAGTCCAGAGGCGGTGAAACGGGTCACGGGCAAGACCCTAACCGGCATCGCCGAACAGGGCTTGATCCATTTGATCAACTCGGGTTCTACCTGCTTGGATGGAACCGGAAAACAACGGAAGGACGGTAAACCCGCTTTAAAGCCCTATTGGGAAATCACCCCTGAGGAGGTGGCTGCCTGTCTCGATGCTACCCTCTTCCCCCCTGCGAACCTGGACTACTTCCGGGGTGGTGGTTTCTCCACGGATTTCAAGACCGAGGGCGGAATGCCCGTAACCATGTCCCGAATTAACCTCGTGAAGGGGTTGGGACCGGTGTTGCAGATCGCAGAAGGCTGGACAGTGGACTTGGAAGATCCCGTGCATGATATCCTGGACAAACGGACAGATCCCACCTGGCCCACTACCTGGTTTGCCCCTAGACTCACAGGAAAGGGGAAGTTCAAGGATGTGTATACGGTGATGGCTAACTGGGGTGCTAACCATGGGGCCATCAGTTACGGTCACATCGGCGCTGATCTAATTACCCTCGCGTCCATGCTTCGGATCCCCGTTTGTCTCCATAATGTTCCAGAGGAGGCGATCTATCGACCTAGCGCGTGGAACGCGTTTGGGATGGATCCTGAAGGTTCGGACTATCGAGCTTGCGCCACCTATGGCCCCCTCTATGGATAACAAACCCCGGCACAGAAGGTACGGTGATGTACTGTTAATGACCGATATGATTAACCCGAGGTAAAAGGAGTGTACGTGTACCCCATCTCCGAAAGTATCGCTAAACTTGCCTATTTCCTTTTCATGGGCATCTTACTTCTCAACATTGCGCAGAAACGATCCGGAAACAAAGGAGTACAAAAACGCACCGCTACCCTCTACCTCGGGATTGGCACATTGATCCTTTACCTTGGGGCGGGGGCAATAAAGTATTCCCCCCGCCTCTTTCGCATCACCCTTCCCGACTTATTCATTCTACCTTTCTTGGGAGTAATCTTGGGAGTCCTGTATCTGTACCGGGAAAAGACCTTTCCTTTTCACAGAAGATGCAGAAAGTGCGGATCTCCTCTTTCCTTGAATCAGATTGTTATGTTGGATTCCAACCTCTGTTCCCGCTGCGAGGAAGAGTCCTTAAGTTAATGATCCTCCGCTTTTCTCGAATGGATCTTGTTACGAAAGAAATCGAACAGGATGAGAAACACTCCACAGAGCACAAGAATGAGGGGCCAGAACTGGACAAGGATTGTTTTAAGACTGACCCGAATGAAACCTAGGCTGAACAACAGGAATATCCCGGAGAGCGAGATGATGGAAACAGAGGGAATCAGGTATCGCACACGGTAGGCTCCCTTCCTCTTTAGCCCATAGAGAAGGAGAGCCACGCCCGCAAAGAGCATGAAGAATGGCCAAAGGTTCCGGAAATATAGGTTCCCCATGATTTCCGCGTTGAGGAGGAGGAGAAAAGCCCCTGCCTGGGCGGAGAAAATGCCATAGAATACTAGGCTCTCGGAACCCCCTAAAATATAGACCCGGTATAGGAGATACAGTCCCAGTATCACCAGGAGAACCGGCCAGAAGGAAAGAACCCCGGAAAGCTTCCCTGAAGTCCAGAGTAAGAGAGTCCCGCCCAACACGACGAAAAGAGCTCCCAATACCAGATTTTTCCTGGGTATCCGTTTACCAACCATCCCCGCTATTCCATATGCTCGATGATAGCTGTTCCAAAGGCGCTGGTAGACACCTGGATGGCGCCTTCCATCAGTCGGGCAAAGTCGTAGGTAACGATCTTTCGACGAATGACCTCCTGCAATCCTTTTTCGATCAAATCTGCCGCCTCCTGCCAACCGAGGTATTGAAACATCATGACTCCCGAAAGAATGACCGAACTAGGATTCACTACATCCTTACCCGCGTACTTGGGAGCGGTCCCATGAGTAGCTTCGAAGATGGCATGTCCCGAATCGTAGTTGATATTCGCTCCCGGCGCGATTCCGATTCCTCCTACCTGAGCGGCCAGGGCATCGGAGATATAATCGCCGTTCAAGTTCATCGTGGCGATCACATCGTACTCGGCTGGCCGGGTAAGGATCTGTTGGAGGAAGGCATCGGCAATGACGTCCTTGATAAGGATCTTCCCTTTGGGTACGGGCTGACTTCCCAATTCTTCGTGCGTAAGAACCCGATCCCCGAACTCCCGTTTGGCCAACTCATACCCCCAATTACGAAAGGCCCCTTCCGTATACTTCATGATGTTCCCCTTGTGGACCAGGGTAACGCTCCTTCGGCCTTGCTGTAGGGCATACCGGATGGCAGAACGCACGAGACGTTCGGTGCCGAATCGGCTAATGGGTTTGATACCAATCCCGCTATCCGGCCGGATCTCCCAGCCCAGCTCAGTTCTGCAGAACTCTATCAGTTTGGATGCCTTAGGAGAACCTGCGGGAGCTTCTAACCCCGCGTACACATCCTCCGTATTCTCCCGAAACACCACCATGTCCACTAGTTCTGGTTGCTTTACGGGGGAAGGAATCCCTGGATAGTACTTCACGGGACGAAGGCAAACGTACAGGTCCAACCGTTGGCGTAAGGTTACGTTGAGACTCCGAAAACCCTCCCCAACAGGGGTTGTGAGGGGACCTTTTATCCCAACCAGATAGTCCTTGAACACCTGCTCTGTTTCTTCGGGTAACCAGGTGCCCAGGAGGTTGAACGCCTTTTCTCCCGCCAGTACCTCTTTCCAAGCAATCTGCCGCTTTCCGCCATACGCTTTCTCCACCGCAGCATCGAACACTCGAACCGCTGCCGCCCAAATATCCGGGCCTGTTCCATCTCCCTCGATGAAGGGGATGATCGGATTATCCGGGACTTGAAGTCCCTTATCAGTCATCTGGATTTTTTCTGCCAAGTTGTACCCCTTTCACCCCGAAGTGTATCAGAAACTTAGATTCTCCTGCAAGAATAGGAAAAACCTAGGTATATTTATTACTACCATGCGATTTCGAACCATACTCATTAGTTTCATCGCGTTAAATGTTTTGTTATCCTTCCGAATCTATTCAGATTCGGCAGCTGGTAGCGATTCCGCACGTATCTCCTCCTATACGCTGGAAGGTCTAAAAAGAACTCATCCTGAGGTAGTAACGCCCTTCTTGGATCCCTTTGTGGGGAAACCCTACACGCCCGCAACCGAAGAAGCCATGCTTCAATCCCTCCGGAGTCTTGGTCTCTTTCACCGGATCACCTTCCTTCCCCAGCCGGATGGGTCAGGCCAAATACGCTTGCGGGTACAGCTAGAGGAGAAATGGACTCTTATCCCTATTCCCCTTGGGGGAGCAACCAGTGGGGGGAACCTGTATGGAGGGCTCCTACTCTTCGAGTCCAACCTGTTCGGTTGGAACAAGAAGTTCTACGGAGGTGCTTTCTGGGGAAACAATGGGTTACAGGGAATGTTCGGTTACATCGATCCTCGTTTCCTCGGCACATCCCAGTCTCTCATACTGCGGTTTGGCATAGGTACGGAGATTGTCGCTTCCAGAACCGTCGAAGGTTCCCTCCTGCGACGCTTCGAGAAAACCAAACTGGACGCCGGGGGAGATCTCACGTTTCCTTTGGGAAAAGGCTTTGGGATCGGAGTGGGAGTTCAATTTCGGGAACATCAACTAGAGGATGACTATGATTCCCGTTTGAATCCCCCGGATAACGTTCGGTTCGCTGGACCTGCCTTCACTTTTCGGTACCAGGATCTTTTCTTTGGTCCCGTGTTGGTCTATGGGATTTTATCCTCTCTTCGATATGAACGAGCCTTCGACCTTCAAGGAACAGACTTTTACGACAGCTTTACCCTCCAGGCCCAGGGATACCTTCCCATTTGGGGCGAGCATCGGATGGGGTTGCGAGTTCAGGGATTCAAGGGTCTTGGAGTTCCGCCTATCCTGGAGAACCGAGTGTCTGGACGATTCCTCAAGACTATTGGGGATGATGTATTCTCCAACACCATCCTCATGGGTCAACTAATTTTTGAAGGAATCCCTATCCATTTCCGGTGGGGGGCCCCCACCTTCGTTCTATACTATGAGAGTGGGGTGTTCCGAGACGAATCCCCTACTCCAGAGAATCCATACTACCTAGCTCATGGCCCGGGGGCAGGGTTTCGAATCTACCTTTCCAAGGTTGCCATACCCGCCTTCGGGTTCGACGTTACGTATAGCGTTTCTACCCGGCAAGTGTACGGCTTCGTGAATGTGGGTTTCCAGATGTAACTTGTCCGAAAGCGGTTTATCGTTCTTCCAGCGCTTACTCATTCTGACCTAGGCCACACCGACGATAAAACCCACCTCCCTCTATTTTCTTACTAGAAAAGTATACAATTCTTCAATCAAAACGGCCACTCTTTTTTCCACCTCATAGGATTCCATAGTTTTTAGCCCATCCAACACTCGAAAGCAGGCAGGAGCTATGCCGCAGGTAGGAAACACTTCCTGTAACCAGAACATCTCCGAAAGGCCTGAACCTCGATTGTCTCGAGTCACCAGCACGGCTCCCTTTAGGTGCCCGAAAAGGGGCAAAGGTACTGGTCCTTCCTCGTAGGTATACCCCACACCGGGAAGAAGCACCCGATCTACCCATCCTTTCAGGATGGCCGGAGGTAACCCCCACCAGTCCGGGTGCACCAGTAATAGACCTGAACTAGTTTTCAGTTTCTCAACCTGCCGAAGAACCCTTTCATCGAAAGAAGCTTTTCGGAACATCTCCTCTACCGAAAGGACCGGATCGAACCCTTCCTGATACAGATCCGTCCGATCTACTTCCACCCCTTCTTCTATCAAACGGTTCTGCAATCGGTTGGAAAGGGAATGATTGAACCCATGGGAATTCGGATGGGCTGTGATCATCAGAATCCTCATACCGTAAACATAGCGAAACATTCCCGCAAAGGAAACTTAACTTGACTATTTTTGTAATATTATATAACTTTTTCCTATCGAATAGGAGAATGGGAATGGAAGTTTCTAACCAACCGCCCCTTGTTTCCCAGGTGTACGAAATTTTAAAGCGGGTAGAGGACCCTGAACTAGCCATCAACATAGTGGATCTAGGTTTGGTTTATCATGTAGCAGTGCAACCCGGAGGAAGGGTGGATGTGGACTTCACTGTGACGTACCCAGGCTGCCCGGCTGCACAGGATATCTACGATAACATTATTGAAATAGTTCAAACTTTACCCGGAGTGACAGAGGTAAGTCCCCATCTAGTGTGGGATCCACCATGGAGGTACAGCTTCATGAGCGAGGCTGCCCGATTGGAGTTAGGTTACCCTATATAGGAGAGAGAATATGTTATTACAGATAGAAAACCTGCATGCTCGGATCGAAACGAAAGACATCTTAAAGGGAGTGAATCTCAGTATCCAGTCGGGAGAAATCCACGCTCTCATGGGACCCAACGGGTCGGGAAAGAGCACCTTGGCCAATGTCCTGATGGGTCATCCTTCCTACACGGTAACGGCCGGAAGAGTCCTTTTCGAAGGAAAGGATATTCTGGAAGAAGATCCCGAGAAAAGAGCTGCTCTGGGAATGTTCCTTGCCTTTCAGTACCCCGTAGAGGTACCCGGAGTTACGGTAGGGAAATTCCTAAAACGATCGGTAGAAAATCTTCGGGGTGCAGAGGGTTCCCTCAACGTAAATAAGTTCATCGAAGAACTTCGCGCCCTGATGGACACGATGGGAATGGATCGATCCTTCATAAACCGGTACCTCAACGAGGGGTTTTCGGGCGGGGAAAAGAAACGGATGGAAATCCTACAGATGCTCTTGTTTCGTCCCAAACTAGCCATCCTGGACGAAACAGACTCTGGCCTTGATATTGATGCTCTCCGAGTCGTGGCACAGGGAGTGAACCGTTTACGGGGAGATCGTTTTTCATCCCTAATTATCACCCACTACCAGCGGATCTTGGATTACATCCAGCCGGACAAGGTTCATATCATGATGGATGGCCGGATCGTCCTGTCGGGAGGAGCCGAACTAGTGAGAGAATTGGAGGCTCGTGGGTACGACTGGATACGGGAAGAGGTGCGGGTATGAGTGAAACTGTCACAGTGGATATTGGGGAATACAAGTATGGGTTTGCCTTTCCGGATCGCTCCGTGTTCAAAACCCGAAAAGGTCTGGACGAAGAGATCGTTCGAACCATCAGCCAAATGAAGAACGAACCGGAATGGATGCTCCAGTACCGGTTGAGGGGCTTGGAAGCCTTTCGGCGGAAACCCATGCCCAACTGGGGAGCCGACCTGTCCGACATCCACTTCGATGAAATATACTACTACGCCAAACCTACCGAGGACCGCAAAGAACGGTGGGAAGAGCTTCCCGAAGAAATCCGGGCGACCTATGATCGGATAGGGATTCCCGAAGCGGAACGGAAGTTCCTAGCGGGCGTGGGAGCCCAGTACGATTCGGAAATCGTGTATCACAACATTCGGGCTGACTTGGAACAAAAAGGAGTGATCTTTTGCGCTCCAGAAGACGCCGTGCGGGATTATCCAGAATTGGTCCGTAAGTACTTTGGAACCGTGATCCCTTTCAACGACAACAAGTTCGCGTCTCTCAATACAGCGGTCTGGTCAGGGGGAAGTTTCATCTATGTTCCTCCGGGGGTACGGGTAGAAATTCCCCTACAGGCCTATTTCAGGATCAACCTGGAAAGCTTCGGACAGTTTGAACGGACATTGATCATTGCGGATGAGGGAAGTTTCGTTCATTACATCGAAGGGTGCACGGCCCCCATCTACAGTCGGAACAGCCTCCATAGTGCGGTGGTGGAAATCCTTGCCCTGAAAGGAGCCCGGGTTCGGTACACGACCATCCAGAATTGGTCCAACAACGTGTATAACCTGGTTACCAAGCGCGCCGTAGCCTACGAGGAAGCGGCAGTGGAATGGGTGGATGGGAATATCGGTAGTAAGCGAACGATGAAGTACCCAGCCGTATATCTCATGGGGCCCAAAGCGCATGGAGAAGTGCTTTCCATTGCCTTTGCGGGCAAGGGGCAGGAGCAGGATACGGGGGGAAAGATCGTCCATACCGCTTCAGACACCAGTTCGATCATCACTTCCAAGTCCATCAGTAAGGATGGAGGAATTGCCAGTTACCGGGGATTGATCAAGGTGTACCCTAATCTCACAGGAATCAAATCCCACGTGGTTTGTGACGCCCTTCTTCTCGATCCCCAATCGAAAACCAACACGTATCCCTACATAGAAATCGAATCCGAAGATGTATCGATGGAACATGAGGCCCGGGTGAGCCGGATCAGCGAAGAGCAACTGTTCTACCTTCGGAGTAGAGGCCTATCGGAATCGGAAGCCTCCCTCATGATCGTCAATGGTTTCCTCGATCCTCTGGTGAAACAGTTGCCCCTCGAATACGCGGTGGAACTAAATCGATTGATCGAACTAGAAATGGAAGGCTCTGTAGGTTAGAGGAAAGGAAGAGGGAAATGGAGAGAGTACGGATAGAAGCGCGGGAAGTCTTCGATAAGCTTCCCTGGCCGGAAAGATCCTGGGAATCGTGGCGACGAACACCTCTGGAAAAGTTCCAGCCAGAACAGAGGTTCCGGCAGTTTTCAACTCCTCATTTTAACCGGGAGGAATTTCTCAAGACATCGCCTGTCCTGGAAAGTGGGAAACCTCGAGAAGGATGGGCGTTAGAGGTCCATCGTGCTTCGAATTCCTGGGTATGCTATCGATCAGAGGAGACCCAAACAATCGAACTGTACGACTGGTTTTCCGACTTCCCTAAAGCTGCCACCCGGGTGATAGAAAAACGTATCCAGCGGTTACCAGATCGAATGCAGGGATGGAACCTAGCCTATCCGACCCATGGGTTAATCCTTAAGGTGCCCGATCACCAGCGGATATCCGCACCCCTCCTTATACAACTGGAAGAAGAGGAAACTATATCCCTACCCCACCTCCTGATTCTCTTAGGAAAGGATTCGGAAGCCCAGGTAGTGGTACGGTTCGATGCGCGAAAAGCTCCCGGTATCTTCTTCAATGGAGGAATTACCTACCAGGCCGAGGAAAACGGTCAGGGAACCCTGGTGGTGGACCGGTTGCTTCCTTCAGAAGGGGGGTTCTTCCTTTCTTTCGAAGGGTACCTAAAGCGGGATGCTTCCCTAGGATCTGTGGAAGTCCATGTGGGAGGGCAGGTATCCAAATCAAACTGGAAAGTGGAATTAGAGGAAGAAGGCGCAAAAGGGGATCTGAAGGGTGCCTATGTGGCTACGCAAAGCACTCACATCGATATGGAACTTATCCAGTCCCATCAATCGAAACATGCGCAGAGCAATTCCCTTTACAAAGGAGTCGTCGCTTCTGGGGGAAAATCGGTCTTTCAGGGCTTGATCGTGGTTGGCGAAGGGGCCACTAAAACGGATGCCTACCTGGCCAATCGGAACTTACTCCTTGGTTCCGGAGCCCGAGCCGATTCCATCCCCCGTCTAGTCATTGGGAATGACGATGTGCGGTGCACCCATGGGTCCACTACCGGTAAGCTGAATGAAATGCAGCTCTTCTACCTTCGTAGTCGAGGTATCCCTTTCCAGGAAGCTCGTCGGATTCTAATCGAGGGATTCTTCGAAGAGGTGATTTCGAGTATTCCCCGCGTCTACCAAGAAGACGTACTCAACCGAATCGCAGAATCCCTAGTATGAAAGAGTGGGTGCCGGTTGCCCGGCTAGTAGAGGTAAAGAGAGCCCTTCGAGTGGAATATGGGTCACAGGAGATCGTGCTTTTCCGGCTATCTGATGGAATCTTTGCCTTACGGGACACCTGCTCCCATGAGTACGCCCGGTTGTCCGAAGGGGAAGTTTGGGACGAAAAGGTCTACTGCCCCAAGCATGGCTCTAGCTTCGATATTCGTACTGGGGCGGTTTCTGGCCTTCCCGCCGTGCTTCCCGTGGAGACGATTCCTGTAAGGATCGAAGGAGACGATGTGTATGTTTACATTGAAAACTGGTAGGTTTCCCCTACTGGAGGCGAACCCGAACCTCGTGTACCTGGACAACGCCTCCACAACCCAGAAACCCGAGCCAGTAATTCGGGCCATCTCTGAGTATTACCAGACTCGAAATGCTAACGTTCATCGAGCCGTGTACCGATTAGCCGAAGCCTCTACCTATGCGTATGAGGGAGCCCGGAATCGGGTGGCCCGGTTCATCGGAGCCTCTTCGTCGAAAGAAATCGTCTTTACCCGAGGCACCACGGAAGCCTTGAATCTAATCGCACATTCCCTTACTCGAACTTTCCTCCATCCGGGAGACGTGATCATCGTAACCCAGATGGACCATCACTCTAACATTGTTCCCTTCTGGCTCGCCGCTCGAGAACAAGGACTACACCTACGATTCTGGCCCATCACACAAACGGGAGAGCTGGACATACAGGATCTCGAAACCCTCTGGTCCGAGCAAGTACGGGTGGTAACCCTTCCCCATGTCTCCAATGTGCTAGGAACGGTGAATCCGATCCCCTCTGTTGCTTCCTTCGTGCACGAACGAGGGGCTTTTCTGGTACTGGACGCTGCCCAGAGCGTGGGACACATGCCCTTCGATGTATCCGAGCTGGGGTGCGACATGGCGGCCTTTTCGAGTCATAAGATGTACGGTCCTATGGGAATAGGTGTACTATGGGTTCGGGAACAGATTCTGGACAGCCTCGTTCCCTACCAGGGGGGAGGTGAAATGATCGCAACAGTCTCTGAGACGGACATTACCTTCAACGAGCCTCCCTACCGCTTTGAAGCCGGTACTCCCAATGTGGAAGGGGCTGTAGGATTGGCTGCGGCTATCGATTTTCTCGATTCCCTAGACCGAGAGAAGATATGGGAGGAAGAACAAAAATTGGCTAGGTACGGTGCCGAAGTACTTTCTGACATTGAACACCTCACCCTCTATGGGGAAGCCGCTATAAGGGCTCCCGTATTTACCTTTAATTTAGAGGGAGTGCATTCCCATGATCTAGCCCAATTCCTCGATTCCCGCTCCATCGCAGTTCGCTCAGGCCACCACTGCGCCCAACCCTTGCTTCACCGATTGGGGGCCACTAGCGCAGTTCGGGCTAGCCTAGGGATCTGCAATAGTAAAGAAGACCTTGATCGATTGGTAGATGCGTTAGAAGATGCACGAAGGTACTTTCAATGAACGAACTGGACATTCTTTATCAGGAACTGATCCTGCAACATTACAAGCACCCGAGGAATAGGGAACCCCTTTCTGGCAATTTCATTATCCATGAGAACCCTTCCTGTGGGGATAGCCTCCGGCTACAAATCGAATGGGAGGGTTCAGATCGAATCAGGCGGGTAGTGTTCGACGGCCATGGGTGCGCCATTAGCATCGCCTCTGCCTCCATCATGACAGAACTCCTCTCGGGAAGAACCCGGTTGGAGGCGCTTGAGATCTGTAAACGCTCCTTATCTTACCTTCGGAGGGATCCGAGGGATAGTATGGATCCAGGGGAAGGAATAGATCTAGGCGATCTACGAGCCCTTGCCGGCGTTCGGCAGTTTCCCCTGCGGGTGAAATGTGCCACCCTTGCCTGGCATGGGATTGAAAAAGAACTTAAAAGTACAATTAGTACTCCGAAGCTTGTGGGGAAGGATCTCAATCCAAGATGAACTGAGGGAAGTACACCTGTCCATCCCCGTAGGGAGTGCCCCACATCCGGGTCCAGGTTCTCCATCCCTCTGCCAGGTACAGCCCATGGGTGAAGAACCTCCGCTTGGTGTAGTAACTCTCCCCTACCTCCTGTTCGATCTGCTCTCGAAGTAGGCCCGCCACCTCTGCATGGTAGCGATCATC
>OGCI01000761.1_pt1 | contig 32575 bp, 44 predicted proteins | sample 1570021 | NCBI WGS metagenome assembly OGCI01 (sample SAMN06264664, study PRJEB24512) | hot springs metagenome | isolation source: Hot spring water | place: South Africa: Tshipise | collected 2015-06-21 | reverse complement strand
CTGCCGTTAGAATTAGAAAGGCATTGCCCGCATGTGCCCGAAGCCCGAGATCCGTGCGGGTGGCGGCAGGATGAAGGAGTCGCAGTGAGGAGAGAGACGCGGTCGCCAGCGACGGGACGCAAGAGCGAGGAGCTTCCCGCGTCCGCGCAAGTGGTGATAGTGGGGGGCGGGATAATCGGTTGCGCCGTCGCCAGGGAGGTGACCCGCTACACACCCGACGTGGTGGTCCTGGAAAAGGAATCCGACGTGGCCTGCGGGGCGAGCAAGGCCAACAACGCCGAGATCCATTCCGGCATCGGCGAAGACGCCGGAACCCTCAAGCAGAAGCTCAACGTCCGCGGGAACTACATGTACGACGATTTCGTACGGGGCCTGGACGTGGATTTCAAGCGGCAGGGCCTGCTCATCGTGGTCACCCCGCGATCCCTTCCGGAGGAGGCACTGCGATCGATGGGCGAGGACGAGCTGCGGGAGATGCTCAACGTAAAGATACCCGAGGGCATCATGGCCTACGGTGAAAAGGCCGGGATAAAGGGGCTGCGCATCCTTGCCCGCGAGGAGGTGCTCGAGCTGGAGCCCAACGTGACCCCAGAAGCGGTGGCCGGGGTCTTCGATCCCAATTACGGCCTGGTGTGTCCCTACAAGCTGACCATAGCCCTGGCGGAGAGCGCGGTTATCAACGGCGCCAGGGTCCTCCTGGACACGGAGGTCACGGGGATCAGGGTCGAGGAGGGCCACGTGCGCGGCGTGATCACCGGGCGGGGCGAGATATCCACGAAGCTGGTGGTGAACGCCGCGGGAGTGTTCGCCGACGAAGTGGCCGACATGGCCGGGGCCGGCGGGTTCAGGATCCACCCGCGCAAGGGGGCCACCCTCCTCTTCGACCGCGAGGTTACCAGCGAGTACGTGCACTCCAGCGTGGCGCTCTTCAAGCTGCCGGGCATGAAGAAAGAACGCTCCAAGGGCGGGGGAGCCATGCCCACTGCGGAGGGCAACCTGCAGCTGGGTCCCACGGCGGTGGAGGTGGAGGACAAGTACGACACCTCCATCTCCGCCGAGGAGATCGAAGAGATCTTCGAGCGTTTCCACTACCTGCTGCCGGAATTTCCCAGGGAGGCGATCATCTCCGCTTTTAGCGGCGTGCGCGCCCCCACCCTGGATGAGGACTTCGTCATCGAGGCCTCGGAGAGGGTGCGCGGTTTCGTCAACGTTGCGGGGATACAATCTCCCGGCCTGGCCTCCGCGCCGGCCATCGTGGAGATGGTCATGGGCTTCCTCCACGAGCTGGGAGTGCCGCGCGAGCCCCGAGCCGACTTTAACCCCCTGAGGCCGGCGACCCCGCGCTTCGCGGAGTTGAGCGACCGCGAACGCGGCCTGCTTATCCGTGAGGACCCGCGGTGGGGGCACATCGTGTGCCGCTGCGAGTACGTGACCGAGGCGGAGGTCGTGAGGGCCATACATTCCATCATCCCGGCCCGCGACCTGGACGCCGTGAAGCGGCGCACGCGCGTGGGGATGGGGCGTTGCCAGGGTGGGTTCTGCACCCACCGCGTGGCCGCCATCCTGGCGCGCGAGCTCGGCGTGCCCATCACCTCCATCACCAAGAGCGGCGGCGCATCTCCGGTCTTCGTGGGGGAGAGCAAGGACATGCTCATGCGAGGTTGAGGGATGCACAAGGTGAGGAAACCGGATCTGGCGGTCATAGGGGCGGGCCCCGCGGGGCTGGGAGCCGCCCTGGCCGCATACGAGGCCGGGCTCAAGGACGTCATGATCATCGAGCGCGACGTGGAGCTGGGCGGCATACTCCCGCAGTGCATCCACGACGGCTTCGGGTCCATCGTCTTCAAGGAAACGCTCACCGGGCCGCAGTACGCGCAGCGCTTCATAGACCGGGTGGAGAAGACGGACATCGAGGTGAAGCTGAACACCATGGTGCTGGACCTGAAGCCTGACCGCAGCATCACGGCGGTCAACGCGAGGGAAGGTATCCTGGAAATAAGGCCCAGATCGCTAGTGCTGGCCATGGGCTGCCGGGAGAGGACGCGCCACCAGATCCTCATCCCCGGCTACCGCCCGGCGGGGGTCATATGCGCGGGAGCGGCGCAGCGGGACATCAACATCGAGGGGCTACTTCCCGGCAGGCGGGTGGTCATCCTGGGGTCGGGGGACATCGGGCTCATCATGGCGCGCCGCTTCACCCTGGAGGGGGCGGAAGTGGAGGGGGTCTACGAGATCATGGACCACCCGGGGGGCCTCACGCGCAACGTGGTGCAATGCCTGCACGATTTCGACATACCGCTACACCTCTCCCACACGGTGACCTTCATCCACGGCAGGAAGAGGGTGGAGGCGGTGACCGTGTCGCGCGTGGGCGAGGACCTGAAGCCGGTGCGGGGAACGGAGCGCGTGGTGCCCTGCGATACCCTGGTGCTCTCGGTGGGGCTCATTCCAGAGAACGAGCTCTCCAAGAAGGCCGGGGTGGCCCTCGACCCCGCGACCGCGGGGCCGGTCGTGGACGAGCGCATGGAGACCTCCGTGGACGGTATCTTCGCCTGCGGGAACGTGATGAACGTGTTCGACCTGGTGGATTACGTGACCCATACCGCGGAAGTGGCCGGGAGGGCGGCGGCGGAGTACGTGCTGGTGGGGAGGAAGAGGGAAAGGGAAGCGCCTCTGCGGGTGGAGCCCGGGCGCAACGTGAAGTTCGTGGTCCCGCAAATCCTGCGGGGCCTCGATCGCGAGGTCTCCTTCTATTTCCGCGTGCGTCACCCGGAGCGCGCGGTGCGCCCCAACCTGGTCGTGGGAGAGAAGGCGCTGGCGGGGCGCAGGGCGAAGATGGTGCGCCCCCCGGAGATGGTCAGGGTGAAGGCGGGACCGGAGGAGCTCAAGTCCCTGCGGGAGAGGGGAGAGGTGAGGATCGAGGTCATGCCCGACACCGGGGGTGGGGGCGAAGGCGGCGAGGAAGAGGGAGACGGGGCGAAGTGAGAAAGACACATTCCTTCACCTGCATCAACTGCCCGCTTAGCTGCTCCCTGGAGCTGGTCGAGGAGGACGGGGAGATCCTCGAGGTGAAGGGGAACGACTGCGAGATAGGAAGGCGTTACGCTGAGGAGGAGTTCCGCGACCCGCGCCGCATGGTGACCACCACGGTCAAGGTGCGCAACGGCATACTCCCCCTTTTACCTGTGGTGTCCACGAAACCCATACCCAAGCCCCTTGTGAAGGAGGCGGTCAGGTCCCTGGCGGGCGTGGTGCTGGAGGCGCCCGTCGAGGACGGCCAGGTCATCGTGGCGGACATACTGAACACGGGCGCGGACATCGTCGCCTCACGACGCCTCGACCGCCTGCATTCCGCCGGTAACGACTGAAGCCGGCCGGACGGCCGGTGCGCGCGGAGAAAAGTGCCTCGCCTCGGAGGATAACGTCACCGCCGTTTTACTATTTACATTTTACATATATATGTTATAATACATATAGTTATTGCATGCGGTTGAGGCAGGAGGAAGACATGGCGAAGAGGGCGGTGCCGGGAGCGGAAAGTCGAGGCGAGGTCGACCTGCGCAACCACGAGCGTTTCGTGATCGAGGGACCCCAGAAGGGTTTCGTGGAGCCGCGCCTGCTATACCTCATCAAACGGCAGGAGAGCCACGGGTACCAGCTGATCGAGGAGATAGGTCGCATACCTTTTCCGGGCCCGCCACCGGATGCGGCGGCCGTTTACCGTGCGCTCAGGGAAATGGAGAGGTCGCAGCTCCTGCGCTCGCGCTGGCAGGAGGGAAAAGCCGGCCCCACCAAGCGCATCTATTCCATCACGCCGCGGGGTGAGAAGCGACTGGAAGCGTGGCTGGGTGCGCTCAGGGAGAGGGTGGGCATGCTCAGCGAGTTCATCTCCCTCTGCGAGAATGCCGAGGGAGGTGGCGAGGGGAAAGCGCACAAGGGCGGAAAGAAGGAGGGGTGACGGTCATGTCCCTGACGGCCGTGGTCATAGACTCCCTCGTGGCGGCGTGCCTGCTGGCCTCCCTGCTGAAGGACAGGGAGAAGACGAAGAGCGCGCTGCGCATAGCCTGGAACGCCTTGAGGCGCATGGGGCCCAGCGTCCTAGCCATCATCGCGGTGATCGGCATCATCGTGGGTTTCATACCGCCCCGCTGGATCGCCTCCAGCATCGGGGGGGACAGGGGCTTGCTGGGCTTGTTGATCGCCGTCCTCCTAGGCGCGGTGCTCTTCATCCCGGCCATCATCGCCTTCCCCCTGGCCAGTTCGCTCTTGGAGATGGGTGCCGGGGTGATGGCCATGGCCGCCTTCATCACCACCCTGAGCATGATCGGGTTCGTCTTCCTGCCGCTGGAGATAAACGAGCTCGGCAGGCGTTTCGCCCTGCTGCGCAACGGTTTGAGCTTCCTGGCGGCCCTGGTGATCGCGGTCCTCATGGGCTTGATACTGGCCTGAGCCCCTGGACTGGAGGTGATGGAGATGGCGATGATGCCGGGGGAAGAGAAACAGCCGGGAGAAACAAGGCTGAAGCAACCCCTGCGCAAGAGGATAAAGTGGGACCTCTTCTTCCTCGCGCTGTCCGTCGCGGCCTTCGCCGCGCTGTCCCTCGCCTGCCGGGATAAGGGGTCGCGGGCGCTCCGCGTCTCATGGGAATATTTCCAGGAAATGGTATTTATCCTCCCGGCGGTGATGATCCTCATGGGCCTCTTCGCGGTGTGGGTCAGCAGGGAAATGGTGGTGAGGTACCTGGGACGTGAGGCGGGATTGCGTGGAGTGGCCCTCTCCATACTCTTGGGCTCACTTCCCACCGGGCCTCTCTACGTCGCCTTCCCCCTGGCGGCCATGCTCCTGGCGAAGGGCGCCCGCGTCGCCAACGTCATGGCCTTCCTCTCGGCATGGGCGTGCATAAAGATGCCGCAGGAGGTCATGGAGCTGCAGTTTCTGGGGTGGAAGTTCACCTTCCTGCGACTGGGGCTGACGGCAGCCATTATCATACCCATGACGCTGCTCGCAGAGAAGCTCCACCGCCGCGAGGGAGAGAACGAGGCTGCGCCGCGACCTTGAGGTGGGGGCAAGGAAGCGCGCGGCGGGCGGGATCAACCCTGCGAGGAGGCCAGGATGGCGGCGCCCAGGGTCCCCCCATCGTCGCCCAGGGTGCTGGTGAGGATGCGCACGTGCCTCCTGCTTATGGGGATGGCCATGCCGTCCACGGTCATGCGCATCTCTTCTTCCATGAACTGGAAACAACCAAGCAGTCCCCCGCTCAAGGTCACCGCGTCGGGGTTGAAGATATTGATGAGGGATGCTATGCCCACCCCTAGGTGCTTTCCGGCGGTGCGCAGGATGGAGAGGGCGAACTCGTCGCCGTCGGTGGCGTGCCTCTCCACCGCCTCGGCCCGGAAGGCCAGTGGGTCGGCGCGGAATTCGTCCAGCATGGGCGAATGCTTCTTGGTCCAGGAGAGCTCCTCCACGCGCTTGTAGATGGCCACCCCGGAGACCAGCGCCTCCAGGCAGCCGCGGGCGCCGCAGTTGCAGATGGGGCCGTTCTCGTCGATGATCATATGCCCCAGCTCGGCGCCGGCGCCCTGCGCTCCCCGGTAGACCTCGCCGTCGACGATGATGCCTCCGCCGATGCCCGTACCCAGCGTGAGATGGATGAGGTAGCGGCAGCCCTTGCCCGCGCCCAGGCGGGCTTCCGCCAGCGCCGCCACGTTGGCGTCGTTGTCCACGATGGCCGGGAGGTGGAAGGCGTCCTGGAGCACGTCCCGCACCGGCGCCTCGTGCAGGGGATGGTTGGGCGCGTCGGTTACCACGCCGCGCTCGAAGTCGATGAAGCCGGCGATGCCCAGGCCTATGGACGTCACCTCCAGCCCGCGGGACTCCGACGCCTCCAGCAGGCGCGAACACGCCTCCACTATGCCCGCCATCACCGTCTCGGAGGAGGTGATGTCCGTCGTCGCCCGGTACCTCTCCACGATCTCCCCGTCGTGGAAGACGATACCGGCGGTCTTGGTTCCTCCCAGGTCTATGCCCAGTACCGCCAACGCCTGCTCTCCTTTCCCCTGCCTGCTACGCGGTATGGCGGCGGGGAAGAAAACACTGTCGAGATGCACGCCCGTGAAACAACCCCTTTATATCATCATCGGCGGCGGGGAAACAACATCCCGCCGCTCTCGCGTGACCGAGTTCCCGCGGGCCGACGGAACGGTCGCGCCGCACCGGTGCAGGCGGCCGGGTCAGGGAGACGCGGCGGATCAAGGAACGGGCGGTCCTTCGGAGCCGTAGGCCGCGATGGGTGGGGGTGACCGCGAGCAGGGAGAGGTATAGAATGGCGCCGGTAACATTACCTGCCCGGGAGCATGGCCTTGTTCTCCTGGAAGGCGGGCATGGGCTCCGGTCGAGCAGGACGCAACCTCGGCCGGGACGGGCGGCCTTCGCGGCGAAGCCCGGGATGGGCAGGCTGATGAGATCGGGAGAAGGGAGTCGGTGAAATGGCGGATGAGGAGAGGGAAGACCTGGCGGAGAAGGCTTACCGCCTGGCGAAGGAGTACGAGCGCACCTGCACCGGTTGCGCGCAATCCGTGGTTGCGGGGCTGCTCGATGCCCTGGGAGTGGACGAGGAGGGCGTGTTCAAGGCGGCCAGCGGACTGGCGGACGGCATCGGCCTCACCAGGGAAGGCTCCTGCGGTTCCTTGACCGGGGGCTGCATGGTGATGGGGCTGCTTTTCGGCCGGGAGCGCGTGGATCACCGTGACATGATGAAGCCCATGAGGTCCTACCTGATGTGCAAGGAACTGCTGGAGGACTTCGTGGAGCGCTACGGCAGCAGCCGTTGTTACGATATCCAGATGAAGCTCATGGGCCGTACCTATGACATGTACGATCCCCAGGAACTGCAGGAGGCCTTCAAGTCGGGGATGCTGGAGCACTGCTCGGAGGTGGTGGGCCAGGCGGCGCGGAGGGCAGCGGAGATAATCGCGAAGGAGCGCGCGAGGGAAGGCCAGGGGGAGAACGCTTAGACCGGGACAGGGTGAAGGCCCGCGTCCCTTGCCGCAGGCGCTCGCAACGCGGCACATGGCCATGTGATCCGTTCCCGGGAGCTCGCGCTCCAGGCGCCGGATCTCATCGTGGTGAGGCCTGGTGGGCAAAAAGGCCCCGGCAGGCTAGCCCGGTTAATTCGGCGAGGCTCCTGCGCATCCAGGTGGCGGTAGCCTTCGTTATGCTCCCAACCTATAATATGAGATGCGCGCGGGCGCGCGCATCGGTCAGTGGAAGGGTGTCCGAGTCTGGCCTAAGGAGCACGACTGGAAATCGTGTGGGTGGCGAAAGCCGCCTCGAGGGTTCGAATCCCTCCCCTTCCGCCAGGAAACCACATCCAGATACCGGTAGGCCGGGAAGGACCCTCGCCCGACTGGGCAATCGAGGTAGGGTGGCGAAAGCCGCCTCGAGGGCAAGCATCCCTCCCCTTCCGCCAGGAAACCACATCCAGATACCGGTAGGCCGGGAAGGACCCTCGCCCGACTGGGCAATCGAGGTAGGGTGGCGAAAGCCGCCTCGAGGGCAAGCATCCCTCCCCTTCCGCCAGGAGATCACAGGTTTTAGAATCCTCATACCTCTTGGGTGTTGAAGGCGCCGCACGGCGCGGGCCCGGCAGGAAAGGCGCGCGGCTATTTCTTCGCCCTGATGATGGTGTAGCCGAAGAGACCCATGCGGAAGAACGAATCCAGGATCTCGCAGGCCGCGATGAAGGTCTCCACGTCTTCGCGGGGAAAGGCGCAGCCCCCGCCGTCGCGGACATGGACGGCGTTCTTGCGCCACCACGTGAGGGTAGGCAGGACGTTAGGCGTTATATCCACGATGGTGAGCTCGCGGAAATCCGCGTGGATCATCGCGTCAGCGTAGTTGCCCATGGTGGGAAGCTGCCCCGGGCCGAATGCCCGCAGCAACCGGAGATATTCCTTCAGGTGGGTGAAGAAGAACATGATGCCCCGGGGAAGCGAAAGCAGCATGCGCTGCACCAGGTCACACATGACCAGGGTCCCGTCGTCCTTCAAGACCCGGTAACATTCCCGGAAGAGCTTCTTCTTATCCAGCATGAGGTGCGCGGCCTCCATGATCCAGACCAGGTCGAAGGACCGGTCGGGGAAGCCGTTGTCCATCCCGTCGGCCACCCGGAAGCGCACCTCCGCGTAGCCTTTCTTTGCCGCGGTTTCGCTGGCTATTGTTATCCCCCGTTCGCTGGTGGAAATCCCGTCTATGCGGCAGCCGTATTTTTCGTGGAGATAGAAGGCCGGCGTGCCGATGCCGCACCCCACGTCCAGCACCCTGGTGTCCCCGTCGATCTCGCACAGCTCCGCCATCTTCTCTATCATCACGTCGGTTGCCCGTGAAAGCTCCATGTCCTCGGCGAGGAAGTAGCCGAAGTGGAAATTGTCCCCCATGAACTCCTTCCAGGCATCGGTGACGCGGTCGTAATGGCTCTTGGCATCGATGCGCATGAACGGATCACTCCCCTTCCCGAACCGTGAGGGTGCAAGCCCTGCCCTTCGACGATGGTTTCATCCGGCTGCTTTCTCACGCTCTGAGACAGCCGCTTTCCCCGGTTGGAGGATAATCTAACACAGCGCAGTTATTAACTCAAGTGCGAATCCGGCTCTCGTCTTGAGGAGGTCATGCGGGAGGGCCATGAAGCGTGAGAGGATGGTGTAAGGGGATAGGAACGCGGCAGGAGGGAGGGGACAGGGAGGAAGGGGACATGGAGACAGGAGGCAGGGAGTTACCCGTTCCTTGCGGTGAGCGTCGCGGGAAGGTGTCGCCGCGATCCGGAAAGAAGAATTTCCGGGAGCGGGCATGCAGGCCGGGAGCAAAACCGCCCGGCCGTGCGCGGCGGCCTTGCGAGGAAGGGGGAGGCATGAAGGAGCGGCGCGCCTTGCGGAGGAGGACGCGGTGGGCGCTGCTCATGCTGGGGATATTCGTCCTGGCCATCGGGCTTTCCCTGCTCTGGGAAGGGCCGCGCGCCGTTTATTCCCATGCCGTGATCGTCTGCCTGGACTGCATCGGGTTGGTCTGAGCGATGCGCAAACGGACGATTTCACAACTTGTCGCGCTCCTGGCCCTCAACCCCTATTTCGCTTATTTCTCATCGCGCGTGACATACGGCGGCGACCTGAAGGGCGTGTGCATCCCGGGATTGAACTGCTATGCCTGCCCCTTAGCCGTCTTCTCCTGCCCCATCGGCAGCCTGCAGCATTCCTTCACGCTCCTCTCCCCCCGCGTGAAGGGTTATCTCGCGGAGGGGCTGGGCGCGTTGCTCTACGTGCTGGGCTCGGTAGGCCTGGTGGGCGCGCTGGTGGGCAGGATGCCCTGCGGCTGGATATGCCCCTTCGGTTTTCTCCAGGACCTGCTCTACCGGATACCCCTTCCCAAACTGCGCCTTCCCCGCGGTGTTAGGTGGGGAAGGTATGCCGCCCTCGTTTTCCTCGCCATGCTGGTGCCCTTCCTCACCGCGAGGAACTGGTTCTCGCGCCTCTGCCCCGTGGGCGCCCTGGAGGGAGGCGTGTTACTCAAGCTGGCCCCTCCCCAGGACCCCCTGCCCCCGGCCGCCTGGTTCTTCTGGTTGAAAATGGCGATCCTCGGCGGGTTTCTCATCTGGTTCATGTTCAGCAAGCGCCCCTTCTGCCGCGCCTTCTGCCCGCTGGGCGCCGTGCTGGGCCTCTGCAACCGCTTCAGCCTTTACCGCATGACGGTGGACGGCGCGCTGTGCAACTCGTGCGGCAGGTGCCGCGAGGTCTGCCCCGTGGATATCGACATCTTCGAGGACCCTGGCTCCCCGGACTGTATCCGCTGCCTGGAGTGCAAGCGGGCATGCCCGCAGGGCGCCATCTCCGGCGGGTTCCGGGGCGGGAGGGAAGAGAGGCGCGTTAGCGGCGGTTGTGGTGGAAGCCAGGGAGGGTGATGCAGGGGACGGGCGAAAAGCCCCCCGCCCGTTAAAATCGCCTAAAGGAAAATTAACACTTTCTTAAGATCCTGCCGTTAGACTTATGGTTGAAGGCAAGCACGGCGGCATCCGTTACGCGGCGAACGGGAACGAGGGGAGGTGTCGGCGCATGCGTAGATCATGCATAATCGCGGGCGCACTGGTCATAGCCATGGCGCTCATGACCACCGCCGCGTGGGCTCAGGAGGAACAGCCGGGACAGGAGGAGGGCCCGCTGCAGCAGAGGCTGGAGCAGCGCTGGGAGATGATCCGGCAGCGCATCGAGCTCGTCATCACCCGCTTCGAGAACAACGAGGAGAGGCACGCCAGGGCGTACGAGAAGGTCAAGGGAAAGGTGGAGGCGTTCCTCGAGGAGATGAGCGCCAAGGGTTATGACGTCTCCAAGCTCTCGCAGGACCTGGCCACCTGGGACGGGATGTTCGAGGAGTTCTCGCGGGATTACGCGGCCTTCGTCGACAAGCTCGAGGAGATCGCGGGGCTCACGCCAGAGCAGGCCAAGGGACGGCTCATGTCGCTGATCAAGGAAGCCCGGGGGCTGCTCAGGACGGTGCGCCAGGACGTGCTGGACATCAGGCTCTTCTACCAGCAGACCATAAGGGCGGACATCCAGGAGCTGAGGAACCAGGTCCCCGAGGCGGCCTGACGGCGGCTGGATGGGGGGTGAGCCCGGTGGATAGAAGGTATGCGCTGCGCAGGGCGTTTGCCGTCCCGGCAATGGCGGTGCTTCTCCTCGCCCTCGCCTTTCTTGCCCCCTCCTGCGGTCCGGGCGGCGGCGAGGAAGGCGGAGGCGGCAGCGAGGTCAGGATCGAAAGCCGGGAGGACGTGGACGCGCTGCTCGAGGATCTCGACGCCGCCATGGACTCCGTGGACGCAGACGATTTCTCGGACGACAAGTTGAGCGACGGCGAGCTCGGCCTGGAATGAGCGACGGCGCTTTCCGGCCGGCCAGCGCGAAGGGAGCGTGAAAGGCCGGGGCAATTCGCATTGTGCCTGCCGGAAGATGGCTCGCGGACGGTGCCGCGCACCTCTGCCGTTGCCCGCGGATGCGCGTATGGGGTTATGCTAAAATATGTGTTGTGCGCCCGTAGCTCAACTGGATAGAGCGACGGACTACGGATCCGTAGGTTGGGGGTTCGACTCCCTCCGGGCGTGCCAGTAAAAGACCAGGGCCGGGATGACATCTCGGCCCTGGATTGATGTACGCCGATAATAACGCGTTACTTCAAATCCCACTACGGCACAGGTGTTCGCGACAAGGGTGGTAGCGGGTCCGCCCGGAGACGCCGCTCGTCAGCGTCTCCTCTTGCCGTCGGACTTGCCGTGCCCCCGCCAGCGGTCCTTCTCGCCCTTCTTCCAATCCGATATGAGGTTCTCCAGGCGGGGGTCTTTCTGGCGGCCTCCCCTCGCGCCCCTGGGATCCGCGCCGGGCGGGTCCTGTTTTCTCATCCGCTTTCCTTCTTCTCGGTCCTGTCCCGCCTCTTCGTTCATGGCGCCTTGCTTCATTCCAGGACTTCCTCGATGGTGACGTTGAAGCGCAGGGTCTTCCCCGCCAGGGGGTGGTTGAGGTCTATCTCCACCGTCTGCTCGTTCATGCCGGTCACCGTGAAGTTGACCACGTTGCCGGCTTCCGTCCTGCCCGTGTAGGACATCCCGACCTCGAGCTCGGCGCCACCGGCGAAGACCCCCTTGGGAACCTGCTGTATGAGGTTGGGGTTCCTCGGGCCGTAGCCGTCCTCCGGCTGCACCACGATCTCCTTCTCCTCGCCGGGTTCCATGCCCTCCAGCTCCCTTTCCAGGCCCGGGATGATGCTTCCCTCCCCGAAGACGAAGCTGAAGGGGTGCCCCTCGCTCGAGGAATCGATGAGTTCCCCGGTCTCGTCGAAGAGCTGGTAATGGAGGACCACCGTCTTGAAGGGCTCGACCTTCATGAGTACTCTCCTTTCCGCGATAATGAAGCAACGGGGACCCAGGCCCAAGAGGCTCGGGTCCCCGAAGATGCTTCTCTGCAAACCTGATTGACCTGTACATGAAATAATATATCCTTTTCGCCGTGATGCCAAACCGGGACTAAGGTGACGGCGGGCGCGCCACAACGGTTGCGTACTGGCAGCATGCCTGCTATGTTAACGATGGAACATCGCTTACGAAAAGCCGGTTGGGGGGAAATGCAAAGGGGGGAACCATGAAACGGGCACTCAAAATCCTATTCACCCTGTCTTTCGGCGCGCTGCTCGTATGCGCGGGGTGCTACCAACCCGGCGGTCCGGTGCCGGAGGGCCCTCACGCTCCCGCCGCGCGGGCGTGGACGGAGGAGGATGTCGACGCCGCGGTGGTGGTGGAGGAGCAGACGGTATATTCGCCCGCGCCGCGGGATAACGGCACGCCGCCGCCGGAATGCGACTACATCCATTTCCTGCGTTTCCGCCCGGCGGACGGCGCGACCCTTGACCCCGCAGACCCGGAGCGCGTGAACACGGAGACGACCGACGCCATGCTGGTGATGCTGCCCGGCCTGGTGGAGGGCGCCAACGGCTTCGAGTACCTGGGGCGGCAACTGGTATATATTGCCAAGAGGTTCAAAGGCTCCAACATGGAGGTGTGGGCGGTGGAGAGGCGGCCCAACACCCTGGAGGACCTCTCGGTGGCCGCCTACCCGTAGAAAAAAAAAGACGCGGGCAGGATGGCCGTGGAGGAGGCCGCCCGCGCGGCCATGGACTACTATTACCTCGGCAAGGAAGTAAACGGGCGCACCTTCCGGGGATGGCTGCGCGACCCCGACGTCCCCTTCCTCTCGGAGTTCGGCCTCAAGCTGGACACCGAGGACGTCTTCGAGGTAATCCAGGCCATGGTGCCCGACCCCTCGGTACGTAAGGAGAAGGTCTTCGTGGGCGGCCACTCCCTCGGCGGCGTCATGACCTCCATGTTCGCCGGCTGGGACCTGGACGGCGACCCCGGGACCCTGGAGGACGCGGGCTTCAACAACTGCGCCGGGCTCTTCGGTTTCGACACCACTGTGACCCCGGTGAGCACCATGGTGGGAGCGTTGCTGGAGCAGCTCCCCAAGCCCATATACGATCTGGTGAAGGACATCGGGGAGGGAACCTACGCGAACCTGGTGGACTCGCTGCGGAACGACCCCAACTCCAACCGCATCCTGCCCTTCCCCATGATCGATGCGGAGGCCATGGCGTTGCTGGAAGCGGTGGGCATGATGGCCTACTACGCGCCGGAGGAAGAGTGCAAGGTGATGCGCGAAGTCCCCTATTCGGGATCGGCGCAGATGCTCCTCCGCACGCTGCACTCCAGGGACCTGCAGACCTTCTTGGACGGGATCCCCAAGATCACGGATTTCCGCTACACCAACGAGGCCATGTTGGGGGTGGTGTTCGACGACTCCTTCGTCCCCCTGGGGATGATACAGAACAGCATGGGTTTCCTGGGCGGCGGCACGGTGGTGCGGAAGCAGTTCCCCGTGTCGGAGCTGATCACCGGCCTCCCCCTTGTGGGCGAACTGGTCGGCTCCATGCTGGGGAAAGGCCCTTACTACATCGCCAACGACGCGGGCCCCAACGCCCTCAAGCTGGGCAAAGGGCCCCTCTATAGGTGGGTGAACTTCGACGAGATAGGAGACGCCTCTGACCCGCTCTTCCAGGACAGGGAGGGGAAGGTGGACTACACCTATCTCGAGAACGAGGTGAGCGACGTGCACGACGTGGCCCGGGTCACCTTCAAGGGGCCCCTGAACCTCACCGAGTGGTATTTCTCCACCCGGCTGATGGCGGACATCGTGGCTGCCCTCTTCCCCTTCTCCCGGGACTACGGCATCAACTTCATGCACGGGGACCGGGTGGCGGAGCTGCCGCAGATCGAGTTCATCGCCGAGCAGGGGGTGCTCTCAAGCGGCAATTTCATGTTCTTCCCCCTGCCCCCGGGTGAGCGGAGGCTCATCAAGGGCTACAACCATATGGACGTGCTCACCGCCTGCGCCAACGCACCGGAGCGGCGCGAGAACGAGGTCATAGAGCCGCTCATCGACTTCGTGCTGGAGAATGTGGGAGGCGGTGGTTGAGGACGCGGCTGACCTGATCGCGTTCGCGGACGCCCCCGGGGATGGTGTGGCCCCCGGGGGCGTTTTCGCGCCGCTACGTGGTCTCGGGGGGTGGCCACGCGCGGCGGCAGCGGCGCGGGTCGCCGGTTTGCGGCGCTTGCGCGGAGGGTGGTCACGCGCGGCGGCGGGAGGTGTGGAATATCCAGGCGGCGACGGCGAAGAAAACCACGCTGAAGAGCGCGAGCACCAGGAACGAGAGCCATACCTGGTAATAGTTGGAATACCCCGCGCTCCGTTTCAGGAGGTCGTTGGCGTAGGCGAGGGGGGAGATGGCCGCCAGGCCCCTCGCCCAGGCGGGCATCTCCGCCAGCGGCAGGAAGATGCCGCTCAGGAAGAGCAGGGGCAGGCGCACGAAGTTGAGCACCGTCATCACGTTGCCGGGAGCGTCGGTGGGCATGGAGGCCACCAGGGTGCCCAGGCTGGAGAAGCACAGCCCGCCCGCCAGGAGGGAGAAGACCAAGCGAAGCGGGGAGGCGATAGCGGTTCCGTAAGCGATTATTCCCACCAGGAGCGGGAATACGGAGACGGAGACCCCGAATGCGAAGCCTGCCAGGCTCTTTCCGAGGAGCATCCAGGTAAGGGAAATGGGCGCGGAGAGATAACGCTGGAAGGTCCTCACCATCCTTTCATAGGGCATGCCGGCGGGGGCGATGTTGGAGGAGGCGAAAAAGAGACTGATGCTCACCAGGCCGGGGATCCCCTCCGCCACGGGCCCCTTCTTTCCCACGTAGAAGGAGAGGAAGAGGAAGAAGGGGAAGACCAGGCCGAAAAGGAGGACCGGCGGTTTCAGGCAGTAGATCCTGACGTCCTTCCCCGCGATGACCAGCGCCCGCCGGAGTTCCTTCCCCAGCCTCTCCGGCACGAGAGCCTCAAGCATGGCACCATCCCTTCGTTTCCGGTCCTTCAGATGACGTTTCCATGTCTGTCCCGTCCCACAGCGCCCTTTCCGTTCTTTTCCCGCCCTGACCCTCGCCCGCCTCGCGTGCTCAGGGTGCCTCGGCCTGCCGGCCGCCCCTTATCCCGGTGAGCTCCACGAAGACGTCCTCCAGGCTGGGGCCGGGCGTGTTCATGTAATTGATGCGCAGACCCCTCTCATCCGCGTAGCGGTTGAGGGCGGATATGGTGAGGGAGGGATCCTCGGTTACGATGCGCAGCCTGTCTCCCAGCTTGGCCGCCTCCTTCACCTCGGGGAAGGAGCCCACCTCTGCCGGGGCTTCCTCCCTTACCGGGTTGAAGCTGACCTCCACCACCTGCACGCTGCGCGCCGCCCTCTTGAGGTTCTCGGGGTTGTCTATGGCCACGATGCGTCCGTGGTTGATGATGGCCACGCGGTCGCAGAGGATGTTGGCCTCGGCCAGGTTGTGGGTGGTGAGGAAGATGGTGATACCCTTGCGGTTGAGGTCGCGTACCATGTCCCGGATGGAAAGCACGCTCTGCACGTCCAGGCCTGTGGTGGGCTCGTCCAGGAAGAGCACGAGGGGCTCGTTGATAAGCCCCATGGCGATGACCAGCTTGCGCCTCATCCCCAGGGATAGGGCCTTTACCTTGACCTTGCGCTTGTCGAAGAGGCCGAAGGCGCGCAGGAGTCCCTCCGCGCGGCGCACCGCCTCCCGGCGGGGGACCCCGTAGAGCGCGGCGGTGAACATGAGGTTGTTCCAGGCCGTGTATTCTGGGTAGGCATTGGAGACCTCGGGGACCACGTTGACGGCTTCCTTGGCCCGGAAAGAATCGCGCACCACGTCGTGGCCCAGGATGGCGGCTCTCCCCCCGGTGGGCAGGGAAACCCCGGTGAGGATGTTCACGGTGGTGGTCTTGCCCGCCCCGTTGGGGCCCAGGAAACCGAAGAGCTCACCCCGTTCCACCTGGAAGGAAATGCCATCCACGGCGACCAGGTCCCCGTAGTGCTTCCGGAGCTCCTCGACCTCTATGGCGTAGCGCGGCTCGTCACTCGCCAATCCCCGTCACCTCCATTTGTGGACAGGCGGGTGTGTTCTCCGCTGCCTTTCGGACCAGACGCGCCGCTTCCCGGGCGTGCCGGCACTCCAGCCGCGATCTCATCTTCCCACGTCCCCCTCGAGGAACATGCGGAATAATATAAAAAGTACGTGCCGGAACCGGCAAGGGGTAAAGGTATTATCCTCGGCCCGGTTCAGCCTCCGCCTTCCAGCTCCTCGATGAGGGCTGAGACCAGGCGCTTGATCTCGTCCCTGACCTCCCGCATGAGCGCCATGTCGCCCCGGCCGGGATCGGGCAGCGGCCATTCCTCAAGGCGGCGCGCCGGGAAGGCGCTCTTCACGATGCACCCGAAGGATATGATGCGGTCAAACTCGTCCAGGCGCGCAAGGTCCAGGGCCTTGGGGACATTGCCAGAGATATCCAGCCCCTCTTCGGCCATGGCCTCTACGGCGAGGTGGTTGACCTCTCCCGCCGGCAGGATCCCCGCGCTCTCCGCACGCCAGCTCCTGGCCATATGGTTGAAGAGCGCCTCGGCCATCTGGCTGCGGGCGGCATTCTCGCCGCAAACAAAGAGAACCTTTTTCTCACTAATGTGAAGTCGGGCCTCCCTCTTTTGATGGAACCTGCCACATAAAAGCATGGAGGTCCCCTCTGCCACGGCGGCCCTGCGGCATCGCAGGTGCCATAAAGGATAATAGGCCGTTCCGCCTCCTTCACGCAATGTCTTAGGATGTGTTTTGCGAAGGCGGGGGCCTCGCTCCATTCTTAGTCGATGATTTGTACCTGTACGTGCACGGGCGTTCTTCGCTCTGCCCCGGCCCGGACGCCGACCTCGAGTCCAGGGCGGTTCAGCCGACGTGGGGGTTGAGATCGCCCGTTGACGGGCGTGCGCGCCTCTCTATATAATACAAACACAGATTAGTACAAATATATATTAGTGAAAGGCTGAGCGATGGCAGGAGCTGAGAAGATCAAGTGCGTCGCGGATCCCGGGATCGTGGAGCTGGCGGAGAGCATGAGGGTCCTCTCCGATGCGAACCGACTGCGCGTCATGTGCCTGCTCCTGCGGGGAGAGAGGTGCGTGTGCGAGGTGGAGAGGGAGCTGGGCATCTCCCAGCAGCTGGCCTCGCATCACCTGAACGTCCTCAAGGATGCAGGGTTCCTGGTGGCGAGGAAGGAAGGCACCTCTTCCTATTACGCGGTGGTGGAGGAGAAACTGGAGCGCGCGCTGGCGGTGATGAACCGTTATCTGGGGCACCGGTAGACAGGGCGCGACGGCGAGGGACCCGCCTGCTGCGGGACGCTCCCGCAGCCACGGGGCGAAAGATGCGCGAGGCCGCTGCGGTCTGCCGCGTCCCTTCAGGGAAAATCGGGCGGGGCGAGGTCGCGGAGGAGGGGATAGAGGTGAGAAAGATAGCCGTTTCACTGAATGAGGGGGGAGCTCATCCGCATCAGGCGCATCCTGGCCGACGAGGACCGGGAGGAGGCCCTGGCCTTCATCCGCGACGTGCTGGAGAAGAAGGTGAAGGAGGCGGACCTTCCCCACTGCGTGCCGGTATTCGAGGCCTCTTACCATCCCAACCAGGGTGAGACGGTCACGGGGAAAAGGAGCGCCGGCGGTTGAGCGTGGGTTGAGCGCATGCGGGACCACGCCTTTCTGGCCGCGAGGACGCTCCTTGGAGAAGAGAAAAGAAAGCGCCGGCGGCACAGCGCTCTACGGGCGGACCGGAAGCCTTGACGCCGATGTGGAACGGACCGCTGCGGTCCGGCCGCATCGGGAGACAAAACGCGCGCGGACTTTGGCGGGATGCAAGACGGACGAAAGCGGGTGACGGAGATGCTCATAAACGAATGCGAGCTGGTGATGTTCTCGCCCCCCTGCGTCCCGGGCTCTCCCATCTGGGTGGCCCGTGTGATGGCGGACGCCGACCCGGGGCCTGTTATGCCCTACGTGAACGCCGTGGCCAAAAACGCCTTTTACGACAGCAGGGTGCCCACCATGGTGTGGCGTGAGGGTGAGCACAAGTACGCCCTGTGAGAGAATGTGATAAGTATCAACAACCTCAAGGACCGCTCCCACGCCGAGAGGGTCGCCAGGATGGCGGTGGAACGCCTCAACGACATATGGGAGTGCAGGGATGAGATAACGCCCGACCACACCACGCGGGTCCCCCCCAAGCTGCTGGACGTCCTCCGCCACCTGCCCCGCACCAACTGCGGAGAGTGCGGGGTTTCCTCCTGCATGGCCTTCGCGGCGTCGCTCATCGAGGGGGAGAGGTGCGTGGAGGACTGCCCGCCGCTTCTTGAGGCGGGCATGGAGGAGAAGCTCGTTGAGCTACGTGAGCTGGGATTATGAACGTGGAGGTGACGAGCATGGAGATCAAGGTTTTGGGGCCCGGGTGCAAGAAATGCGTGGCTACCAAGGAGGCCATCAGGGAGGTGGTCTCCCAGCTCGGCGTGGATGCCGTGGTGGAGGAGGTCACCGACATGTCGGAGATCATGAAGTACAACGTGCTCACCACCCCGGGGGTGGTGATCGACGGGAAGGTGGTAAGCAAGGGTAAGGTCCCTTCCAAGAAGGAGATAGAGGGCTGGCTCAAGGCCTGAGCTGAGCACGCGGCGGATAAGGGGAAGAGAACGCCGCCCACGTCAACCGCGCGTGCGCGGCGCACATCCCGTCAGCCGAAAATCGGTAGAGGGAAGGTAAGCGTAGCAAATGATTTCCGTGGGATGTTGAGGTTATTATTGGTAATAATAGAAATATCAGGTAATTATCTAATGAGAAGAAAGGGATCATGACTTTCGGCGGCTTGATGATGGAGGGGCTCAGGACCCTTTACGAGTACGTGGCGGAACATACCCTCTTCTGCCTCATCCCGGCCTTTTTCATCGCCGGGGCCATCACCGCCTTCCTCAATACCGCATCGGTCATGCGCTACTTCGGGCCGAAGACCGACAAGTTCCTGGCCTACTCGGTGGCCTCGGTCTCTGGCGCCATCCTGGCCGTGTGCTCCTGCACAGTGCTTCCCCTCTTCACCGGCATCCGCGAGAAGGGGGCAGGACTGGGGCCGGCCGTCGCCTTCCTCTACTCTTCGCCCGCCATCAACATCCTGGCAATGACCTATTCCATCCACCTGCTGGGATACGACCTGGGGATGGCGCGCATAATAGGTGCGGTGGGCTTCGCCTACGTCATCGGCCTCATCATGTCGGGCATCTTCCACAAGGAGGAGAAGCGCCGTATTCTGGATGCGGAGGCTGGCGAGGCCTTCGCCTACGACGACGGGAGCCGCGTTCGCCCCGGCCACCAGAACCTGGCCTATTTCAGCGTGCTTATCGCCATCCTGGTCTACGGGACGGCGAAGATGCCCACCATCATCAAGTACGCGGGCGAGATCCTGCTGATGGCCCTGCTCATCTACCTGGTGAGGCGCTGGTTCACGCGCGAGGAGATAAGGACCTGGTTCTCCGAGACCTGGCGCATGGTGAAGCTCATCCTCCCCGTGCTGCTCATCGGGGTCTTCCTGGTCGGGGTGGTCAAGGAGCTCATCCCTTCCGAGATCATCGCGCGGTACGTGGGCGGCAACTCCATCGGCGGGAACGCCATCGCCTCCGTGTCCGGTGCCATCATGTATTTCGCCACACTCACCGAGGTGCCCATCGTGCGTGGCCTGCTGGACCTGGGCATGGGCAGGGGGCCGTCCCTTTCCCTCATGCTGGCGGGACCCGCCCTCTCCCTACCCAGCATGATCGTCCTCGTCCGCGTAATTGGCTTTAAAAAGGCGGGTACCTACATACTGCTGGTATGCCTGTTCGCCATGGGCGTCGGCTACGTCTTCGGGGTATTCGCCAAGTAAGCCAAGAATCTGGCGGAAACGCAAGAAGGTCGGGAATTGGAAGGGCAGCCGAAGGTGGCACGAAAACCGGGGTTCTTCGAAAAGTACCTCACCGTGTGGGTGCTGGTCTGCATAGGAATCGGCATCCTGCTGGGCAAAGCGTTGCCCGGGATGGGGAAGCGCTGGACAAGGTGTCGGTGGCGCAGGTGACCACCGACACCGCCACCGCGCTCTTCGGCATCGCCAACGGGGCCGCCCTGGCCACGGTGGTGGGCGTGCTCATCGAGGTGCCGGTGATGCTGCTGCTGGTGAAGTTTTGCCTGCGGACCCAACACTGGTTTACGCCGCGAGAGGCGCTGGCCGCGGCGGAAGCGGCGGCCGTGGAAGCAGCCAACGCCGGTAAGAAATGAGGTATGGGGCGCCGGGCGAAGAGAGCTCGAAGACGGGGAAGGAGGCCGTACCCTCGGGATGGGAGTTGTGGTAAGACCCCCCTACGATTAATAATAATTCATCTATTATTGGTGCCATGCCGGGGAATGCCCGCAGGGGCGGTTCGGGTCGCGCGGGATATTACGCGCGGTAGCCTGACAGAAGAGGGCAGGGAGACATACTTCCCGGTCGCCGCGGGAAGGCGCCGCATGGCGGGCAAAGGCGTGAGGAGGCGGAGCATGCCCGGGGAGTCACATGAGAACAGGCTTGGGATCTCACGGAACGTCCTGGTATTGGGGCTAGTGAGCTTCTTCAACGACTTGGCCTCGGAGATGATCTATCCCCTGGTCCCCATTTTCCTCACAAGCGTCCTGGGTGCTCCGGCGACCATAGTGGGCCTGATCGAGGGCATCGCGGAGGCCACAGCGAGCTGTCTCAAGGTCGTCTCGGGCTGGCTTTCCGACCGCTGGCGAAAGAGAAAGCCCTTCACCGTCGCCGGTTACTCCTTCTCCGCCGCCTCCAAGGTCATCATGAGCCTTGCCTTCGCCTGGCCGGTGGTCCTCGTCGCCAGGTTCGTGGACCGTTTCGGCAAGGGGGTGCGCACCTCGCCCCGCGACGCCCTTATCTCCGAGAGCTCTCACAGCCTCTCACGGGGGAGGTCCTTCGGGTTCCACCGCGCCCTGGATACCATGGGGGCGGTGGTGGGTCCCCTCATAGCCATAATGGCCATCCACTTTCTGAATGAGCGTTTCCGCCTGGTGTTCTTCCTCTCCTGCATCCCCGCGTGCGTCGGCGTCATCCTCCTAGTCTTCCTGATCAGGGAAAGGGGCACGGAGGAAAGCACCGAACCGGCCCTTCGCTTCACCTGGCGGGGCCTTGACCCCGACTTCAAGGTGTTCCTCCTGATCAGCATCATCTTCGCGCTGGGGAACAGCTCGGATGCCTTCCTCATCCTGAGGGCGCAGAACCTGGGTCTCTCGACGGTCCTGGTCATCCTGGCCTACGTGCTCTTCAACGTCACCTACGCGGTGTTCTCCATGCCCGCTGGCGTGGTCTCCGACAAGATCGGGCCGAGGAAGGTGTTGCTCACCGGCTTCGTGCTCTTCTCCGCCGTCTATTTTCTTTACGGGATGGCCGGCACCAGCCTTTACCTCTGGTTCCTTTTCCCTTTCTATGGGGTGTACATGGCCCTCACTGAGGGTGTGGGCAAAGCGTATATATCCACCCTGTGCTCGCCAGACAAGGCGGGCACGGTCTTCGGCCTCTATCAGACCACCATCGGCCTGTGCACCTTCTTCGCCTCTCTCATCGCCGGTTTTCTCTGGACCTATATCGGCCCCAGGGCCACCTTCTTCTTCGGGAGTGCCGCCGCCCTGGTCTCGGCTCTGCTCTTCCTGGTCATGGGGAATCGCCGTTCCCGGGCCTGTAGGTGATCACGTCCACGTTTTCCAGGATCACCAGGCCCTCCTCCACCACCTCGTCGATGATGGGGAGTATGGAGTCGATGCGCTCTTCCTTGTCCACGACGGTAATCACGATGGGCAGGTCCTCGGACATCCTCAGGACGGAGGCGGTGTGGATGCGGCTGGCCCTGCCGAAACCCTCTATGCCGCGCACCACCGTCGCTCCCGCAAGCCCCTCTTTTCTTATTCTCTCCACCAGGACCTGGTAAAGGGGACGGTGGTGATAGCGGTCACCCTCTCCCATATAGATGGTGAGCATCTTCGCTTTTCCCTCGATTCTCATCGCTCTACCTCCTTGACGCTGAAAAACTTGTTCGGGATTTCGGGAGGCCTCGTGGGGCGGCGCCCCCTAGAGCAGCCTCGCCAGCGCCATGCCCATAAAAGCGGCCGCAAGGCAGCTGATAGCCGAGGCGAAGATGTTGGCGATCCCCGATGCGTAGGCCCCCTCTCGCAGCAGGGTCATCGTCTCGTAACCGAAGGTGGAGAACGTGGTGAATCCTCCCAGTATCCCCACGGTCAGAAAGGTCCTGAGCTCCTTGCTCCAGGTGAACCTCTCCAGCGCCAGGGGCATGATGAAGCCTATGGACAGGCATCCGATCAGGTTGACCGACAGGGTGCCGTAGGGGAAACTGCCGGAGGATCGACTTGAGACCAAGCCGCTCATCCAGTACCGCCCCATCGCTCCTATGGCGCCTCCCAATCCCACCAGTACATAGTTCTTCATCTTGCCTCCTCCGCGCTGCATACCATCGGCGAAGTTGCTGCTTGCTGTTGCGATCTCCTGCCTTCCGCGGGGACCGGCCGACGCGCTGCGTACCTCCTTTCTCCCGCTCGGGACGGGGAACTCGCAGCTCTTTTCGCATGTGCTTGTCCTCTCGGGCGAGCGCTCATTCCGCGAGCTTATTCCGCCTGCGGGCGATATGCAACCGGGCGTGGCGTTCTCGTTCACTGTCCGCAGGGGCCGACGGCATCACGCAGGAACGCCTCGCATCCGTCCGGCTTGCCATGCGTTGAACGAAGTGCGGGAAGGGAAAAGGGCGGAATCGGGTCAGGTCATCGCGGATCGCGGTCGCGTCCTCAGGCCTTGAGGGCCTTGATCTTTTCCGCCAGGGAGGTTCCCACGTCCTTCCCGGAGAAGAAGGCCACCGACTTGTTTATCTTTTCGGCCAGCTCGGGCAGTTGATCAACGGTTACCGTATCCGGCGAGCAGCCGATGAGCTCGCAGTTCTTCTTGACCGTCGCCTTGGCTATGAAGTCCCCCACCGCCTCGGAGAGTATCTTCTCTATTTCCTGGGCCAGCTTGTTCGCCAACGGTTCCTCCTTCCTGACCCTCCTTGTCCCAGCCTCCTCGCGCGCATGAAGCCGCAATCACAACCATATTATCGTTTAACGGCCGCGCAAACTTTATTCCCCCCAGGCTGTCTTGCCAAGAGATCGGCAATCAGTCGCGGAGCTCCTCGTCCATGCGCTGCAGCACCTTCTGCCCGCTGCGCAGCAGCCCCTGCAGGGGGGCGTAGGCGCTCCTCTCGTCCACCTGCACCTCGCCCTGGAAGGTCCCCTCCACGATCTCCTGGGCCTGCCGGTTCATCTTCTCGATGGGTTCCACCACGTACTTGCGAGTGAGGTTGCGAAGCCCCAGGGTGGTGATCAGAAGGGAGAGGGCCGCCGCTATCGCCCCGACGATGAAGAGCCTCACCAGGAGGCTGTTGCGCTGGTCGCGGAAGTAAGCCTCGGTCTCCTCCATCTCCTCGGTGCGGTCGACGATCATGTTCACGTATATCTGGCGGTCTTTCAATGACGGCACGACCTTTCCCAGGTCCACGGGCACGAAGACGGAGACGAAGAACCCTTCCCTGCTTCCCAGCCGTTCCAGCGGCTGGTATTCGCCTTCAGGCGGCGTGGTGGGCAACTCGTCCGGGTCGACCTGGATCCCTGCCTTGGCGCCGGAGTCCATCAGTTTGCCGTCAACGATGAAACCCAGGTAGTCCACCGGATAGAAGTTTAGGCCCACCGTTATGAAGTACCGGGAAAGGGTGTTCAGGTCCCCGCTGATTATCTGCATGACCACTTCCTGGTTGAAGACCTGCATGAGCTCGGCGGGGAGGCCCCCCAGAATCATCAACGAGCTCATGTCCTGCAGGCTGCGTACCGATTCCCGGATGACCTTATCCTTGTTGTCCTCGATGTTCCTGTTGTAGGTGATGGTGATGTCGACCATGAAATAGGCGATGACCGCCACTACCAGGAGCAGCACCATCAGGGATATGGCCCACAACAACCTGCGCATCTCTTGGCCCGTCGCAGCCTTCATGTCCCCTTCCTTAACCAGCGCAACCAGTGCAAACACTTAAGGAGATCATCGTCCTGGTCTTTCCATGCCTTTAACCGGCGAGTAACTCGCTTGCCGCCATCGGCGAGCTACCGCACCCGCACGGGGTTGAGTATATGCTGCGCCCCTTGCGGACGGTCATCGCTGAGGGCCATCGGGGGCGGCTGGTGGCCATGGCGTGCTCATCGCGGGCGTCCCTTGCGGGCGCCATCCTTTATAAGTTCCGCGGAGAAGCAGTAGAATAGCGGCAGTAAAGACAGCTCCAGCGGGGAGGAGGAAGACATGATCCACCACGCGGAGTCTTGCGCGGGTTGCCGTAACTGCCAGTTAGCCTGTTCCCTCTTCCACGAGGGGGAGTGTAACCCCTCCCTGAGCCGCGTGGTGCTCGAGATGAGGGGCGTCGCAATGACCGCTTCTTTCCTTCCGGAATGCGACGAATGCGCGCGCTGCGCCGCTCACTGCCCCTACGGGGCCATGGAGGCCTCGAAGGGTGGCGGGGAGATGAGGAGATGAGAGGGGGATACACAGGGCGCCTGCTCGCCGTGGACCTGGAAAGCGGGGAGATAGGCGCGGATGAATACCCCCGTTCCTTCGCCGAGGATTACCTGGGAGGCTTCGGGGTGAACAACCGGCTGTGCGCGGAGGCCTGCCGGCCCGGCACGGACCCCCTGTCGCCCGGTAACCCGGTGATCCTGGGGGCGGGACCGCTGGTGGGCACGGCGGTGCCGGGAGCGTCCCGGGTGATGGCCAACTCGCGGCTGCCCCTCACGGGCGCCGTGGCATCCGCCTCGGGCAGCATGGGGCTGGGAGCCAACCTGAAATGGGCGGGCTGGGACCACCTGGTGATAAAGGGGAGCGCGCCCTCGCCCGTGATCCTGGTCGTGGAGGACGAACGGGTGGAACTGGTCACGGCCTCCGCCCTCTGGGGCAGGGGCATCCTGGAGACCACGCGACAGCTATGGGAGGGCTACCCGGGGTTTTCCGTGCTGGCCGTCGGCCCCGCGGGGGAGAACCGCGTCCATTCCTCCCTGGCCATGATCGATGCCTGTTCCACCCTGGGGCGCGGCGGGCTGGGGGCGGTGCTGGGAGCCAAGAACCTGAAGGCGGTGCTGCTCAAGGGGAGCGGGGGAGTGAGAATCGCGGATCCCAGGAGGTTGCAGAAGCTGCTCGCGGGCCTCTACCAGCGCCTGGAAAAATATGACTTGAGGGAGGCCGCCGCCGCGCTGGGGATGATCGGAGCCTGGCCCCTTTACGCCGCGCAGCTCCTGCCGCACGGCTCCTCCGAGGAAGACCTCCAGGACCTTATCGAGAGGTTCGGCCCCCAGGCCTACCTGAGGCTGAAAAAGCGCCGCATCTCCTGCCCCTCGTGCTTCCTGGCCGACAAGGACGAGCTGTTCCTGCCCTCCTCCGGTAAGACGGTATATTCCACTTCCTTCCTCAATGCCGCCATCATCGGCAGCGCCCTGGGGATGGAGGATGCGGAGGAGGCCGCCTCCACGCTGGCCTTCCTGGACGACCTGGGCCTGGACTTCATGACCCTGGGATGGCAGGTGGCTTACCTGCTGGAGCTGCGCGAGCACGGCATCCTGCGGGAGGAGGACGCGGAGGGCATACCCCTGGTTCGGGGGTCGGGCATCCTGCGCGAGCTGGCCGTGCGCGTCACGGAGCGCCGGGGCGAGATAGGCGAAGCCCTGGCGGAGGGCTGGAAGGGCACCCTGGCCTTCTTCGGGGAGGACACCTGCCGCTTCACCATGCTGGTGCGCGGCCAGGATTGCCTCTACGACCCGAGGGCGAGCGGCCTGGGGACCATGGAGTTCGAGCAGGTGGTGTCCCCGCGGGGGCCGACCTCGGCCAGCGCCGGCTCGGCGACCTACGTGCCCGGGCTCCCGGAGGAGAGGCTGCGACGCCTCACGGAGCGCATGGGGGTAGGGAAGGAGGCGCTCGAGCGTATCTTCTCGCCTCCGGGAAGCCTGAACGTGGGGCGCCTCACCCGCTACGCCGAGGACTGGTTCAGCCTCTTCAGCTCCCTGGGGATCTGCAACCGCTACCAGGTAAACCGCTTTTACCACGCGGAGCTGGTGCGGGACCTGCTGGCCGCGGTGACGGGGGTGGAGCTCGCCGTGGAGGAGATGATGGGTAAGGCCGCCGCCGCCTGGGACCTTTACCGCGAGCTCAACGCCCGCGAGGGCTTGGGGCAGGAGGAGGACCGCCCCCCCGAGGCCTGGTTCGACGAGGGGCTATTATGGGGGAGAGGCGGCCGCCTGCATGACTACTTCGGGAACCCCCTCGACCGCGAAGATGTACACCGATTCCTCCAAGACTACTACCATGAAAGGGGTCAGGTCTTGAAATTTGATACCCCCAAGGGTATGTGAGACACGGCATCGGCAATGGCAGTGTCGCCGCGCCGCCGAGGGAGATGGCAGGTGTACGGAGGGAGGGTTCTCCAACGATGAGCGACAAGGAATTCATGCTCATGGCCCTGGAGGAGGCGCGCCTGGCTGCGGGGGAGGGCGAGGTGCCGGTGGGCGCGGTGCTGGTGAAGGACGGAGAGGTGATCGCCCGCACCCGCAACCGCCGCGAGGCCACCGGCAACCCACTGGATCATGCGGAGATGCTGGCCCTGGCGGAAGCAGCGACACGCCTGGAGGGATGGCGCCTGGAAGGAACTACCATGTACGTCACCCTGGAGCCCTGCCCCATGTGCGCGGGTGCGATGGTGCAGGCGCGGGTGGCCCGGCTGGTATTCGGAGCCCGCGACCTCAAGCTGGGGGCGGCGGGCAGCAGGTACAATCTGGTCCACGACGAGACGACCCACCACCGCATCGAGATCACCGACGGCATCCTCGAGGAGGAATGCCTTTCGCTGCTGAAGGAATTCTTCGCTGCAAGGCGCGACTCCTAAGCGTGGCCGTGCGCAGCGGTGAGAACCTCGCCGTATTGTCAATGCGCCGCATGCGGGTATTGGCGGTGAGGCGGGTCGCACGGCCGCTTGCATGCCAGGGGATCCCGGACGGGCGTAAAGCCGGCATGTCCCGTGATCGAGGGGGCGTTTATCCGGGCCGTTTCTCGGCGCGCAGCATCCCGTAACCCATGAGCCCCTCCCGGAAGGCGTTTTCCAGGTTATGGCAAGCAACGATGAAACGGTCGGCGTATTCCCTTTCCGCTTCACCCTCTCGCGCATCGAGGAAACGCAGGGCGTTCTCGCTCCAGTGCTTCAGGGTGGGGATCACCTTTTCGGTGATGTCCAGCAGCCGCACCCTTTCGAAGCCCGCCTCGATCAGGCGGTCGCAGAGGGCGCCAAGGGTGAGGATCTGCGCGGGACCCCAGACGTCCATGCCGGAGAAAAAGCCCCGTAGGTTGGCCAAAAAGCGCCATAGCCCCTTGAGGAGAGGCAGGGTTCCCGCCTGCACAAGGTCGCAGAGCACCAGTACGACACCCTCCTTGAGGACGCGGTGACATTCCCTGAAAAGCGCGGCCTTATCCTGGATGGGATGGGAGGACTCCATGATCCACACCACGTCGAAGGCCCTGTCGGGGAACCCGTTGTCCACGCCGTCGGCCACCGAGAAGCGCACCTTCTCGTAACCCCTCTCCCGCGCCTTCTCGCTGGCGATGCGGACGCCCCGCTCGCTGGTGGATATGCCCTCGACGCTGCACCCGCATCTCTCGTGCAGGTAAAGGGCCGGCCCGCCCACGCCGCAGCCCACGTCCAGCACCCTGCTCTCCGCGGAGATGTCGCACAGTGCGAGCATCTTCTCTATAAGGAGGTCGGTGGCCTCCGCGAGGCCCGTGTCCGGTCTCTCGAAGTAGCCGAAATGGAGGTTCTCCCCCATGAATTCCCTCCAGGCGTCGGTCACCCGGTCGTAGTGGTCGGCGGAATCGGCGGCCATGAAGATCCCCCCTCGGAGATATTCGCCCGCGGGGAAGAGCTCTCGCGCGGTTACGGTGCTCCCCCGGTTAAATCTTAGGCGCGGAGCACGGCGGCCTGCAACCAGAAAGGCGACGGGCGGGAGCCGAGGGTACACGGCGGCGGCCGTTCTCGGCTCTGGAGTCCCGCGGTCGCCGCCCCCTCGGCGCCGCAAGCCATGGAGGCGCGGGAGCCGCTCTCGCTCAGGCCGCGTGGCGCCTCGCGTTGCGGGTAAGGCGTTCGGCCCGCGAGCGGCGGGCACGGCGGGGTCCGGCACGGAGTGCGGTGTTGGAAGGCGTTGTCCCGCATCAATATAATAGGGTTACGCGGAGAGGTGCCAGAGCGGACGAATGGGGCGGTCTCGAAAACCGTTGAGCCCTTCGCGGGGCTCCGTGGGTTCGAATCCCACCCTCTCCGCCAGATTATGTTTGAACAGGTATTTTATAGACTCGCCTCCGTTAACGGAAACCCGCAGAAATCTGCCGAAAGCGGACCGTGACAAATGCTGTGACAAATACTGTGACAGAGACTTGGGACCTCTGGAGTTCTATTGCCACTTATACGTCAAACCCCTCATTATTAAGAGTCCAGGTATATAGTGGTTTCTTCATCATGTTTGTCCTGCTTGATCCGTTCCTCGCCAAGCGTGTCAAACACCCTCTACTTCTATGACAAGGCGTTCAACCCTGAGCCGGATCTCGTCACGGACGGTACGGAAGAATGCGATGCTTTTTCCGGATGGATCATCGATAAGCCATTCCTCCAGCCTGTCCCTTGCCGGAAAGGCGGCCTTGGCGATGCAGCCGAAGGATATGATGCGGCTGTACTCATCGAGTCGGGAGAGGTCCAGCCTCTTGGTCTCGTTACCGGAGATGTCGATACCCGTTTCGAGCATGACCTCGACGGCCAGGGGATTTACGGATCCCGCCGGGAAAGTCCCCGCGCTCTCCGCCTGGCTCCTCTTGGCCAGGGCGTTATAGAAAGCCTCCGCCATCTGGGAGCGGCAGGCGTTTTCGCCGCATACGAACAGGATCATTTCGTTTGTCATGCTGGCCTCACGCGTCCATGCGCCTCACTCTTTTTACCCGAACCTGTCTCATTACAGTAAATATTGCACCGTTCCCAAGGATATATTATATTAACAATGGTTTATATAAGTAAATATTTATATTTAAGGGGGAGAGAAGGACATGGCGAGGAAGCCCATCTTCAAGTGCGCTGCGGATCCCGAGGCTGACAAATTGTCCGAGACGCTCAAGGTAATCTCGGACTCCAAACGTTTGCGCATCCTCTGCACCCTCTTCAGCGGCGAGAAATGCGTCTGCGAGATCGAGGCGGGGCTGGCCATATCGCAGCCCCTGGCATCTCACCACCTGGGGGTGCTGAGGGAAGCGGGGCTTATAAAGGTGCGCAAGGAGGGCACCTGGTCATATTATGCCCTCGACCTCGACGCTATACGGCGGCTGAACGCGGCCTTCAAAGAGTACCTCGGAGCGGAGAGGATACCTGAGGACTACCCGTCGAACACCACATGCTGTACCCCGTCAGGGTCCGCTCGCGGGATCGAGAAGGCGAAGACGTGAGAGGAGAAAGAGATAGAGACGGCACCGCTCAACCTGGGGATGGCAGGTCATCGGTAGTACGAAAGCTGGGCTTCTTCGAGAAGTACCTGACCATCTGGGTTCTGTTATGCATGGGTATCGGCATCCTGCTCGGCAAAGCTCTCCCCTCCATGGGGGAGACCCTGGACAGGATATCGGTGGCCCAGGTATCCATCCCCATCGCCATCTGCCTCTTCTTCATGATGTATCCCATCATGGTGAAGATAGACTTCGCCGAGGTGATCAAGGCGGGGAAGACGCCCAAACCCGTTCTGCTTACCCTCTTCGTCAACTGGTGCGTCAAGCCCTTCACCATGGTGGCCATCGCCACCTTCTTCCTGGGCTTCGTGTTCAAGGGCGCCCTGGGTGGCGACGCCGTGCTGGACATGGCCAGCGCCTACATCAACCCGGCCACCGGCATGGCGTCGCCCCTCTACCGCTCCTATATATCCGGCTGCATCCTCCTGGGCATCGCCCCCTGCACGGCCATGGTGTTGGTGTGGTCCTACCTTTCCAGGGGAAACGACGGGCATACGCTGGTCATGGCGGCCATCAACTCCCTGACCATGCTGGTGCTCTACGCGCCCCTGGGCGGATGGCTGCTGGGGGTGAACAGCATGCCCGTGCCCTGGCTGACCATCATCCTCTCCATCACTTTCTATGTGGCACTGCCCCTGGTGGCGGGATATTTCTCGCGCAAGTGGATACTGAAACGCAAGGGCATAGCCTGGTTCCAGGACAGGTTCATCCACTACCTCACCCCGGTGACCATCATCGCCCTCCTCGTCACCCTGGTCATCCCCTTCAGCCTGAAGGGACAGCTCATAATCGACCAGCCCATGACCATCGTTTACATCGCCATCCCCCTCTTTATCCAGACCATGCTCATCTTCTGGCTCGGATACGGGCTGGCCAGGTGGCTCAGGCTCAGGTACCGCGATGCGGCCCCCGCGGCCATGATCGGGGCCTCCAACCATTTCGAGGTGGCCATAGCCACTGCCACCGTGCTCTTCGGCATCGCCTCCGGGGCGGCCCTGGCCACGGTGGTGGGCGTGCTCATAGAAGTGCCGGTCATGCTGCTCCTGGTCAGGATATGCCTGAGGACGCAGCATTGGTTCAGGTCAATGGAGATGCCGGTGGCGTTTGAAGTGGCGGAGGCGGAAAACCTGTAAGGAGTTTTTCAAGCCTGGGATGAGTTGGATCGCGAGGTCCGAGATGTTTTGCTAGGCAGGTGAGGAAGAGAGGATATGAACAACGAGGAGTTCGTGGAGTGCAGCAGGATAGCAGCATACGATGACTTCATGGCGGCGGCACTGGATTACGACGGCCTTACCATGGAGGACTACAAGTCCTTCATGCCGGTCCTCTTCGAGGTCATCCCCGCCAGGCCGGAGAAGGACCCGGTGGAGATGTACCAGGCGGTGATAGAGGAATTGAGGAATCGCTGGACGGCCTCGGAAGAGCTGCCCTTCCACGGTCCCTGGCATCACGGCATGATCGCCGGCATCATCATCGCCGCGCTCAGGAACAACGGATACGACTTCACGGATGCGGATGTGTCCGAGGCCTTGAAGAGGGGCCTAATGATCCCGGCCGGCGCCTGCGGTTTTCATGGTTCCTGTGGCGCGGCGACGGGGCTGGGGATCGCCCTGAGCACCGTCACCCGTTCCACGCCCTTTCACGGAGATGAACGGTCGCGTGTCCTCAAAGCCTCAAGCGAGGCCATCGCCCGCATCGCCAGGATGGAAGGGCCCAGGTGCTGCGCCCTGAGCGCCTACGCCACCCTGAGCCTGGCGGTGAAGAAACTGGGGGAGATGGGCTACGCGCTCCCTTCGCGCAAGATGGCGGGGGTCTGTTCCAAGCATGGGTTGAATCCTCAGTGCCATCTCGAGAGGTGCCCTTATTACCCGCGCTGAACGGTCGGAAAGCTGCGGGTGCGAGAAAGCGCCGGATAGGCAGATAAGCCGGGGCGATGGAGGCGGTTTGCGGAGCCCGACCTCTGTTGCTCCGGCGGGCGTTAAGGCCCCGGGAAGGCCCATCACCACTTGTCGTCCTGGATGAGGCGTTGTGTTGGAGGCCGCAGGGACCCTGGTCATTGGCATGCGTTAAGGCCCTGGGAAGACCTATCCCCACTTGTCATCCTCGAGTCATTGTCTTAATCGCGCATGCTGGAATATGCTAGTATTGTTGCATAGAGAAACAACTTTGCTCCGAGAAAGACGGAGGCCTTCTCAAACTCATGGAAAGATCTGTAAAGAAATACCTCTTGATTTCAGCGGGCTCCACCTCACTCGGCTTGGGTATCATCGGAATCGTTATCCCCGTGCTTCCGACTACGCCGTTCCTTCTGCTGGCTGCTTTCTGCTATCTTCGTAGTTCGAAACGCCTCTACGATTGGATGCTCAAGAACAGGGTTTTCGGCCCCCATGTATACAACTACCTTACTTACCGTGCCATTAAGGGGAGCGTGAAGGTCGTAACCCTGATGCTCCTGTGGTTTACCCTTACCGTCTCGATAGTGCTGGTCTCCAATGTTTTCCTTAGGATATTCCTTGCCGCTGTCGGTGTAGGGGTCAGCATCCACGTCTTGAGCCTGAAGACGCTCCGCAAGGATCATTCTCGCAACGCGGCGTGCCAGACTTCTTCGCACGAGGGATTGAAGGAGTCATGAGCGATTTTGCGTCGCGACTCCTTCATGATATCGCGGAGGACCCCTGGGCCGGTGCCTGCGGACATTGATCTCGTTTCCCGTTCATTGCGCGCCGTCTGAGGCAATCCGCTTGAGGGGGGGCCGGGATTCCGCAACAGACGCTGCAAGCGTATGTCAAGGTAGTGAACCGCCCCGGGTTTACCGGAGGCTCGGTTGCTTGAGTCCTTTCGTCTTTTCCTGACCCTCCTTTCCCCAATAAGAAGCCTCTAATTCCGCCGGCGGGAGATATTGGTTAAGCCCAC
>OGCI01000759.1_pt1 | contig 32607 bp, 26 predicted proteins | sample 1570021 | NCBI WGS metagenome assembly OGCI01 (sample SAMN06264664, study PRJEB24512) | hot springs metagenome | isolation source: Hot spring water | place: South Africa: Tshipise | collected 2015-06-21 | reverse complement strand
TCCTCTGTGAGGGTGATTTTCGAGGATGAACGGGCCGAAATCTTGGTAATTCCTCGTTCTTTCCTATACAAAGATAGGGATCTATCGGTTTACATGCCTTCAGGAATACAGTTCTTCTACACCAATTTCCTCGAATTCGATTTCCGAATCGTCGTGGAGAACCTATTCTTACGAGTTAAGGGCCAATTCTTCAAGGAGGAAGAATTCGCGGAAAAGATACTAGCCGCGGTATTGAATCCCTACGCATACATTCAATCCCAGGATCCCGAATACATTTTAAAGCGGTTTCAGGATATAGAAGCTCGGTTGGATAGGTTGTTGAACGAAGGGGAGCAGATCGGCACTCGGCTTGGGAAAGAGGTTCAGGAAATCCGAGGTCTTCTCGGTTCGTTGAAACAGGAGGTGGGTCAGAATTTTCAGACCCAACAAGGATTGGAGAGAAAGGTTTCGGATCTCTATACAGAGTTCTTACTTCTCAGGTACGCGTTGCTGGTCTTGAACAATCGTGGCTTTTTCGGTAGTATACGCTTACCTTCCGAAGCAGGAATCAACCGGCTCGTCGAGTTAAAGAAACAGCAACCGAAGTTAACAATGGATGAAGCCCGAGAGAAGTTGAAAGCGGAAGGAATAGAAATGACGAGCAAGGAAGTGTTTCTGGTATTCAGTGTGTATTTCAACGAATTTAAATAGCACACAATCCCTAAAGCAGTTGATGACGGTCTCGGTATTCAAGGCTAGGGTAGAGTATTCTATTCAGAGGTAAGAGGGTTAAATACGTATGATGGACATCTCAAAAATGCGAAACATCGGGATCAGCGCCCATATCGATTCCGGCAAAACCACATTGACGGAACGGATCCTGTACTACTGCGACAAGATTCACATGATCCATGAAGTGAAGGGCAAGGATGGACATGGAGCCACGATGGACTACATGGAGTTGGAACGGGAGCGGGGCATTACCATTACATCCGCCTCTACCAACGTTACCTGGAAAGAACACACGATCAATATCATCGATACTCCAGGTCATGTGGATTTCACCATCGAGGTGGAACGATCCTTACGGGTACTGGATGGAGCGATTCTCGTGCTTTGCTCTGTTGGTGGAGTACAGTCTCAGTCGATCACGGTAGACAGGCAACTCCGAAGGTACAATGTGCCTTTCGTCGCTTTCATCAATAAGTTGGACCGCACAGGGGCGAACCCATACAAGGTGAAAGAACAGATCCGGGACAAGCTAGGACACAATGCGGTACTCGTTCAGATACCCATTGGGTTGGAGGACAAGTTCCAAGGATTGGTGGATCTGATCCAGATGAAGGCCCTGTACTTTGAAGGTCCCAATGGTGAAGAGGTGGTAGAACGAGAGATCCCTGCGGAATTACGGGCGGAAGCGGAAAAACGGAGGGAAGAACTGATCGACGCGGCATCCCTATTCTCCGATGAACTAGCGGAAGCTTTTCTCGAAGGGGCCGAGACAGAATCTCAGATCTATGCCGCCATTCGAAAAGGTGTTTTGACACGGAAGTTGATCCCTGTATTCATGGGCTCGGCCTACAAGAACAAGGGAGTGCAGCCCTTACTGGATGGAGTGATCCATTACCTTCCCAATCCATCCGAGGTAAAGAATACGGCCCTAGACCTCAACGATGGAGAAAAAGAGGTAGAATTGAAGGCGGATCCCAAGGAGCCTCTTGTGGCACTGGCGTTCAAGCTAGAAGAGGGACAGTATGGGCAGTTGACCTACATTCGGATCTACCAGGGAATGCTCCGCAAAGGGGACGAACTGTACAATCCCCGGTTACGGAGGAAGTTCAAGGTAGGAAGATTGATTCGGATGCATGCCCATGAGATGGAGGATATCACCGATGCGGTGTGCGGGGATATCGTCGCTTTATTCGGTATTGATTGCGCTTCGGGAGATACGTTCTGCAGTCCAGGAATCAACTATTCGATGACTTCCATGTATATTCCGGCCCCGGTTATCTCTTTGGCCGTGTTCCCCAAGGATAAAGCCTCGGCCGATCAGATGGCTAAAGCCTTGGGACGGTTCACCAAGGAGGATCCCACCTTTCGAACCTATGTTGATCCGGAATCCAACCAGACCATCATCCAAGGAATGGGAGAGCTCCACCTGGATGTGTACATCGAGCGCATGAAACGGGAGTACCGGGCAGAGGTGGAAACGGGTATGCCCCAGGTAGCCTATCGAGAGACGATTACCCAAAGGGCCGATTTCGATTATACCCACAAGAAACAGACGGGAGGCGCTGGGCAGTTTGGTAGGGTAGCGGGATACATGGAACCTTGTGAGGAAAAGGAGTATGAGTTCGTAAATATGATCAAGGGGGGAGTTATTCCCAACGAGTTCATCCCTTCCTGTGACAAGGGGTTCCAGGCTGCCCGGATGAAGGGTACGTTGATTGGTTTCCCCGTGGTTAACATCCGTTGCGTGATCAATGACGGGAGTACCCACCCGGTGGATTCCTCGGACATTGCCTTCCAGCAAGCTGCCATTGGAGCTTTCCGTCAAGCGTACGAGAAGGCCAAACCAGTAATTCTCGAACCCATTATGAAGGTCACGGTAGAGGGTCCTTCCGAGTTCCAAGGGAATATCTTCGGAAGCTTGAACCAGCGAAGAGGAATTATCGTAAGTTCTACGGAAGACAACAACTTCTGTCGTATCGAAGCGGAGGTCCCCTTAAGTGAAATGTTCGGATACTCCACGGTACTACGATCCTTGACACAGGGAAAAGCTGAGTTTTCCATGGAGTTCCTGAAGTACGGTCGCGTACCCAACACCATTGCGGAAGAATTGAAGAAGGCTTATCAGGAAAAACGGCGAAAGGAACAGAAATAGGTAAAGATCCATGATACAATCAAGGAAAAGTGAGGGAAGAGCATGGTAAGGAAAGAATTGATCCGTCGTAGCCCTTTACGGGCCCTAGAGAAATCCCTGAAGGAGCCCCTAAGGAAAGGGGAAATAGCCGTCGTAGCTTCGCCAAAGGGAATCGGTAAAACAGGATGCCTAGTCCATATCGCGACCGACGCCCTCCTGCAGGGAAAACAGGTAATCCATGTTTCTTTTTCAACTCGAACAGATCATATCATTAGTTGGTACGAAGACATTTTCAAGGAAGTAGCTCGTAAACTGAACGCAGCGATGGAGGTGCACGACGAGATCATCCGGCATCGAGTGATCATGAGCTTCAACCAGGAAGGGGTAAAAACTCAGCAGATTATCCGAAGCTTAACCGCGATGATTCGGGATGGAAACTTCGCGGCAGATCAGATTATCGTAGATGGATATAACTTCTATCTGGCCACGACAGAAGATCTTCGGTTGATCAAGCAGTTTGCCAACGAAGTTGGGGTAATGATCTGGTTCAGCGCAACCGTGAAACCGGAAAATGAAAAAATTTGGAATCGGGATGTTCCACCTTCTCTAAAACCCTTCGAAGAACTGATCGACGTGATCATCACCCTGGGAGAATCGGATGGGAGCATTCTTGTACGCCTGGTGAAAGATAGGGACTCCTATCCAAGGAAGGATCTAAGCGTGCACCTCGATCCCAAGACCCTGATGATCGTAGAAGAGAAAAAATAAATACATGGAAAAATCCGAATTGTTTTCCCATTGTGACCAGGTTGTTTCCCGGGAAGAGCTTTTAAAGAAGATGAAGGGAGTGCCCGACTTTGTCCCAGAGGAGTACTACTGCAAGGGGATGGGTCAGTACTGTTTGGAAGAAGATCTCTGCGTTCAACTGGTAGCGAGGGCCCATTTCCCAACTCGTTTCGGGGAGTTTACCCTGTATGGGTTTTACGATGGGAGGGAAGACAAGGAGCATACCGCCGTAGTTAGAGGAGATGTGCAGGGAAAGGAAGGAGTACCGCTAAGGGTACACTCCCAGTGCCATACAGGAGACGTGCTAGGGTCGCTTCGGTGTGATTGCAGGGATCAATTGGAAGCCGCCTTAAGGTATATCGGTAGCAAGGAAGAGGGGGTGCTCATCTACTTGATGCAGGAAGGCAGGGGAATCGGGTTACTGAACAAGATCAAAGCGTACCAACTGCAAGATCTGGGTCTGGACACGGTGGAGGCGAACCATTTTTTAGGATACCCGGGAGAGGCACGGGACTATCGAGTGGCCGCTAAGATCCTTCAACTTTTAGGAATTCAGTCTGTAGCCCTCCTCACCAACAATCCAGACAAGATCGAGAAGTTACGAAAGGAAGGGGTTCAGATCACCGAACGAATTCCCCTGGTGATCCCTCCCAACCCGTACGACAAACAGTATCTGGAAACGAAACGAAAAAAAATGGGGCATCTGTTCTAGCGTATGTACCTTCATAAGATCCTTCACCCCATCAACTTTACCTATTTCGAAACAGCCACGATTCGCATGGATATCACCCATCTGGGCGAGGACGTGTATAGGGTGGTATGGGAAGAACCAAGATGGGCGGATGAGGAAAACCCGGTAGAGTTGACCAAGACAGGGTGGAGCAGGGAAAAAAAGGGAAACGTACTTTCAAAAGGAAACGGGTTTGAAATCTACTGGGGGAAGGAACGGGTCCTTTCCACGTTGGAAGGGAAAGGGTTCGGGGCCTTGGGACAGAGCTGGGTGGTGAACTTCGAGGCCAATGAACGATTCCGCATGTTTGGTCTAGGAGAAAAGGCCTTCCCCGTGGAACGTTCGGGCGTTCGCACCAAGTTCTACAATACGGACGTATGGGCCGATTTTCCTGCGCCCGTCCATAAGGATGGAAACCCAGATCCCTTGTATGCTTCTATCCCCTACGTACTGATAGACACAGGATCCGCGTGGGTGGGGATGCTCCTTAGCTCCTCCTACCCTACCTTTGCCTCTCTTATGGCGGATGATGCCATTGCGAATTCTCTTCATGGGGGTAGTTCTCTATCCAAGTGGTTTTCCCTGGGCGCTGAAGGGGGTAAACCCGAATTGTACGTTCTACTCTCGGACCATCCCAGAACGGTAACCGCTCGCCTCCAAAGGCTTCAGGGAAAGGTGCCGCTCCCCCCCCTCTGGGCTATAGGGTACCATCAGAGCAGGTGGGGGTATGGTAGCTATACGGATCTGGATGAACTAGACAGGCTATTCCAAAAGCACGATATTCCCTGTGATGCTCTGTGGTTAGACATCGATTATATGGATGGGTTTCGGGTCTTTAGCTGGGACGAAAGAAAGTTCAGTCATCCTAAGAATCAAATAGAAGATTTGCGGAAACGTTCCCGAAAGGTTGTCCCTATCCTCGACCCAGGCATCAAGAAAGAAGATTCCTTTGACGTGTATCGGGAAGCCAAAGAAAAGGATCTGCTCTGTCTGACCCCGGAAGGAAGACCTTTCGTGGGGTTCGTGTGGCCAGGGGAAACGGTATTCCCTGACTTCTCTCTTCCAGAAGCCCAAGAGTGGTGGGCCGAGAGGGTGAAGAAGTTCTTGAGTTCCGGAGTGGAAGGGGTATGGCTCGACATGAACGATCCTTCTACGGGTCCGGTGGACCCGCAGAGTATGCTGTTCCAGCGAGGGAAGAAACCTCATGCCTATTTTCACAACGCCTATTGTCTAGGAATGCAGAAGGCGGTCTGGGAGGGGTTTCTGAAAGCTTTCCCCAATCGGAGACCCTTCCTAATAAGCAGGAGCGCCTTTGTCTCTTCCAGCCGGTATGGGGGTGTCTGGGGTGGAGACAACTGGTCGAACCGTCACCATCTATCCCTCTCCATACCCCTCTGCTTGGGACTCTCCCTCAGTGGACTGCCTTTCTGTGGTGTGGATATCCCTGGTTTTGGAGGAGACGCGGATCCGGAATTGGCAGTGGATTGGTACAAAGCTTGTTTTTTGTTCCCCCTCTTCCGGAACCATTCCGTAAAGGGGAGTAAGCCCCAAGAACCCTGGCAATTTGGAGAAAAAGCCCTTTCCCTCATTCGGGACTACATTCGTCTTCGATACCGGTTCTTGCCGTACCTATACAACCTTTTTGCCCAGGAAGAGGAATCGGGTGAACCTATCTTGCGACCCCTCTTTCTCGAGTTTCCCGAGGAGAGAGAGGAAGCCTCTCCTTTCCTAGATACCGAGTTCTTTGTGGGGCCTTCTCTTCTCCATGCCCCTATTGTGGAAGGGAAGGAACGGGAAGTGTTTCTTCCCGGCAAGGGTGTTCGCTGGTACGATTGGTTCAAGGACAAGTGGGAGGAAGGGGGAACTCGTTTGAAGGTAAAAACCACCCCTTCGAGTACTCCGATCTTCGTGCGGGAAGGAGCCGTTCTTCCCGTGCAACCGGCAGAGGCTTCCCTGATGGAGAAGGATCTTTCGGCTGTAGAATTCCATCTCTTCCTCCGAAAAGACACAACGATCGAAGGGCAGTACCGGTACCGCTTCGACGATGGGGAAACGTATGGGTATCGAAAAGGGATCCGAACAGAGTTTTCCATGGTAGTCTCTGTGTCAGGAGACACGGTCCGGGTTCGACTATTGGAAAAATCCTTTCATTTCAAACCCTGCCGACTCAGTTTCGTTGTGTACGATCGGTTCGAAAAGGTCATTGTAACCGATGGAATCCGGGAAGAACATTTGTTTACCGAAAAGTACGTCTTTTCCCTGCCTGGGAAGAGCCTAAACGTGAGACGAACCCGAGAAACAGTACTGAAGAATTAAGTAAAATTGTTGTCAAAATTGCAATATAGTATTGCGTGAGAAACATTTTTTCTTGACGGAATGCGATTCCTGCCTTTATAATCTCCCTAAATCTCTCTATTCTTAGGGGAACCGTATGCGGAAAAACCTGGCAGAATTCGTGGAAGAGGCTAAGCAGGGCAAGAAAAAACGGATCGCTGTGGCTGCATCCGAGGACAAACATGTGCTGGAAGCTGTCCGGGATGCGATAAAAGAAGGAATTGTGGAAGCAATTCTCGTAGGATCGAAGCAGGAAACCGAACGTCTGATGAAGGAGATTGGATTCGACTACTCCGCGGCAGAGCTTATTCCCGCTTCGGATCCCGTAGAAGCAGCCGCCAAAGCTGTAAGTCTCATTCGGGAAAAGAAGGCAGAGGTGTTGATGAAAGGGTTGGTGCAAACAGCCGCCCTTCTGAAGGTCGTGTTGGATAAGGAAAAAGGGCTTCGCTCTGGGGCCTTGCTAAGTCATCTGGGTTTGTTTCATTCTCCCTACTACCACAAACTGTTTGCCGTAACCGATGCGGGAATGAACGTGGCCCCCTCTTTCGAAGATAAGATTTCGATCCTCACCAACGCGGTAGAAATGTTCCATAAGATTGGAATCAATCTGCCCAAAGTGGCGGTGGTAGCGGCAGTGGAGACGGTGAACCCAAAGATGGACGCCACGGTTCATGCCGCCCTTCTGACCCAAATGAACCGAAGGGGTCAGATCAAGGGGTGCCTTATCGATGGCCCCCTCGCGTTGGACAATGCCGTATCCAAGGAAGCAGCCCAACACAAAGGGATAGAAAGTGAAGTAGCGGGGGATGCCGACATCCTATTGGTTCCCGATATCGAAAGCGGAAACCTAATCTACAAGGCTCTGAACTTCCTCGGAGGCGCGGTAGCTGCGGGGGTTATACTGGGAGCAGCGGCTCCGATCGTACTCACTAGCCGGGCCGATTCGGAACAAAGTAAGCATTATTCCATTGCTCTGGCGGTGGCATTGAGCCGCGATTGAACGCCGCTAAGTAAGGAAGGTCTCATCATGGAACAGGCACTTATCCTCACCATCAATCCTGGATCTACTTCTACCAAAATCGGGGTATTCCAGGGTGAGGAATTGATTCTGGAAAGAACGATCCGCCATTCAGCGGAGGAACTTGCCCCCTTTAAGAAGATCACCGATCAGTACGATTTTCGGAAAAACACGATTCTAAAGGAATTAGCCGAAGCGGGAGTAGACGTGTCCGCTATCCGAGTGGTAATGGGTCGGGGAGGACTCATAAAACCCTTGCCTTCCGGGGTATACGAGGTGAACGACCAGATGGAGGAAGACCTTAGAGCGGGCCTTTTAGGGGAACATGCCAGTAACTTGGGGGGCTTGATCGCTCGGGACATTGCCCGATCCATCCCCGGAGCCAAGGCATACATCGCCGATCCTGTGGTAGTAGATGAACTGCAAGATGTGGCCCGCATCTCGGGGCATCCCTTGTTCGAACGGAAATCGATCTTTCATGCCCTAAACCAGAAAGCCATTGCCCGTCTTCATGCGGAAAAAATCGGAAAATCTTACGAAGAACTGTCCCTCATCGTGGCGCATTTGGGGGGTGGTATTAGCGTGGGCGCCCATTACAAAGGGCGGGTCATTGACGTGAACCAGGCGTTGGACGGGGAAGGCCCCTTCTCGCCGGAACGAAGCGGCACCCTGCCCGCCGGGGATCTGGCAAAGCTCTGCTTCAGCGGTAAGTACACCCTGGAAGACGTGAAAAAGATGATCACGGGAAAGGGTGGGTACGTGGCGTACTTGGGAACCAACAACGCTCAGGAAGTGGAACAACGGGTTTCCTCGGGGGACGCGAAAGCCAAGCTTGTTCGGGACGCGATGGTGTACCAGGTGGCAAAAGAGATTGGCGCCCTCTCCACTGTGTTGAAAGGTCAGGTGGATGGGATCCTGATCACGGGGGGCATCGCCTTTAGCGAGACCTTTACCCGGGAACTGATCGATCGGATCAAGCACTTAGGGCCCGTTTTCATCTATCCAGGGGAAGATGAGCTACGTGCTCTCGCCTACAATGGATTACGGGTTCTACAAGGCAAGGTAACCCCGAAAGAATACAGGTAAATTGTTTGCTCCACGTACCTACAACGATCCGGGTAAGACCGTAACGAGCGCGCAATTCATGCGCGACAGTAGCGCAATATTTGCGCGCTAATGGAGTTAATCCGGCTAGTGGGGTAGTGAATCAGTTCAAGCAGGCCCATCGAAATCCTTCGATATTCAAATCTAATTCATCGTAAGATAAATAGATAAACTTCACTATCATTCTGCCTTCTACATTCCCTGGTTTCCCCGTTATTATGGCATAAGATTTGCATCTAGATTTGCATGAGAGGAAAAACAGGTATCAAAGTTTCGATTTTTCTCTTGGTTATTCTGGTGATGGGCGCGGTAACCTACGCATTCTTCAACTCGAAGGAAACGAAGAAGATAGGGTATGAAACCCAGGCGATTCGCCGCGGAACCATCGAAGAGACGGTGAGCAGCACGGGGACGATCCAGGCCAAGGGAAGTGTGGAAGTACTCACCCAACTGACGGGAACCATTGAATCGGTATACGTGGATTACAATGATCGAGTTAGGAAGGGGCAGCTCCTTGCGGAATTGGATAAGAGTATGTTGCTCCTCAGCCTGCGGGAACAAGAAGCTACTCTACGGAAAGCGAAGGCGAAGGCAGAGGAGGCTCAGGCTACCTACGATAAGAACCTACAACTCCAGAAGCGGAACCTCCTTTCCGAGGCCGATCTTTTATCCAGTAGGACTAGTCTGGAATCGGCAAAGGCGGACCTGGAAAGCGCTCAGGTAGCGTACGAGAAGGCGCGGTTGAACCTGGAGCAGTATGCGAAGATCCTATCTCCCATCACCGGAATCGTGTTGGAGCGGAACATCGATAAGGGTCAGACGGTGGTGGCAAACTCCGGATCGGTAACCAGGCTGTTTACCCTGGCAGAAAACCTGGAGAACCTGGAAATCTACGCCCAAGTAGATGAAATCGATATTGGGAAGATCCGGGATGGACAGGAAGTTCGATTCACCGTGGAGGCGTTTCCCGATCGTAAGTTTACCGGAAAGGTACGGCAGATCCGTAAAATGCCCACCACCTCGAACAATATCGTGAACTATACAGTGGTGATCGATTCCAAGAACCCAGACAATCTTCTCCTGCCCGGCCTCACCGCTACCGTGGAGTTCTTCGTGAATCGTAAGGAAAACGTGTGGATGGTCCCTAACGCAGCGTTGAAGTTCAACCCACCCGCTGATGTGGCTGCGGCTGTGCGAAGGAAGCAGTTCGAAGAACGGATCGCTCACCTGCCCCAGGAGGAGAGGGAAAGGATGCTGAAGCAGTACGATGAAGCGATCAAAAAGGGGGGTACGGGTAGACCCAACGCGCAGGTCGGAGTGTTGGGGGGAATGCCCTTCGTGCCCGGAGCGGGGCGTCCTCCCGCTAGATCCTCTAGCGGTGGTTCTTTGGGTAGTGGGTCTATACCGAACCGAAACAGTCCGGGCACTGGAGCCCCGGGTGCTTCGTCCGGAGAAGCTCGGTTTGAGGGAAAACCGATTTGGATTCTCCAGGAGGATGGAAACATTAGACTCCGGTATGTGCGTACAGGAATCTCGGATGGCAAGTTCACCGAAGTGATGGATGGGGAATCGCTGGATGGTCTACAGGTGATCGTGAGGATGAAGCAATGAGCCTGGTGGTTATGGAGAGCCTTCGCCGGTACTATGGTACAGGGAACGGGGGTGTAACAGTAAAAGCTCTGGATGGGATCGATCTCGAGATTCATCCCGGAGAGTTTGTGGCGATCATGGGAGCCTCGGGCTCCGGGAAGACTACTCTCATGAACATCATGGGATGCTTGGATCTCCCAACCGAGGGAAAGTACTACCTAGAAGGGATCGATGTCACCACTCTGGATCCAGATCGGATCGCGGAAATCCGGAACTCGAAGATTGGGTTCGTGTTCCAGAGTTTCAACCTCCTTCCCCGGACCACGGCATTGGAAAACGTGGAGCTTCCCCTTCTGTATCGGAGGGGAAGTCAATCTACCCGAGCCCTAAGGGATCAAGCCAAGGAGGCCCTCTCCCGGGTAGGGTTGGCAGACCGGATGGATCATGTGCCTTCCCAACTTTCCGGAGGTCAGCAGCAACGGGTAGCCATCGCTCGAGCGTTGGTGAATCGGCCTTCCCTCATTTTAGCGGATGAACCTACGGGAAACCTGGACACCGAGATGTCCCTCGAAATCATGACCCTATTCCAAGAGTTGCATAGGGGAGGAATCACCATCGTGATGGTCACCCATGAGCCGGATATCGCTCGGTTCGCCCAGAGGAAAGTAGTGGTGAGGGATGGGAAAATCCTACAGGATGGTCCTATCCCAGACCCCGCCCGAGCGGAAGAAGTGCTGGTACGGTTTCGGGAGGAGCATACCCTATGAAACCTACCGTGTTGGTGAAGCTTTCCTTCAGGAGTATCTTTCGCAATCGAATGCGGAGCCTGTTAACGACTCTGGGGATTATCATTGGAGTGAGTTCCGTGATCATCATGGTGGCGATCGGGGAAGGGTCGCAGGCGCAGATCCGGGATACCATCAATTCCATGGGATCAAACCTGTTGATCGTGATGCCACCCCGAGGCCGGTTCGATGCCAACCGGCTCACCCAGAAGGACGCGGAGCGTATTCGAACGGAGGCAACCCTTGTTTCGGCTGTTTCCGGTACCCTAAGGCGATCGGTTACCGTGGTGGGAGGATCGGGGAACTGGTCCACTATCGTGTATGGGGTCGAACCCGACTACCAAGCGATCAAGCAGTGGGAACTGCAGGAAGGGGAGTTCATTTCAGAACAAGACGTGAAAGGGAGGCGCAAGATCGCGGTCATCGGTAGCACGGTAGCCAAGAATCTGTTCGGCGGGGTGACCGGAGTGGGAGAGACCCTCCGTATCGGGAATGCCCCCTTCCAGGTGGTGGGATTGTTGAAGAGTCGGGGGACCAATTCCATGGGACAGGATTTGGATGACGTGGTGCTGGTTCCGTTGACAACCGCGTTAGTACGGTTGAGCCGTAACAACTACCTGAGTACCATCGAAATCAGCGCGATTTCCGAGGATAAGATGACGGAAGCGCAGGCAGAGGTGGAGGGGATCCTTCGGGATTCCCACCGGCTAGCCGATGACAAAGAGAACGATTTCGAGATCCTCAATCAATCCCAGATCATCGAAGTGGCTTCCTCCACAGCCCGGATCCTTACGATCCTTCTGGCCTGTATCGCGGGAGTTTCCCTCGTGGTAGGGGGGATCGGAATCATGAACATCATGCTGGTTTCGGTAACCGAACGGACCCGCGAAATCGGGGTTCGGTTGGCCGTTGGGGCTAGGCGGAAGGATATCTTGCTCCAATTCCTCACGGAATCCATCGTGCTGAGCCTGTTGGGCGGTGCTATCGGGATCCTGTTTTCCCTAGGAGTGGTGGCGGGGTTGGGGAAGTTCAGCCCTATTCGAGCGATCGTGAACCCCCTGTTCATCCTAGTCTCTGCCGGGTTCGCGGGTTCCGTGGGGGTCTTTTTCGGGTACTATCCGGCTCGCAAAGCTTCCGGCCTCAATCCGATCGAAGCGTTACGCACTGAATGAGAAAGGACCTGTATGAGGAAAGCGTATATGCCAAGGAAATGTAATTTTATACCCATAAAGATGCCCGCTGTGGCGATCTGGATGGTACTATTTCTTATCGGGACGGGTGCTGGAGTTTCTTGGGCCGAAGGAGGGGAGCCTCTTACCTTACAACAGGTGCGAAAACTCGCCCTCGCCAACTCATCCAAGGTCATTAGCGCGATGCAGGATGTTGAAAACAGTAAGCTGGATCGAGACTCTGCCATTGCTTCCTTCTATCCGAATCTTTCCCTGCAGGGTTCCGTGGGTATCCCCTATCCCTCCCTCAACGATGGGCCTAGTTCCACCGATCCCAGTGCTAGTTACGGGATCAGTCTTTCCCAGCAACTCTATTCGGGAGGAGCCCGGTTGGCTTCTCTCAGGCAGACTGCCCTATCGATTACCAAAGCCAAGATCAGTGAAGCTTCGGTTCGCAACAGCGTCTTGCAAACAGCGGAGACTTTGTTCTTCGATCTATTGGAAAAACAGGATGCCCGCGCAGTCGCCCAAAAGGAACTCCAAGCAGCGGAAAAATCTCTAGAGGTAGCCAGAGGGAGGTATGAGGTGGGCGCGGTGGACAAAGTGGTGTACCTCCAGGCTCAATCGAAGTACAAGACCAAACAGGCGGCTTTGTACCAGGCGGAGTATGCTGAGAGACTCAGTAGAAGCAAACTACAGATTGCGTTGGGTTTATCCCGTATAGGGGAGTTGTATTTAACCCCTTCCCTCGTGCCGGAAGACCTCTTTTTTCTGGATGTCGAACGAACGATTTCTTTAGATTCTCTTGCCCCGTTCATCGAAAAATTGAAGGCTTTCGCGCTGGAACACAATCCAGATCTGAACGCGCTGGAACTGTCCCTACAGATCCAAGACCTGAACGTTCAGATTAAAGAGGCAGCTTTCTATCCGACCCTCTCCTTGGGGTGGTCCCATACTTTTTCGGGGTTATGGAAAGATGCGGGATCCTTCACCGATACGGGCAAAGTAACCGTGTCGGCTACCGTTCCCATCCTTCCCTTTCAGGACAAAAAGGCGGCCGTTGGGAAAGCGGAAAACGCGAAGGTAACTCTAAGCGCTCAACTACGGGAACAGGTCCGTGCCGTTGAATCCAGCGTGGTGGAGTATGTACAGGGGATCGTGGTAGCTTTGCGAAGGATCGAAGCAGCGCAAGCCTCGGTGGAGTTTGGAGAAGAGAACTATCGACAGGTGTATGAGAAGTATTCCCTTTCCAAGGCGACCTTGATGGAGGTTTCCGATGCGGAAAGCACCCTTTCCGACGCGAGGGCGCAGTTGCTTTCGGCCCGGTATGCCCTCTATAGATACTGGTTACAATTGAAGTATCTACTGGGATTCGAGGAGGATGATTCCTTTGTTACCTTTCTCAGACAAACAAAGTAGCCCTTACGGACGTCTTTCTTCTCGCACGATCCTTTTATCCTGGGTCGTCACGGGGAGTCTAATGGCGTTGAGCGTTCTGATCGGGTGGATAATCCTGAAAGGGCAATTGTTCGCCTTGGAACTGACCGCTCGGAACGAGGGAGAACGGTTTCTCAACTACCTCGCAGTCTCTTTGCGCGCTATCCGGGAAGCGGAAGGATGGAAAAGAAGACCTCCGCCCGGGGACAGAAGTTCTCCTGTGGAGAGCAGGGAACCCCCATTCCCCGATTTCGAGGGGGACGTGCGGATCCTGGAAGGGATCGTTCAGAGCAATGAACAACTCAAGAATCGAGTGGCGGGAGTGGGTTTGTATAAAGCGAACGGGGACGCTCTAGTTCGGTTCGGAAGCGCCCCTCCTTTGTTCAGAATGCCCTCTCCTGAAAGGTCTGCCATGGACTTTCCCTACAGACATTACCTGTTCAACCCAAAGAATCGAAGTCTCGTCATTCTACAGCCCCTGGTCGACTTTCGAAGGGTACGGCTCCATCCGAACGAAGCTCCCAACCAGTTCCTCTACCTGGAGTTGTACAATCCGAACTACTGGGTTCAACGGACAGTGTGTTACGTGGTTTTTTTTGTGCTGGAAGGACTTTTCCTCCTGGGGTTGTACGTAGGGAGAGGGTTGGTTCTTCGGAACTGGGAATACCGAACGAAACTCCGGGAGCAAGAGGAATTGGTCCTATTGGGTTCCGCTTCCCGGGCGTTAGCCCATGAGTTTAAGAATCCCTTGAGCGCCATTGCACTTCAAGCGGATCTCCTTCAACGGGTATGTTCAGGTACGGTCTCGGAGGAACTATCGGTGATTCGGGAAGAAGTGAATAGAATGAGGCGAATGGTAGACCGAATTGGTGACCTCATCCGGGAACCTCTTGGGCAACCCACGGTGTGGGATGCCCGGGAAATGGTTGAAGGAGTGGTAAAGAAGCGATTCCCGGAGGTACGGATAGAAATCGCAGAAACTCTCTTAGGGAAACGCGTGTGGATGGACACGGATCGCTTCCGTTCCGCTCTGGAAAACCTGATCCAGAACGCGTGGGAAAGCATTAGGGATCCGGAAGCTGTGGAACCCGTGAAAGTCCGGGCTTCTTCGATCGGTAAGAAGATCGTGGTCGAGGTGTGGGACCGGGGAGAAGGACTTTCGGGAAAAGAACTCGATCGGTTGTTCGATCCCTTCTACACGACGAAAACGAAGGGTTTTGGAATTGGACTTTTCCTTTCGAAACGATTCGTGGAAGCTGCTGGGGGAACTTTGAGGGTCGAACCAAGGGAAGGGGGCGGGACGATCGCGCGGATAACTTTACCGGAGGCTGAAGATGCGGGTGCTGATCGCGGACGATGAGCGAAATATTCGGGAAACCCTTAAAAGAATCTTTCTACTAGAGGGAATCGAGGCGGTAACGGCACCGGATGGTATCACGGCGCGGGATCTTCTAGCAGAGGAGCGGTTTGACGTGGCGATCCTGGATCTGAAAATGCCCGGGATGTCCGGCCAGGAAGTGTTGGAGTGGACACTAGAAGAGGGGGTGTTGGTTCCTATCGTGATGATCTCTGCCCATGGGGAGATTCCGGATGCGGTTCAGGCCCTGAAGAGCGGAGCCCGGGATTTCCTGGAAAAGCCCTTAGATACCGATTTGCTGCTGCAGAAAATCCGCACCCTGGTGGAAGAGGAACGAAGGAAGCAGGTATGGGAAGCGAGTCGTAGGATAGAACCGAAGGAGTATTCTTTAATCGGGAAGCATCCAAGAATTGAAGAGATCCGATCCCTCATCCTCAAGGTAGGCGGTACCGATTCCACGGTTCTCATTACGGGGGAAACAGGAACCGGGAAAGAGATCGTGGCTCGGCAGATCCACGCGGCTTCTTCACGGAAGGAGGAGCCCTTTATCGGCGTAAACGTGGGCGCTTTGCCTCATACCCTCATCGAAAGTGAATTGTTCGGTCATGAAAAGGGGGCTTTTACCGGGGCAGATTGCCGGAAGATCGGTCTATTCGAACTAGCAGGGGCCGGAACCTTGTTCCTGGACGAGATAGCGGAAATGCCCCTTGCCCTTCAGGTAAAACTCCTTCGGGTCCTACAGGATAGGAAGATCCGTCGGATCGGTGGAAACCGGGACATTCCGATCCGGGCGCGAATCCTTTCGGCTACAAATCGGAATCTGGAGGAGCGGGTTCGACAGGGCGAGTTCCGGGAGGATTTATTCTATCGGTTGAACGTGATCCGGATCGATATTCCCCCGTTACGGGAGCGAAAATCGGATATCCCCTTGATTGCAGAGTACCTTTTGGTACGAATCTGTAAGAGGTTGAATGTAGGGGCCAAACGGTTAAGCTCCCAGAGCTTGGCAAAGCTTCTTTCCTACGAGTATCCAGGAAATGTTCGGGAATTGGAAAACATCCTCGAACGAGCGGTCATCCTGAGCGAGGGGCGGGAAATCCTTCCCGACCATATTGAGTTGAAGGAATCGAGAATAATGGAAGAGCCAAAAGGGACCGTTCTATCTGGGGCTACCCGGTTGGAGGATCTAGAAAGGGCATCTATCGAATTAGCTCTTCGGCGTCAGGGTGGAAATCGAACGAAAGCGGCAAAGGAGCTAGGAATCAGTCGGAGAACCTTGCAATACAAGATAAAAAAATACGGCTTGGACTAGATGTCCAAGCCGCAGGAGATGGAGGGGCGCTAAAGGTAGGGTACTAAGTTACCAATGCAACCCGCCTATATAAACTAGACAAGGGGAACACCCTTGTCTCGCTACCCTATTTGACAGACGTGTAGGAATACGCTTCCTTAATGTTTTTCTGGTAGTACTCTACGGCGGCCTCCACTGCCTTCAAGTTTACGTCCACCAAGGCTTTCTTCTTGAGGGAAAGAGGAATTACCTTCTTGATCGTTTCGATCTGCACCGCTCCGGATATGCATGCGTAGAGGGTAAGGGCCACCACCGAGGCCGCCGCGATCAATCCCACATCCTTCGCTATTTCCGTTACAGGAGCGTAGATGGCCCGTACGTCTTCCCGGCGAAGTTTGCGGGATACTAGAGAGGAATTGACGATCACCAGACCACTGGAGACTACCGTTTCTTCGAACGTGTCTAGGGAAGGGGCGTTCATGGCGATCAGCACGTTGGGGCTACTCACGAGGGGTGTGCCAATCTGGTTGTTGGAGATGATGACGCTAGCATTGGCTGTTCCGCCTCGCATTTCCGGACCGTAGGAAGGAAGCCACGTGGCGTTGAACCCTTCCTTGATGGCGCAGTTAGCCAGGAACACGCCCGCGGACATGACACCCTGGCCTCCAAAGCCGGCGATCTTGATGTATTGGTCTTCCACTTCCCGGGGCGACACGGGGATTTCGATTTCTGTGGTTGCGGCAAAATGATTTACCAGTTCAGCATCGGAAAGTACTTTTGGAGGTTCGTATTTCACAGGAGGTTCCTCGATATTCCGGAACACCTTTACCGGGAACAGAGGTTCCATCGTGTCGATCAGCCATTTTCGAGCTTCGATGGGAGTCATCTTCCAATTGATGGGGCAGGGGGATAAGAGCTCCACGAAAGAGAAGCCTTTCTTGTTCACCTGATTGAGAAGGGCTTGTTTTACCGCCCGTTTGGCCCGCATAATTCGGGCCGCATCCCCCAAGGAGACCCGTTCGATGTATACGGGGGCTTGAAGTTCATTGATCAATTCGCACATCCGGATGGGGAACCCTTCCCGTCCGGGGGATCGGCCAAATGGGGTAGTGGTAGTTTTTTGCCCTATCAGAGTAGTGGGAGCCATCTGACCACCCGTCATCCCATAGATAGCGTTGTTGATGAAAAACACGGCCATGTGTTCTCCCCGATTAGCGGCGTGCATGATGGCGCCCATCCCAATGCCTGCCAGGTCTCCATCCCCCTGGTAGGAAATGACGATGGCGTTGTCCCGCGCCCGTGAAAGTCCCGTTGCCACTGCCGGAGCCCGGCCATGGGAACACTGAACGTTGCCCGTATCGAAGTAGTAATATGCGAACACGCTGCAACCTACCGGGGAACAGAAAATCACTCGGTCCTGGATTCCCAGTTCGGCAATCACTTCGGCAATCAGTTTATGCGCGTTTCCATGGCCACAGCCAGGGCAGTAGGTGGTGTTCTTTTCACCTGGCCCCCTTCGTTCGAACGTGTCATAGAAGGTTTTTGGTTTCGCGTGTTTTACCATAGATCATCCCCTTACGGTGGTGGTTTGTTTCATGTCCTCTTTGGCCAGCTCTAACACTTCCTGGATTGAAGGGACCTTGCCTCCCATCCAGTTGTATTTGAGAACCGATCGCCTGGCTGCCAGTTCGACATCCGCTGCCATCTGCCCGTTGCTCAGTTCTACAACGGCTATCTGACGTACTTGCCGGGACAGCTCCGCGATCCGTGCGCTGGGGAAGGGGTAGAGGGTCTTGGGACGCAGGAGGCCTGCCTTTTGGTTCAACCTTCGAAGTTCCCGGACCACCGATAGACTGATCCGGGCGCTGATTCCATAGGCCACGAAAAGGAAGTCGGCATCCTCGGTATCGTACTCCTCCCACTCCACTAGTTCCCGTTCCACTTTGGCGTACTTCTCCTGGAGCTTTTTATTGTGGTGGTAGAGAAGTTCCGTGTTCATTAGGATGGAAGTAATCAGGTTGTGCCGGCTTTCCCGGTCCGCGTACAAGGCCCATTCTTTTCTAGGAGAATGGTGGACTTTTGTGGGGACTTCCACCGCTTCCATGATCTGACCAATGTACGCGTCCGCCAGAATGAACACGGTCATCCGGTACCGCTCTGCCAGTTCAAAGGCTCGGTAGGCGAAATCGCACATCTCTTGCGCGGAGAAAGGGGCGAGCACGATGTTCCGGTAGTTTCCATGGCCTCCTCCCTTCACCACCATGTTGTAGTCCGCTTGTTCGGGCCAGATGTTTCCCAATCCAGGGCCCGCGCGCTGGACGTCTACCACTACGGCTGGTAATTCGGCTCCCGCTAGGTAGGATAGCCCTTCGGACATGAGGGCGATCCCCGGCCCAGAGGATGCGGTCATTACCCTTCCTCCCGCAGAAGCGGCTCCGTACAGCATGTTGATGGCATTCACTTCATCCTCTGCCTGGAGAAAACACCTGCCGGTGGACACAAAGTATTCCGCTGCAGCGTGGGCAATTTCACTGGCAGGGGTAATGGGATAGCCGAAAAAGTGGGTGGCCCCTCCCAAGAGGGCTCCATACACAACCGCTTCGTTTCCTTTAATCAACTGCTTAGCCATGGACAGCCTCCCGCTTCTCCGCTTTGATCACAGTGATGGCTCCCGGTTCTGGGCAGATGTAATAGCAGAAACCACAGGCGGTGCAACCGTTCTGCACGAAGCGGATGTACTGGTATCCCATTTTGTTTATATCCGATCCCTGCACGATGCAGTGATGAGGGCAGGTCTCCACGCAGAGACGGCATCCTTTGCATTGCTCGATTTCTATTTCGATATAGTTCTCCTGCATTAGATCCCTCCAAAGTAGTCGTCTATTCCTGTACCAAAGAAGTTGATGCCACTGATCTTCTCCGTGACTTCATGAGGAAGTTCCTGGATATCCAGCCGATGTCCGGGACAACCTAAACGGGCACATACGAGGATCCGATTCTTTCTTCCAGGGAGTAACATGAGAATGTGTTCCTTGGTTTTACAACCCTGTATGGAACACTGATCCTCTACCATGAGGCTGGTTCCGCAGGTGGGGCAGAAAGACTGGACAATCACGGGAGCGTGCCCTAGGGATGGAATGAAATCAAATAGTTTTTTATGGCTTCCCCAGTAGGAATCGATGAAGAAATGCCCCTTTTCGTTGGCAATTTCCACGCCTATTTTGATCGAAGGTTCGCCGTGAATACGGACGTTTTCGCTCATTAGGGAATGCCCATTGGGGCAGGTTACTTCTTCCACCACAAGAAAGTCTTTTCCATGCCGCACCACGTATTTGATTCCTTCGGGAAGAGCGCTAAGGAACTCCAGGGGTATCTCATTGTGGATCAGTTCCATACACGACCTCGTTTGTGTTGTGAATTATGCATAGTAAAATTGCTTTTATTGCAATACTCAAAGACATTGTAACCGAGAAGTTTTAAGGCGTCAATGAATTTCTTCTAGAGAATCTTGTACCGGATGGGTTCTTTAGGTACTTCGAACACCCCGAACAAGCGACTCAACTGCTCTTTCGTGTAGGGAGGACCCGGATGGGCAGCGTTGAACAGGGTTAGAAACTCTTCCATTTCTTTGGGGTCTTCTGAATAAAGGGCAGAGCAAAAAGCGGGTTTGAAGAGTCCTGCTTCCACTAGCTGCCGGGTCGTGTAAGAGCCGTACTTTCTCTTTGCCTTACCGTCGACGATCGCTACATCCCCCTGGTAGCCGATGATGAAGATGAAGTCTTCCCGTTTCATTGCTCACCCCTTCCAAGCATTGTAGGGAGAAGAAACGAAGGGATCAAGGGGGCGGGTTGTAGCAGTGATTCGATAGACGGTGATACAATACTAGTAATATGCGAAAGACGCATGTGATTCTAGCTTTCATTATTGTTCTTGCCTGTCTGATGGTTGGACTTACTATCTACAACGTGCATTTGATAGGAAGGGCACGAGTAGAACTATCGAAGACAGTATTGAGACACCCTGTATCTCTGGGGATTGCGAAACACCATTTGATCGCTATCCTGCCTTCTTATACGGATCCCTTCCTTTCCAACATCATCCAGGGAATCCAAGAAGAGGCGGATGCCTCCCAAACGGCAATGCAGGTGTTCTACTACCCTTCGGATACGAACACGAAGGGATCTTACCTTCCTGCTGAGGCTTTTCGGTATTTCGAGATCGCCATCCGCTCGGCTCCTGATGGACTGATTATGTACTTCCCGGCGGGTGAGAAGGTAGAGCAGTTCATCGAAAAAGCAGAACGGTACCGGATTCCCTTTGTACCAGTGGCAATGGATGTTCCCCCGAGACCAAGTCGAGGGTTCGTCAGTAGTGATTCCTTCTTGCTAGGAAAGGAAGGAGCCTCCGTTGTGATTGGTCTACTCGGGAAAGATGCTCGACTGGGCATAATCCTTCCCTCTGGTACACCGAATTCATTCACCTTAACGGAGGAACCTTTTCTAAAAGGAGCTATCTTTGAGTTGGAGAAGCGGGGAAAAGGAAGAATTGTAGCGGTAGAGAGGGAAGCGGTGAGCATCTTGGGAAGCGAAGAGGCGTGCAGTACCATGCTACAAAACCATCCCGAGATCAATGCGTTTCTCTGCACTAGCGCGCGAAGTACTGTTGGGGTAGCCCAGGTGATCATCGATCGGGGATTGGTAGGAAAGATCCTGATTATCGGTGCAGACGAGAACGCTGAAATCAGCCGGTTACTGGAAAAAGGAGTTGTACAGGCTACGGTTGTGCGGGATGCCCTAGAAATGGGGAAGGCCGCGGTTAGAACGCTCGAGCAGATCTGGGCTGGCACACCTCCCATGGGCATCATAAAGATAAATTCCAACACAAAGTATGGAAGGACTTACTGAGGATGAAGCACAAACTACGGAACCGTATCGTTGGGAACTCCTTCATCATCATTCTAATCCTCTCCTCCATAACTCTTTATACCGTATTTAGTTCTTTGGAACTGGCACAGAGCATTGAACTGCTCCTGAAGAATAACCTGTTCCTGAAGAGGAACATCTGGGAGAATCTAGAGAAGACCCAACAGTATCTAACCGGCTACCTACTGGCAAAGAACTCTGAATCCTTGAAGGAATACATCCGGTATTCTTCCTTTCTTAATGACCAGATCAAGGCATTGAACAAGGAGATCCGAAAGGATGAACTCTTGCTGTTGGAGAAGAACCTAGCTTCCCTTCTCCGAGAGTATCTATCCGCTAGTGAAGGGGCAGTAAAAGCGAAGAGAGGAAGGGATGTAAGTACCTACGTGAATCTGTACGAGGAATGCAAGCAGTTAGAGGGGTTGATCCAATTCCTTCTCACGAGAATGAATACCCTCTATCTCGATGGAGTGTTGCAGGCTTTTACAGGTTACAGGAAAATCCTAAACACCATTCTCCTTTTTAATTTGCTGCTTATCCTTCTCGCCTTTCTGCTCAGTACCCTACTGATGATCCGGTACTCCTTTATGATCAGTGAGCCACTAGAACGGTTATCCAATACAGTGGAGGAGATGGAGCGCAGGAACTATCACTCCGAGCTTCCTCCCTATGAGGGTAACGATGAGATCGGAACTCTCCATAGTGCATTCAGCCGGATGCAGAAGAGCATACGGGAAGCTTTCGAAGAGTTACAACGAAAGGCGGAATTGGAGCGGAAACTTCTCGAACAACAGATGCACGTGCTAGATTACGAGCATAAATTAAAAGAAGCCGAACTACTTGCCTTGCAGAGCCAGATCAATCCTCACTTCCTGTACAACACTCTATCGGCAGGCTGGCAACTTGCTCTGGCAGAGAAAGACGAAGCTACCGCTGAGTTCCTGGAAAAATTGGCGGATTTTATACGATATGTCCTACGACCGTCCAACCGCTTTGTATTGGTGTCGGAGGAGATCGAATGCGCACGTAGGTACGTCTGGCTTTTACAACTACGCTTCAAGGATCGGTTCCAATTCGAGTGGGAAATCGCTGAGGGAGTATTTTTATACCAAACACCCGCATTACTTTTACAGCCTCTCATCGAAAATGCTATAGTTCATGGTTTGCACGATCTAGAGAACGGGGGAAAGGTGTATATCTCGGTACAAATCCGTGCTCCTTACTTGGAGATGGTAGTGAGTGACACAGGTAAGGGGATGGAAAAAGAGGAAATGGAGAAAGTACTCAATGCTGCCCATGCAGAAGCAACCCATCCGTCCATTCGGATCGGATTGTACAACGTGGTACGAAGGGTAGTCCTTGCCACTTCGGGAAAGGGAAAGGTACACATCCATTCCGAACCGGGGAACGGTACCCTAGTCCAGATCCTTCTTCCTCTGGAGTCTGCCCCATGAAAAAAATCCTTCTAGTAGACGATGAAAGTCATATCGTTTCTGGTCTACGGATGCTAATTAAGAGATACTTTGGCGATCGCTATTCAGTGGTCGCTGAAGCTGGATCGGGTAAGGAAGCGATCGAGAAGGCGAAGGAATACAGTCCAGACATCATTTTGATCGACGTACAGATGCCGGGTATATCTGGTTTAGATGTGATACGCACCTTGTCCCAATCCGGTTCATCCAAAGCCTTTGTCTTGATTACCGCCTACGAGCGGTTCGAGATCGCCCGCGAAGCCTTGAAACTGGGGGTCTGTGACTACCTGTTAAAACCGGTTTCGAGAGACCGATTGGAAGTGGCTCTCAACTCAGCATCTTTATACCTGGAACGATCTCGTTTTCTAGAGGATAGGGAGTTGGCTCTCCTGGAGCGAGAGAAGCGGCTCGTTCCCTATCTGAAACAGGCTTTTTTTCATGTTCTGGGAAGCGGAACTGCTGCGGAAGAGGACATCGACTTTCTTCTTACCCTTCTCCATCAACAGCGAAAGACAGCTTGTATAGCTGTAGCCTGTTTTTTGCCCGAGCAGAGAGACCAGGTCTTCCCCCTGTACCAGCGTTTTTCTCGATTCCTTCAGTTCAAGACGGACTCGCTGGTGAGCAACCTGTTGGACAACCGGTATTGCATAGTATACATACCAGTCCGAGATCCCGGAGATTTACGCGCTTTCCATCAGGGAATGCGGAGGGAATTTGATGCCGAACTCTCTCTGGGGGACCTGGTACTTGCCTACGGAACTACGGAACATCGGGCACGCCTCTCTGAATCCTTTCGGAAGGCTATGCGCTCTCTCTTTATGGGAACAGGTGGGTTTGAGTCCTTTACAACCTTGCGATGGCCTATTGAATGGGATCAACGCTTGATGAAGGAGGCAGAGGAAGGGAGAATGGGGAATGTGGTGAGGCAGATGGAGGAGATACTATCCCGACTGAATCCCGAAACCCCATTATTCCCGCACGAAGTATTCCGCATCCTAACCTTACTAGGGTTCTTGAACCTGAAAGCTATCCGCAGAAAGATTCTCCCCGATGAAACCATTCGAGAGTTATTCGATTTCACCGACCTTCTGGGAAGTGCGGAGAAAGGATTAACGGAATTCTTTCTACGGGAAGTACGAAAGCGGTTCGATCAGATTCGACTTCTTTCCACACAACCCTATGCTCATCCTCCCATGGTTCAGCGAGCGTTACAGTACATTAAAAACCATTTCAACGAACCGATATCCCTCGAATCCGTAGCAGACATGCTGAATGTTTCACCGGTCACCCTGTCTCGACTTCTTACGGAAGAGACAGGGATGGGGTTCGCGAAAACCCTTACCCAGGAAAGGCTCGCAAAAGCGAAAGCCCTTCTGGAGGAAGGGACACATACGATCAAAGAAATTAGCAGTGCTTGTGGATACCCGGATCCAAACTACTTCGCCCGATTGTTCAAACGGAGCGTAGGGATGACTCCCCGGGAATACACCAGAAGGAGGAAGGAGGTGGAGAATGCGCAGAGGGATCCATCTGGGTCTATCATTGGTTCTCCTGACAATCCTGCTGAACTGTTGTGGGAGCAGAACAAAAGCCCGAGAGGGATATAAGCCAGTCATAGGTTTATCCCTCGATTCGCTCGTGGTGGAGCGATGGAGGCGGGACGTGGATTTATTCAGCCGATCAGCAGAGGATCTCGACGCAACGGTGAAATTGAGGATCGCAAACCAAGATGCGGATACTCAGATTTCCCAAGTGCAAGAGCTCATGGACTCCGGAATCGATGTGCTGGTAATCATCCCGAATGATGCGAAAAAGTTAGGCGAAATCTGCAAGCAGGTGAAGCGAAGGGGGATTCCTGTAATCAGTTATGACCGATTGGTGTACCATGCGGGGGTGGACCTCTATATATCCTTCGACAATGAGCGGGTAGGATCCCTCATGGCTGAGGAAGCTGTCCGGGTGGTCCCTAAAGGCCATTACGTAGTGATCAACGGTGCCGTAACGGATAACAACTCACACATGATCAACCGGGGGATACATCAGGTTCTGGACAGTGCGATCGAAAAGGGCACTATCCGCTTGATTGGAGAGATATGGCCAGGCGACTGGATTAGTGACGAAGTGAAAGTACGGTTTGAGAAGTTATTGAACGACAGGAGGGATACACCCATCGATGTGGTGCTTTGTGGAAACGATATGCTAGCGGAAACAGTCATCCAAATTCTGTCGGAGAATCGCCTCATTCGAACCGCTAAGGTATTTGGGCAGGATGCGGAACTTGCAGCGTGCCAGCGGATCGCCGAAGGTTCACAGTTCGGCACGGTGTACAAACCGATCGATGCGCTGGCCCTCAAAGCTGCTGGATTCGCTGTAATGCTTGCAAAGAAGGAGAAGATCGAAACTCCACACACGATTTTCGATGGCGAACATAACGTCCCCTACATTAAGATTGAGCCCATCCTCGTCACCCGGAAAAATCTGGAATCTACCATAATCAAGGATGGCTTTCATAAGCGAGAAGATGTATTTCGGAATGTGAAAAATTAGCATTTTCTTAATCGTCGTTTCAGATAAAAAAGTCCTGCTCTATAGTACACGTTCCTGCCATCAAGAGGTGCCTGGCTTTTCACAAAATTCTCCTGATGCGAATATACCCTTCTCATGGGAAGATGCACTTGTGGGGGTATGCGCGCAGGAATGTGCCGCAGTGTCCTCTCCTCGATTCAGTAGGAATCGGGAAAACCGAGAAACAGGAGGAACTTATGCGTGTGGTACGAATCGTAGTCACTGTACTCGTACTGGCGGTGGTGGCCATAGGGCTATTTGTGGGATGCAAATCAAAAGAGGCCAAAACTCAGGTAGGAATCGTCCTGCCAACCAAGGATGAACCTCGCTGGATCCAAGATCAGACGAGATTCATGGATGCCCTGAAAGCTGCCGGATTTAGTGCAAAGGTTCTCTTTAGTCAGGGGGATTCGGCCAAGGAAAAGGCGAACGTGGAAGCTTTAGTTAGTGAAGGGATCAAAGTATTGATCATTTGCCCACACGACGGTACGGCCGCAGCGGCTTCAGCGGACCTAGCCGCGAAAGCCGGCGTGAAGGTAATCTCCTACGACCGGCTCATCCGGGACACGGTAAACGTCGATTATTACGTGACCTTCGATAGCGTGGAAGTGGGAGCAGCCTGGGGCAAGTACCTTGTTTCTAAGGTTCCCCAAGGGAAGAAAGGGAATAATCTATACCTCTATGCGGGGGCGGCGAGCGACAACAATTCTTTCCTCTTTTTCGAAGGAGCCTGGAGGGAACTGCAACCTAAAATTGCTGATGGTACTTTCATCGTCCGCAACTCAGACAAAGCGGTCGCTCTATCGAGTAAAGCGAAACTTACTCGGGATGAGATGGCTCAGATCATTGGTCAGGTAACTACGAACTGGAATTTTAACGATGCGAAAAGCAAGGCTGAAGCGAACCTAACCGCGGTAGGTCCCGCGGCTAAGGGGGAAGTATTCATTTGCGCCCCCAACGATGGTACGGCCCGAGCAATTGCGGATGCCTTCGCAGCAGACAAGGCAGTCACCAAGTACTACATTACAGGACAGGACGCGGAAATTGCATCCCTCCAGTATATCATCGATGGTAAACAGTCTATGACAGTACTGAAGGATGTGCGAACACTGGTAAAGGACGCGATCAATGCCGCCGTTGCCTATATGAACAATAAAACACCTCCCGTAACCACTACTTATAATAACGGAAAGAAAGATGTTCCTGCGAAGCCTACCGCCATTGTCACAGTGACCCAGGAAAACTTCATCAAAGAGATAATTGATTCCGGGTATTGGCCTGCTGACAAGTTTACTGGATTGGAGAAGCTGAAGAAGTGAACCGGTAAACTGGCGGGGTAAGAACTCGAAAAGGGTGCAGTGAATAATACCATTTCCTGCACCCTTTGTTCTATACTAAGGGAAGGGGTTCTTCCATGAATGATCATATTCTCGAGATGAGGCACATAACCAAGAAGTTTCCCGGTGTGTTGGCGCTGAAGAATGTCACCTTCTCGGTAAAGAGGGGAGAAATCCACTGTCTAGTGGGAGAGAATGGGGCAGGGAAGTCTACCCTTATGAAGATTCTCAGTGGGGTGCATCCTAGATCATCCTTCGAAGGCGAGATCGTTTTCGATGGGAAAGAGGTTGCCTTCAACCGCATTCAGGACAGTGAAGCTGCCGGTATCGGAATCATCTACCAGGAGTTGGCTCTAGTGCCGGAAATGATGGTGTACGAGAATGTCATGCTTGGACACGAGATCCGGAAAGGGATTGCGTTGGACGTACACCGCATGATCCAAAGAACGGAAGAACTACTCAAGTTGGTGCATCTAGATATCCCTTCCACCATGAAGGTCCGGGATCTGGGGATTGGAAAACAACAATTGGTAGAGATCGCGAAAGCTCTAAGCCGGAATGTGAAACTTCTTATTTTGGACGAGCCAACCGCTGCCCTCAACGAAGCAGACTGCGAGAACCTGCTACAGATCATCCGGGAATTAAAAGGACAGGGTGTAACCTGCATCATGATCTCCCATAAGTTGAAGGAAGTGTTGAGTATCGCGGATACGATCACAGTCCTACGGGACGGTGAGACGATCTGCACGTTGGATCGTGAAAAAGATGCGGTGACCGAGCAGATCTTGATCAAGCACATGGTTGGACGATCCATCGATGCGATCTTCCCCTCACGGGAAACGAGGATACAACCGGAGAGGATCCTCGAAGTGAAGAATTGGAACGCGTTCGATCCTCGGTTGGGTAGGCAGATCCTCCGGGATGTGCAATTCCATGTACGGAAAGGGGAGGTGGTAGGAATAGCCGGCTTGATTGGTTCAGGAAGGACTGAACTAGCCCGGAGCTTATTTGGAAACCCCGATGGGTACATCCTATCAGGAGAGATGATTTTCAAAGGAAAACCGATGCGGTTCACCCATCCTAGACAGGCCATTCGTGCGGGGATGGCCTATGCCACGGAGGATCGAAAACGGAATGGGCTGATCCTCATCCAACCGGTGAAATCCAACATCACTTTGGCGAATCTTACAGCTGTCTCGAATCGGCAAGGGGTGTTGTCTGAAGAGCAAGAAGTGAAGATTGCCTCTGGGTTCGTCCGGTCCCTCGGAATCAAGACTCCCAGCATTGAACAGCTAGTATTGAACCTTTCGGGGGGGAACCAGCAGAAAGTTTCTGTAGCCAAATGGCTCTTCGTGAATCCGGACCTTCTCATCCTGGACGAACCTACGCGGGGAATCGATGTGGGCGCGAAGTGCGAGATTCACACCATCATGAATGAACTGGTCATCAAAGGAATGAGTATTGTCCTCATCTCTTCCGAATTGCCGGAAGTTCTGGGGATGAGTGACCGGATCTACGTGATGGCCAACGGTCATATCACAGGGGAACTAACGGCAAAGGAAGCTACCCAGGAACGAGTGATGGAGCTGGCTACTCAGTATTGAGGAGGATTCGATGGTTCAGAAGGAAATACAAGCGTTGATTCGAAAGAAACTCCGTGACTATGCTATGTATCTAGCCCTGGTGCTCATCATGATTGTGTTTAGTGTTCTGACGGGGGGTAGTTTCATGTCTTCCCGAAACATCGCGAACCTGTTGAACCAGACGGGGTACATTGCAGTGCTCGCGGTGGGAATGACATTGATTATCGTGATCCGGCACATCGATCTGTCTGTGGGTTTTCTTTCAGGATTCTTGGGAGCCGTCGCTGCTGTGCTGCTCACTAGATTCCAGATGCCGGTATGGCTCACTATCTTGGCAGTCTTAGTTCTAGGAGCTGTGGCTGGATTCATCACGGGCGCTCCGGTAGCCTTGCTTGGAATTCCTGCCTTCGTTTCTTCCCTAGCGGGATGGCTCATCTATCGGGGAGCTTTGATGCTGGTGACGGCTGCGACGGGCACTATCATTATCCCCAACGAGACGTTTAATGACATTGGAAACGGCTTTATCCCGGATCTCCTTGCCAGCGATACGTTCCTTCCTGGTCTCCATAAGACTACTCTTCTCATTGGGGTAGTGGTGATTGCCCTTAGTATCCTCGCGCAGTTTTTGGATAGGAAGAGGAAGTTGGAATACAACTTTGAGGTCCTCCCGGTTCCCATCGATGTACTTAAGGCGGTGTTCTTGACTGGGGTAATTGCTTACATCACCTGGATCCTGGCGGGATACAATGGTTTGTCCTGGACCTTCGTCATCATGATTTTGGTGGTGATCGTGTACGATTTCACGGCTCGTAAGACGGTGTTAGGCCGGCATATCTTCGCCGTGGGTGGAAACCCGGAAGCGGCGGAACTGTCTGGGATCGATGTGAAAAAGATCACTCTCTTTGTCTTCTCCTCCATGGGGATCCTATCTGGCCTTTCGGGGATCCTGTTTACTGCTAGGTTGAAGTCGGCCTCTCCACAGGCGGGTACTCTCTTTGAGCTAGACGCCATCGCAGCTTGCTACATCGGTGGAGTATCTGCGGCGGGAGGGATCGGTTCCATCACCGGTTCCCTCGTGGGAGCGTTGGTGTACATGTCCTTGATGAACGGAATGAATCTGCTAGGGACGGATATTTCGCTCCAGTACGTGATTAGGGGACTTGTTCTGGTAGGAGCGGTGATCTTCGATGTGGTATCCCGAAAGCAAAGAGCTTAAGTTCTGTTTCACCATTCATCCATCCGTGCGGCACACAGGCTTTATTTAAGGTTTGAAGTATCCTACTAAAAACGTTTATTCAATAATCCATAAAAAAGCCGTTCCTTTTGGGAACGGCTTTGAACAATTGGTTTTAATCCGGTCCGTGTCTTAATAATCCATCGGCGGATGTTGAGCCGGAGGAGTCTTTTCTTTCTCCGGGATCTCGGTGATGGCACATTCGGTGGTCAGTAACAATCCCGCGATGGAAGCCGCGTTCTGAAGAGCGCTTCGGGTGACCTTTGCCGGGTCGATGATTCCCGCTTTCATCATGTTGGTCCACTCCATCTTCTGAGCATCGAACCCAACGCCCTTCTTCTCGTTCTTTGCCTTTTCGGCCACGATCGAACCATCCACGCCCGCGTTTTCGGCGATCTGGCGGATCGGTTCTTCCAACGCCCGCATCACGATCCGGAATCCTACTTTCTCCTCTTCCGTATAGGTGGAGATATCATATTTTTCCAATACGGGAACGATCTGCGCCAAGGTCACGCCACCGCCCGGAATGATTCCTTCCTCGATCGCTGCGCGGGTTGCCGAAAGAGCGTCCTCCACCCGGTGCTTCTTTTCCTTCAATTCCGTCTCGGTGGCAGCGCCTACGTTGATTACCGCAACTCCACCAGCTAGTTTCGCCAACCGTTCCTGGAGTTTCTCTCGATCATAGTCGGAAGTGGTTTCCTCGATCTGAGCCTTGATCTGGGCAATCCGATCCTTGATGTCCTGGGGCTTCCCTTCCCCGCTCACGATGGTGGTGTTTTCTTTGTCCACCTTCACCATCTTGGCGCGGCCCATCTGACTCAGTTCGGTATTCTCAAGCTTTAACCCAAGTTCTTCGGAAATGACCTGCCCGCCCGTTAGGATGGCAATGTCTTCCAGCATCGCTTTCCGGCGATCCCCAAAGCCCGGCGCCTTCACTGCGCACGCGTTGAGAGTTCCCCGGAGATTGTTCACGACGAGGGTGGCCAGAGCTTCTCCTTCCACGTCCTCCGCGATAATCAGGAGGGGCTTACCCGCTTGAGCGACCTTCTCTAGTACAGGGAGAAGTTCCTTCATGTTGGAGATCTTCTTGTCATGGATCAGGATGTAGGGGTTCTCCAACACGGTGGTCATCGTGTCGCGGTTCGTTGCGAAGTACGGAGAGATGTATCCACGATCGAACTGCATTCCTTCCACGTACTCGGTGGTGGTTTCGATCGTCTTGGATTCCTCGACGGTGATCACTCCGTCCTTCCCCACCTTTTCCATGGCGTCGGCAATCTCTTTACCGATCTCCATGTCGTTGTTGGCAGAGATAGCGGCGACCTGAGCGATCTCCTCTTTTTCCTTGATTTCCTTGGAAGCTTTCTTGATTTCCTCGACGGCGATTTCTACTGCCTTGTCGATTCCCCGCTTGATGCCCATGGGGTTGATCCCCGCTGCTACAGCCTTCAAGCCTTCCTTGATGATGCTGTAAGCCAGTACGGTTGCGGTAGTCGTTCCGTCTCCCGCCACATCGTTTGTCTTTGTGGCTACCTCTTTCAGGAGCTGCGCTCCCATGTTCTCATAGGGGTCTTCCAGTTCGATTTCCTTTGCGACGGAGACTCCGTCCTTCGTAACCGTGGGCGCTCCGAACTTCTTGTCTAGCAGAACGTTCCTTCCCTTTGGACCCAGGGTTACCTTGACCGCGTTGGACATTTTCTCCACACCTCGGAGAAGCGCGCGGCGTGCTTCTTCTTCGAATTTCAACTGCTTAGCCATATTCTACTCCCTCACTTTGACAGTATGTGATGTGATATAGGGTTGATATGTGATCTGTAAAAAAAGATACAAATCTTTTTATAAATCGCCAAGTAAATTTTTCATCTTTTTGAAAGAAATAGGATCTCTCCAGCGGCAAATTCCCGTATTTCGGCGGATCCCTCGGGTTTTATCAACAAAAGTCCTTCTTCCGAAATGCCAAGGATCACTCCCGCAAAAGGTTCTTCCATGCCTGGAATCCCCGGTTGGAACCAGACGGACTCATTCTTCCGGTAGAGCCGATTCTCTATCTCGGATTTCCAGCGGCTCGATGGGATGGCTGCTGCGATGTTGGGTGATTTTATAGTTGGATCTTTCCCTTCTTCGGCCGGAGCCATAATCCATCTATAAAGATGGGTAAGGAGGGGTGAAATCAGGTCCTGGATCTCGAACTTCTTGCCTGAAACCTTTCGGATGGAGGTGGCGGTTTTCCGAAGTTCTTTGGGGAAGGACTTCTGTAGACAGTTGATTCCCATACCGACTAAGATCGCTGGTTCTTTCGTTTCCACCAGGATACCGGCAACTTTTCGATCCTTCAGGAGCACATCGTTGGGCCATTTGATGGCAGGTTTCAGTTCGAACTCTTCCTCCAATAGAGTTGCCAGCGAGAGGGCAGCTTTTAAGGAAAGGGGGCCCAAAGGGGAGGGTAAGTCCGCAGTTCGCAGGATTAGGGTACAGAGGAGACTCTCACCGGGAGGGGATTCCCATTTTCGGTCGGGGAACCTCCCGCGACCCGCTATTTGATAGGAAGTGACGATCAACGTGCCCGAGGGGAACCCTTGGGAGACAAGGTTCCGGGCATCGATCATGGTGGATTCTGTTTCCGGTTTGTAAAAAATCGGCGCGTTTTTAAATGGAGTAGACAACTTTAGTTCCAGCATGGGAGGGATACTAACTGGTTACCCTTGATTTTTCAACCGGAGATACGGATATTGTAACCATGGATTTCAATCCGTTTCGCTCAGGTTTATCCGTTAGCCGGGAAGCCCAATCCTTCGTGTTCGTTATCTTCGGGGTAACGGGAGACTTGACTAAAAAGAAGTTGATGCCCGCGTTGTTCTCCCTATACGCGAAAGGGCATCTTAGCCGGTTCAAGATCGTGGGATTCGCCCGCAGGCCCTGGACTCAGGAGTTTTTCCGAACCGAAGTTGAGAAGATGCTCCAGAGGCCGGAGTTGCTAGCGTATGGAAAGGAAACCCTCGAAGGGTTCTTAAAATCTCTCGAGTACCTTCAATCTCCCTTCGAAGACGCGGC
>OGCI01000758.1_pt1 | contig 32657 bp, 26 predicted proteins | sample 1570021 | NCBI WGS metagenome assembly OGCI01 (sample SAMN06264664, study PRJEB24512) | hot springs metagenome | isolation source: Hot spring water | place: South Africa: Tshipise | collected 2015-06-21 | reverse complement strand
AAAGAAGCCGAATCAGCCCCGCTGAACAATCTGGAGCATCTTCATACGTTTGTGGTTACCGGTGCTTCCGGTGGAATCGTAGGTCCCATCCTGCTGGATTTGGCGAAATATACTCAGGGAACTTTCTATTTGCTCAGCCGTACCTCTTTGCCCGATCCGAATGATCCTGATCTTGAGGCACTTGCCCGGGACCGCAATGCATTCCGAAAAGCCCTGGCTGAGCGACTGTATCAGCAGGGAGAACGGGCTACCCCATCCGCAGTCGAGCAGAAAATTGCAGCGTTGGAGAGGGGTTTGGCAGCCATCAAAATCATTGAAGAAATGCGGTCTTTGGGAGCAAAGGTGCATTATCTCCCCTGTGATGTCACCCAACCTGAATCGGTTAAAGAAGCGGTTGATCAAATCTTGAAAGATACTTCCAGTATTGATGTCATTCTTCACGCCGCGGGGATTGAGAAAAGTCGCAAAATTGAGACCAAGCCCTTTGAGGAATTTGCCCAGATTCTTTCGGTCAAAGTCAATGGCTTTTACAATCTCTTCAAAGCCTTTGAGTCCAGGGGAGTTTTACCCCACCAGGTTGTGTTCTTTTCATCCGTTGCCGGGCGATTTGGAAACGCCGGTCAGACGGATTACAGCGCGGCAAATGATTTTCTTTCAAAACTGGCAGGTGTGTTCTCACTGGAATACCCTCAGATGAATTGTGTGAGTATAGATTGGGGAGCGTGGGCAGAAGTTGGCATGGCAAGTCGGGGATTTTTGCCTGAACTGATGAAACGGGCCGGAATTGAAATGCTCTCCCCAGAGATTGCCGCTCCACAAGTCCGTTACCTGCTGGCACAAAAGAAAAAAGGTGAGGTGGTCGTTGCCGGTTCGCTGGGTGTATTGGAAACCCAGAGGCTTGAACAGGAATGTCTGAACCTTGAGCAAGCCAATCAATTGCTGGCAAATCCTGCCCGGAGACACTTCTTATTTGAGCGCATTACAGGATTCAAATTGGGAGAGGGGCTGACATTTGAGGGAGAACTTGATCCTGGCCAGCATCCATTTTTGCATGATCATGCATTGAATGGAATTCCCTTGTTGCCGGGTGTCATGGGAATCGAAGGTCTGGCAGTAGTGTCTCAACAGATGGCGAACCTGTTTTCTTACAATCATAGAGACTATAGGATTGCTTCGCTTGCCAGCATTCACTTCCTCATGCCCTTAAAGTTTTACCGGAATCAGGCAAGAAAGTTGATTTGGAAAACCCAACTGACCTATCATGACAATCAACTGGTAGGGGATGTGAGCCTGGAATCGACCATTCAGCGTTATGGTAGAGACCCGGAAACCATGGTGCATTTCACTGCCCGGGTATTCCTTGTGCCAGATGAGGGAAGAAAGGGTGAAATTCGGAGCAATCCACCTTACTGGAACGGTTCCCATCAATTATCTGCGGAAGAGGTATACCGGTTGTATTTCCACGGTCCTTCCTTCCAGGTGATAGAGGGCGTTCAGAGAAAAGATGGCAAATTGATTGGAAAGTGGAGGAAAGATTTACCCCCTGTTGCAGATTCCATGACCGAATGGGCTACTTTGCCAATGCTTGTTGAACTTTGTCTGCAAACTGCCGGGGTGTGGGAGATTGGAAAGACGGGAGTACTTGCCTTGCCAAGATCCATTGAACGGTTGGATATTTACCGTACCTCTATACCGAGACAATCATCTTTATTTGCTGAGGTTGAGCCTGTTCAAATCGGGGATCATCCAATGAGGTTTGATGCTCGCGTTGTAGATGGTAAAGGAAAGGTGTATCTGGAATTGAAGGGTTACCAGACTGAACCGCTCCCTTATCCTGTTGAACCGGAACTGCTCTCCACTTTGACCCAGTGGGTTCAGATGCCAGAGAGGTGAGCACCATCTACGTTCTGATCCATACGATTGAGGACAGTCAGGCGTTCTGGGAAGAAGCCGGGTTTGATACCTGGCTTTCTCCTCGAGAAAAAGAACGCCTGACTGCTCTACGTTTTCAGAAAAGACGGAATGAATGGTTGCACGGACGCTGGGTTGCCAAACAACTGTTGAAACGGGTTTGTCCTTCTTTTCAAGCATTGCCTTTATCAGACATGGTCATTGATAATCTCCTGGATGGTTCCCCGATATTTATGACGCAGGATCAGGAAGTCTCTGGTGATCTTTCAATCAGTCATCGTGAGGGCTGGGCATGCGTGGCTTTCTCGTCCAGTGGGAATTTCCACATTGGCATAGATGTCGAGAAGGTGGAAAAGAGAGAACTCGCTTTCTACACAGATTACTTTTCAGACCGGGAAATTGAGGGTGAAAGACTTTTCCCTCTTTCCAGGGAAGCATATTTTACCCTTCTCTGGAGTGCAAAAGAGTCTGTGGTGAAAGCGCTTAAAACTGGATTGCGCATAGATGTGCAAAAAATAGAAGTTTTTCCACAAAAGTTTGAACGTGAAACGGTCCCATCTCCACCTCCATACGGATGGTTAGCCTTTTCCTGCCAGGTCTCAGGGATGGATGGAAACTGGGTGGGTTTCTGGCAAAAGCGTGAGGAATTCATCATCACTCTGGCTTGTCGCTGTGTGAATCAAAAAGAGCCTGTTTCGCTTCAAGAAATCAGGCTCTAATTCCTTTCTGATTGGGCCAGATTTAAGCCAGAGGGGTTGCGGGTTTATAATCCTTCAAGGAGTGGGGGATCTGCCCTCCCTGGATCTCAATAAAGCGAACCCTTGCCAGATACGCTGCCCCTTTCATTAAGTGTAGGGCAACATCGACCACATGACGATTTTCCGGCTTTTCCAGATAACTGCCACGAACCCAATCGTTGAATGTCCCCATGGCAGGTCCGCACCAGATTTGATAGTCCATTTCCCTTCCTTTTTCGCCTGTGTTCGACCATCTTGAAGACAGCCCAAGGTACCAGCGGAATACCAGAGCCATTTTGTGATGGGGATCCTGCCGGGCTCGTTCTAATTGTCTGGGGTCCCTTTCTGCAAAGAATTTTTCTGTGTCCTGCCAGATTTCTTCAAACTTCCGTTTGAACACGGTGGTTTCAAGGCGAGTCCTTTCTGTTTGGGGGATGTCCTCCCATTGAGAATACCGGGAATACAACTCATATAATTTGGAGGCACGACTGGCAAACATGGTACCGCGTTTGAGAACCTGGACTTTTACCCCCATTTCAAACATATCTGCCGCTGGAGCCATGGCAACATCCGCCATATCCGCCTGGACAAGCAGGTTGCGGGTGTGTTCCGAGGCTCCAGATTCCACGCAAGATTGGTTTACCGATCCGGTGACAACGTACGCGGCTCCCATCATGAATGCGGCAAGCACTGACTGTGGGGTGCTGATTCCGCCGGCAGCACCAATACGCACAGGGGTTTCATACTGGTATTTGGACTGGAGGTCGTCCCGCACGGCTATCATGGTGGGGATCAATCCCACCAGAGGGCGATTATCGGTGTGTCCCCCGGAGTCTGCCTCTACAGTAATATCATCCGCCATTGGGATTTTGGATGCCAGTTGTGCCTGTTCATCGGTGATTTTGCCTTCGCTCAATAGTTGCGCTACGAGATCTGCCGGAGCAGGAGAGAGAAACCGTGTAGCCACCTCTTTCCGCGATATCTTTGCAATGATGCGGTTTTTAATCCTGATTTTGCCGTTTGAATCCCGTGATAATCCACTTAATCGGTACCATACCAGCGGGTAAGTGATATCGAGATAAGCGGAAGCCTCGATGACCTGAACTCCATAATTCAAATACAACTCAACCACTTTTCGTTCGAGATAAGGCTCGTTGGGGCTGTTCAGCAGGTTGAAGGCATAAGGTCCCTGAGGGAGGGCTTGCTGGATTTCATGGATTGCACTTTCGACTCGTTGAGGTGAGCATCCGCCCGCCCCAAAAGACGCCAGTATCTTTTCCTTGCCCAGGGCAATGACCAGGCGTTCTGAGGCAATTGCGTTTGCCATAGCACCGGCGTAATATGCCAGTCTCACCCCGTAGGTTTTCTTAAAACCGGGGTCTCCTAAGGATTCCGGAAGCACTGCCGGGACAAAAACACCAGGCTCACCTGACGGTAGATGGGTATCGGAGCCAATTTTCCAGGTTCCTGACTCCTGAATTATCCAGAATGGGGTATCCAGGGATTCCAGATAGGATTTCAACGCGGTTGTTGAATCCAATGTGGTTAATTTCGGGTGTTCGTGCGGTGAAGAGGGATGAATCATACCAACCTCATCAATTTGGTGGAATACACTCAATATAACCCTGTGAGGCTCTGACCGATGCGCAATGGGGGTGAAGATGATTTATTGATGTAGAACAAAGCCTCTTGAGATCTTATCTGGTATGATTATTCCAAGAGTTGGAGGAATTGCATGCATCGGAGACTTGAACGAGAGAGAAAAACCATAGCAGCAATGTCCAGAATTTATTGCAGGGATCACCATGGGTTACCTCATGGGAGTCTTTGCTCAGCATGTCAGGAATTGTTAGATTATGCCTGTTTCCGGTTGGAGAAGTGTCCCTATCAGGAAAACAAACCTACCTGTGCCAATTGTCCGATCCATTGCTACAAACCCGAAATGCGCGAACGGGTGAGAGCCATGATGCGGTATGCAGGACCCCGAATGCTCCTTCGGCATCCCATTCTGGCTGTTGCGCATCTACTGGATGGGAGAAAGAAAGTTCTGCCGCCTGGCAAAGTCAAATCTGTTTCAAAACGGGTACTTGATGAGACCAGTATGCGCTGAAAAATCACCCGTTTTTAGGGACTTGAAATTAAGACAAAACATGGTATATTAACGCCAACAATTAAATAAAAGCACTCTTATCCAGAGAGGTGGAGGGACAGGCCCGATGAAACCTCGACAACCAGCCGATATGCGGCATGGTGCCAATTCCTGCAGAAGTATTTCTGGAAGATAAGAGGAGATTTAGCCAGACTTGCTAACCTCTTCTTACTGACAGAAGAGGTCTTTTTTTGTCTGGTAAAGACCTCCACTTGACACAATTCCAATCTAGAAAGGTTTTTGGAGATGCCGATCCGAATTCCGGTCAATCTCCCTGCTCGGGAGATTCTGTTACGAGAAAATGTCTTTGTGATGGACGAAGAACGTGCCGACCATCAGGATATTCGCCCGCTGAAAATTGCCATTCTTAACCTTATGCCTACAAAAATAGCCACCGAAACGCAGTTATTGCGTTTGTTGGGGAATACCCCTCTGCAGGTGGACATCACTCTGATGCGAACATCGTCTCATCAATCAAAAAACACTCCTGAGGAGCACTTGCTGGCATTCTATCAGACGTTTGATGAACTCTGCCATCTGAAATTTGACGGCTTGATCATCACCGGGGCTCCTGTGGAACATCTTGACTTTGAGGAGGTTGATTACTGGAAAGAACTGACAGAAATTATTGACTGGAGCCGTTCGTACGTAACCAGCACCTTTTTTATCTGTTGGGGAGCGCAGGCAGGGCTGTATCATCAGTTCAGTATTCCTAAATATCCTTTGCCTCATAAGATGTTTGGGGTGTTTGAACATCAAGTATTGAGAAGTCACATTCCTTTGTTAAGAGGATTTGATGATGTGTTCTATGCACCTCATTCCCGACATACCGAAATCCGCAGAGAGGATATTCAACGAGTTCCCGATCTGGAAATTGTGGCAGAGTCACCTCTGGCGGGAATTTACATTGTGATGAGAAAGGATGGACGCCAGATATTCGTCACCGGTCATTCGGAATATGACTCGCTGACCTTACAGGCCGAGTATGAACGGGACGTTCGCCTGGGAAAACCGATTCATATTCCCTTGAATTATTATCCTGACAATGACCCTTCCCGTCAGCCTGTGGTGCGCTGGAGAGGGCATTCCAATCTGCTGTTTGCGAACTGGTTGAATTACTACGTTTATCAGGTCACGCCATTTAATCTGGATGACCTTGCCGGATAATTGCCAAAGGAGGAAACATGTCTCAACAAACGTCATCGCGTCGTCGTCAGTTTGGATTTACCACCCGTCAGGTTCACGCCGCTCAGGTTCCTGATCCGGTGACCGGATCTCGTGCTGTACCTTTGTATCAGACTACTTCATATGTCTTCCGGGATACCGACCATGCGGCTCGTTTATTTTCCCTACAGGAAAGCGGAAACATTTATACCCGGATTATGAATCCCACCACCGATGTTCTGGAACAACGCATCGCGGACCTGGAAGGGGGAGTGGGGGCTCTGGCTGCCAGTTCCGGCCATGCGGCTCAAACCATGGCGATTCTCACCCTTTGCGGGCAGGGGGATCATATCGTTTCTGCTTCTACTTTATATGGCGGAACCTATAACCAGTTTGCCTATACATTCCCGCGTCTGGGAATAGACGTGACCTTTGTGGATCCATCTGACCCTGAAAACTTTCGAAGAGCCATTCGGGATAATACAAAAATCATATACGGAGAGACTCTGGGAAACCCACGTATCAACGTGTTTCCTTTTGAAGAAGTCTCTGCCATTGCAAGGGAATATCAGATTCCGCTGATGATTGACAACACGTTCGCTACTCCTTATTTATGCCGACCGATTGAATGGGGTGCCAATATTGTCACCCATTCCACCACTAAATTTATTGGCGGGCACGGCACTTCCATTGGTGGCATTATTGTAGATGGGGGAAATTTCCAATGGAAAGGTAATCCACGTTTCCCCAATTTCAACACGCCAGATGAGAGTTACCATGGACTGGTATACGCAGAAACTGGTCTTGGGGCATTCATTCTTAAGGCGCGGGTGCAGATTCTCAGAGATATTGGGGCGTGCCAGTCTCCCTTTAATTCATGGTTGTTCCTTCAAGGGGTGGAAACCCTCAGCCTGCGAATGGACCGTCATGTACAGAATGCTCAGAAAACGGCGGAGTTCTTAGCCCAACACCCAAAGGTTCGGTGGGTAACCTATCCGGGGTTGCCCGATCATCCTGATTACCATCGTGCAAAGAAATATCTCCCAAAAGGAGCAGGGGCAATTCTTGGTTTTGGAATTGATGGCGGTCTGGAAGCCGGCAAGCGGTTTATCGATCGCTTACAATTATTCAGTCATCTGGCAAATGTAGGCGATGCCAAAAGCCTGGCGATTCATCCAGCCAGCACCACCCACAGTCAATTAAACCCTGATGCCCAGCGAAGTGCCGGGGTCACCCCTGATTTCATTCGGTTGAGCATCGGGATAGAAGATATTGAAGATATTCTCTGGGATCTGGATCAAGCCCTGTCTGATTAAGGTGTGGTACCCTATCAGGACAACCCTCTGATTCTATCTAACATCAGAGGGTTGTTTATTATGGGGATTGAGGGGATTTTTCAATCTGGAAGGAGAGAATGATCTTTTCTACCCACGCTTTTTGCTGGGTATTTGATGGCAAATAATCAATACTGAGCGCTTTTCCCTCCTCCTTCAAATGGATCCAGTACGTATCACTGAGAACTGTCTGGTCGGTATCTTTGAACGTAGTGAGGTGATACACGGGAATTCCGGAAACAGTTTGAAAATCAGCAGGCGGACTTTGGATAAGACTGGAAATGAGAAATTCGCTGTAACGGATATTGATCAAGACCTTTGAAGAATCCAGTGCAATCCAACCCACCGGGCCAGAGCGGTAAAAGTTGGTTATAGACAAAGTAGGAGTTGGGGTATCATAGATCCAGATTTGCCATCCAAAAGGCACTAAAAAAGATCCCAGTGGCACTCCGGGGGCTGGGATCCGCACCGGATTTGAGGCAAAAATGGTTTCAACCGGAAAAGCAGGTGCAAGGTTTTGTGACTGAGATTGAATGGATGAAAAGGTCCCCAAAAGAATGCCATCATTAACAAGCACTTCAACTTGCTGTGGATCCTCCACAGGCAATTTCCAGATTCTTCCGGGGGTGTGAAACGTTTCGCCGAGGAGCAAAAGATTTTGCTCTGCTGTCCAATCAGCCTTCTGGATGGAGGGAAACTCTGTTGTCCAGAGGTTATTTTCCCAGTCAGTAGTGTCTTTCAGGATCAAAAAACCCTCTTTGAGATCCTCTCGCACAGTGCGAGAAATCAGTACCCTGTAATGATCAGGAGATAAGAAAATTCGTTCGTTTTGATGGGAGATAACCGGAGCCTTATTCAGATAACTGCTTCCAAACAAAGCCAGCATGGTGGTAAGCGTTTGTTCTTCATGGAATGTTGGAGGACTCCATAAAGGCATTTCCCGGGAAGAGACATATTTCCCAACCGGTATCTCACTTTCAGAAGGCTCGAGTTCGGCAAGGAGAGTGTCGTCTATGGAATAAGCCAGTTTCCATCTCGGCACCCACAGTTGGTCGCTCCGGGTTGTCCACAGTAACCGGTAATCACCCATTACAGGCAGTGAATTGCTCTTTGTTTCGTTTTTTGAAGTCAATACAATCCGTTTTGTTCCGCTGCGATCTAATAAGCCCAAATACACTTCACCTGACGGTAAACCAGAGGGAGACAGGTACAACACTGCCATCCATTTGTCATTGGGAGACAGGGATATACTTAGAACCTTACCAGGGAGTCTGGCAAATGGAACCGTGTTACCGCGTTCAATAGAGTAATCGCTGATGGTGCGAGGAGCATCAATCCCCGCAAGGAAGAGGTGTTTTCCATCTTTTGACCATGAAAGGGGTACTGGAGAAGACGCAATGGGAATGGTTGTCTTACTACCATCGGTAGCAACCAGCCACAAAGTTTGATCTTGAGGACAATTCACAACCAGCCAGTTTCCATCTGGGGAAAGCACTGGCGGGGTGAGAGTGAATTCCTCCGATGGTTGAAAAAAACCGGACTCGGTGAGAACGGTTTCTGTTTCTGTTGCGAGATCTAGTATTCGAATGCTTCCATCCCATCCCACGTAAAGCACTCGATCTTCTGAAGACCCGGCTGGAGGAATGGTAGACTTTTCTGGTTCAACAGTCGGTGTGACTTCGTTCATGAAAATTGGTGTGGATGCAGGGCTGAAGGGGGAAAAGGCTCCAGATGGACCGCTTAAGCGCAAAATGGTCCAGAAGAGAATAATTACGAAAAGAATTATGGGTAATGCCCTCGAGAGGAAACCAAATATTTTTTCATGCAGGTACTCAACTCGCCAGAAGAATAACCTGAAAGTGAACAGAAATTCATTTGAGGGTTTCTGGGCAAGGATGGAGCGAATTTCTTGTTCCAGATGCTGGGTGAAGTACCCTACCGGCATTAATAAATCTTGAAGTGTGCGCAGATGGGTATATTGAGAAATAAGTCTGGAAAGATTGGCTTGCGTATCAATGGGTTGCCAGCCAAGCACAGCCGCAATCTGATCTACCTCCAGTGAGGTAAATAAAGCCATTGCCAGCCCATCTGCGTATTTTCGAGGAAGTTGTTTCCACTGCTCAGCATGCTCCTGGATGCGGGCAAAGAAGGTCAATTGTTGTTGTGTGGGTAAAGAAAGCCCATTCTCTGGAGGGGGTTCATAAGCAGGATGCCGTTTGAGAGTGGCTACAGCAATCTGAAAAAGCCATTCCTGATGGGATGTCTTTGAGTCCTTTCGATGGCTCCACGCCCTTGCCGCCTGCAAAAAGACAAATCGGGTGAGTTCTTGAGCCTCTTGCCAGTCCCCACACCGGGCAAGGAAGTATCGGAATACCTCCTGAACTGTATGATGATACAGTCGGATGAATTCTTCCGATTTCCCACGCAAGGGAACATTTAAAGACCCAAACATGATTGACTCTGATCCTGTACAGGATTATAGCGGTTTTTGGGGTGTTATCCAAATGCCTGTATCAACCTAGGGAGTGGGGGTGGACTGGGAGCGGAAAAGCTCATATTCTGCTAACGTTTTGAGTTCAGCCACGACATCTTCAACCGATTGACCTTCTGCCAGGTGAAAAACTTGCCAGAATGCATCTTGAATCGGGCGACGAATCACCAGCCAATCCGGATTGCCAGGTAAAGGAATAAGGGAGGCTTCTCCTTCAAAGTGCTTTTGCAGTTCTGGGAGAAGGAGAGAGTCTTTGAATGGGTTTTCCAAAGAAATACCGCCATAAACTCTGGTGATTTCCATCTGTCTGGTATTTTCCGTGAGCCATCGTATCCACAACCATCCCGCCATTTGAAGGTGAGGGTCATTCTTCAACAAACCGTATGAGTAACCGGTGGTCAGGTAAAACGGTTTTCCATCCTCTTGTGGAAAGGGGATCAATAACCATTCATCTTTGCTTTCGGTACTCTGTTGATATCCCTGTTGAAAGGAAAGGTCTTGAAGAGAACCGATATAAAACAACGTGTAGCGGTCTGAAAAATATCCGTAAGGAGAAGGATTCAGCCCCTGCCAGAGGCATCCCTGGGCTTGCATGTTTCGCAGGAACTTGAGGGTGTCGTTCACTTCGGTTTGATTAAATTGAATGGGTTCACCGGGTTTCTCAGGTAATACTCTGGCATTGAATGCGTACCACCATACCAGGTCATGGAATGGTTCAGTTGATAACAACCATCCTCCAGTTCCTCGTTTTTCCAGATAGACGCTTCGATTGTTCTGACGCGCGGCAGCGCAGGCTTGCTCGAGCAACTCCTGGGGGGTTGTGGGCGCTTCCGGATAGCCCAATTCATTTGCCCAGGTGCGGTTATAAACCATCCCATACACAGTTCGCAGTGCCGGAAAACCACTTTGCGCTCCTGAAAACCGATCCTGAAGCCAGAACATTTCATGGATTTCCTGCTGTTCTGTTTCGGAAAGTCCCCACTCATGGAGAGAGAGATATCCATCTAATGGTGTAATCCATCCTACATTCAGTCCGAAAGACAGGTATTCCGGTGGGGCTAAAATGACCTGGGGGTTCTCGGATTGTATCAAAGCGGGCAATGAATCCATACCGCCAGAACTCAAAACCCTGACCTTCATCCCGAAGGGGTTTTCCTGGTTAAACCGCATGCTCCATTCTTCATATTGCCCGGCAAGAGCCCCAGTAAAGGGATGTAAAAACAGGATTTCACTCCCCTTGAGTGTATTCACATCGACACGGTACTCCAGCGGAACTTCAGGGGTAAACGTAGGGGTTGGTTGGGGGGTAGGGGTGATGGCTCCTGGGCTGGGTTCCCGGGTGATGGAGGGCGGATTGACCGTTGGAGTTGTACAGCCAGAGATGACTGCCAGAATCACAATAAACAGAAATAAACGAATTCTTTTGGGGTAAACCCTGTTCATAGGAGATAGTTTACTGGATACGAAGAAATTACACCAGAGCCAGTTGGTTCTCTGGTGTAATTTCTTATTAGAAACGGGGGTTATCTTTTCGCTTGAAGGATTCGAGATCCATCTCGATTCGTGTGCAGTGTAACTTTCTTTCCCTGAACCTCGACGAGAATACGATATCCTGGCGTAATCACCTGCAGGCACATTTGATCCGGTTGGGAGATACCCAGACAGGAATCGGGCCATTCTACTTCCTGAATTTGAAGGATGTTAATCTGACTTTCATTTGCGCCAAAGGATTCCATCAAAAATGTTTTTACTTTTTCGGATATATCTACCATAGGGACGTCTCCAACAACTCGTATGGTTGTGCCATCTTGATTGGTATGAATCACTACGGTTTTGCCATCAACCAGGAGGTGAATGCGGTAACCACTGACGATCATTTCAGCGCAAACCTCATCGGGTTGAGGTAATTCAAGACATGCATTAGCCCATTCTCTTTTTTCTACTTCTTGGATTTTGAGTTTCTCTCTGGGGACATTGAGCACTTCAGATGCCTTTTGAAGGGTATTCTCCATTGCCTTTTCTTCAGTGATTGTATCGGGTGCTGGATAGGGCTCTGTGGATCCATTGGGTACATCTCCTGATGGATAAGGAGAGGGTGTAACGGAAGATGAACTCTGTGGCTGACATGCAGAAATGAGTAGCCCAAAAATGATAATCATTATGATCCAGGATTTTGGCATTTTTACCTCCAATTGTTTTACTTACTAAACCAGACGGTTTAAAGGATAAAAAGTTCCCAAAGGGTTTTTATGGAAACAACCAATTTGTGAACCTTTTAGATGTGCCTGGAAATATGACTGCAGTCACCCTTCAGGTGAAATCGGGAAGAGTATAATATTTCCAAAATTCCTAATAAAGAAAGCGCGTATATATATATGAAATACCCCATTGCACTGATTACCGACAGCACCTGTGACATCCCTCAAGCCTGGCGGGAAGAAAACGAAATTTCCGTTGTTCCTCTAACAATTCACTTCGGGAATGAAACTTTTCTGGATGGGGTTACCTTATCCCCTGAAGCCTTTTACGAAAGGCTGGAACGGGAAGCCGTTCATCCAACTACATCCCAACCATCTCCCCAGGATTTTTTGAATGTATATCAGAAAGTCCGTGCCGAAGGTGCGCAGGAAATCATTGTTTTTACTATTTCCAGCGCAATGAGTGGAACCATTGAGTCGGCTCGCCTTGCCGCGCAGGATTTTCCTGTACCCATTCACATTGTGGACAGTAAAAACAACTCGATGGGATTGGGCTGGCAGGTGATTGCTGCTGCGCGAGCGCGTGAAAAAGGCGCAAATGCTCAGGAAATGATGGCGGTGGCTACAAAAGTTCGTGAAAAAATGGTTTACTATGTGTCCCTAAATACCATGAAGTACCTTGAAAAAGGGGGACGGATTGGGAAGGCAACCAAATTTCTTGCGTCATTATTACAAATTAAACCCTTAATTTATGTAGATCCCGCCACTGGTGTTGTCCATCCTTCTATACCAGCGCGTTCTCGCAATGCCGCTATTGATGGACTGTTTAAGGAATTTTTTAAGCACATGGATACCAGCAAGCCGATGCATATTACAGTTTTACACAACGCTGCCAGAGACGAGGCAGAGGCTCTTGCTGAACGGGTAAAAGAGACGTTCCATCCTGCCGAACTCTTCATCACAATTGTCAGCCCTGTATTGGGAGCCCATACCGGGCCCAAAGCAATTGCGCTATGTGGTTATTCGGAGCCGGATTAATCGGGATGTATTGGGGAGCGGTCACACTCCTTTTCCAGAATCTCAACCACATCCGCCAGGGTGTTTACCTGACGCCATACCAGACTTAAGGCCTGTGGCGAAATGGGTTGAATGTCCGGAATGTGAATGCATCGAATTCCCGCTGCGGAGGCTGCCTGGATTCCTGCTTCAGAGTCCTCAAGCACAACACAACTGGAAGGAGAAACTTCCAGTTTTTTTGCCGCAGTGAGGAATAGATCAGGCGCTGGCTTTCCACGTGCCACTTCGTCCCCTGTGACAATCACTTGGAAGAAATTAGACAGTCCTGCGGCTTTCAATTTTTTCTCTGCCAGACGGCAATAGGTTGAAGACGCAACTGCGGTTTTCAAACCGGTACGGGAAATATGAGCGGCTAACTTCTCCCATCCCGCCTTTGTAGGCATACCTTCCTGCTCGATGATTTCAAAGAAGCGTTTTTCCCGTTTTTGATACATTTCTTCAAATGGAAATTCCATTCCATAGGCTTGTCTAAGAATGGCTTTGACATCCTGTTCAGTTCTACCAATCATTTGATGGTAAATTTCTTCGCTCAAAGTGTAACCCGCATGAGCCATGACTTCAGACCATGACCGTTGAGAGAGCCGTTCTGAGTCGATGAGTAATCCATCAAGATCAAATATTAATGCCTGAATGGTCATTCTCTACTCCGTTCCAAAGATGGTGTGATTATAAATCAATTGAGAAAATATTCCTCACAGCAGCATGAGAATGTAGGATTATAATTAGAAAAATTTATGGCTCAGAGGTGAACTCTGGTGGTAGCGGCAAATCGTCATCCAACATTACATGATGTTGCGCGTTTAGCGAATGTATCCCATCAAACGGTTTCTCGTGTCATTAACAACAGCCCCAATGTAGCCGATGATACCCGTGAGCGGGTTTTAGAAGCCATTCGAATTCTGGATTACCACCCCAATCGAGCGGCGCGAAGCCTGATTACAGGGCGTTCCCAGACCCTTTACCTGGTTCACCTTAATCCTCGTTTCCTGACCCCGCTCCCTGCCATTATTCAACATGCAGATTCTCATGGATATCGAGTAGGACTCTCCATGATCAAAGAACCTGTTTCTCGGGAAGAGTTACAGGGATTATTGAATGAAGTTTCTTCCAGAATTGTGGACGGATTTCTCTTTATTGATCCTCAGGGAATTTATACTGCAGAAGAACTCAACCGCTTTTGTCGAGGCGTACCCTATATTCAGTTGGGTGGTGAGCCAGTAGATCACGTGCCTGCTGTACTGTTTGATCAGGAACAGGGAATGCGTGCAGTGCTTAGACATCTGGCTCAATTAGGACATCACAAAATTGCCGAAATCAGCGGGTTGATGGTGAACTACGATGCCAGAATGCGTCATCGCGCTGTGGAAGCGATTGCGGGGGAATATGGGCTTGAACTGGTTGCCTGGTTGGAAGGTGACTTCACTGTCCCCAGCGGTTACCGATTAACCCGTCAATTGCTTCAGAAAAATGGTAAGCGCTTTACGGCGCTCATATGTGGCAATGACTTGATGGCTTTAGGGGCTTTACGCGCAATTCATGAATGTGGGTACCGGGTACCAAATGATATTTCTGTGGTAGGGTTCGATGATGAGTTGATTTCCTCCTTCTTTGAACCTCCACTTACAACCGTCAAACAAGATTATGATGAACAGGCACAAATCGGAATTGAATACTTAATTAACCGGATTGACAAGAAGGATTTCACCATTGAGCATAAACGCATCTCTCCTCAACTGATCATTCGTTCCAGTACCAGTAAGGCTAATGGGTAGGATACCACTCGCACCGGGTTGGTTTGGGAGAGGCTGTCAGTCTCTCCCATTCTTTTATGGCAAGGTCTTTTGACCAGTTGGTGCTTACGTGCTCTTTCAGGGCATCAACATTCAGAGGATAAGACAGAATCGGGCGATTGCCTAAGACCTGGCAGGTGGCGCTCAATATCCCCTTTAAGTCTTTGCCTGTAGAGTCGGAAATTTCTTTGGGAAACGCCGATTTAATTTCTTCCAGCCCTTTTTGATCCACGACAACAAAATATGCCCACTGATAGCCTTTCTTGCTGAGTTGTCGGGTAAACTTTTGAGCCAGTTTATCTTGCTTGATCTGGAAATTGCTCTGTAAATCCTTATGCAGGTCTTCTGAGGTGTCGATTCGCATCAAATGAAGTGCCGATTGATTGGAAGACTGGTAACGCAGTACCATCCAGGCAGATTGGAAAGATGGTTTACTGGAGGAAAGCGAATCCACCTCAATGACCAGGTAATTCACTTGTGAGTTGCTGATATGCACCGCTGACGGGGAAGAAAAGTTCAACAGCCCTAATTGTTCCACCCGAATGGCAAACAGGAAACCGAACCATGCTGAGATGGTAAAAGCGACAATGAAGAAAATAGCCCATGGATGCTTGTTCATAGTCTTGGTGTCTCAAATAAGGAAAATGATCAGACAGAAACCTAAAACGAAGCCGGTGAAACCGCATGAAAGGAGACCCACCAGCCATAACCATTCTTTGCTCTGATAAGAACCTGTCAGTGTAGATCGGACAAGAGCGCGGACAAAAGAAGAACGGCTTAATGCGGTGATGGCGATATTACAGGCCATTAATTCCAGGTGGTAGTGTAGATTGGCTTTCATAAACGCTCTCCTGAGGCAATGAATACGCTATTTTGAGGTGGTTAATTTGATGATTTTTCCATTTTGATCAACAACAGCCCGAACAGTTCTGGGAAGGGGATGCCCATCTGCGGTTTTAACGCTGGCTTTGAAGATCAAAAGATGACCGTCCGGGCGTTTCGTAACTTTTGGCGAAACCCCAGCCACTTCCGGAAATTGCCGGTAGACTTCTTTACAAATGGACGTCAGGAGGTGAGTTTCCATAGCCGCACGAATCCTCATTTAGTGTAATCTTCGACGCATGAACGCCGGGATGTCCAGATCCGTTGAAGAAATCTCAGCAGGTAGAGGTTCGCGAACCTCTACCGGTTGAACAGGTTTCTCGAACCTGGTTTCCTGCTGGACGGGCGTCACTCTCTGGATGGCCTCCACCGGGGTTGCGCCTACACCTGTGACGATTAAGATGACCTGAGCGCGGTCTCTCATGCGTTCATCCGTAATCACACCCGGGATGATGTCTGCCCGCCCATGAGTTTGTTCCTGAAGATATTGCATGGCTTCCATTAGTTCCATGAAGGTCAGGTCGGCGCCTCCGGTGAAGTTGGCAATGATTCCCGTGGCGGAATCGAGACTGATGGAATCGAGAAGCGGATGGTGAATGGCATGTTCAACGGCTTTCAGGGCTTTGGAATTGCCTTCGCCAATGCCAATTGCCATGAGCGAGCCACCGCCGTGTTGCATCACTTGCCGAATGTGAGCAAAATCCACATTGATCAGGCCAGGCTGGGTGATTAATTCAGAAATTCCTTGAATCCCTTGTCTGAGGACATCATCTGCAAGGCGGAAAGCCATATCCAGCGGTAAATTCGGAGAGGCAATCTTCAGTAATTGATCGTTAGGCACAGTAATTAAGGTGTCTGCATGAGGTTGAAGTTTCATCAACCCTTCACGGGCATTCTTTTGGCGTTTTCCAACCTCAAACCCAAAAGGCATGGTCACAATGGCAACGGTCACCGCACCAACCGAACGCGCCGCTCTGGCAGCCACAGGAATGGAGCCCGTGCCGGTTCCACCTCCCATACCGGCAGTCAGGAAGACCATATCCGCTCCGCGAAGTGCGTCGCACAGCACATTGAAACTTTCTTCTGCCGCCAGTTCTCCCTGAATGGGGTTGCCGCCCGCACCCAGCCCGCGAGTGGTGCGAGGTCCCAGAACGATTTTCTTGGGTGCCAGGGATTGTTTCAGGGCTTGTAAATCGGTGTTGGCGGCAATGAATTCCACCCCCTTCAGATCCAGTTCAATCATCCGATTGACTGCGTTCGATCCGCCTCCTCCCAACCCCAGAACCTTGAGATTTGGAAGATGAACATGGGAATTGTTTTGTGCAGGTTTTGTCAACATGGTTTCACCTCTCTCTCAGGATTGTTGCAAGGGCTGTGCCAGTCTCACTGATCCGTTCTACAAGAATGCCCATGTGACGCAAATAACTCAAATCTGCTTCTGGCACTTCTTCCTCAGTGGCAAGAACCGTCACATGTCTGGCTTGTGTTGCTTCTTGAAGGGAAAAGCCTAAGGTGGCTTTGTGTTTTATGACAAAGGGATAAGAGGCTCTCACCCGCCAGTCTGTAATTGCTGGGTGACTGGTGCCAACCAGCACATAATGTGCGATGACAGGCATGGCGGGGGGATTTACGCTCTGGAAACTCTGTTTTGGTTGATGTGTATCCGTCCATGCTTTGATTTGTTCGAGGGCTTGCTGAAAGGCTGTGCTGTCTGGTTCACCAGGTATCCACAATCCCATTGCCTGAACCGAATGAGAGCCTGATGGTTGATTTTTCTGTTCTTTGGGGGTGAAAAAGGCTTTGAGAATTTCCAGTCCTTGCCATGTTTCCAGATCTGTTGAAGGTTCCTCTGGTTTCCCTGTTTCAAGGATGAACAATGGCAGGTTCTCAAAACCAACCGAACGGGCAATAGAGGAATACCATTCGTGAATGTTCACTCCCCGATGGTCTTCATTCTCCGGGTTCAGGTGGTAAGGCAAAACAAGCGGCCAGCGTTCTGGACCACCTGTGCCCCAGTTCAGAGGATGTCCGCAGGTCCATCCATAAGCGCTGATGCCAAAATGGACCTCGTGATTTCTCCGCTGCATGGCTTGTAGTGTAGATTTCAGGAAGAGGGTATCCCAGTAATCTCCGCCGGGTTCAAGGGGAGGTAAGATTGGGAGGATATCGAATCGGTTGGCAAACTCAAACAGAGGAAAAACCTGATCTACGAATCGTTCGACCAGATTCGGGAGCACCCAGACCGGCGCTGACCAGGATGAGCGCATATTGGGCCGGTCAAAAAAGATCAAATGCTTTACCCCTTGTTTTGCATATGTTTCTATTAGCAGGTAGAGGTCTCTGTTTTGGGAGGCATTTTCAACGGATAATCGCAGATGAATAACCGGGCAAAGATTTTCTGCTATACATTGAGATAGAAAATATTCTGGAATGGCCGTAGTAGAATGAACCGACAAAAACAACAGGTGACTGCCTGCTGACTTGATCAGGGGGAGGAAGGTGATGGCATCTTGTAGCCGGTAATGTTCATTATCAAGAAAGTAGTGAACGCCAAGTTGCGGGGTTGTTGTAATGGATTCCATGCTGATAATTGCCTCCACTGGACTTGAAAGACTTTCTGGTTCATTTCGGAGCAAGAGTCATGCCAGAACCTGATCTGCTATAATTCTTTCGATGCTACTGATTACAGGCGCTACAGGATTCATTGGCCGTCATTTAGTCCCGCACCTGGTCGAACTGGGATATTCTGTTCGTATCCTTTTGCGTCCATCCCCATTTACCCCGCTTCTTCCGGAAGGTGTTTCTGTGGAAACGGTTATTTGTAATCCTGACGATGAGAGGGGAATTCAGTCTGCACTGAAAGGGGTTACCCAGATCATTCATCTTGCAAGTGCAGAACACTCAGAGAATCCAGAATCACATTTATCCTTTGAGAAAACTTTTGCTGAAGTGCTATTCCATTCTGCTGCTCGTGCTAAGGTTCAACGAGTAATGTACTTGAGTCATTTAGGAGCAGATCGTTTATCTGCTTTCCCCTCCCTCAAAGCCAAAGGATTGGTGGAAAAAGTTATTTTGCGGTCGGGTATACCATTTACTATCATTCGATCTGGCATGATATTTGGTGCGGGCGATCATTTCACCCTGCCAATTGCGGTAACCATGAGAAAATCTCCGGGTTTTTTCTTGCTTCCGGGAGAGGGCCGAACTTCTGTACAACCCTTATGGATTGGTGATCTGGTGATGGCTTTGCCCCTCTTCCTGGAAGATCCTCGCGCTGAAAACCAGTTGTTTTCTCTGGGAGGACCAGAATATTTGACCTTTCGAGAGGTTTGTCAATCGATTAAAGAGGTATTGGGCTTGCGAAGAACGTTTGTGCCGATGTCACCGGGTATTTTGCGTCTTTTGTCCCAGAGGTATTCCAGACACAAACCATCCATGTTTTTACCGACGTATTTGCTTGATTATCTGGCAACGGATAGAATCACTACCCTGGATACGTTGCCTCGATTTCTGGGTATCATGCCAGAACGCTTTACCCATCGTTTACATTATTTGAAAACTGCAGGATAATCAAATGGCATGAAGCCATTATATTTTTGTGTTCACGCTCACTTCTACCAGCCTCCACGCGAAGATCCTTTGACCGGGGTGATTCCGGTTGAACCCGGGGCTGCTCCCTTTCGTAACTGGAACGAAAGGATTCATGCTCAGTGTTACTATCCCAATGCTATCCTGCATAATTTTGAAAAAATCTCATTCAACATGGGTCCTACTCTGATGGAGTGGATGTTTGATTATGACCCCATTACCCTCAAACGTATCATTCAACAGGCCCAATCAAATGTAGAACGTTATGGGGTCAGCAATGCAATGGCACAGGCTTATAATCACACCATTTTGCCTCTGGCTACCCGTTCGGATAAAATCACCCAGGTACGCTGGGGAATTTACGATTTCGAAATGCGGTTTGGACATTCTCCTCAGGGGATGTGGCTGCCAGAAACGGCTGTGGATATCGAAACTCTCGAAGTCCTGGCAGAAAACGGCATTCAGTTTACCATTCTGGCTCCATGGCAGGGGAAAGGCATCCCGGTTTCTCCTGCCCACCCGTACAGGGTAGTATTACCTGGCGGAAAATCGTTAGCCATTTTCTTTTATGACCAATTGATCAGCACTCGTTTGAGTTTTGACCCTGGTGCAACCGTCAATGCCGATTCTTTTGTGCAGGAATTTCTTCTTCCCAAAGTGAAATGGGTAAATCAAAATGGGGGCATGCCTGCATTAACTTTGCTGGCATCCGATGGAGAACTGTACGGGCATCATCAAGCCTTTCGAGATAAATTTTTAGCCTATTTAGTAGATGGTGCCATTCAGGATAAGCCCATTGAACTGATGTACCCGGCTCGCTGGCTGAAAGAATTTCCAGTTACCGACACCGTAGAAATCATTGAACCCTCATCCTGGTCCTGTCATCATGGGGTGTTGCGCTGGTCTGGAGAGTGTGCCTGTACGCCACATGCATCCTGGAAAGCCCCATTAAGAGAAGCCTTCAATGAAATTGCTGAAGTTGTTGACCAGGCATATCTGGATTGGGTGGGGAATGATGGAAAAGATCCCTGGGAACTCCGCCATCAGTATATCCGTGTAGTCTTTGGGGAAGTGCATCTGGACATGTTATACGAGCAGGTTACGGGTAAGACTCTGGATTCGGTGGGACGCGAAAAATTGCACCTTCTCCTTCGGGCTCAGTATGAACGCCAGCGGATGTTTACATCCTGCGGCTGGTTTTTTGATGACTTTGACCGAATCGAACCGAAAAACAATGTGGCTTATGCCGCACAAGCCATTTGGCTTACCCAAATGGCTTGTGAAAAAGACCTTTCGGATGTGGTATTGAAAAAATTGAAAGAGGTGAAATCCTGGCGCACTGGATTAACTGCCGCTGAGGTTTTCAGCAGGCATCTCCAGCGCGCCCGGGAATTCTGGAAAGAGAAGGTTTAAAGTGCTTCGAGCAGTTTGGCGACTTGATATTGGGAAGCCTTCAATCCTTTCAACAGTTTCTGAACAACTTCAAAGCCTAAAATGGCTCGTTCGGTAAAGAATCCGGCGCTGGCATTGGGACTGAGTAGAGTCTCAAATACAGATAACAGATACATCCACCAGACAAATTCCTCAAACGCCTCCTGATTAAACCAGAGGATCTCTTTGTAGCGATTTACCCCAAGGTAGCGGCGAATTTCATCGTTTTCCAGCCATTTCTGCATGAGCTGACGCACCGGGATTTTCAGATTCTCCTCGAACCAGTTTTGCTGTTCGATTAAGATCCGTACCATGGAAACAGCCCGTGAGGATTGTTGTTCGTTGAGCCCAAGTCCCAGCCCGCTGTCAAAGATGGCTTTTGAAAGCCGCCATTCGTCCAACCAGGAACGGGACAAGCCCGATACATCCTCAACGCCGGCAATTTTCCCTAAATTCGCGGTGAAGATCCAACCAATCAGAGTCAGCCAGTGAGCATCGGGATTTTGAGAGATGCCGCTTCCCAGATAACTCATTGCCTGAGCGTATTTCTTCGAGCCTGGTAATGGATAACGGCTACTTAAGATTTGGATGGAGAGCGCTGTCTGGAGGGTGAGCTTCATGCTGGAGAGCATTTCTTTTCGGTTGAGGTTATATCCGCTGATTGCCGATGCACCATCCAGCAAACGGTTATATTTTCCTTCTGCTTCTTCTAACAAATGAACGGATAATGTCTGCTGGGGAGTTTTCAGACGACTCTCTACCAGATACCGGATATATCCCGGATGGATGATCTCACGAAATGCTGTTAAAACGGGTCGCAGAACCAGTTCGCGAATGGCTTCTTGAATATTGGGTACTCCTCTCCCATTCAAATATTCGTATAGTTGTTTGTAGGATTGCCATTCGTCGTCTTTCACCTGTTGAAAGTCCATGAACACATGATATTCATAGGCGTTCAGCGAGAGGTGCAAGCCATTGTGAGCAATTTCTGCGTTTGAGAAGAGGTACTCCTGACCGGTTACTTGATCTCTGGCGATGGTATACCAGCCCTCTTCTGTATGAAGCCCAAGCCCTTCTGAAAGCGACTTTTGGACTAAAGGACGGTTTCCCTGTCCTTTCACCAGGAATGGGGTGGAGGTTCTGATCCATCCTTCGGTGCTGGCAAACCGGTTATGCACAACCACCAGGGCTCTCTGGTTTCCAATTCCATTGGTGTAGGCAAAAACATTTTCATCCACCCATCCATTCGGGGTGACAAAATCATAGAAAAGGAAGTTGTCAATGCCTGCAAACAATGCCCGACGGTGGAGTAAAGGTGCGATCTCCCGGCGGTGACGCTCCATCAGATCCTGATCGGGTTGTTCGTTCCACATCGGTTTCCGGAATTCCATGCCATATTTCTCGGAATACCCTTCCAACTGTCCATGTCCAAACATAGGCAGACCGGGGAGAGTGGACATCAGTACGCAAATACCAAAGTATTTGTCTCCCTTCCCGAATTGATCGACCGCTGTTCGTTCGTCGGGGTTATTCATAAAATTAACATAACGTTTCAGAATCTCCGGATCGAATTCCAGGGTGTTCTTAATCAATGCTCGATACTTGTTATTTTCCTCGTTTCGAAGCATGTTCATGAAAGCGCTGTTATAAACACGGTGCATTCCTAACGTGCGAACAAAGTATCCCTCCATCAACCAGAAGGCTTCAGCAAGCAGAAGAGTATCGGGCGCTTCCTGAGCAACGCGGTCAACGACTTCGCGCCAGAATTCTTTGGGAAATACAACATTGAATTGTTCGCGAGTCAAACCATGTTCAGCACGGGATGGGATGGCGCCGCCTGTGCCGGGTTCCGGGTACCAGAGGCGCTGATAGTGCCGTTTTGCCAGGGTCATTGCGGCATCAAATCGAATGATGGGGAACCGTCGGGCTACCTGCAGGATGGTTTGAATGACGGCTTCCCGGACTTCCGGGATGAGGTAATTCAACTGCGCAGTGTCATTCCAGGGCATGCTCGTGCCATCATTTCCATGATAGATATAACGGGTGCGTCCATCACGATGATCGTAGTATTTGAAGACCACGGCGGCATCGGTGCGGTCGTAGTAATGATCTTCTATTTGAATGGTTACAGAAGGATCGCTCGATAAATCTGGACCTGAGAAGGTATAAGAGGGAAACGGACTGTAATCCAGCTGGATAAACCAGTCGGGATGATTCACAACCCATCGCGAATCAATCCCCATGTGGTTAGGAACCATATCCGATGCCAGCCGGATTCCATATTTCCATGCCCGGTCTCTCAAATTTTGATAAGCACTTTCTCCACCCAAATCTGCGGCAATTTCATAGTCATAGAGAGAATAAGCCGAGGCAATGGCATCGGGATTACCACAAAGTTGTTTGATTCGAGCGGATGCCCGACTGCGTTCCCATAATCCAATCAGCCACAACCCGGAAAAGCCCCAGCTTGCCAGTTCTGCCAGTTCTTCATCAGGAATTTCATCCAGTCGTTGAATCGGACGTTGATATTTTTGGGAGAGTTGATAGAGCCATACATATGTGTTCTTTGCCAGTAAGACAAGGCGAGGCATCCATTCTCGATCCGGGCTGAACGCCTCAACCTCAAGTTCACCCATTTGATACCGGTCATAAACCGGAATCAGAGTAGGACCAGGACCGAAAAACGAGGCTTTTTCTTCTTCTTTTACAAGGTCCAGACTGGATAAAAGACGATACAGGAACCTGCCTAAAAGTTCAGCCCAGCGCTCCCGGATGTACTCCAGTTGTCCGGTCAATGAGTAAGGTACAGCAATGGCTGGACTGCGTAAAAAATCTATCAAATTTTGACGATCCGGTCCAAAGGGAGGTTGGGTTTCAAAAAACTGATGCAGAGACTGGATAAAGGGTTTGTAAATTGTGGTAGATGCAAGTCTGTCGTCATCAAACAATTCCACGAAAGGATTTGTTGCCGGATTTTGGTTGGTGATCCAGAGCATCATCAGTTCCTCAACCAGGGCTTCCCGGTTGGGAACCCCTTCCGTTTCCCCCTCTAAATACTCCTCGGGAGTCACTTGCCCCAGATAGACGGAGAGGGGTGGAAACTCCTGGATAAAATTGAGCAATAAATGTTCTACTTCAGAACTTCCAAATTGTTCTGTGAGGAATTGGAGCGCTTTGGTAAAAGTCTGAGGATTCCTTTGCTGCTGGTAAAGGGCTGTAACATGATGAAAAATTTCATCCATCAACCCCAGGGCATTAATTTGCCCCGCTTTTACTGCCTGCTCCGGGTAATTGACCAGGTCCCGGTGCTGATTAATCTTTTGAGCAAATAAACGGGCAGCGTGGAAATTGGCAAAAATGACATTGCCATGATATCCGAAAAGACTTAAGTCAAAGTGATAGCGATCACGAGCCTGACGGGAAACATGAAATTCCATATCCATCCCTCTCTTAGGTTTGATTTGATTATACCTTTCAATTGTCTGGGCAGTTTCATGAAACCGAATTAAATTTTCAACAGATCTGGCACACAGAAATAATCGGGTTGCGACGCATCAATCGAAATTTGCCCTGCAATGACATCTCTTTCTACTAAAGTGAGACAGGTCCTTTCCAGCAGGGGCTTTTCCCAGGGAAAAAGTCGACCCAGATCTGACAACTGGACAGCACCTAGACTTTGTATGGCTTTCTGCACAATAACTCTTCGTGCATCCCATTCGGAAATAGGGTGCGCATCCTCAATTAAATTTGGAAAATGCCGGGCGGTTAGATCGTAAATAAAGGCATATTTCCATGCACCTGCCTGCGCGACCCCAACCGGAACAATGCGAAAGGTGATCTGGAGTTCCTCAAGAGCGCGGTTGAAGGCAGAGTCGCTGGAACGGCTTGCCAGGCGAGCGGCTTTTCTCAGGGATAGGGTATCCAGTGCACCTTCTTTGATCAGTGCTTCATATACTGCTTTTGCTTCAGCGGAAAGTTTTCCTGCAGTGTAGTCAATCAGGTAATCCTCATACGGGTTGCCATAGTTTGGCGATAAAGCATAAAAATAAGGGAGAAGGTCTAAAGAAATGAAAGTGTTTTTTCGTCGGATCACCCTGCCATAATACACGAGGTGTTTTCCCAGCCATTCATCCTTCCATCCCCAGGTGATGTGCCCCGGGTCATCGTGTTCATCGGCAACGGGACGGTTTCCCGCAACTGCAGTCCACAGACTGGGGAATTCAATTCCACGGCAGGGCCAGAATAAGATATATCCTCTTTCCTGAATATAATCAAGCGCTACCTCAGGGCTTTTTAACCGATGATCTGGTTGAAGCCGAAAAGTGTATTGACGATACTCCTGAAGGACTGCCCGGGTGATTTGCTTCATGTTGCGCTCCAGAAGTATTTATAACCCAATTTTTGAGGGATGAAAACAAAACGCCGGCATTGAGAGTATGCTCATGCCGGCTCCAGCGAATGGGAAAAAGTTATTCGCACATTAAGATATGGGTAATGATGTTCGAGCCACTGCCGCCAATGTTTTGAGCCATGCCGTACCGTGCCCCTTCTACCTGAGTGGCTCCGGCTTCTCCGCGGAGTTGTTGAACCACCTCCACAATCTGATACATTCCTGTTGCACCTACAGGATGCCCGCGGGCTTTCAAACCACCTCGTGTTGCTATTGGAATTCTTCCATTGGGACGGATTTCCCCTTCCATGGCAAGGCGTGGTCCCTGCCCTCTTTCTGCAAAGCCGCAGGCTTCCAGAGAAAGTGCAGCCATAATGGTAAAGGCATCATGGGCTTCGAATAAATCAATATCTTTGGGTTCAATTTGAGCCTGGCTGTATGCCTGTCTGGCTGATTTTTCAGCCGCAGAAAGCCACAAAGGATCTTTCCGGTGATGGATGGCAATGGTATCTGTTGCGGCAGCAGATCCTACCACGCGGATAACTTTCCTGCCGTTTCCTCTTCTCAGCATTTCAGCCGGCACGAGAACTGCAGCAGCAGCGCCATCGCCCATCGGAGAAGCATCTAACAGATTAATCGGCTCAGCAATCATGGGTGCCTTACGATATTGAGCCTCACTGATGGGTTCCTGGAATCGGGCAAAGGGGTTGTGGGCTCCATTGGCATGCGCATTGATGGAAAAGCCCGCAAAGTGATCCCGTTCCCATTTGTATTCATACATATAACGGCGCATGATCAGCGCATTCAGCGCGACGAATGATAATCCCTGGCTGGCTTCCCAATCCTGATCGGCGGCTGTGGCTAATTCAGCGGTGATCTCACTCCCCGGGGAGTCCGTCATTTTTTCTACCCCGGCGGCTATTGCCACATCAACGGCTCCAGAGGCAACTGCCATGACTGCGCTGCGGAATGCCGCTGCACCCGAACTGCAAGCGTCTTCTATATGCAGGGCTTCAGCGTTTTTTATGCCTACCCAATCGGCAATGTAAGTTCCCAAATGCTGTTGGTGATTTGCCGAGCCACTCATCATATTTCCAACATACAGAGCATCTGCTCTGGTAATACCCGCATCCAGCATAGCGGCAAGAACTGCTTCTCCAGCCAGTTCCCTCAGGGATTTTTCCCATTGTTCATCAATTTTGGTTTGTCCGATTCCCAGAACTGCCACTTCACGCATAGTTTATCTCCTGCTTTTGATACTTTCATTCTACCGGTGTTCCCTATCAAAAACCATCAAATTGTACAGGCTTGTGAAAAAGGGAGGCAAAATCACCTGCAGAGTATAATTAGGGCGTGTCTCGAATATCTTTGTGGTTTTCCATTGGATGGATTTTCCTGCTTTTCTCCGGTTGTGTCCCTTCAACCGTTGAGGTCTCCCCCACCCAACCCGAGAATTCCCTTCCGGTGGAAACGACGAAGGTTTTTTCCCTCTCTGAAAACACCCCTACAGTAGTGGCTACGGACGTTCCCACTGCGGGAGCATTCCCCATCTGGTTTGATGGGGCAATTCCTCCGTTTGCGAGAGAGTTAATCCTGCAGGATAAATTGTTTACTGTGGCTGATAACCCGGAAAATTCGATTGGGGTTTTTGAAATTGGGGCTCCAGAGGGGATTAATGCAATACAGGCAGGCGTGTTGGTATATTCTCTGGCAGTCGCATTTCCAGAGCCAAAGATGTCTGAAAGCCTTAAGACTCTCAAAGATATTTGGTGGGGAACGCTCTCTTTTCCCCTGTTAATGAGCCCCGAAACTTTCAAGGTGTTTAACGCTTACTGGGGAGAGCCAACTTCGAACAGCATCGAGGTAATGGAGGAGTCTTTGATGCTGGAAAAAGTCTGGAAGACTCCTGGTGCCATGGCTATTCTTCCTTTTGATCATCTGACATCCAGATGGCGTGCGCTTCCTGTAGATGGTATTTCTCCCTTTGATTCAAATTTTTTTCCCCAGAGTTACTCTCTTGGAGTCCCTGTCCGTATGGTGATGAAGCAACCGATTACCCTGAGCATACAGGCTGATAAGAACCTGTTTGCTCATTATCGAAGGGAACAGATCACTTTTCTGGCAATGACAGGAGTAACTGCCTTATCCCGTCGTACAGCACAGCGGATGAATGAAAAGGGCGTTTTATACCCTCAGGAGAATATCGGTGCACTGCTTTCTTCTGCTGACTTAACCCATATCAGCAATGAGGTTTCGTTTAACCCGGAATGTCCTCCTGAAAAAGCCCAGTTGCGAGAAGCTCTTTTTTGCAGTCCTCCGGAATATATCCAACTTCTGGAAGCCGTGGGGACTGACATTGTGGAATTGACCGGAAATCACAACCTGGACCGGGGAGTAGAGGCGTATCTCTATTCTCTCTCGTTATATCAAGAGCGGGGCTGGCAGGTTTTTGGCGGAGGCGAGGCACAGGCACAGGCGTCCAAGCCGCTCCTCATTGAAAACCATGGAAACCGGTTGGCATTCATTGGTTGTAATCAGGCTGGTCCAGAAATAGCCTGGGCAGGTGAAAATTCCCCCGGTGCGGCACGCTGTGATTTATCCTGGATGAAAGAACAGGTGTCTTCTCTACGGTCTCAGGGAGTTCTTCCGATTGTAACATTCCAGTCCGTTGAAACCGAGGATTATCGTCCAGCCCCCATGCAGCGCCCGGGAGATTATCTGCAAATGGCTCAGGCAGGTGCGGTTATTGTGAGTGGAAGCCAGTCTCACGCGCCGCAGGGATTTTCGTTCATAGAAAACAACCTGATTCATTTTGGATTAGGGAATTTATTCTTCGATCAAACTGATACCTTTCTTACCAGTCAGGCTTTCATTGACTGGCATGTGTTTTACCAGGGTAGATATCTCGGTGTGTGGTTGATCCCGATTCGCCTTGAAGATTATTCTCGCCCGCGTCTCATGACGCAAGATGAATCTCTCTCGTTGTTAAAAAAGGTGTTTGAGGCAAGCCTGTGGTAGTGATGAGAAAGAATCTATACATTTTGCTGTGTCTCTTGATGGTGCTTCTGATTTCTTCCTGCACAGGAAAAGTTCAGTCATCAAAGCCATTGTCTGTACCACAACCGACATTGACGCCCTTTCAACCCGTAGAGCCAACAAATGGAAGGGCTTCAAATTTGCTCCTACCTGCGGATACCCCCATTCCTCCATTGGAGGACTCTCCGCTGAAACCGGCAAGTTTTCAGGCAGTGTACTTTTCTCCGGCAGTTCCAGAGTTTTTCCGCAGCAGCGTTCCATATCCATCCGGCTGGCAAATCTCTGAGCACCCGGATTCGTCTGCAGTTCAGGTTGTTCCATCCATGGATGGTACGATAACATGGGTTTATGCCCTGGTAGCACCATTCCCGACAATTGAGGATGATATCTCTCTGGATGTTCTACTTCGAATCTGGCGTGGCGAAGATTCACGTTCGTTACTGGTATCACCATCTACATATCATGCAATGTTCTGGTTATTAGGAAATTGTGGGGAGAATGTTTCTCAGGTTGCTCCAGATGAACTTTTGAATCGCGCCTGGCAGGATCAATCCTGGGCAATAGTGCCGTTTGAAGAAATCATCCCCCAATGGAAAGTTCTGAGCATTGATGGAAAATCCCCCTTACAACAAGGGGCTCTGGAAGGTTACCCGTTAACGGTAAATTTTTCAATTAAGAGCGAAACTCCGCTTCCGGAGGACATGTTTCAATGGCTGGTAGAACATCGTACCAATCGTGATCCACAATTCATGACCACCTTAATGCTGACCGGGACCACTGCCTTAGTAAGAGCCATTGGATGGAAAATGGAAACACTGGGAATGACGTACCCGGCTCAGGATATTTTGAACTGGTTGCTTGAGCCAGATTTCCTTCACATCAGCAATGAAGTCTCCTTTAACCCAAAATGTCCGCCAGCAAACCCCAACCAGACCAGTTTGATGTTTTGTAGCCGTCCGGAATATCTGGAGTTATTCCGTGCCATTGATGTGGAAATAATCGAGTTGAGTGGAAATCACAATACCGACTGGGGTAGGGATGCCTTTGCTTATTCCCTGGAGCAATTCCAGAAAGAGGGCTGGATGTGGTATGCCGGGGGATGGAATGCCGGAGAAGCCTCACAGCCGCTGTTAATTGAACACCATGGCAATCGGATTGCCCTGTTGGGGTGTAATTACGCAGGTCCACCTTCCGTATGGGCGACTGACGAAGAACCTGGAGCAGCAAAGTGCGATTTTGACCGTTTAGAAGGGCAGATTCAATCCCTTCGGGATCAGGGATTTCTTCCTGTAGTTACCCTTCAGCATACGGAAGTTTATCAATCTCCTGCCTCTGAGACGCAACAAAGGGATTTCCGAAGGCTGGCACAGGCAGGTGCGGTGATTCTCAGCGGAAGTCAGGCACATTTCCCTCAGGCGTTGGAGTTTTATCACGGTGCTTTTATCCATTATGGCTTGGGCAATTTGTTTTTTGATCAGATGGATATTCCTGTCCCCGGAACCAGACGCGAGTTTTTAGACAGGCATGTTTTTTATCAGGGAAAACATATCAATACCCAGTTGTTAACGGCCATGTTGGAAGATTATGCCCGTCCCCGCCCGATGACAGATGAAGAACGAACGGAATTTCTTCGAGAAATTTTTAGTGCCAGTGGCTGGTGAACTCATTTAGGGAACAGGTAAAGTGTAACCCCCATCCAGAATGATCACTTGCCCGCGAATCATGAAGGCTTCCGGAGAACACAGGAAGGCTACCACGCCTGCAACATCTTCCGGGGTGACTAACCGTCCTGCGGGAGTTTTTTCAATTGCATGGGGTATCGTTTCCGGGTTGCTTAACGATGCAAAATGCTGTAATGCATCCGTCAGAACCAGTCCGGGAGCAACGGCGTTCACAACAATGTTTCTGGGGGCTAATTCCACTGCCAGATACCGAGTCAGTGCTTCTAATGCTGCTTTGCTGGCTCCTACAGCCACGTAATCGGGCAAAACACGATGGGAGCCGGGGCTGGAAATTGCGACAATACTGCCGCCACCTCGTTTTTCCATCAGAGGCACAGCCCTTTGGGCTGCAAAAAGGAATGCTCGTGCATTCACATTCATTGTCCAATCCCATCCAGTAACTTTCTGTTGCAGGGCAGGACGATTGAAGCCGGAAGCCGCGTTGCTGATAAAACCATCCAGTGCACCCCACTCGTTCTCTATCGTGTCAAAGAGCAGGTCAATGTCTTCCGGCTTTGCCAGGTTGGCGCGAATAACCAGGGCTTGCCTTCCCATTTCTTTGATCTGACTGGCAACTTCCTGGGCTGGCGATTCATTTCGATGGAAGTTCACTACCACATTTGCCCCTAATTGAGCCAGATGAAGCGCAATGGCTTTCCCTATTCCTCTACCAGAACCGGTTACCAGAAAATTTTTATTGAAAAAGAGAAGTTCTTTGCTCATTCTTCTGATTGCTCCATTAAAACAGGTTTAAAAAGTTCAAGAGGGAATTGAGACATCTTTGCCTCTCCCAACTGGAGAAGAGTGTTTTCAGACTGTAGGGCGTCCTGTCGCAATTTCCCCAGTTGAATTCCACAGCAGATATCAGGGAACGGAGATAGCCAGTATCGGCTGTAAGTAAACATTTTTACCGCTCCCCGGTAATTTCCCCTTAGAATGTGATAATAGGCTAGCCCTATCTGGAGGATACCGCGATACACATGTCGAAGTGCTCCTTTTTCTGCCCGCCAGGCAATTTCTAATTCTTCGTGGGCTTCAAAATATTGCTTTTGATTGAATGCTTGAATCCCGCGAATGGCGGATGGATGGATTTTCCCTTTGCATGCTTCCATGGCTTCTTGTGGGGTACAGGGTGATTCTTTATCAGTCAGGTTATTCACGTTTACACACCGGGTGATAGATTGCAGAGATTATAATACAATAACATTGGCAAGTTCCAACAGAAAGGAAACCCAATATGATAAACATCTCGGATGAGGATATCCTTTCAGCCTCTCTGGAAACCAACTTTTGGACCTGGTCCGCTCAAGGTAAAGTCAACCCAATTCCAGTAAAACGGGCTGAAGGGGTTTATTTTTGGGACGTTCACGGGAAGAAGTATCTGGATTTCAACTCCATGGTGATGTGTGTGAATATTGGACATGGAAATCAGCGGGTCATTGAGGCAATTGCATCCCAGGCAAGGGAACTTGCTTTTGCAGGTCCAGGGATGGCAACCCGTCCTCGGGCAGTTCTGGGAAAATTATTGCGAGAAATTGTCCCCGAAGGGCTCACCCATTTTCTTTATACCCTTGGTGGGGCAGATGCCAATGAGAATGCCATCAAACTTGCCCGGGCATACACCGGGCGCCCCAAAATTCTTACCCGTTATCGTTCCTATCATGGAGCGACCCATGGAGCGCTTGCTTTGACTGGTGATCCCCGGCGGATAGCCTGGGAGCCGATGGTGATGCCTGGAGTGGTTCATTTTCTGGATCCGTATCGTTATCGCTCCACATTTCACACCCATCATCCAGAAGTGACTGAAGAACAGTTCTCGCAGGATTACCTTAATCATCTGGAAGAAATCATCCAGTATGAAGGACCTCATACCATTGCGGCCATTTTGCTGGAAACCGTAACCGGAACCAATGGCGTGATTGTGCCTCCAAAAGGATATCTCGAAGGGGTGCGTGCCATTTGTAATCGGTATGGAATCTTATTGATTTGCGATGAGGTGATGAGCGGATTTGGGCGAACAGGGCGCTGGTTTGCTGTGGATCATTGGGGCGTTAAACCCGATTTAATGACCATGGCAAAGGGGCTGACTTCAGGGTATGCCCCTTTAGGCGCTGTAGCCATGCGACGAGAGATTTTCGAGTTTTTCAGGGATCGTGAATATGTGGGAGGGTTAACGTTCAATGGACACCCCATCTCTTTAGCGGCAGCCGCGGCGGTGATCGAAGTAATGAAAGATGAGCATCTGGTTGAACATGCCGCCGAAATGGGAACCGTTATGAAAGAAATGCTGGATGAACTGGTAGAAAGGCATCCCTCCGTCGGAGAAGTTCGTTCGATTGGTTTGTTTGGGGCCATCGAACTGGTGAAAAATCGTAAAACGCGGGAACCGATGGCTCCATTCAATGGTTCCAGCCCTGAAATGACAGCTCTCCGTAAATATCTTCTGGATCACGGGGTATTTTTGTATACCCACTGGCATACTGTATTGCTTCTTCCGCCATTGATTATTACGCCGGATCAACTACGTGAGGGGTTTGAGGTGATTGATCGTGCTCTCGAGATTACGGATCGAGCCACTGGTGAAGTGTAACTTTTAGGGTGAGACATCGTCTAATAAAAGGTGTATTTTTGAATCCTGAACAAGAGGTGAATTATGGACTTCAACCTGATCAATTTGACTTCACATGCCGAAGAAGAGAAAGAGCACCATCCTTATAAAGTGGTGATTTTAGGCTCAGGACCTGCCGGGCTTGCTGCG
>OGCI01000757.1_pt1 | contig 32660 bp, 17 predicted proteins | sample 1570021 | NCBI WGS metagenome assembly OGCI01 (sample SAMN06264664, study PRJEB24512) | hot springs metagenome | isolation source: Hot spring water | place: South Africa: Tshipise | collected 2015-06-21 | reverse complement strand
TATGCAGCACCCGCCCCCCGCTCCCGATTCTCCCGATCGGCCACACCCAGACTAACTGTTTTGGGTACGGGTATGCCCGCTCAGGGAGAGGGGGGTGCTCGCGTGTAGCGTCCCAATGACTGTTCTGCCCTCGCCGCTGGACGGAGAGGGGAGAGGTCCTCACCCCCCCATCCCCCCTCTCCCTTGCGGGAGAGGGGGGCGCTTGCGTGTGGCGTCCCGATGAGCCCTGCTGAAACCAGGCTTAATAGCTGATCACCACGCGCGTGCCTACGTCGGCCCACTCGTAGAGCCACTGGGCATCTTCGATGCGCAGATTGATGCAGCCGTGGGACGGGCGCACGCCGGTGCCGTGGCTGTTGTGCCAGTAGGTGCCGTGAAGCGCCACGCCGCCCACCACGTACTGCACCCAGGGGATGTTCGGCACGTTCCAGCACTCGCCGCCCATGCAGCCGAACATGGTCTGCATATCGTACTTCGCGTAGATGGCATAGTCGCCGACCGGGGTGTTGAAGCCATCGCGTCCGGTGGCAACGGGCGCGCGAAAGACCAGTAGATCGCCTTCGTATGCGCTGAGCCACTGCTCGCTCAAATTGACCTCGATCCGGCGCTCCCAGATCGCGGGGTCCCAGATGAGCGCGCCGTCGAGTTGAGGTACGGGGGCGATGTTCAGGCCGCGGAGGTTGGCCAGTTGGCGCCCCAGGTCGCTGAACTGCACCTCGAACAGGCTGCTGAGATTGAAGCCGTTGGCGGCCTGCATGCTCTGGAAGAAGGGGGGCAGATCCTCGGGGAAGTAGACGAACCTGGCCCGCTCGAAGTACTGCACGCTGCGCCCGTCTTCGTCCACCACCTCGCTGAGCGGATAGCCGAAGATGCGCAGGTCGCCGCGGCGCTCCCACACGCGGCGAAACTCGCCCCAGAGGCTGTGGCGCGTTTCGGGAAAATAGCGGGCGCCATTCTGGGGGTCATCAATACCGCCGGGGAAGCCCTGCACCTCGAGGATTTCGCGGCCCAGCAGTCCGAGTTGCACTTGATCGGGCGTGCCGGCGTGCTCCGGGCTATACTCGAAGCGGGCGCGCTCGAAGTACTGCACGATCCGGCCCTGCTCGACAAACTCCTCGGTGATTGGATAGCCGAAGATGTGAAGCTGCCCGTTGGCGCGCCAGAAGTCGAGAAAGCCGCTGCGATTGCTCAGATGGTGTCCGGTCGCAGGAAAGTAGATCGTCTGGAGCAGCGGCAATTGCGCCGGGTCAATGGCTGATACCTGTTGCCGGGCCGCTGCCCGGAGCGCGGTCTCGCGGGCGCGGGCGGTTTCGACGACGTTGCGGGCCTCGGCGTAGCTCATCGGGGCGGGAAAATCGGCGGCGGGGCGCCGGACGGCAGCGGCGCGCGCCCAACCCATCCCCGCGCCCAGGCAGAGCGCGGCGAGCGTCAGCGCAAGCGCCGGCATAAGGCGGCGGCTCTGCATACGATCCTCGCACATTTGAGCGACGTTACACTTTACAGTTGTAACTGTCGCTACGCGACATTTTTTCCATTATATCCAATAAGAACGAAGAATCCTAGAGGGTCTTGCACAGATTTGCTGTAAAATTGCTGTCAATCGCGGTGTTTAAGAAATAAGGGGAATCTGTCAGCGTTCGGGGTTGGGGAAGGGGAAAGCGGGTTTCCCCTTCCTTTCGGGTGGAGCGTTTCTGGCGGATGGCGTTCTGATGCGCTGCTGGTCCTTCGGCCCCGCGGTGGATGTGGAGCCGGGCGCTCCGCGGCCTCACCCTGGCAGCAGCCGCAGATGTTCGGTGTCGATCAGGCGCTGGAAGTAGCTGACTACGGTGAGGGCTATGCTGCGGTCGCGGAGTAGTACGCCCAGCTCGATGTTGCGCGCGCTGGCCGCCTCGGTCAGGTTGGCCGAGGTGATGAAGAGGGCCTCGTCGTCAACCACTGCCGCTTTGGCGTGCAGCACTGCTCTGCCGCTCGACCCGGCGCCCGGCGTGTCGATCTCGACGGAGCGCGGGTCGTAGTAGACCCGCGGACGCCGGCGGCCCGGCCAGGCCTGCTGCCAGAAGGTGTGCGCGAAGGCGCTGATCAGATGCTCGCTGCTGGTTGTATCGCCCCACCGGCGCTGGATGTTTAACAGGAGGTTGACCTGCAACTCCGGTCGCTCGTCCATGCGCTGCGCCAGGGTCTCGAAGACCTTTGGCCCGTTGTGGTAGACGAAGCTGCTCAGCCAGACGCTGCGTTCGGCGGCGCCGAGCAGTTCGTCGTAGACGATGCGGGTGTCGCGCGCATATGTGCCCGGAACCTGCAACCCCGACAGCACCAGGTCGGGCTTGCGTTGCCGCGCTATGACCCGTTCAATGGCCCGCAGCGCGGCTGCGGCTCCGCGGGCGCTCATGCCCAGCGCGTGCAGCTCGCGCAGGGCGCCGGCGATTGCCTCGGGGTTGTCGAGGCGGCCCAGGGCGGCCCGCAGCCCGATGGGGCCGGTCGTCAGGTCGAGATGGCCGCCCTCGAGCGCCGCGATGAGCTTCGCGCGTGTGCCGGACGGCAGATCGAGCAGCACGTCGTTCATAGCCCGGGGTTGAAGAAGGCCGCGTCCTCCAGGCCCAGCACGGGGACAACCAGCGCGCGGTCCAGGTAGTCGTTACGCATCTCGCACGAGGGCTCGCCAACCAGGACACAGCCGTGGCAGGCCGCGCCCAGCAGCCAGCGCTCCTCCAGCGGGTCGTCGGGGGTGTGCTGGGCGCAGATCGGGTCGTTGGAGCAGAGCATCGCCGCGCGCAGGGCGTGGTCGAGATGCTCCTCAATTGCCCGCGCCTGTTGCACCAGCCCGCCAAGCGTGCCGCCCGCGTCGGGGCTGCCGGTGTAGAGCAGGATGCCGTAGCGCCCCTCCTGCGGGTCGGCGTAGATCCGTTCGCGGATGGCGCTCATGGGGTAGCCGCAGCGCAGCGCCAGCGATTGGAGCAGCATGTGCGAGAGGGTGTGCAGCAGGATGTAGGGGCCGCCCAGAAAGTCGCGCGTTGTGTTGCGCTTCATCTGCCACTGCTCGTGGCCGGCGAGCAGGGCCGCCACGCGTCGCTGCACCGCCGGTCGCTCCAGCCACTGGCCGATGGCCTGACCGTCTACCTGCACGAAGATGCCCTCGCCGCGGTTCTCGACCGCCGGGAACCAGCCCGGCTCGATGGCGAGCGCGGCGCGCTCGACTTCCTGATCGTACTCGCCGTTGATGTCGGGGGTGATCGCCTCGAAGCGCGTGAAGCCGATCAGCGCCATCACCTCGCGCAGCCGGTGGAGCTGGTAGACCGCCGCGATGCCGGCGCTGCTCGCGCTGCGCCGCCAGACGTGCTCTGGCAGCCGCCGAACGTGGAAGTCTTCGTTGAGCGGCACATCCTCGCCGTAGCCCTCCGGCGCGGCCAGGATGGCGTCGAGTTCGACCTGTTTGAGCGGCTTCTCGGGCTGGAGTGTCCCGCTGCGCTTGCGGCTGATCGCGGCCAGGATCTCGTTGTCGGCGAAGGGCGCCAGCTTCTGGGCGACCCGGGCCTTGCGTTTCACCACGCCGAGGTCATAGGCCTGCTCGACAACCTCCAGCTCGCCCCACAATTCCTCCACCACCCCGTCAATGGCGCTGTCGCGCTCGGGGATGGAGAGCACGGTGAGCGCCTGGGCGAAGTAGGCGTTGGAGGCGGTGCGGATCAGCAGGCGCGCCTGCTCGCCGCAGGGCTCGTTGCTGTTCGGCCCCAGCCATGGTCGCCGCCCGGTGCAGAGCCCCAGGGGGCGCGCGTCGCGATTGGTCGCCTCGATCATCCGGCGCTGTTTGCCGCACTCGCAGCGCACCACCAGGTCGCCCAGGTCGCCGCTGGTGCCGAGTTCGTCCAGCCAGAGCTGGCGCCGGCAGTCGGTGCTGCCGTGGACGAAGACGCGCCAGTTGATATCGTCAACGTGGCCGTGGGAGCAGGCGGCCACGAAGCGGGTGGCGACCACTGGCTTGCCCTCGAAGCGGCTGCGCGTGTCGAGGGCTTTGCGATGCGCCAGGCGTCGCGAGCGACTGCGGGCGCCCGGCGCGCTGTCCTCCTGGACGACGAACCATTCGGGGAAGCGGTAGACGCCGATGCCGATGGGCGCAGCGCCCGGGGTGTCGTCGGCGGCCGGCGGCGCGTAGAGCCTGGGGTTGATCACCTGCGTGATCTGCTGGATCTTGCGCGCCAGGCGTGGCTCGCTGATCTCCTCAAGATCGCCTGGCTTCGGCCAGGCGTCGAGGCCGCCGACAATCGCCGAGTGGCGCGGCAGGTCGAAGAGCGCGCCTGGCCCGTAGGTGGTCAGGAGCTGGCTGCGGCGAAGTTGTCCGTGTGGTTTTTTAGGCATACGATTTTAGATTTTAGATTTTAGATTGTGGACGGTTCTGCGCTTCCACAGCGCTACAGCTCCACAGAGCCCTGGGTGGAGCAGAGTTGTGGGGACGATCTGAACGATGCGGTGTCTCCATATTCCATCTGGGATTATTCTTCCACCGGCTGGTTGTTGGCGTCGCGCAGGAAGAGGTTGACGTCAGGCTCGACGTCGCGGAGCGAGCGGCCGGCGCGGAACTTGCGCGCGTGGTCCGAGTCGAAGGTCTTCTCCAGCGGGTCGCGCAGCAGCGGCCTGGCGTTGCGGCTGCCCTCGTAGGCCTGGTACTGCACGGCCACCCCGGCCTCCTGGTACGCCTCGATGATCTGCCGCCAGGCGTCGAGCAGGTCAACGACGCGGTTCTGCACCGCGCGCAGCCGCTCGTTGCATTCGGCGGCGTCGAAGGCCTGGAGCCGCACGCGCTGCTGAAAGATGTCGATGAGATAGCCCTCGAGGGTCGCGCGCACCTGCGCGATCCGGGCCACGCCGTCCGGCGGGCTGAGCGACGGCTCGGCGTGGCGGGCCAGGGCCACCAGCGCCCCGGCAAAGCCACGGTCGAGGGCGCGGGCCGCGAAGGGGGTGACGCTGGTGGCCTCGACGGAGCGGTAGAAGGTCTCGTGGTAGTGGCGGAAGCGCTCGTAGTGCGAGCGGTCGCGCGGTTTGTGGATGTTGAGCAGGGTGACGACCAGCCCCGGGCGGCGGTCGTCGCGCCCGACGCGGCTGGTGGCCTGGATGTACTCGGCGGTAAGCATGGGCTGGCCGATGACCAGCATCAGGCCGAGGCGCGGGATGTCGAGACCAACCGAGATCATGTTGGTGGCCAGGGCGCAGTCAACCCGGTCGTCGAGCTGGTGGAAGGGCGCGCCCAGGCGACGGCGGGCCTCGGCCACCTGGTCGGTGGAGACGCGCGAGGTCAGTTCGAGCACCTCGCTGAAGCGGGTACGGTCGGCGAAGAGTCCCACAGTCTCGTTAACGCGCTTGCGGCTGCCGTAGCTCTTGACGGTGTTCTGCACCTCTTCCTCGAGGATGCGCCGCGCGCCGCCGAGTTCGCGCAGGTTGTTGAAGTAGCCGAGCACGGTCATGTAGGGGTCGGCGGGGTTCTCGGCGTTGCCATCGCCGCCGGCATCGAGATAGGCGCGCTGGGCGGCGCCCATCAGGGCCAGCCAGGCTTTGCGCATCATGACTTTGGGGCTGCGGCCCTGGGCGGCGATGCCGAGGTACTGGCGGGCCGGCGTTTCGCTGGCGGGCGCGGTGCGCGCGAAGAATGAGTCGCGCCGATCCGGGCCGGGCGGGGGGAAGATCTGGGTGAGCGAGCGGCCGAAAAGGGCCTGGATCTGGTCCTGCGCCCGGCGCACGGTGGCCGTCGAGGCGACGATCTTCGGGCCGATCTTCGCTCCGTCAAGCTCGCGCGCGCACAGCGCGTCAATCACGGTCTCGTAGAGGCCGGCCATGGTGCCCAGGGGGCCGGAGATCAGGTGCAGTTCGTCCTGGATGATCAGGTCGGGCGGGGCCAGCGGCTGGCTGAGCGGTTGGCCTCGCTTCGGCTCGGCGGCCCCGTAGAAGCCGGCGCTGTCGTGACGGTCGGCGCCGCCGAGTAGCGCGCCGCTGGGTCCGGTCCAGGGCAGGGTGGCGAATTTGTCCACCGTGGCGATCAGGAAGGCCGGTAGGCGGCGGTAGATCGCCTCGTCAACGGCGAGGATGGGCAGCGGGCGCTGGCGGGTGAAGTCGCAGGCGAAGTTGCTACAGACGATGCGTAGCTCGTTTGGCTTGTCGTCGTTGGGCAGCAGGCTGAACGAGGCGGGCGTAAAGCGCGTGCCGCACCAGGGGCAGCTCTCCAGCGGGATCGGCGCGGGGTTGCCCCGCGGGTTGCTCTTGTAGCGCCGCAGCAGGGCGCGGGCGGTGTCGTCCCGTTTGTCGCCCTTCTCGCCCAGTGTGTTCGGGGTCGCGCCTTTGCCGACCCAGAGGCCGATCTCGAAGGGCCATGCGCCGTAGCGCTCCGGCGCCGCTGCGCGCTCCAGCTCCAGGGCGCAGACCAGGCCGGCGGCGCGTGCGAGCTGGTCGAGGGTGAGGAGGCGGAGGGTGTAGCGCATAATCACACTTACGCCGGCGCCGGCCTTGCCGTCGTCGTCGGGATGGCGCAAGCGGCGCAGCACCATGGCGAAGGCGGCCAGCCCCAGGTAGGCCTCGGTCTTGCCGCCGCCGGTGGGGAAGAAGAGCAGGTCAACCGTGGCGCGGTCGCTGTCGCCCGGGTCGGCCAGGCCGGGCAGGTTGAGCAGGATGAAGGCGAGCTGGAAGGCGCGCCACTGAGGGTGCTCGATGCCGTTGCGCGTGCGCAGGGCGCGGGCCACCGCCCGGTTGGCGGTGCAGAAGGCGTCGAGGGCCTCGGGCGAGCGGGCCAGCAGGTCAATGCCGCGCTCGATGCGCGCGGCGGCGCGCCGGGCCTGACGGACCAGCTCCATCGCGGTCTCGCGTCGGGTTCCCTCGAGTTGCGCCGCCGCGGCCTCCTGCCCGTCCAGCCAGCCGCGGTAGGCGGCGACCAGCGGACGCAGGGCCGCCTCGGCTGCCGCGCCGTCGGCCAGGGCGCCCAGCGCGTCCATGCGCAGCTCGACGCCCGGCACGGTGACGGTGACGGTCTTCTCGACTTCGGCGCTCGGGATCCAGGCCGTGCGCAGGAGCCGGCACGCGCCGTCGCACAGCTCCCAGTCGGCGGAGACGGCGTGGCCGACGGCATACTCCGGGATGCCGGCGTAGTGCAGATCGGCCACCAGGTCGTCCCACTCCTGGGCCTGCACGCCGCTCAGGTCGGGGCGAGCCACGAAGGGTTGCTCGCTGCGCACCTCGATCTCCGCCTGGAAGGCGTAGGCCGGATCGGGCGGGTCGTGCGCGGGCGGGCGGTTGTTGATAAAGTAAATCGAGACGGCGCGGACGCCCGGCGGCAGGGGCAGGTTGCGCCCGAGGACACTGATCGGGCGTTCGATCACCTGGTACTGCAAGCCACCCGAGTTCGGCACGTCCCGCACGGCGTGCGGGACGCCACTCAGCGCCACGCGCAGCGACTCCTCGCGCTGAATGCGCTGCCAGACCTTCGGCTGCTCCTTGCCGCCCTGAGGGTTCGCAGCAGCGCCGTCAGTTGATGCCGGCTGGTCATCCTGAGACACTGCATCGGTATTCTCACCGAGACTCCTGTCACCCTGAGCGCCGCGAAGGGTCCTGGCGTCAGACAACCGGGACGCTTCGCTGGCGCTCGGCGCGATATGCGCGCGATCATGCCCCGTCTGCTCCGACGGCTCCGGCGCCTCGAGCCGGTAGTCGCCCCAGCGGAAGGTGACGGTGAGCGCGTGGGTCTCGGCGGAGACCAGGAAGGTCAGGCCGATGGACGAGGGGAAGAAGCCCTTCCTGGCCGCCCGGCGGTCCTCCTGGGCCTCCTGGTCGAGGCCGGCCTGCGCGGCGACCGTCTCCGGTTCGTCGTCTTCATCGGGATCGCAAGCCTGCGCGGCAGGGGTGCCGGAGGGGATGAGGAAGCCGGTCAGGTACCAGGTGGCCGGGCGCAACGTCTCGGGGAGCTGCTCGGCAGCCAGGGGGCGCCCGGCGCCGGGGCCGATCAGGTCGAGCCTGAGCGCCTCGACAAGCTGCGCGCGCACGGCGAGGGTTGGTGGGGTGGTGGTCATAGGCTTCTTGCTCATAGCCGCGAAAGAACGCAAAGAGCGCAAAGTAGATGGGTTGGGGCGCTCATTCCGTTCCTGTGGGGCGCGGGGTCATAATGTACTTCTTAATCTCGAACTTGAACGAGCCAAAGTTGATCAAAAGAACACTGGCCACGAACGAACATTAGCCACAAAAGAACGCAAAGAACACAGAGATCAGGTGTGATTATAGCGGCGCCCATATACCACGTCCGTACCCCCTTCCCACTTCCCCCTTCTCACCTCCCACTTCTCACACTATTTTAGATTTTGGATTTTGGATTGCGGATTGCCACGCTGGGCAGCACAACGCCTGAAACCGCTTCAAGCAATGCGGCATCATCAACGGTAATTGGTATCACCTCCCACCTCCCACCTCCCACCTCCCACTTCCCACTTCTCACTTCCCACTTCTCATACCACTTTCAGTTGAACACTCCGCAAGCAGCGGTGGGTCAAAGCGCACCTGGACGCCGTGCGCGACAATCTGCAATCCAAAATCCACAATCTAAAATGGTATCACTTCCCCCTTCCTCCTTCCCAACTTTGTGTTCCTTGTGTTCTTTCGCGGCCAGAGTTCTCTCGCGGCCAGTGTTCTCTCGCGGCTCACTCCTCAAACATGTCGCGCATGCCGTCCGCCGGGCGGCCCCGCCTGCCCCCGCCCCCCGGCTTCACCTGGCCCATCAGCTTCTCCTCACGGGCGCGCTGCGCGTTCAGCTCCAGCAGGCGCGCCAGCACCTCATCGCGCACCGCATCGGGCCAGCGGTAGCGGTAGGGCTTCTTCTTGCCGCCCCACTCCTCCGCATCAAGCGCATAGTCGAGCAAGAACGCGCAGTCGGTCGGAATGTCGCCCCAGCCATAGGCCGCCAGCACCGCCCGGTCCATCGCCGCGTGCAGCTCGCGCAGCCGCTCGATGGCCGGGTCGCGCTCGTAGGGGTCGTGGAAGCGGTTGTAGATGGCCGTCAGCCCCTCGTTGGCGCGCAGCATCAGCGCCGCGCGGTAGTCGTAGTATGCCTTGCCCGCCGCCTCCAGCCCCGGGTGCGCCTCCCAGCCCGCCGGGAAGGGGAAGGTCTCGAAGCAGTCGGAGGGGGTGTAGCGCAGCCCATCCCCTAGCGATGAGCCGAAGAAGCGCGCCCAGAGTTCGTGGGGGCGCGCCTGGAGGGCGCAGAAGGCGGCGTAGGTGGAGAGGGGGAACACATTGAGCGTGTGGGCGTACACCATGCCTGTTGGGAGAAATGCGAAAGCCAGGTTTGCACTGACCTGCGAGTTAGCCAGCACCCGCTCGAGCGGGGCGATGGCGCGCCAGAGATCGACGCGCTTCTCGCCGTACTGCCACCAGTACCGCCGGTATACCTCCCGATTATTCCGCATCCGCTCCGGCTTGACCTTCGCCTCGACGATGGCCATGAGTTCCGGCCAGCGCGCGCGGCACTCGGCCTCGCTGCGCGCGCCGAAGTTGATCACATAGCGGTGGTGGGCGTGGCGCGGGCTGCTGTTCAGCTCCTCGCCGCCGAGGTAGGGGAAGATCACCTCGCGGCAGGCCGGGTTGGCGGCGATCAGCCGCTCCATCTCGGCCAGCGGCGTGGCGATGCCCTTCGTGTCGGTGTCGTCGAAGGTGAAGCCCATGCCGAGCACATAGCTGCCGATGTAGCTCTTCCCGGCGTTGGCGGCGAGGCGGGGCGGGTCGTCGTCCCCGCCGCGGTGGAAGAGGAAGGCGCTGATGCGCTCGACCGCCTGCCCATCGAGGCAGCGCGGCCCGTGGTACTGGCCCTTCCAGATGTGCACCACGCTCACGACCACCGCCGCCAGCCCCGGCCACTTCAGCCGCTTGCGGGCGTGGTAGATCGCCCCGCCGTGGGCGCAGATCCAGCGCAGGCCGCTGCTGCGGGTGTCGCCCTGGGCGATGGTGTTGGTGGCGATCAGGCCGAGGGCGCCGTCGCGCCGGAGCAGGTTGAAGGCGCGGCGGAAGAAATGGGCCACCAGGTCGGCGTTGCCGTGGCTCTCCGGGTGGATCTGCTGGAGCCAGTCGGGGTAGCCCGCCACATTGCCGCTGCTGGTCGCATTCTTGCCGGCGAACGGCGGGTTGCCCACCACGGCATCGAAGCCGGGGTTGGGGCGCTGGAAGACTTCGGGGAACTCGATCTCCCAGTGGAAGGGCGCCAGGGGCAGCTCGGCGGTGCGCCACGCCTCGAGGCGGGCGAGGTGGCGGTGGGCGCTGCCGTCGAGGGCCTCGGCGGCGTAGGCCAGGCGCTGCCGCTCGCGCTCCTTCGGCTTGCCGCCCTCGAAGAAGGCGGCCACCACCAGGTCGCCGTACAGCCGCGCGCGGGCCAGGGCCTGGTCGGCGTCGCGCCACAGCGCCCGCAGCGCGGCGTCGCCGGCGTCCTCGCCAGCGTGGCGGATCTCGGCCCGCAGCGCGGCGGCCTGCTCGACCTGCGCGCGGATGGCGCGGGTGTAGAAATCCTCCTGCAACGGCTTCGCCTCGTCCTGCCAGTGGAAGGCGGCGATCTGGCGCTGGCTCAGGCCCAGCAGCGAGTCGCCGTGGCGCAGGGCGTGGTCGAGGAAGGTGAAGGGGTGCTCTTTCGCCAGCGTCACCAGCCAGAGCGAGACCCTGGCCAGGTCCACCGCGGTGGGGTTTTTGTCTACGCCGTAGAGGCAGCGCCGGGCCACCAGGCGCCGGGCGAAGATCACCTCGTCTTCGTCGGGGGGGATGGGCGGGCGGCCGCCGTGGGCCTGCCAGGCTTCGATCAGGGCGTCGGCGAGCTGGCGACAGGCTTCGACGAGGAAGGCGCCGGAGCCCATGGCCGGGTCGCAGACTTTGAGGTCGAGGATCTGCTCGGGGCGGGGCGGCAGGCCGGCGGGGCCGCGCAGGCGGGCCAGGATCGGCTCGAGGGTGGCGCGCACAATCGGCTCGGTGAGGGCGCGGGGGGTGTAGTGGGAGCCGGAGCGGCGGCGCTCCACACTGGGCTGGAGCACCATGGCCCCCGGTGGGGCGAGATCGGGCGTGGCCGCGGTGTCCACCAGCGGGCGCAGGGCGGCGTGCAGGGCCTCGATGCTGTTGGCCGCCGGCAGGGCCTTGCTCACGCCGGCGGGGAGGCTGCGCCCGCTCTGCTCCTGGAGCCACCTGGCGCGCTGGGCGGGGGCCTGCTCGAGCAGGGCGTCCAGGCTGATCGTCGTCGGCGCACCGCCGCGCGTATCGGCGCGGATGGCCAGCGCGCGGCCCGTGGCCGTCTCCAGGCGGAAGCCCATCATCGTCTCGTAGACCGAGCCGATCTGCTCGACATCGAGGGCGCGGTAGGAGATGCGCTCGCCGTCGAGGACCAGCAACTTCTCCAGGACGGCATAGACGGCGCCGTCGGGCACGCGCGGCGGGCTGATGCGCTGGTGGATCTGGCGCGGGCCGGCGCGGCCCTCGAGGAAGGGGAAGCGGTCGGGGTCGAAGAGCACGCCGTGGCGGCGGGGCAGGCCCAGCTCGGGAACGCCGTCGTGGACCATGCGAAAGAGGGCGAGCAGGTGGGCCCAGGCACCGTAGCGCTGCTGCATCGTATCGGGGTAGAGGGCGGCGTCCTCGCGCAGTCGCTCGTACAGGCCGGCCAGCGCGTAGCCCTGCTCCCAGGTGGCGTCCTCGGGGAGCATGTCGCGCTGCTCGGCGTAGAGCAGGAAGACCAGGCGCAGGATCACCGTGAGCAGCCCGCGGTAGACCGCGTCGGGGTTCTCGCGGAGGAGATCGCGCAGGAGCGCGCCGCCGCTATCGGCATCGGCGGCCTGGAAGCCGCGCAGCAGCACATAAAGGGCCTCGAGCACCTGCTCGGCGAGGCGCTCGCTGACCTCGTTCTGGAACGTGCGGCTGGCCTCGAGCAGGGCAGCCAGGCGCTGCTCGCGGGGCAGGGCCAGCAGGCGCTGCTCGCTGAGCAGCAGGCGCAGCGCGGCAACGATGGGGCGGCCGGCGGTCTGCTGCATCTCGGCGACGCGGAAATCGAGCCAGCCGGAACTCTCGCCGCGCGGGGCGGAGATCAGGCGCAGGGCCTCGCCATTGCAGAGCAGGCCGGCGCCGACGCCCGTCGCGCGCAGCAGCCGTTCCATGCGGCTGTGGGGCGAGGCGTCGAGGCGCCCGTGGCCGCGCATCACGCGGTCGAAGTCCTGACCCGGGGGCAGGATCTGCACGAGCATCTGCCAGGGCGAGCCATGCGTGGTCGGCTCCAGCTCGCGCACCGCCAGATCGGGGGCGAGGGTCTCGCCATACTCGGGCAGGGCCAGCTCCAGCTCGGGCGGGATGGGCGCGCCGGCGTAGCCCTGGGGCGCGAAGCTCCAGCCCAGGACGGTGCGGGCGAAGTGGTGGAAATCGGCGATCCGCGGCGGGTCGGCGTCGGCAGCCAGGCAGCCCATCAGCAGGCGCTGGCCCTCGGCGTCGCTGCGGGGCAGGATGGCGCCAGCGCGGGCGAGGGCCGGCGCCGAGACGACCAGGCCCGTCGGGCGCACAAAGCCGAGCCATTCCAGGTGAGCCGCGATAGCAGGGTCAATCGTCGTTGTCATGGTGTAGCGTTGGCCACAACGGAACGCAAAGAACACGAAAGACACAAGATGTTCTTTGCGCTCTTTGCGTTCTCTTGCAGCAAATCCATCAATGCGTCTCCGGCCAGGCGAGGTGGTAGAAAAATGGCGTTGTCAATGGTTGGCTGAAAAGGAACGTAAAGAACACGAAAGATAAACTAGATTTTTTGCGCTCTTTGCGTTCCTTTGCGGCAAAATCCATCAATTCGTCTCCGGCCAGAGGTAGATCAGCCCGACGGGCTCGATGCGCTGCGCGCGCACCTCGTAGAAGGCGCGCACGCGCTGCGGCTCGCTGGCCAGCTCGCGCTCGAACTGCTCCAGGCGCAGCTCCCAGGCCCGCTGGTCCAGCCGGAACTGGCGCTCCTCCTCCTTATCGAAGTCGAGGGTCAACTGGCGATACTCGGTGCGGCTGCGCTCAAGCTGCTCGCGCACGCGACGGGCCTGCTGCTCGATAGCACTCTGGAGGTCGCGGGCCTCCTGCTCGCCGCGCCGGCGGAGCTGGGCGATGGCGTCGTCGGCGGCCTGCTCGGCGCGCGGCGCGAGGTGGGGCTGCAGGTCGGCGATATCGGCGGCGGCGGTGTCGAGCAAGCGCCGCTCGATGGCGCTGCCCGGCGGCTGGCGGCCGGCGCGGCGCAGCGCCTCATCGAGCACCTGGAGGGTGCGCGCCTCGCCGTCGCGGCCGTAGGGCGTCAGCGGGCCGCTGCGCTGCGAAGGGTCGAGCCAGCGGGCGGTGACCGCCACCAGTTCCTCGTGGAGCCGCTCGGCGCCCTGGCCGTAGAGCGAGAGCCGGCCGAGCAGCACAACCCGCGGAATAGCATCGCTGGACTGGAGCAGGCAGGCCCGCGACAGGTCTGCGGTAAAGCCCTGGGCGCGGAAGCGGGCCAGCAGGCGCTGGGCCACGCGATGCTCCAGGTGCAGATGCACCGTCTCCTCGGTGAGCACGCCGGCGTCGGCAAAGACCACGGGGCGGATGGGCGCCTCGCGCCGCCAGTCGGTGAGGCTCTGGTTGGCGGTGCGGGGGGCGCGGAGCGTATCGAGGGTCGCGTTCCAGCTCGGGTCGGCAGCGACGCGCTCGTGGAGCGCCGGCACCTGCCAGGCCTCCTGGCCGTGGACGGCAGTGGCGCGCTGGAGGGGCGGCGCGCCGAGCAGCTCCAGGGCGCAGGAGAGGGCGTTGCGGAACGGCTCGTCCGCGAAGCCGGTCCAGCGCTTCGACTTCTCCAGCAGCGACTGGCAGCGCGCAATCTGGGCGTGGAGGTCGCGCTCACGCTCACGGGCCTGCTCCAGCTCCGCGGCCACACTCTGGCGACGGAGGGCCTCCAGGTCGGCCTGCTCCAGCTCGCGGGCCAGAGCGGCGGCCTCGCGGTGGCGGATGCCCTGGCGCAGCCGGCGCTCGATATCGTCGTCGATCACCTTCGAGAGGCTGCCCAGCTCGCGCTTGATCGTCTCGGTCTTGCGCACCAGCACCTCGAGCACGCGGTCCTCGACACGCTGAGGCAGCACGAAGTAGTGGCAGCGCACCTCGGCTTCAGGTTGCAGCTTGCGGTCGATACGGCCGTTGCGCTGCTCGATGCGGCCGGGGTTCCAGGGCAGATCAAAATGGAAAAGGTCGGCGCAGTGGGCCTGGAAGTTCAGGCCCTCGCGGGCGGCGTCGGTGGCGAGCAGGATGCGCAGCGGATCGAGGGCCGGGTCGGTATTGAAGCGGCGCTGGATCTCCTGGCGGCGGGCGCTGCTGGTCAGGCCATCGATCACCTCGATGCGCTCATCGGCCCGCTCGGTACCCTCGATGGCCTGCGAGAGGATATTCAGCAGGAAGCGCCTGGTGCCCTCGCGGTTCTCAGTGAAGATCAGCACCCGGCGGTTGTTCCAGCGCGGGGCCTGCCCTGAGCTTGCCGAATGGGGCGGGCCAGAGACCGGCTGGCCGAAGGGCGGCAGGTCGGGGCAGAGATTGGCGCGGATCCAGTCGATCAGGTACCTGGTCCTGGCATCGGGGATGTGGCGGTGCTGCTCGGCGATCTGCTGCATACGGTCGAGCAGGGCCTGTTCCTGGCGGCGCAGGTTGTCGGCCTGCGCAGAGCGGGGCGCCTCGGCTTCACCGGCGGCCGTAACGGCGGCGATCTCCGCCGCCTCCGCCGCCTCCAGCTCCTCAGCGGCCCACAGGCCACGCTCGTCATCGGCATCGGGGGCGCGCATCAGCAGCGAGTCGGCCTTCTCAGGGAGCGCGGCGTCCTGGGCAGCCCACTGGCGCTCGACGGTGGCGCGGTGGACCTTCAGGCTGCGCGCGAAGGCCTCGATGGAAGAGAGCAGCCGCTGCTGGAGGCCAACGGTGAGCAGGCCGGCGGCGGTCTGGGCGCGGCGCGAGGCATCGGCGAAGCGCTGCTCGCGCAGGGTGCGGTACGCATCGAGCAGCGTGGAGAGCACCAGCTCGGGCGCATCGGGGGGAAGACCGCCAAGCTCAATGCGCACCACGCGGCGCAGCGGGAAGCCGCCCTGCACCGCGCGGATATCCTCCTTGAGCCGGCGGACCATCACATCATCGAGGGCCTTCTTCGTCACCTTCACACCGCGGGTGAAGCGCACCGGGTCGAGCAGCTCAAGCAGGGTCGAGAAGCTATTGGAGTGGCCATTATGCGGGGTGGCCGAGAGGAAGAGGCGATGCTCGAAGCGGCCGGCGAGATCGCGGATAGCGCGGGTGAAGCCGGACTCGATGCCGTAGCGCCCGCCGGAAGCCGGGGCGGCGTGGTGGGCCTCATCGAGCACCAGGAGGCTCCCGGGCAGAAAGGCGCCGAGCCACTCGCGCAGCGGGTCGGCGTAGATCGGGTCAACGAGCAGGCGATGGGAGACCAGGAAGCGGCTGTGGGTACGCCAGGGGTTAACGCCGAAGCCCCGCTCGCGGCGCATGCGGGTGAGGTAGGCGCGATCCAGCAGCACAAAGACCAGCCCGAAGCGCTCCTCGAGCTCGGCCTGCCACTGCTCGAGCACCGCGGGCGGCGCGGCGACGACCACGGTGCGCACCTTCTTGCGCAGCAGCAGCTCGCGCATAATCAGGCCGGCCTCGATCGTCTTGCCCAGGCCGGTATCATCGGCGATAAACAGGTTCACCCGCGGCAGGCGCAGCGCCTTACGGAGCGGCTCCATCTGGTAGGCATCAATCCTGATCCCGGCGCGAAAGGGCGCCTGGAAGAGGGTGGGATCGGTAGCGGTAACGCAGTTCCAGCGCAGCGTATGGAGGAACGCGGCGAAGCGATCCGGCGGGTCGAAGCCGCGAGTAGCCAGGTCGTCCCAGCCGGCATCGGTCAGAATCCGGCGATCCGGCTCATAGTCCCAGAGCACCTCCAGCGACTGGCCCTGGGCGTCATCATCGGCGCAGGCGAGGCGCACCCGGCATGACTGGCCGGGGACAGCGGGCGGGAGCACCTCATCCACCAGCCAGGTACGGGCGCGCACGTGGACGAGCTGGCCAACCTCTGGCGGCGCAAGCGGCAGATCAGCGACGGTCACAGCGAGGCTCCTGAGGTGAACATATGGAGACATCAAGTTTCCCCGCGCCCCTCCCTGAGGGGCGTGGTCGGGTCGTTCGACCGCCCGCCGGTGGAGGTGTGGAGGATGCTACCCCGGCCCCGCCTCCACCGGGCGCTCGACGATCAGCAGGTGAAAGGCATCCTCAGGGTCAATTCCGGCGATGGCGGCATAGCCCTGAGCGATACGCCAGGCCGTGCGGCGTTGCATACCTCCGCGGCGGCCCGGATGCAACTCCGGGTAAAGCAGGCCCATTATCGTCGAATGGCTCACCCCCGCCTCGCGGGCGAAGGCGCGCTGCGAATACCCGGTGCGGGCGATGAGGTCGGGAAAGCGCTCCGAAAGATGCAGACGAGGACGTTTCATTATGCAACGGCCTCCAGAACTTAAAACCATTCGGGAGTATTGTAGTTCGAGGAGCTTACCGCTGCATTACACCAGGGGAATCACTGAGGTGGTGAGGAGGTGAGGGCACTGAGGGCGGCGTCCGATGCGGGATGCCCGCCCGCACCATCGCTCATCGGCGCGCGGCAGCCCATCCCCCGCCAGACGCCCCCTCGGCTCCAACTCAGCGCCCTCACCCCCTCAGGGCCTCAGAATCACTGAGGTGGTGAGGGGGTGAGAGCACTGAGGGCGGCGTCCGATGCGGGATGCCCGCCCGCACCATCGCTCATCGGCGCGCGGCAGCCCATCCCCCGCCAGACGCCCCCTCGGCTCCAACTCAGCGCCCTCACCCCCTCAGGGCCTCAGTGTTGCATTGGCGCGCCAGGCGAGTATGATATGCAGTACTCGCTTCACCAGCCGCGAGGTGCTCTATGCAGTATGACCGGCTCATCATCCTGATGCTGGCGCTGGCGCTGGTGGGCTGCAGCCCTGCCGCCGTCACCCAGCCCACGGGCGCCCCCACTCCGGTGGCTACCCCCACGGCGACGGCGCTGCCGACGCTTGCACGCACCAGCACGCCCGCCGCGACACCCGGCGGTATGCCGCCAACCACGCCAGCGCAGACGCGGGAGGGCGCGGCGACCGTGCTTGCCGGGGTGCGCCGGGCGTGTAGGTGCTGAAGCGTTGCTGGTTGGTCCTCTCACCGGTGTTGCGCAGTGACAACCAGAGGAGCTTTGCGGGGTTGGCGCACCGCCGGGTGATCGTTCAGGGGCGGACAGAACATATAAGCGCCGACGGGCATGATGGCGTTTGGTCCTCACCCCCGGTAGCCGTGCGCAGGGGCGTTCCAATGCGGTACACGCCTCATTGGCTCAGATGTTCCGTTCGCCCTTAAATCGAGGGGGCATGTGCCTGACTCAGCCGATGGCGTCGGCCCAGCGAGGAGTTACGAGGTTCTGCCAGCCAGGAATAGCACATGCAGACAGCCTGCTACCTGGGACGACGATAATCCGAATGCTCTGGCGGGAATCATAACACTGGCGGTAAATCGATGTCTGGCCAACGCTGACTGCTCTGGCAGGGGGGTGGTGGGGTGCCTGATGGGTCTCGAACCCACAACCTCCTGATCCACAGTCAGGCGCTCTAACCATTGAGCTACAGGCACCGCGTCTTACGCATCAGGAGTATAGCATAGCGCGAAACCGACTGTCAAATCGGGATGTGAACATATGGGGAAACCGGGTTTCCCCATCCCCCTCCCTGCGGAGAGGCGCCCGGTTCCCTCCCCCAGCGGGGGAGGGCCAGGGAGGGGGCGGCCCTCCCAAAGACGCCCCATTTTCATCTTGTCGTTGTGCGGCGCAGCCGCATGGACGGCTGATGTGAACATAGGGGGAAACCGGGTTTCCCCATCCCCCTGCCTATGGGAGCGGCAAGCCCTCCCCATGGAGAAACCGGGTTTCCCCACGCCTCTGCCTGTGTTATGCGCCCTGCGAGCGGCGCCTGTCATCGGCGCGCGGCATTGCCCCGGGGCGCGCGGTGTCATTGCGGGTTTGTATTACAATATATATTCAGGTATACCTGTCGTCCCGGCAGGTTGAGGGATCCTCCCTGAGTTTCACAGCAACCGTAACCTCAGGATATGTGCTATGCCAGCAATGCTCTTTCCAGAGGGCTTCATCTGGGGCGCGGCTACGTCGGCGTACCAGATCGAAGGCGCCGTGAACGAAGACGGTCGCGGTCCGAGCATCTGGGATCGTTTCAGTCACACGCCGGGCGCCACTCGCGATGGTCATACCGGCGATGTTGCCTGCGACCACTACCATCGCTACCAGGAGGACGTGGCACTCATGGCCGATCTTGGTCTGAAGGCTTACCGCTTCAGTATCGCCTGGCCGCGCATCTTCCCCAATGGGCGCGGCGCGATCAACCAGGCCGGCCTCGACTTTTACCGTCGTCTGGTGGACCGTCTGCTGGCGCACGGGATTGTTCCCTACGCCACTCTGTACCACTGGGATCTGCCGGTAGCCCTGGAGGAGGCAGGGGGCTGGCCGTCGCGGGATACGGCCTACGCCTTCGCCGAGTATGCCGGGAGCGTCGCGGCGGCCCTTGGTGACACCATCCGCCACTGGATCACGATCAATGAGCCGTGGTGCGTGAGTATGCTCGGCTACCAGCTTGGCGAGCACGCCCCCGGCCGGCGGGATATGTCCGCGGCCCTCGCCGCTGCCCATCACACCCTGCTCGCCCACGGGATGGGCGCGCAGGCCATTCGCGCCGTGGCTCCCGATGCCGAGGTGAGCATTGCTCTGAACTTCGAGGCTGTCGTCCCGCTCTCGAACACTTCCGTCGATCGCAATGCGGCCCGCTTCCGCGATGGCTATTTCAACCGCTGGTTCCTCGATCCGGTGTGCGGCCATGGCTACCCTGGCGATATGGTTGCCGACTACAGCACTGCGGGCTACCTGCCCCGCGGGATGTATTTTGTGCGCCCGGGCGATCTTGATACCATCGCCACGCCTGTGGATTTTTTCGCGCTGAACTACTACACCCGCGTGGTGGTCACCGCTGGTTCTGCTCCCTGGGACTATCGGCTGGTCGCGCTTGAACGGCCCCGCACGGCCATGGGTTGGGAGATCTATCCTGAGGGTCTCTACCGGCTGCTGCTGCGGCTCTACAGTCATTACAATCTGTCCCGCATCCTGATCAGCGAGAACGGTGTGAGCTACCTCGATCCGGTTGAGGCGGACGGGCGCGTGCATGACGAGCGGCGCATCGCGTTCATACGCGAGCATCTGGAGGCCTGCTATCGCGCTATCCAGGCCGGTGTGCCGCTTGTCGGCTACTTCTACTGGTCGCTGCTCGACAATTTTGAGTGGGCCCAGGGCTACCACCAGCGCTTTGGCCTGGTCCACGTGGATTATGCGACGCAGCAGCGCATTCCCCGGGATAGTTTCGCCTGGTACCGCGAGGTGATCGCTGCAAATGGATGCTAAGGCGCTTCCAGGCAACCTGTTCGGGCATCAGCGCAACGGCGACCGCGTCCGGGTATGCTACGCCCGAGCGCCAGGCGCACATCGGCAAGCTGTAGGCGTAGAGGACGCCGGGCCGGCCCGCATCCCCACCGCCTGCCGCTCGAAGCGCAGGGCCACATCGCTCACCAGCGGCGTGGGCACACGCAGCGTCAGACTGGTTGTGGAGGTCGTCACTGTCTCCGTCAGCGTAACGACCCCGGTGTATGTATCCCACCAGGTGACGCGGTAGGCGCCGGGGGCGAGATCGGGAATGGTCAGCGTGCCGCTGATGGGCGCGATGGGCACAGCGTCCACAACGTTGCGCCAGGTGTGGTTGCGGTTGCTGACCCAGAGGTGGCCGCGATACGCAACGCGATCGGCCTGGCCCCACGCGCGCAGATCGGGGTGCGAGGTGACCGCCCGCGCGTCGGCATACTGCCCGTTATTGAGCGGGATGCCCTCCATAAAGTCGCGGTAGGCTTTGAAGTGCGGGTACAGGTTGTACCGGCGGATGTTTTCGGGGTCCCAGTACAGCTCGTAGAGGCCGCCGGCGTTGATCTGCCCCCAGATGAAGTTGTGGAGCCAGATTCCGCGCGTATCGCGGCGCTGGTCGTGCTCAGCGTCACCGCGATAATCCCGTGCGTCGCCCAGCGCCACCTCGCCGCGGGTAACCGGCTTGCGCGGCCCGGATCGGGCGCGTCCGCCGATCTGCCAGCTATAGGCCGCCGTGAGCAGGGCCGTATCGTGGTTCAAGGGGGTGAGATCGAACGATCCGTTGAGGTACACCGGCTGCCCGTCCGGGGCAATCAGTTCCACGTCATCGATCCACGCTGTGCCGCTGGCGCCGAAGGCATTCTGGAAGAAGATGGCCAGTGTGTGGGTCCTATCGTCGGTGAGAATGAGGCGCGCGCTGCGCGGCGCGGGGCTCCCGTCTGCCAGGTAGCGGCTATCAAAGGTGCGCCAGGGGTAGGTGCCGGCAGGAGCGGTGCATAAGAACTGCTGGCCGCTTGCCGCCGCCGGCACCACGTTTGAGCGGCCATCCGGCCGGTCCTGATCGAGAAGCCACAACAGGCGCGGTCCGGCGAGCGTGTCTGGCTGGTCGTAACCGCAGGCGCCGGTGAAGTTCTCGGCGCTCATACGATAGCGAATTACCCATTCGCCAGCGCCACGAATGACCAGGGAGCGCGGGGCGCCACCGGCGTTGTTGAACTGTTCGGCCCCGGAGATGCGCACGGCGTAACCGGCGCCCCCGAACACGCGCGCCGGGCGACTCTCGAAGGCCAGGGGATCGGCAACGTTATGCGCCCAGCCCGCGGCGAGCGATCCACAACAGGCGTAGGCGTGAAGGTCGGCATAGTCCACGCCGCTGTAGGCCGGATTGTTCCAGAACTCGGCGATGGGGAAACTGTGCCAGGTTGAGGTGGTAACCAGGTGGCGCGAGGGGTTGTGCGCGCGCATGAAGCGCCCGAACGCATCGGCCTGGGCGTAGTGGTTGCCATTGTACGGATCGCCTTCGTTGAGCAACTCCCAGGAATGCACCGCGCGCGAATACCCCCAGCGGGCGATCAGGTAGCGCCAGAAATACTCGTGATAGCGCCGCACTGCGGTGTTCGGGCGGGCGTAGAAGCGATCGTTGTCCAGGTCGTAGTAGGCGCCGACCAGGCTACCGTCCGGTGCGATGTGGTTGGCGATCCAGTCATTCTTCTCCAGGACGACCGGGCGGATGGTTACCCCGGCTCGGGCAGCCTGCTCCAGCGCGTAGTCCCATTGCCAGGAGGGCGCCTGGTCGAAGTAGCGGTGGTAGGCGAAGCGGTTCTTCCACAACACTTCGCCACCTGTAGCTGCACTGCCGTTCCACTCTCGCACCGAAACCTCATCCACAAAGACATCGCCACCGGTCGTGTTCTCCAGGATCAGGTAGAAGTTGTTGAGGAAGAGGTCGTTCTCTCCGGTGGTAAACGTACCAGTGACCTCAGTCCAGTCTGTGCTACCGTTGACGAAGCCGACCAGGCGCGTCGAGTCTTCGGCGGTTGCGGCGGGGTCGGCGCACGTATCGCCCAGCCACCCCCCACGCCGGATGGTGAACCCGTAGGGGTAGCGGGCGTTGCGCGGGCCGGTCACACCCACTGCACGCACGCGCGCGCGCACAAGGTAGGTGGTACGTGGTTTGACCGCGATGTTGTTCGAGAAGCCCTGAAACATGCAGGGGTTGCGCCGGTCGTCCATTTCCGGATCGGCATAATCCCACAGCCGCAGCGAGAACTGATGATCCCGGTAGGCGACGGCATAGCTCAGGCTCGACGGGTTGAAGTAGCCGCCCTCGCCGGGCAGGTGGTGCGAGTGCCAGGGGTTCCACGGGGCCATGTAGATGCCGCTACCGCTCATCCACACGCGCAGGAAGTTGACCCGGTACTGTTCAAAGCGACGCATGTCGGCGTCAACGTGGTAGGTGAACCGATCCCCATCGAAACTGGAGCCGTGCCCCGCAGCGATGAACGGCGAGCCATCGGAATACTCGAAGTAGCCCGGGTCGCGCTGACTGACGCGGATAAAGCCGTGGTTGTGCGGCGAGGTGGGCGCCGTTACGGTAAACGTGCCGGGGGAGCTGAACGCGACGCCGGAGGCGTCCCGGGCGCGCAGGCGATAGCGCCAGACCCCGGTCCGCTGCGGCGCAAAGCGCACCTTCCAGACCGGTGCGCCGATGGGGTACAGCCATTCCGTGCCACCGGCGCAGTGGTTGACCTCATGGTCGCCAATGCACCGGCGTTGATAATCCTGATACAGAAAGCCCGGCTGGGTGATCACGGTCTTCCAGTTGTCCGGGCTGAACAGACCGTCCACGCTGATGCCAACCGCAGCAGGAACGCCAGGGGGCGGGGCGGGGTCGAAGGGATAGGCGAGGTTGCTGGCGACTGTGCCATTGACATCAAAGGTCAATTCAAATTTGCCGTACTGCTCAACCTGCGCCGCGCCCGGTCGCACATTGGCGATAACCAGCCCTCCCTGCGCCTGGGCGATGCCAGCCGCAGGCAGTTGGAGCGACGGCAGGGCTGCGATGCTTATGAGAAGGGCAAGGGCAATACTCAACCAGCGCCGGCTCATATGGTCACTGCGCGATGCCTGGCGCGGAGCGCCACGGCGACGAGGGCCAGGACCACCAGCCAGATCCAGCGCAGGTCAGCAGGGAGCGGCGGCGGTGTCGGCTCGTCCGTTGGGTCGAAGGTAACCAGGTAGAACCGCTCGCGATGGGCCAGAAAGCTCTCGCGGGTCAGATCCACGCCGAGGAGCCGGGCCATAGCGCGAAGCACTGGGCGTTGCTCAAAGCAATCGTAGGCAGCGTGGAGTTCGAGCTCATCGGTAACGCGACGACCGCGGGCGTGGTAGACCTGCGCTCCAAGCTGGAGCGTCACTCGCGAGTCGGCCAGCAAGTTCTGGTACCAGTCGGGGCGGGCGCCATAGCCACTCATCACGTAGATCCGTCCGGCGCACAGGTGGTGCTCGATGGCAGTGCGCCGGATCAGGCCGGTGCTGCGCCCGGTAGTGCTCATAATCATCACCAGGCGCCCTACCAGCGGCCCGAGGCCAAGCCGGTAGAGCAGGATCGGCGCCCGGTTGATCGCTCGCCGGAGCGGGCGGTCAGGGTAGGCCGCCCAGGCGGGCAGGGAAAGATCGCTCATCAGACCTCCATGCGCACACTGCGGGAATGAACGTCGATTCTCTTGAGAGGGTTGCGCCCGCCCACACCCTCCAACCGGGATGGGCGTGGGAGCATCCAGTCGCCCTTTGTACTGGAGGGAAGGGCGCGAGGGCGCCTGGTTCCCTCGCATCTTTCCCACCCGTGAATCCCTGCGGCGACAGCCGCATGAACGTCCAACCTGAGTATACCCTGGTGAGAACTGCCCAAACGAGAAGAAATCACCACCAGGGGGCAAAAGATACCCTGGACAACGCCGCGCCTCCGGTTCCATCTTGCATAGAACCGCCCCCCGGTACGTATTCACACTGCTCCCGGGCGCGCGGGCATCTTGCCCGCATCCAGGCCATTGCAGGCGGGGCGCCTGCGCACCCGGGGTGACGCCTTACGTCAACGTGAACACGTATGCCCCCCGAACGACTTTGCACACGCGGCAAGATGCGGTACCATGTCAGTTAACAGGCCTGTCAGGGAAGGAATAGGTGTTGTGAACAACTCGCTCAGCTTTCTGACCGGGCTGGCCGTCGGGGCCGGACTGACGTTTGCCGCCCGTGATCTGGCGCCAGCCCTGGCGCCCCATGCCCGCACGCTTACCAAGCGCGGGCTGAAACTGGCCGTGCTGGGCTTCGAGCGGGGTCGCGAGGCTCTGGCGCTCACCGCCGAGTCGCTCAGCGATCTGCTTGCTGAGGTCCAGGCCGAGTTGCAAGCCGAACGGGCCATCCCCCAGCCGGCGCCGGCGAACAACGGCGGCGACTTGCTGGCTGAATTGCTTGCCGACGAGCACCCGGCCGATGTGACGCCTGAAGCTTGATTGGTGCGTCCGGCGCATTAGTTGTTATGCTGAGCGAATCGACGCATGTGGGCCGGGACCTTTCGCTTCGCTCAGAGTGACATGGAACTCGCCGGATGCGCTAATGCGCTTCCTGGCGACCTGTTCGGGCATCAGCGCAACGCCGACCGTGTCCAGGTGCGCCACGCCCAATCTACAATTGAACATCTGCCATCTGCAATCGCACCAGGGGGGGTTGTTATGTTGCCTGTAGCCTTTGTCGCCCACCAGGCCGGCGAGCGGCTACGCCTGCGCATTCCAGCACGCAAGGGCGATGCCGCATTCTTCGAGCGCGCCGAGCGTGATCTCGCCGCCTGCCCCGGGGTGGCCTACGCCGAGGCCAACCCTCTGACGGCCAGTATCCTGCTGCACTTCCACGGCGATCTCGATGAGCTGGCCAGCGCCGCCAGCGCGGGTCACCTCTTCGTCCTCGAGCCGCCCCGCCTCCCTGAGTATTCGGTGCTCGATGTGGTGGTGGATCGCGTCGATCGCCTCGAACAGTTCATTCAGCGCCGCTCGCAGGGGGCGCTGGATCTCGAGACGATCCTGTTCCTGGGACTGGTCGGCGCAGGGGTGGTGCAACTGGCCCGCGGTCAGGCCCTCGGACCGGCCAGCACCTTGCTCGCCAATGCGGCCACCATCCTCGCTGTGCATCGTAACCGCCGCAATCACAGGTGAAGGCATCCAGACTTGCGGCGAGCCTGTCAAACCGCGCCCCTCCCTCTAAAAATGGTATAACAGGATTGCCCCTATGAGCGGAGTATCATCGCGACCGGCAGGTGACTGCAGCATGGCCGAATTGAGCGCGCTGCTCGAAACGGTCTTTGCCGGCGGAGGGACGGCGCGTGGCCTGATTGTGGCGCTGACGACCCTGCCCTGTCGCACCATTCCGGGCCATATGTTTCGCGCCGCCCTTGACCAGTACGGCCTGCGGCCAACGTTCGACACCATCCTCCAGGATCGGGAGGTCATCGAGGCCCTGGAGGCGGTGCATCTGCCCGCCGACGCGGCAACGCGCTCGGTGATCCTGCGCCTGACCCGCCCGCTCACCCTGTACCAGCGCGTTGGCCTGGGACGCATGCGCCTGCACGTCAACCGCGAGTTGCTGCTGTCGATTGACGACCGCGATGAGGTGGCGCTGCGCCGGGGCGACATCCGTATGTCGTGGATGCGCATGAACGAGGAGGTGCTGGTGCGGCTGCGGCGGGCGCGCGATCGCTCCGGCGCGCCGGTGGATATGCTGGCCGTTTCGGCCGGTCACGTCCTCAGCCAGACCTATCCGCTGGATGTGATCACCCTGCCGCCACGCATCGCGCGCGAGCGCATGGCCGCAGAAGCGCCGTTGCCCCCACCGCCGATCGCGCGACCGGCGCCGACCGTGGCCCCGGCAGCCCCGGCCCTCGTCCTGCCCGCGCCGGCAGTCAGCGTGGCGCCCGCAGCCGCCGTGACGGTGGTTCATCGCGCGCCAGGCCGACTGCGTCTGCGTATCGCCACACTCTACCGCAATGAGGTCGAAAAAGTGCGCCTCGAACGCGCCCTTCGCGGTCGCCCCGGCATCATCAGCACGGTTGCCAGCAGCCTGACCGGGACCCTGCTCGTGCGCTTCGCCACGCCGCTGACCCACCAAGAGGTGGAGCATACCGTCCGGCGCATTCTCAGCGGTGAAGACCTCGGCGAGGGGGGACGCCGTCGCCAGGCACAGCATCCCTGGCACATGTTCGACATCGAACAAACCGCCACGCTGCTCAACACGTCCCCGGACCGTGGCCTGAGCGATCTGGCCGCCCTGGAGCGGCTGAGCGCCTACGGCCCCAACCATCTACCCCAGGCCGTTAGCCGTTCACCGATACAGATCATGCTCGAACAGCTCGCCAGCCTGCCCGTGGCGTTGCTTGGCGTCTCGGCGGTTGTGTCGCTCGTGACAGGTGGATTGCTCGATGGCGTGGTCATCCTGGGCGTGGTGGTCCTGAACGCAAGCATCGGCTTCAGCACCGAGTACTGGGCCGAGCAGACCATCGCCGGGCTGAACCGCGGCCTGGAGCCGCACGCGGTGGTCGTGCGGGATGACCGCGAACGTGAGGTGGCAGGCGAGACAGTCGTGCCGGGTGACCTGATCATCCTCCGCCGGGGCATGGCCGTGCCCGCCGATGCGCGCCTGCTGGTGGCCGATCACCTCACCGTGGACGAATCGGCGCTGACCGGCGAAAGTGTGCCTGTGAACAAGACGGTCGCGCCGCTCCACGAGCGCGCTGTGCCCCTGGGAAGCCGCACCAATATGGTCTACCGCGGCACGGTGGTTACCGGCGGCAGCGGCAGGGCGCTGGTAGTGGCGACGGGGGTCGCCACCGAGATCGGTGAGATCCAGCGGCTGCTGGGCGAGACCGAGCAGCCCGAAACGCCCTTGCAGCGACAGCTCCGCACCCTGAGCGGGCAACTGGTCGTCGGGTCGCTGGCGGTGTGCGGCGTGGTCTTTGGCATCGGCCTGGTGCGCGGCCAGGGCCTCCTGGCGATGTTCAAAACCGCCGTCGCCCTGGCTGTGGCCGCCGTGCCGGAAGGCTTGCCCACCGTTGCCACGACCACGCTGGCCATCGGGCTGCGCCGGCTCGAGCAGCAGGGCGTGCTGGTGCGGCGCCTGGTGGCGGTGGAGACCCTGGGCTCGGTCGAGTTCCTCTGCCTGGATAAGACCGGCACGATCACGCGTAACGAGATGACCCTGGTGATGGTTGTGACGAGCGAGGGGCGTTACGATCACGGTGCAGGCGGGTTCAGCGCCGCGGGCCGCGCGCTGGCCCCCGACAGCAGCCCCGATCTCGAAGAACTGCTGCGCCTGACGGCCCTCTGTAGCGAAGTGCGCCTGGAGCCTGCCGCGGACGGCCCGCGGCTCCTCGGCACGCCGACGGAGACCGCGCTGGTGCGGGCGGCGCTGGAACGGGGGATCGACGTGGAGGCCCTGCGGGCGCGTTACCCCCTGCTGCGCACGCGCCTGCGCAGCGAGGGGCGCGGGTTTATGGATACGCTGCACCAGGACGGCGACGGCTACCTGCTGGCGGTGAAGGGCAGCCCCGACCAGGTGCTGAGCCTCTGCGACCGGGTGAACGAAGCCGGGACGGTGCGCCCGCTCACAGAGGAGGACCGTGAGCGCATCCTGGTGGACAACGAACGCATGGCTGGCCAGGCCCTGCGCGTGCTCGGCGTCGCCTACCTGCCAGACGACGGGACGCCCGAGATGCGCCGCGACCTGATCTGGGTTGGCCTGGCCGGTATCGCCGACCCGCCGCGCCCGGAGATCCCCGCCCTGGTCGAGCAACTGCGCGCTGCCGGCGTGCGCACGATTATGATCACTGGCGACCAGAGCGCCACCGCGACGGCAATCGCGCGGCAGATCGGCCTGGGCCACGAAGGACACCTGGAAAGCCTCGACGCCACGCAACTCGAAACCCTGCCCCCCGATGTGCTGCGCAGCCTGGCTGAGCGCGTGGACATTTTCTCGCGGGTCAGCCCGGCGCACAAGCTCTACATCGTGCAGGCCCTGCAACGCGCCGGTCACGTGGTGGCTATGACCGGCGACGGGATCAACGACGGCCCGGCGTTGCGCGCCGCCGATATTGGCATTGCCATGGGCGTGAGCGGCAGCGAAGTGGCCCAGGAAGTCGCCGATATGATCGTGCGCGATGATAATCTGGCGACGATTGTCGGGGCCATCGAGCAGGGGCGCACGATCTACAGCGACATCAAGAAGGCAGTCCACTTCATCCTCGCCAGCAACACCAGCGAAATCCTGATCACCCTGCTGGCAACCGCCGCGGGCGCCGGCGAGCCGCTGTCACCCCTCCAGTTACTCTGGATCAACCTGGTGACCGACGTCTTCCCCGAGCTGGCCCTGGGCCTGGAACCACCAGAGTGCGACGTGCTGCGCCAGCCTCCGCGCGACCCCCGCGCAACCATGTTCAACCGCCGCGACGTGCGGCGGATCGGCCTGGAGAGCGCCGTACTCACGACCGTCGCCCTCAGCGCCTACGGCTGGGGTCTGGCGCGTTACGGCATGGGGCCGCGAACCAGCAGCCTGACCTTCACCACGCTGACCACCTCTCAGTTGCTCTACGCGATCAGTTGTCGCTCCGAGAAACGCTGGCTGTTCGACCGCAAGCCCTCAACAGCGAACCCATACATGACCTTCGCCGTCGGTGGCGGGCTGGCGCTTCAGGGCGCCACAACCTTGCTGCCCGGACTGCGCCAGGTGCTCGGCGCCACGCCCCTCAGCCCGTCCGACTGGTTGCTGGTAACGGCGCTGGCCGTAGCGCCCTACCTCGCCAGCGAATTGATGAAGGCGATTGAACGCCCGTGCAGAGTAGATACAGGAGAGCGCGACAGCCATGGCCAGTGAATATGTCTTCACCTCCGAGTCGGTTACGGCGGGGCATCCCGATAAACTCTGCGACCAGATCAGCGATGCCCTGGTCGGTCATATTCTCTGGCAAGACTCCGCCGCCCGCGTGGTAGCCGAGTGCGCCGTTTCCACGGGTATCCTGTTTGTGTCGCTGAAGGCCGCGACAACCGCCAGCATTGATATCCCCCGCGTCGCCCGTGAGGTCATCCTCGAGGTGGGGTATGACCGTGGCAGCTTCAACGGTCGCACCTGCACGGTGATGACGAACCAGCTTGAAGAGACGGCAGCCACACGCGCAGGGCTGCGCGACCGCGAGAGCGCCCTGTCGGAACTGGTTGCCCAGGAGAATGTCACCCTTTTTGGCTTCGCCTGCACACAGACGCCTGTGCTGTTGCCGTTGCCGATCTGGCTGGCCAATCGCCTGGCGCAACGCCTCGATATCGTCTGCCGCGAGCACCGCGACGACCTCGCGCCCGACGGGAAGGTGCAGGTGGGCGTGGTGTACCGCGACCATGCGCCCTCGCGCATCCACAGCCTGACCCTGGTGGCCAGCCAGCGCCATCCCGATTTGCCGCTGGCCCGGTTGCGGCAGATGATCATCGAGGAGGTGATCAAACCGGTGTTCGAGCACGAGACGCTCATCCCTGACGCAGAGACGCGCATCCAGATCAACCCCGAAGGCCCGGTGGTGGAAGGCGGCCCGGCGTTGCACGCGGGGTTGACCGGGCGCAAAACCGGCGCCGACACCTACGGGGGCTATGCCCGCCAGAGCAGCGCCGCGTTAAGCGGCAAGGACCCGACGCGGATCGACCGCACCGGGGCGTACGCGGCCCGCCATGCGGCGAAGAGTGTGGTGGCGGCGGGCCTGGCCTCGCGCTGCGAGGTGCAACTCAGCTATTCGATCGGGTTGCGCGACCCGGTGAGTGTGCGGGTGGAAACCTTTGGCACCGGCGCGCTGAGTGACGATGAACTATCGGAGCGGGTGGCGCGGGCCTTCGATTTCAGCGTGGGCGGGATCATCCGCCGCTTCGATCTGACCGGGTTGGCCGCGCGTTCACGGGGCCGGCTCTACCAGCGCGTGGCAGCGCACGGCCACTTCGGGCGGCCCGAGCTGGTTCTGCCCTGGGAGGCTACTGACGGGGCGGAGGCGCTGGAGGTTGGGATGAAGGGTTTTTCGCCCGGAGGCCTGAGGTGAACATAGCCCGTGCGTGGGAGGATTCAGGAGGGCCGCGTCTTCGCGGGCTTCCCTCGAAGGGGCGCGAGGAGACCGGCTTTCCCCAGAGCTGGAGGAGGACAGGCATGACAACTGCCCCGAGCTACTTCACCATCGATCCCGAAACCTTTGCCGATGAGCGGCATTTTGTGCTGGAGTGTTTGCGCGAGGTGTTGAGCGAGTCCGGAGAGCTGGAACTGGCCGCGGCGCTTCCGTGGCAAGAGGCGCCCACGCCCTCCCTGCCGGAAACGCCTTCCGAAGGGCTGTTCCAGGCCCTTTCGATCGCCTTTCAGTTGCTCAAAATGGTCGAAGAACGGGCAGCGGTGCAGTACCGGCGCCTGACCGAAACGCGCCAGGGCCTGACGGCGGTGCCGGCACTGTGGGGCGAGGCGCTCTGCCACTTGCAGAACCAGGGCATTTCCGGGGCAGACATCGCCGCCGCGCTGCCGGATGTACAGGTTGAGCTGGTGCTCACCGCGCACCCCACCGAGGCCAAACGCGCCACCGTGCTCGAACACCACCGCGCCCTCTACCTGCTACTGGTCAAACGTGGCGAAACTCGCTGGACACCCTACGAGCAGGAGTCGATCCGCGCCGAAGTGCTTGCGCGCCTGACCACGCTCTGGCGCACCGGCGAGATCTTCCTGGAAAAACCCGACGTCGCCTCGGAACGGCGCAACATCCTGCACTACCTGCGTAACGTCTTCCCCGATGTGGTCGCGCTGCTCGATGAGCGCTTGCGTCAGGCCTGGAGCGCAGTCGGCCTCGATCCGGCCCTGATCGCCGGGGTGGAGCGTCTGCCCCGGCTGCGCTTCGGCACCTGGGTCGGCGGGGATCGCGACGGGCACCCGCTGGTCACCGCCGAGGTCACCCGCGAGACCCTGGCCGAGTTGCGGCAGCAGGCCCTGGGCATTCTTCAGGACCAGTTGCGCGAGCTGGCGCGCGCCTTGAGCCTCTCCGACCTGCGCCAGACGCCCCCGGCAGCGTTGCTCGAACGCATCGCCGAGGTTGCCGCCTCCATGGGCGCAGTGGGCGCGCAGGCGCTGAAGCGCAACCCCAACGAAGCCTGGCGTCAGTGGATCAACCTGATGCTGGCCCGCCTGCCGCTCATTACGCCGCTCGAAGCGTACCACTACCGCGCAGCGGCGGACCTCGAGCGCGACCTGCACCTCCTCGCCACGGCCCTCGACGCCGTGGGCGCGGAACGCCTGACCCGCCACTTCGTCCATCCGCTCATCCGCAGCCTGCAAACCTTCGGGTTTCACCTTGCGGTGCTCGACGTGCGGCAGAACAGCCACTTCCACGACCTGGCCCTGGGGCAGTTGCTGGCCGTCGCCGGCTTCGCCGATCACAGCGTGACCGCGTGGGACGTGCCCCGACGTATGGCGCTGCTGGAGCAGGAACTGGATTCGCCCCGGCCCTTTGCTGGCCCGACGGCCCGTATCGGCCCCGAAGCCGATGCGGTGCTCAGTTGCTACCGGGTGCTGCTCGACGAACTCGCCACCCACGGGCCGGCGGGTCTGGGAGCGCTGATCGTCAGCATGACCCGCAGCGCCGCCGATCTGCTCACGGTGTACCTCTTTGCCCGCGAAGTCGGTCTCCTGCGCGAAACCCCCGACGGGCCGGCGTGCCCCCTGGCGGTAGTGCCCCTGTTCGAGACGATCGAGGATCTGGAGCGCAGCCCCACCGTCCTGGCCGCCTTTCTTGATCATCCCCTGACCCGACGCAGCCTGGACCTGCAGCGGCGCCTGCGGGGCGAACGCGACCTGGTGCAGCAGGTGATGATCGGCTACAGCGACAGCAACAAAGACGGTGGACTGGTTGCGAGCCTGTGGGCGCTCTACCGGGCGCAGCAAGCGATGGCCGCAGTGGGGCGGGAGCTTGGCGTGCGCATCCGCTTCTTCCACGGGCGAGGCGGCACGATCAGCCGGGGAGCCGGGCCAACCCACCGCTTCATCAAGGCCCTGCCTGCGGGCACGCTGAGTGGCGATCTGCGGGTGACCGAACAGGGCGAGGCTATTGCCCAGAAGTACGCCAACCGCCTGACCGCCAGTTACAACCTGGAGCTGTACCTGGCAGGCGTGAGCCGCGCTACCGTGCTCGAGCGGCACGCGCGGAGCGAGGCCCATGTTCTAGAGCCGACCATGGACAGCCTGGCGACCCTGAGCCGGGCAGCCTACAGCGCGTTGATTGGCAGTCCAGGCTTTCTGACCTTTTTCCGCCAGGCCACACCGATTGACGCCCTCGAGCAGAGCCGGATCGGCTCGCGGCCCACCCGACGCACCGGCCAGGCCACCCTGGCCGATCTGCGGGCCATCCCCTGGGTATTCAGTTGGAGCCAGGCGCGGTTCTTCCTCTCGGGCTGGTACGGCGTCGGCAGCGCCCTCGAACAGCTCCACCAGAGCGATCCGGCAACCTTTGCGGCACTGCAACAGCACTTTCTCAGTTGGGCGCCGCTGCACTACATCTTCAGCAACGCCGCCACCAGCGTGGCAACCGCCGATCCGGACGTGATGGGCTGGTACGCCGAACTGGTGGAGGATGCAGCCCTGCGCGAGGCCATGCTCGGGCGCATCCTCGAAGAATACCGGCGCACGGTGGCGATGCTGGAGCGCCTCTACGGCGGCCCCCTTGCCGAGCGGCGGCCCAACATCTTCAGTATGATCGAAGCGCGCAACCCGGGCCTGCGGGTCCTGCACCGCCAGCAGATTGACCTGCTGCGGCAATGGCGGGCGCTGCGCGCCCGCGGCGAGGACGACACCGCCCTGCTGCCACGGTTGTTGCTCACGATCAACGCGATTGCAAATGGGCTTGGCTCGACCGGCTGATGTGAAAAAATATGGGGAAACCGGGTTTCCCCATCCCCCTGCCTGTTGGGAGCGCCAGCCGCTCCCAACCGCGGTTGGGACATGAGGAAACCGGGTTTCCCCACCCCTCTCCCTGCGGGGAGGAGCCCGGTTCCCTCCCCCAGCGGGGGAGGGCCAGGGAGGGGGCGGCCCTCCCAAAGATACCCCATGTTCA
>OGCI01000756.1_pt1 | contig 32759 bp, 28 predicted proteins | sample 1570021 | NCBI WGS metagenome assembly OGCI01 (sample SAMN06264664, study PRJEB24512) | hot springs metagenome | isolation source: Hot spring water | place: South Africa: Tshipise | collected 2015-06-21 | reverse complement strand
AGAGTGCCTGGCACGTAAGGTGACACATCTTCAATGATACCACATCCCAGCACCGTACTGGTTGCCACTCTGGGCAGACAGCCGCAGGTCGTGACCTTCGGCCTGGACCTGCTGCTGGCCCAGGGCGTGCCGGTGGACGAGGTCGTCGTGATCCACCTGGCCGGCCCGCGCTACCGCCAGGCGTATCGCCGGCTGGCCGAGGCGTTCCCGGGCGACCGCTACGGCGACCGGCCCATCCACCTGCGGGGTGTGCCGGTGCAGCGCCAGGGCCGGCCCCTGGACGAGATCCGCGACACCACGGATGCGGACGCGGTCTGGCGCACGGTGCACGAACTGATCGCGACCCTCAAGGGCCGCGGGCTGCGGCTGCACCTGCTGCTGACCGGCGGCCGGCGGCTGATGGCGCTGATGGCGGTCTCGGCCGCGCTGTTGCACCTGGAGCACGGCGACCGGGCCTGGCACCTGTACACGCCCGATGACGTCGTTCAGGCCGCGTACAATGGCGCCCTCCTCCACGCACCGCCGGAGGCCGGCGTCCAGCTCATCGAAGTGCCGCTGGCGCCGCTGGGCGCCTACTTCCCCGGCCTGCGGCCGCTGTTGAACATCTCCCCGGCCGAGGCCATTGCGGCCCGCGTCCGCTGGCTGGACGAGGTGGAGCAGGGCCGCTGCCGGGCCGTGCTGGCGCGTCTCAGCGAGCGCCAGATCGCGGTCCTGCGCGCCTTCGCCGACGGCCTGTCCCCTGCGGAGGTCGCCGACCGGCTGGCGATCAGCCCGAAGACGGTGGACACCCACAAGACCGCCATCCTGGCCGAGTGCCGCATCGCCTGGGCCCTGTCCGACGCCGAGCGGCTGGGCTACCACTGGCTGCGGGAGGTGTTCGGGCGGTATTTCGGGCTTGTGAGTCAAGTATAGTACACCAGGCCTCATGCTTGCATCAGAGAGACCTCTGAAACAAACCGGAGATTTCTCCAAAGACATGCAGGGTGGGGTGTGCTACAATCGAGAAAATCCCGATTTGCGCCCGACGCAGACAAAACGTATGCCTCACAGCGCATGGTGGGCGTGGGGCAGGCGAACAAAATCGGGGCAATTGTCGCCTTGAGACAAACGAGGTGCACATGAACGAGAAGACTTACCTCAGCGCTCTGGCCGGCCTGTTGCACGACATCGGCAAGTTTGCCCTGCGCGGGGGCGAAGGCGGCAGCCGCATATGGGACGCGCAAGCGCAAGCCGACTACGGCTACAAACATGCCCTGCTGACGGCGGACTTCGTCGAACACTATGTGCCGCAGCCATGGCGAGGATTCGTCCTCTCGGCGGCCGGACGCCATCATCGCCCGATGACACTGGGCGACCGCATCGTGCAACTGGCCGATCACCTCTCGGCCGGCGAGCGCTCCGACCCCGCCGATGACCTGCAGCCACAACAGACCCATCCGCAGCGGCTGCTCTCCGTGTTCTGCCTGATCAACGCCGACGGCGGCGCCCTCAAAGCGCGCGGCTACTGGCCGCTGGCGGCACTCGCCATGAACGACAATGCCATCTTTCCCACCGATGCCGGCGGAGATCCAGAGGACTGGCAGAGTTATCGCGCGCTGTGGGATGACTTCGTTGCCCAGGCGGGTAGCCTCAAGAAGGCGTTTGCAGACAACGGCGACCTGGCGTCCTATCTGGAGAGCATCCTCTTGCTCATGCAGCGTTACACCTGGTGCCTGCCCGCGGCTTACTACCGCACCCGGCCCGACGTGAGCCTGTACGACCACGGCCGGATGACGGCCGCGCTGGCGGCAGTCCTGGCCGACACGCTCCAGGATGAAGGGATGTTGCAAACCTTGGTCGCCAACCCCAGGGTGGAGCGGCCCCTGGCCTCTCTGATCGGCGGCGACATCAGCGGCGTGCAGGACTTCATCTACACCATCACCTCGCGCGGGGCGGCAGGCGCGCTGCGCGGGCGCTCGTTCTACCTGCAACTGCTCACCGAGGTCGTGGCGCGTTTTGTGTTGCGGCGGCTGGGGCTGCCCATTACCAACCTGATCTACGCCGGCGGCGGCAACTTCTACCTGTTGGCGCGGCCCGAAGACCTAGCCCGGCTGGCCGATATCCGGGCGGAGCTGAGCCGGGTGCTGCTGGCCGCGCACGGCGGCGAGCTGTATGTAGCCCTGGCCGGCGAGCCGCTGCGCGGGGCGGACTTCTTCGACGGTGAACTGAGCAAAGTGTGGGGCCGGGTCAACGAAGGGTTCCAGGCCCTCAAGCGACGGCGTTTCGCCGAGCTCGGGACAGACCTGGCGCGGCTATTCGAGCCGCAGGGCCACGGCGGCAGCGAAGAGCAGGAGTGCCAGGTGTGCGGCCATGAGCATGCTGGGACGAAGCGGGACGACGATGTGCGCAAGTGCCCGCCATGCCTGGGCTTTGAGAAGTTGGGCGAGGACCTGCGGCAGGCCAGGTACTTGGTGCTCGCCGAGATCGAAGCGGCGCCGCTCACCGATGGCGGTCCCCGGCCGACATGGGACCGCACGCTGGCCGCGCTGGGCTGGCGGGCAGAGGTCTCGCGAAGGTTCCCCGCCTCGCCGCCGCCAGGGCGCGCGGTCGCCTGGGCGCTGAAGGATGCGGCCATGGCCGACCTGCAACCGGCCCCGCGACTGGCGGTGGGGCGCAAGCTGTTGGTCAACGTGACCCCGACCCGCGAGGAGCGCATCAAGGCGTTCGACGAGATGGAGCAGGAGGCCCAAGGGATCCGGCGGTTGGGCGTGCTGCGCATGGATGTGGACAACCTGGGCACGCTCTTCGCCGAGGGCCTGGGCAAGGCCGCCACCCTGTCGCGCATCGCCTCGCTCAGCTTCGCGGTCAGCCTCTTTTTCGAGGGCTGGGTGGAGGAGAGGGCCGAAACGATGGGCAGCAACCAGGTCTACTCCATCTATTCCGGCGGCGATGATCTGTTCTTCGTCGGCTCGTGGGACAAGATCGTGGAGCTGGCGCGCGTTATCCGCGCCGACCTGGGTCGCTACGCCGCCGGCCATCCGGACATCCACGCCAGCGCCGGCATCGCCCTCATCGGCGGCAAATATCCGCTCTACCAGGCCGCGCGCGACGCCGGCGAGGCCGAGGCGCAGGCCAAGGCGCTGCGCTGGGGCGATAACCGGCGCAAGGATGCCCTCTCGTTCCTGGGGCTGGCGCTGCCGTGGCCGCGTTTTGGCCTGGAAGCTGATTGCGACGCGAACTTCGATACCACCCACGGCCTGATGCACTTCCTTGTGGGCATCGCCAACCGTGATGGCACAGGCCCGCAAACTGCGCCGAAGGCTGCCTTGCAGAAGCTGCTGCGGCAGTACGACCGCTTTGCCGAGGAAGAGAAGCGCCGTCGCGAGGTCGGCACGGAGTTGAACAAGGCCGGCGGCGAGCAAATCCTGTGGGGGCCATGGGTGTGGCGCTCGTACTACCTGCTGCGGCGCATGGCGAGGGACGAGAAGGAATCCTCGGTCAAGGCTGATTTGGGCGCCCTGGCGGAGCTTTTCAAGCCCGATAACATCGGCAGCATGGACTGGATCGGCCTGGCCGCGCGCTGGGCAGAGCTGCTGACGCGCTCCGACTCGTGAGGAGAGGTCCATGGGGTTCCAGGTTAACTATTTCACCTTGCCCTCGCACTATGAGGAAACGCCTCTGTGTGACCGAAAGGCAAACCTCCCCAACCTGTACCGAGATGAGGAGAAAGCCGAATTCCTGCGAGATGTTATTACTCTGGCTAATTCGGCGCGTTCGTTCGGAAAGCCGGCGCGTCTGCTGTTCGGCATTGACAATGATGGAGAGCCATGCGATTTGAGTAAATACCTGGCACCCTATGCACACCATCTAAGTGCTGACATTCAGTTGCCGGAGAAGATCCGTGAAATGATTGGCAAGACCTTGGCATCATATGTCACGCCTGAGCTATCGCGTTTTGATTTCGAGCTTGGAGAATGCGAAGGCAAACGCGTCGCATATTTGCTCATCTATCCTGTGGCGGCGCCAAAACGGTTTCGGGTTAGACGAAATCTCACTTCTGGTAAACAATCGTTGCTTTATGAGGGACAAAGTTGGATTCGCTTTGGCGAACACAAACAGGAGGTGACCAACAAGCTAATCGAACCGGATAGTTCGGCAGAGCCTTACCACGACTCGTATGCTGAGATCCCTTACGTCCTGCCATCCTGCTGGCTTGCTTACTTCAACTGGCTCTTGGCTGACCAACAGATCACGAAAGCGCACACGATCGTTGGCTATCAAGAACCGCAGAGCTCAGCAGGTGTGCCGATGCGGGACGAGGTCGAGCGTTTCTTGGAGAGCGAAAAACGCATGCTGATCATCGAGGGGTTGGCGGGTGTCGGCAAAACGGCGTTTCTCTGCCGACAGGTCGGGCGCCTGGCCGAAAACAATGCTGTTGCGATGGAGGAGATGCAACGGCGTGAGGAATTCCACGGTCCGCCTGACTGGACACCGCTCTGGTTTCCACTGCGAGGTTCCACCGCCCGAGATGAAGAGCAACTCACCAAGCACCTGCTCAATGCAGCCCACAAGTCTCAGGCTTTTTGGACAGGCAACAGGCCGCGTCACCCCGAACACTTGCTGGAATACTCCGACCTTCGGTGGCTGATCTGTCTGGATGGCCTCGATGAGATCTGGAGCGATCAGCAGCAACGCGCTTTTTTAGGGGCATTGCGCGCTTTTCTGACCCGATTCCCGCGCGTCAAGGTAATCCTGACAACGCGGCCGGAAGCTGTATGTCGAGATGAGGCCTGGTTGGAAGCCCAAACGGTGCATATGGCGCCTCTGTCTCGCGAGATGGTCCTCAACTACATTGACAGCCAGCTCAAGGAAGAGAGCTCTGGAGAGTACCACCAGGAAATCGTCAGTGTCCTTTCTTCAAACGATGACTTGTGGCATCTGTGTTCGTTTCCTGTATGCCTGGAAGCAGCTATGAAGGAACTGGCAGATGTCCATCCGGAGCCTTTGCCGGAAGTAACTGCTCAGGCCGGGACAGCAATCGAACCTTCCGAAGTGACACGGGAGGAGGTCAGTTCGTCGGCAGAGCCTTCCGCAGAAGCAATACAAATACCTGAACCGGTGCTGGCGGAGGACTTGATGCCGGCAGAGTCACTTGACTTGAAAACTTCCGAACCGAGCAGAGATGAAGAAGAACCGCCACCGCCCCCCATACGACCGGAGCTTGTGCTTGACGGGATGTACCGCCGCCTCCGAGAGCGAGAACAAAAAAGGGACTTGCTCCCAGCCAGGCATGTTGAAAAGTGGTGGGATAGAGCCGGCAAGCTTGCCCTAAAGTTGGACGGACACAGCGGACACTGTGATTTTGACATGGCGCGCAAAACCCTCGGATCATGGCAAGGCCTCAACTGGCTTCTCAACCTTGGTGTGCTCGACCGACTGACAGAAAGGCAAGCACTAACTTACCGCACGGAGGCAACAAAGGTCTATTTCGCTGCTTCATACCTGTGGCCTCGCGTGACTACAACCCTTGACGCAGGGGCTCGCCGCTCGTTACGGAGCGCCACCCCAGGCTTTCGCATGCGAGTCCGATCAATGCTCGAAACGCTTTCGACAGACGACTTTTCATCACTGATTCTGTAAGAAGGAGGAAACGATGCCTGCACAACCCGACCCGGAATTGCGCACTATCATCACCGATCCTAACGGCGCCGAAGTTCTGGTGCGCAAGGCCGACCAGCTAGGGCAAAGCCTGAAGAACGCCGGGCTGACCACCAGTCAGATCCGGGCGCTGTTCGGCGAGGTGCGTCAGATTCAGGCGCAGTGGAGCATGGGCGGCGAGCACCAGCAGCTCGCCGCGCGGCGCCTGGTGCTGCTCAAGCCCAAAATGGCTTACCGCGCCCGCAAAGAGCGGGGCAAGGCCGTCGCCGACCTCGTCAACGTTCTCGATCCGGCACTCGACGAGGTGATCAAGGAAAAAGATATGGCCCGCAAGGGCGATCACTTCAAACGTTTCGTCGAGTTCTTCGAGGCCATCCTGGCCTATCATAAGGCCCACGGCGGCCAGTAATCGCACGTCCTGACTATGGAGGACCATCATGGCTAACAAGACCATCCAACTGCAAGGACATGTCTTCATCACTTTCGAGATCGAGGCTGTCACCGGCCTGCACATCGGCGGCTCCGAAACTGGCATCGAGATCGGCGGCGTGGACAAAACCGTGATCCGCGACAAGCTGACCAACCGTCCCTACATCCCCGGCTCGTCGCTCAAGGGCAAGATGCGCAGCCTGCTGGAGAAGTACCACGGCAAGGTGCAGAACCGTCGTATCGGCCAGGGCTACATCCACACCTGCGACAAAGAGGCCGATTACGCCGGCTGCAGCGTTTGCCAGGTTTACGGCGTGCCCGGCGAGCTGGACTTCGGCACCCCGACGCGGCTGGTGGTGCGCGATGTGCAGATGACGGCCAAGAGCGCCGACGAGCTGGAGAGGGTTGCGCGCACCGACCTGCCCTACACCGAGGTCAAGGTCGAGGTCTCTATTGACCGCGTCACCTCGGCGGCCAACCCGCGCCAGATGGAGCGCGTGCCCGCCGGCACCGTCTTCGGCCCCGCTGAGCTGGTCTACAGCATCTACCGCGGCGACGGCTGCGACCCCGAGAAAGATGTCGCCCGGCTGCAAACAGTGGTCGAGGGGATGCAACTGCTGGAAGATGACTACCTGGGCGGCCTGGGCTCGCGCGGGTCGGGCAAGGTCAAGTTGCGCGACATTCGGCTCAGCTTGCGCGGCCAAAACGGCTATCTGGCAGAACCACAGACCTTGGGCAAGGCCTCCTATCCCGACCTGGCTGCTTTGATCGCCGACTTGAGCACCATCCAGGGTCAGATCCGCACGGCCCTCAAGCTGGGCTGAGGAGGCATCCCATGCCCGCATTCGCCCCCTACAAGCTCACCTTCAGGGGCGGGCTGCACCTGGGCACGCGTGGGGTTAACCTGGAAGAGGCCAGTCACTCCCTGCCGTCTGACACCTTGTTCGCGGCCTTTGTGGACGCATGGCGTTGTCTGGGTGGGGATCCGGCCGCTTTCGCGGCCCCTTTTCTCGGCGCGTCGCCCGATCCGCCCTTCCTGCTCACCTCGGCTTTTCCCTTTGCCGGCGGGGTGCGCTTCTATCCGATGCCGCCCAACCTGGCCCTGCTGCTCAGCCTGGATGCCGTCAAAGACTACGGCAAGGCCATCAAGCGCACGCGCTACCTGTCGGAACAGCTCTTGGGCAAGGCTCTGCGCGGGGAGCGGCTCGACGACTATCTCTTCCCGAAAGAGGATGAAAAGAGCCAGCAGCGCGGGCTGGCTTTGCAGGGCGGTGCCCTCTGGCTGTCGGCGGAGGAGCACGACCTGCTGCCGGCCGGCCTGCAACGCCCGCCCGCCAGGCGCCACGCCCTGCCTCGCCTGGCGGTATGGGAGGAGGAGCGAGTGCCGCGCGTCATCGTGACCCGCACCAACTCGGCCTCCACCATTTACCACAGCGGCCGCGTGACCTTCAGCGCAGGGTGCGGCCTGTGGTTCGGCATCGCCTGGCGCCAGCCCGAGGCCACAATGGACGGACAAGGGATCACCTATGCCGAGGCGATGAAACGCATCCTGGCCATCTTGCAGGTGCAAGGGCTGGGCGGTGAGCGCTCCAGCGGCTATGGCACCTTCGAAGTGCAGAGGGGGGATGCCGTCAGCCTCCCTGACCCGGCGCCTGGCCGACCGGCCTGGCTGCTCAGCCGCTATCACCCGCGCGCAATTGAGCTGCCTGCGGCGCTGGTCCATCCGGCTGCTGCCTACAGCCTCACGTCGGTGGCGGGTTGGTTGCATACCTTCGACGCTGCCGATCAGCGGCGAAAGCGGCTGTATCTGGTGGAGGAAGGCAGCATCGTCTGCCCACCCCACTACCCGGCCGGCGATGTGGCTGATGTGCGACCCACCTACAACGGCACCGCTTTCCCGCACCCGGTCTACCGCTACGGCCTGGTCCTGGCCGTCGGCCTGACCCTGCCTTCGGAGGTGAGCCATGCCTGAGTACCTCCAGTATCGCGTCACGATCTCATTGCTCACCCCGCTGCACATCGGCAACGGCCGCGAGCTGCTGCACGAGTACGACTACGCCATCGCCAACGGCAAGACCTGGCGCATCAACGAGACCGCGTTGCTGGACGCCCAGAACGTAAAGGATCCCAGGCTGGCCGAGCAGCTCATGCGCGCCAAGCCGGCGCAGTTGCTGAGCCCCGCAGACTTCCGCCCTGACAACGTCTTTTTCCGCTATGTGCTGAACGGTGTGCCGCGTTCCAGGGCCGAGGGCGCGCAACTGCGGGAGCAGCTCAAGGATCCCTTCGACAGGCCCTATCTGCCGGGAAGCAGCCTGAAGGGCGCGCTGCGCACGGCCCTGGCCTGGCATGCCTGGCAAGCGCGCGGGCTGCGGCCCGACCCGACGCAATTGGGCCGGCGCCGCGAGTGGGCCGCGCAGGCCTACGAGCAGCGGCTCTTCGGCCGCGATCCCAACCACGACCTGTTGCGCGCGCTCCAGGTGGGCGACAGCAACCCGGTGGCACCGGCGCAGCTGATGATCGTCAACGCGCGCGTGCTGACGCGCGGGGGCAAGCTGGGTTCGCCCATCGAGCTAGAGGCGCTGCGGCCCGAAATCTCCTTGGATCTGGCGCTTAAGATCGATCGGATGCTCTTTACAGAGTGGGCGCGACGGGCCGAATTGCCGCGTGAAGGCAAGGACTGGTTGGAACGCCTGCCTCAGATTGTGCAGGCGCACAGCGCTGAGCACATCCGTCGCGAGCTGACCTGGTTCGGCCAGATCGACAACGCGACGCGCTTGCAAGACTTTTATCGCCAACTGTCCCAGGCCAAACTCGGCAGCCGACAGTGCCTGCTTCAACTGGGCTGGGGTACCGGCTGGGAGGACAAGACCTTCGGCTCTCGGCTGCAGGCCGACCAGAGGTTCCTGGAGCGCATCATCTCCGATTACCGGTTGGCGCGTGGCTCCCGGAAACCGAACGACCCCTTCCCTAAGAGCCGTCGCGTTGCCGTCGGCTTCCGGGATGGCCAGGAATATCCCGCCACGCCGTTGGGCTGGGTGCTGATGGAGCTAAAGGAACTGACGTGAAGCTTTTGACTTTCCTCGGCGCTGCCGAAGCTTACGAGACGACTTACGTCATGCCGGACGACCGCGAGCACACCGCTCCGTTCTGCGGCGTAGCGCTGGCCCGCTTCTTCCCCGAGGCGCATATACGCGTCTTCGTCACGCCCGAAGCGCGAGATAAACACTGGCATCGCTTTTCGAGCCTGGTCGAAGATTACGTCGCCGATGTAGAGCCGGTGGATATCCCCGGCGACCGCAGCGCGGAGCAACTGTGGCAGATCTTCGATGCCGTGGTCGGGCATGTCGAACGTGAGGAGCAGGTCATCTTTGACGTGACTCATGGCTTTCGCTCGGTGGCGTTTCTCTCCTTCCTGGCCGCGGCCTATCTGCGCGTGGTGAAGGACATCGAGCTGGAGGCCGTGTTCTACGGCAACTTCGAGGCGCGCGACAGGAGCGTCACCCCAAATCGGGCGCCGGTCATCGAGCTGACTTCCTTCGTCGGTCTACTGGACTGGATGGTGGCCGCCGACCGCTTCGTGCGTTTCGGCGACGCGCACGATCTGGCCGAGCAGTTGCGCGGCGTGCGGCCCGCCTTTCAGCAGCAACAGACTGATCCGGCTCTGCGGGCCGATGCAAAACGCCTGAGCCAGGCCGCCAGCGCGCTGGATACCGTTTCGCTGGCGCTGCGCCTGATCCGGCCCGCCGAGGCCATGGATGCCAGCGGCAAGCTCCAATCCCAGCTCGTGGATGCCGCCCAAAGTCTGCGGACGCACGCCCGTCCCTTTGTGCCCCTGGCCCAGGCGGTGGCCGACGCCTACGCGCCGCTCAGCTTGAGCAGAGACGAGCAGACGCGCAACCCGATCGCGTTGCTGGCACGCGAGCGCCGCATGGTTCTCTGGTACCTGGAGCGCAGGCAGTATGTGCAAGCCATGGCTGTGGCGCGCGAGTGGATCATTACCTGGGCCATGCTTCACGCTGGCATGACTGAGACTTTGGATAGGACGTCGCGCGAGGAGATGGAGAGGGCATTCGGAGGTGCGATCAAGGAGAGCCAGGTGCGATCGGGCGCGTTTTCGGATATCCAGCTTGCCAACGGCTGCAACCTCAACAGTTTACCCAAGATCGCCGATGCATTGCGGCTCTACCAGCAATTGGGCGATACACGCAACGACCTGTTGCACGCCGGCAAACGGCCCGGCGCCAGGGAATCGGCCGTGCTGGAACAAACCATACGGAGCCTGTGCAGCCACCTGAACGAGCTGCCGCTGCCGGGCGAATAGGAGCGCACGCCGTGCGCCCACCGCAAGTTGACGCCTGGAACTGTAAAATAGAAGGTTCATGCAATGTCCACAACCACGTTATCGGTCATCGAAATGGTCAGAGGTTTTTCGGATTACATGAATCGTGTGGCCTATCGAGGGGAACGCTTTGTGGTGATGAAAGGCCGCAAGCCTATCGCCGAGATCTCCCCCATCACAGCCGGCAGGCTGCTGGGCGAGCTGGAGGCGGTGCTGCAATCGCTGCCGAGGCTGACCCCGGCCGAAGCCGAGAGCTTCGCCGCCGATCTCGATGCGGCGCGCGCAACGCTGCCTGGCCAGGGGTTGAGCTGATCGAGCGCCACCACATCCTGCTGATCGGTTCCATACGCGCCGAGTGAATAGAACAACCGCCAAGTGGGGCGGGGGCAAAGTCCCACATTTCTTATGACCCTGGGAAGATGCCCGGCGGCCACAAGCCGATGAGCGTTCATCCCCGGTGCGTCGTCCCCTTTCGACCTTTGGCGGTCTGAGTTTATTTTAGACGTCGAGTTTTTTGAAACATGCGCTGCGGGTATTAGATCGCTAATCGAAGGGGGATGTATCAGAGGGAGTTTTAGACGTCGAGTTTTTTGAAACATGCGCTGCGGGGCCTATCCTTTGATTGTTATGGTATTCGATGGTATAGTAGCACAATAGAAAGTATGAACAGGTATTTGATGGGGGAAGGCGATGAATGTGTCTCAATGGTCGGATCTACCGCTGGTACTCACCTCAGATCAAGCGGCTGCGGTGCTCCAGATCAATCGCCGCACTCTCACGAATATGCTCGATCGCGGCATCCTGCGCGGGGTGAAGATCGGGAAAGAATGGCGCGTCAGCCGGGCTGAGGCAATGCGCTTTGTGGAAGGCGATGGCACGAAAACACCGCCGGTCACTGCCCCGGTCCGATCGGAAGTGGGAGCGACTCTGGTTCACAAAGGCGGTTTGCTGGTGGTGAGAACCGAGCCTCTGGCTGACTTGACAGATATCGTCGAGCAAGAGCGCGAACAACGGGTGGCTGAGTTGATTCAACAGGCGGGCTTGTGAGAGTCCTCTTCGATTTCCGGCGTGTCTATCCTGCGCTGGCCGACAAGATCGTATCCCCATTGGAGGGATAACGCCCGCGCCGCCTGCTGGCCCACGTCCCTCATCCAACCGGGCCAGCAACTGACTCTGCTCGACCTGGACGGCGTGTTCGTGCTGAGCCTGAAGCCGTCGCAAGTGGACGCGTTGGCCGATCGCCTCGCAGACGAATTGGCGGGCCGGGGCGAGACGCTGGAATCCATGCTCCAGACGCTGCGGGAAGTGCGGGCGGAACATGCCTGAGCTGCGCATCTTCCTGCATACCGGCGCGATTTTCGCCGCCGTGTTTTCTGCAACCGGTGGAGCACGCGGCCTGCTCCAACTGGGCGAGAGCGGTGCGATCCAGATTTGGGTGGGGCCGACCGTATTGACGGAAGCCGATGAGGTGTTCCGGCGCAAGGCAGCGGATCTGCTGCCGCTGTTGGCTGCGCTGCTGCACCGGGCCCGGGCGCAGACCGGGTCGGCGGCCACGGCTGAACAACAGGCACTCGCTGCAGCGCTGGTGGATCATGCGTCTGATGCCCGCATCGTCGCTGAGGCGCTCGCCTGCGGCGCGGAGTACCTGGTCACGCACGATCAGGAACACCTGCTGCGCAATCCCAGGCTCGACGTCCTGCCTTGCAGGGGCGGGACGCCCGGCGACTGCCTGGCCTGGCTGCGCCGGCGGCTCACGGAGTGGAAGGCTTCAGTGCAGTGAACAGGCCCGCCTGCCGCAACGCAGGGTTGTGTGATCCACCAAAAACAGCGGTTGTGGGGGGTGAACGTCGCGAGACGCGCGCCGTGCGCCCCACGATTTGTGGCTGCCCACCCTGTAGGGGCGGACGGCGTCCGCCCATTTGGCTACGGCAGGCCACAGGCGGCCATTGTGCCGTATGACCGATATCGGCGCCTGATCGAGGCCGGCGAGCAGCAGGCGGCAGGAGCCATGCCCGAAACGCCAGCCGGAACACCGGTCCGTGAAGGCGCGGCCACCTATCAGGTCGCCGCAGCTTGGCGCGCAGCCTCCCTTGGGGACTGCGTTCCGTGGCAAGCCCCGGCGTCCGGTGTTATTTCGCGATCAGATCTTCTGGTTGCCCGGCTCGAGGTGATCATCATGATCCTGCTCAACTTCTCCCATCCCCTGACCCCACCCCAGCTCGCCCAGCTGGAGGCGCTTACCGGTGCGGCCGTCGAGCGCGTGATCGCCGCGCCCGCGCAATTCGATCATGACCGGCCGTTCGTGCCCCAGGTGCAGGCGCTGCTGGCCCAGATCCCGCTGACGGCCCAGGAGTGGCAAGTGACGCCCCTGCTGATCGTGCCGCCCGCGCTGAACTTCATCACCGCGGTGCTGCTGGCCGAGCTGCACGGCCGCATGGGGTATTTCCCGGCCATCGCGCGGCTGCGGCCGGTCGCGAATAGCCTGCCGCCACACTTCGAGGTGGCCGAGGTGATCAATTTACAGGCGGTGCGCGAGCAGGCGCGAACCCGCCGCCACAACGTGCCTGGCCCTTCCCAAATGCCAGGCACGTGAAGGAGCCCAAACAAGATTCAGACCGGGAACGGATTTTATAAAGATGCTCATCTCCCTCCTCCTCATCCTCACCCCGGACGCGCCGGCGACGCTGCCGGCCGACCTGGGCCGCGCGGTGCAGGCCGAGACGCTGGCACGGCTGGCCCAGGTTGACCCCGCGCTGGCCGAGGCGGTCCACGCCGGCGACGGGCCGAAGCCGCTGACCTGCTCGAGCCTGGTGGCGGCCGACCCCGCGGCCGGACCCCGCGGACGCCACCCGGCCGATAGCATGCCGGTGCGGCCCGACGCGCGTTACTTCGTGCGCATCACCGGCCTGACCGGGCCGGTCTGCCGGGCGTTGCGCGCCGCGCTGATCGAGCAGCCGCCCGCAGCGTGGACGCTACACGGCCAACCGTTCCGCGTGGCCGAGGTGATCTGCGACTCGGTGCGCGACGGCTGGACGGGCCAGGCCAGCTACGAGGCGCTGGCCGCGGCCGCGTTGCAGCGCGGGGCAGGCCTGCCTCGCGCCATCACGCTGGAATTCATCAGCCCCACGGCGTTCAAATCGCAGGAGATGCAGGTGCCGGTGCCGCTGCCGGGGCTGGTCTTCGGCAGCCTGGTGGAACGCTGGAACGCGTTCAGCCCGGTGGCGCTGGACCCCGACCTGCGCCGCTTCGCGGGCGAACAGGTCGCCATCAGCCGCTACCGGTTGGAGAGCCGGCCCGTGCCGGCGAAAAACGGCGCGCTGCGCATCGGCGGCGTCGGGCAGGTGACGTATGCCGCGCTGGACGACGACCGCTACGCCGTGGCCGCGCTGAACATCCTGGCCGACTTCGCGCTCTACAGCGGGGTGGGGGTGCAGACCGCGACGGGGATGGGGCAGTGCCGACGGGTGTGAGCGAATGGCGAATGGGCGAATGGGCGAAGAAAGGGTGCAGCCGATGAAAGAGCGAGGGGCAGGACAGCCGTGGCGGTTGATCTTGCTGTTGGGCAACCGCATCCAGCCGGCGACAATGCTGGCCTACCACCTCCGACCGGCACAGGTGGTCTGCATTGGCTCGTCCGATCGGCCGGAGACGCCGGACGAAGTACGCCGGGCGCTGAGCTATCTGTTCGGATCGGATCGGATGGTCGGCGAACGGGTTGTGGCCCCGTTTCGTCTGGACGAGACGCTGGCAGCCATTGACGCACTGACGGCAGGGCAAGCGGGCCTCCCGTTGGCCATCGGCCTGACCGGCTGCCCGTTGCCCATGAGCATCGCCGGCTATGAGGCCGGCCGACGGCTCGGCTGCCCGGTGCTCTACGTGAACACCCAGGGCGCAGAGATCGTGGATTTCACGCGGCCGGCGCAAATTGAACCGCTGCGCATCCGCTTCAAGAAGGTGGGCGACTATCTGGCGATCTGCGGGCTGGAAGTCATCGTCAAACGCAAGCCGCACTATGCCTCGACGCCGGCCGGTCGCCGGGCGGCCGCGCGGCTTCTGGGCCAGGCCGGCGACACGGGTATTCGGCTCATCGCAGCGCTGCGTGAGGCCGAACTGACGCAACGTCGCGCCGGTCGGCTCAGGCTGGCTCCGCTGGATGCTGAGGGGCACCGCTTGCTGCGCGCCCTGGCCGCCACGGGAGTCGTGGTCGACCTAGCGACACACGGCGATGGGTCGGCCTCTTGCCGCGCCCCGGCGGCCGGCGAGGTCGCGTTTCTAAACGGCGACTGGCTGGAAGAGCACGTCCTGGACGTGGCCGAGAGGCTGCGGGGCCAGGAGCCCGGTTTATTCGATCTGTTCGGCCAGGGGGTGAAGTTCCATTTGGGCGCGGCCGAACGCGAAGTGGACTTCATCGCGCTGCGGGGCGGCACCCCGCTGATCGCCTCGTGCAAGAGCAGCGCCGACCCCTGGAAGAAGGAGGACCTGGACGAACTGGCAGCCGTCGCCCAACCCCTGGGCGGCAACTATGTCACGCGTCTTTTCGTCACCCATCAGAATCCCCCGCCCCCCTCCTCTTCTCCGCAGGGGCCGGATCCACACGAGCAGTTCAAAGAACAGGCCCGGCGATTGCGGATCGTGTTGGTGACGGGTCGCGAGCTCGGCCGGCTGGCCGAGATTTTGCGCAAAGAGCTGCTCGATCCGACCTACAAGCCGATGTGATCGTCGCAATTTTGCGGCCTTTTTACAGGACAAATGGATATTCGCGGCAATCTGGCCTAAAGTGAAAGCAAACGTTTGGATTGCAGCGCTGTTGCGCTGCTTTGGTTTGCGGTGCTGTCGCGCGGCTGCGGAGGGAAAGCGGCGTCAGGCCGCCGCAATCTAAAACGGCGTCAGGCCGCCGCAGGCCAAAGCCGGAGCGCAGCAGAGGTTTTGGATTGCAGCGCAACGGCGCTGCTTTGGTTGGCGGTGCTGTCGCGCGGCTTTGGATTGCAGCGCAACGGCGCTGCTTTGGTTTGCGGCACTATCGCGCGACTCAGAATCGAAAGCGGCGTCGGGCCGCCGCAAGCCAAAGCGGCGACTCGTCGCCGCAATCCAGAGCCGCGTCGGGCCGCCGCAGACCAAAAGCTGACCAGTGGCTCGAGGCGGTCTCCCGACCGCCGCCTGACGGCTTTGGATTGCAGCGCAACGGCGCTGCTTTCGCTGGCGGTGCGGCTGCGCGGCTCAGAATCGAAAGCGGCGTCGGGCCGCCGCAAGCCAAAGCGGCGACTCGTCGCCGCAATCCAGAGCCGCGTCGGGCCGCCGCAGACCAAAAGCTGACCAGTGGCTCGAGGCGGTCTCCCGACCGCCGCCTGACGGCTTTGGATTGCAGCGCAACGGCGCTGCTTTGGTTTGCGGCACTATCGCGCAGCTCGGAATCGAAAGCGGCGACTCGTCGCCGCAATCCAAAGCGGCGTCGGGCCGCCGCAGGCCAAAAGCGCCGGGGTCACCGCGGCCTGCGCCGCGAACGCCGGATGCGGAACCGGCAGCGGAGCACAAGCTGGTTGCTGTCGGCCGGGCATTCTACCGTGATCTGGAAAGGCCGGTCGTAGTCCAGCCGCGTGTGGAGCGCGCTGGCGTCGAGCACGCTGCCGATCTCGATGGCCCAGCGATCGGGCCGGCTCAGCGGCGGCTGCAGGAGGAACATGTGTATCTGGGTATCGTCGTTGCCGACGTTTTGACGAACGTAAATTCGCAGACCCGACACCAGCTCGACGGCATCTGCCTTCGACAGCCGGCCTTTGCGGTCGTAGTTCACGAGCAGTTGCGTGTCCAGGACGCCCCGACCGGCATCCGGTGGCAGCAGGCTCGCGGCGGGCAGCGTATGCCCGTTTTTCAAAGGCAGCAGGAACTCCGGCCCTCTCTCCCACTGCTCCGCGGACTCACGCCGCGCCACAAACTCCCGCATGACGCGCCGTACGCCGGTCAACAAACGACGGCTCTCGGGCCGGCCCGCCATCTGCGTCAACAGATCGAGGACACAGCGTGCGTCGGCCGGCGTGGCCACATCACGGCTGTAGCGCCGGATGGTGGCCCAGATGGCCGGCGCGTTCTCCGGCAGTTTGCAGTTGTAAGCCAAAAACGCCTTCACCAGCCTGACCCAAGCTTCGTCCTGAATAACATCCAGCCCACACAGACGCGCGATCAATTCCGGCGGCCAGCGCCCAGGTTCGGTGTCCAGCGCCTCTGGGCAAAATCGGTAGACTCTGCTGCGGCCGGTACGTGCCTCTTTCAGCTCCTCCACCAGCCCCAGGTCGGCCAACATGCTCAGGCCTATCGCCGGCTGCACATTGGCCGGCAGAGCCGGCAGGAGCTCTCTGGCCAATGCGGCAATGCGCCGCGCGCCGGCTGTGACCTGCACGGTCGGGCTGGCTGCGGCCATCTGGCCCACCGTGCCATCCTGAGTCATGCAGCCGAACAGTCCCATGAGCGCAGCCCGGTAGCTCCACTGGTTCTTCCCCAGCCAGCCCGGCCAACGCCTCAGGATATAGGCGCGCGGGGCATAGATCACGCCTTCGCCGCCGAAATCCGGCCACTCCATCAGCCGATAGATCTCGGTGTCATCCGCCTCCTCCCTGGCTTCGGCCAGCCAGCCGCGCGCCTTCAGATCGGCCACCACTTCCGCGTAGGTCACATGGCTGACGACGTTGGGCACGGCAGGATCGCGGCTACGCGTCCAGGCTGCCTCGCGCGCGTCGGCAGGATAAGCGATGTACTGGCTGCCGTCGCACATGGCCAGCAGCAGATGCCGCGCGTCGAAGTCCCCTGTGGTCGTCACATCGCGCAGCCACTGGCGCGGCACGAAGTAGAACCGGCCGGGCACGAAAGGATACTTGTGCAGCAGAAAAGTCTCTTGAGCGTCTGGCACCACCGTGCACTCCATCTGGTCTTGCAGCGGAAACGGATGTATAATCCAACTGTAACCGGGCCTGGACGAGCAGCGGACCCGGCGAGCCGGCATATCCTATCCCCTGTGCCGGGGGGGATGCTTCGCACGTCCCCGGAACAACACTGCTCGGTAGAGCGGCAGAGCCCCAGGATAGGATGGCGCTCTGTCGTTCGTTTAACGGAATTGTACCACAAAATGGGCCGGCCGCGCTGTAAAATGGCCGTAAAACTGCAGCCTGGCCTGCAAATTCGAAGCGGCTAACGCTCCCCGTTCGCTTTCTCCCTGTAAGATCGATAAGCTGGAGCCAGACGGTTATGAACTGTCTGGCTCTTTTTTTACGTGCCAGGCACTCTGCAAGATGCCTGGCACGTCGAAATGCCCGGCACGTCGAGATGCCTGGTACGTCGAGATGCCTGGCCCGTGAGATCAATCGGCCCCAGATGTGAAAGAAAAGAGCAGACGTGAGGCTCTTATCCGGTGGAAGGTGCCATCCAGAAAGGAGACAGACATGCGTCATCGCAAATCACTGCCAGCGGCGACCACGTCGGCCGACCAGGTCCGGAACCGGCAGCCAACCCTTCGCGAGACTCCGCTGGGTCACATGGTGCAAGTGGATGTCATGGTCCACACAGACTTCTATTTTCCGCCCTACAGCAGGATGAAGCGAGACCACAAGTCGCTTCTTGGCCTCAATCGTGCAGCCAGCCTCGTCGGCATGTCGTTGCAGTATGTGCGACAACGGCCCGAGACCGCCCGTAAACACGATGGCTACACGATGCTCACGGTGGGAATGTGGGGAGGATCATGGCCCGAATTGCCGCTGTGGTGGCACTGGCTGACGGAGGTGCGGGTGTCGCACGGGTGGTGCCGGGCGCGGCACTACAAGGCATGAGAACGTGGCCGACACGCATCCGCTTTCAGAGCCGAGCGAAAAAAAGGAGGAGATCATGAGGAGTCTCAAACGGATCGAACGCCGCTCCTGCGGCTGTTGTTTGTTCGTGGCGCTGCTGTTCGTCCTGTCGGTTGCCGGGCTGACTTTCCTGATCGTGAAGGCGGCCGGCGCCGAGAGCCAGCTGCCGCTCGTCTACGAAGTGGTGCTGCTCTCCGACCAGAGCACCTCGATGTGGGACTGCGACGGCATCGGCACCGATCCGGAGCTGTTGCGGGTGGACGCGGCCCGGCTGTTCATCACATCGCTGGGCGCCGACAGCAGCGCGCGCTATCGGCTGGCGCTGCTCCACTTCGGCGGCGAGGTGGAGCAGGTCGCAGGGCTGACCGCCCTGGCCGACGACACCACGCGGCAACGGATGCTGGAGGCTGCCAGCCATCCGCAGCCCATGCCCTGGACCGATCACCTGCGGGCCCTGCAGGCCGGCCAGCGGCTGCTCGCGGAAACCGGCATGCCGGGCAGCCGCCGCCTGATTGTGCTGCTCACCGACGGCGAGCCGGCGCCGAATCCGGCGAACTATCCGGTCGGCTATGACTCAACCCGGCACGCCGCGGCGTTGCGCGAGGCCGTCGCCGAGCTGGCCCAGGCCGACATCACCCTGGCGATCGTGCTGTTGAGCGACATCCGCACCAGCTGTGGCCGGCGGGTGGCGACCGAGTGGGCAGGCCGCTGGGCAGCCCTGGCCGAGATGACGCCCGGCGGCGCGCTGTATGTCGCCAACCTGGCCGACGACCTGCTGCCGATCTACCACGCCATCGTGCGCCACCTGCTGGGCATGATCGAGGCCACGACACCGATGACATCGGCCGTGCTGACGCCGGGCGCACCCCTGGTGGTGGACGCGGCGGTGCAGGAGCCGCTGGCCGGGCTGATCCTGACCATCTGGAAGCACAATCCGGCGACGACGGTGGAAGTGCGCGCCCCGACCGGAAATCGCGTGCTGCCGGGCCAGGCCGAGGTGACCATCACCGGCGGGGGCGCCGGTGGCCGCGAGGAGGTATGGCGCATCGCCAGGCCACAAATCGGCCTCTGGCGGGTGATCCTCTCCGGACAGGGCCGGGTGAGCGTATGGCAGGATCGGCTGCCGCTGCCCACGCCGACCGCATCGCCGACGGCCAGCCCGACGAAGACGCCCACCGTGACGCCCACGCCGACCGCGTCGCCGACAGCCAGCCCGACGCCGACGCCTGCCGCCAGCGCCACCCCCACGCCGACGCGGACGGCCACCGCGACGCCGTCGCCTGGCGCCACGGCTGCGCTGCCTCTGCCGGAGCGCAGCGCTGACCGGACGTCTCGACCGGCCTGGCCGCTGTTGGCTGGGGCCGGCATCGTGGGATTGGGCACCCTGGGCCTGCTGACCGGCCGGCGCCGCGGCCCTTATCTGACCGGCCAACTGGTACCCGTGGCCACACCCGCCGGCAGCCCTGTGACGGCAGCGCGCGACCTGGCGATCGAACGACGCCGGCAGGTCTATCTCGGCCGCCGCGCACAAGGAGCATGGCAGCTTCCCGGCTGGGACGGCACGCTGCGCCTGTGGGCGGTCAACCGCCGCACCGTTCACATCAGCCTGCTGGCCGGCGAGGCCACCCTGAACGGCCAGCCGATCCGCCAGCCGACGCCGCTGACCGACGGTGCCGTGATCGGCTGCGGTGAGTATCGCATCCGCTATGAAAATCTGTTGGAGTGAGGCAAAGGAGGACCCTATGGACATCCGCAACGACGGCAGCCAGACACCGCGCAGCCGACTGCGCGGACAAACCGATCACAACAACTCAGGAGGGGCAAACATGATGCTGCTGACCACCGAAATGACGACTCATCGCGAAGTCGTCCAGATGGCTGTGGAGGCCATCCAGACCTGGAGCACCAGCCGGCCGGCCCAGGCGGCCGACAGCCCACGCGTCCGGCTGGCTCAACCGCTCCTGTTCCTGGCGCTCGGCGGCACCGGCCGCCAGCTCGCCACGCGCGCCAAAGCCGAGCTCATCGAACGCTTCGGCCATGTGCCCGAGAACGCCCTGTTCCTGGCCTTCGACAGTGCCGCCGATCCCATCACCGTGCGCACCAATCGCAATGGCCGGGTGATCGAACTGGCACGGGACGGCGAGTTCTTCCTGCTCGATCGCGTGCCGCTGTTGGGCATCAAGCGCAACCTGGAGCGCCACCCCGACATCGCCGGCCGGCTGGGCGCCGACCTGAACCGCATCCATCGCACCAGCATTCACGACGGCACGGCCCAGGAACGGCCGCAGGGCTTGCTGGCGCTCATGTGGAACGCACCGACCGTGGTCCGCCTGCTCAACAACGCCGTGCGCCGCCTGGTGGAGCGCAGCGACGACCTGCGCCACGCTCATGACGGCCGGAGCGGCATCAACGTGGTGCTGGCCGGGTCATCCTGCGGCGGCCAGAACTCCGGCGCCATGTTCGACCTGGCTTACCTGACACGCGAGGCGCTGCTGGGCCTGGGCGACCTGGGCGAGAGCAGCCGGATCACCGGCGTGGTGGTGCTGCCGGCCGCGTTCCCGGGCGTGCGCGGGCCCAACTTCGGCCCCAACACCTATGCCTTTTTCCTGGAGCTGGACGCGCTGATGCAGGGCGCCGGCTTCCATGCCAGCTACCCCGGCAACCTGCGGGTGGACAGCACGGAACCGCCCTTCGACACGGTCTTCGTGCTGGACGGCGTGGATGAGCGCGGCAAGGCCTGGGCCAATCTGGAGGAGGTCTGCGACCTCGGCGCCCAGGCGCTCATGCTCCTGCTGACCACCGACCTGGGCGCCCGGGAGATCTTCGCTGCGCTCAACGAACTGGGCGTGCTGCATCGGGTGAGCCCTGCCGGCCGCGGCACCTACCTGGCCACCGTCGGGCAGGCCGTCATCCGCTTCCCGGCGCAACAGGTGGCCGACCGCTGCGCCCTGCGCCTGGCCGCGGCCATGGCCGAAACCTGCCTGACGGACACTGCGGCCGAACTGCCGCCCACCGCGGCCCTCGCCGGCGGCGAAGCATTGCGCGAGCGACTGCGGCTGAACGCGCACGGTGCGCCGTTCCAGGTGAGCATCGTCTTGCCGGCCAGCGTGGAACAGGCGCCGGCCGAGGAACAGCCGGGCCTGGCCCGCACCCTGGTCGTCAACTACCTGCAAAAGCGCATCTACGATGAGGCGTTCGGCCAGATCAAGACAACGGCCGGGCAGCTGATCGCAGACTTGATCGCCGAGCTGAACTCGGGGCTGCGGTCCGCGGTGGCCACGGGCCGGGCGACCATCGTCACGAACTGGCTGCACCGGGCCCACGAGAGCCTGCAGGCCGAGTATACGCGGTTGCTGGCCGAGGCAGAACGTCTGGCCGCCGAAGCCAACAGCAGCCAGCGGGCGCTGGATGCAGCCAGCAGCGGCCTGGATCAGGCGGCCGGCGCCATCTTCTTCCTGCGCAAAGGCCAGATGCGGGCCGCCCTGACCCGCTATCTGGACGCGGCGAGCCAGCTGGCCCGCCTGCGACTCGAACAGCGCGTGGCCGAAGCCGCCGCCGAGGTAATCTATGCCGGCCTGCGCGAAATGCGGCAACGCAGCCAACAGGCCAGCGAGGCGGCGCTCCGCCTGACGCAGGTGCGCGATCAGCTGATCGCCCACGAAGCGGAACTGGCACGCCGGGCCATCAGCCGCAGCGAGATCAACCTGGCTTCGGAGGAGCTGGTGGTCCAGCTCTATGCGCAGCACAGCAGCGATCCGGTCGCCCTGGCGCCGCAGGTGACGGCCCTGGCGGGCGGGTTGCTGGAATGGGGGTCATTGACGCCGGCCGCCCTGGCCGATCACCTGGTCGGCCTGGCCGATGGTGCCTTCCGGCCGGTGCGCGCGATCACCGTGGAAGACGTGCTCGGCATGCGCTGGGATGAACGTTCCGCCCAGCAGTGGATCGGCCGGCTGACCGATCTGGCCGCAGCCGCGTGGAACCTGGATCGGGCGCTGCTGCCGGATGGGGGCGCCAACCAGGCCAGCTTTCTCACCATCGGTGTGCCCGATGCCACGTCCAGCATCTTCGGCAACGGCGGCTACTCGCTGGTGAGCACGCACGACCCGGAGCGCATCGTGGCGCTGCGCACCATCTACGGCGCCTCGTTCGACACGCTGAAGCCGGCCCAGGGCTGGCAGCGGGACTACGAGCAGGCAAAAACCTACACACCGGTGCATGTCCTGCCGGCGGCGAGCGGACAGTAAGAGGATCTCGAGGCGTCTTGCCCGAACGTGCCAGGCACCTGGGAGGCTGCCTGGCACGCGTGCCCGAACGTGCCAGGCACCTGGGAGGCTGCCTGGCACGTGAGCACAGATGACAGGAGGTTCCCATGATGCAAAACACGACGGGCCTGCCCGGCCTGCGACGGGCGCTCTTGTTGACGCTGGGGCCCCTGGCCGTCGAGGTGGCCGGCCGGGCCGCAGCCCTGAGCCAGGCCTGGCTGGGCGTGACGCCGCCGTTGGCCGTCGAGCCGCTCGATGGGGCGGCCGTGGCTGCGACAGATAGCGCGCCGTGCGTGGAACGGCTGGCCGATGCCTGTGACCGGCTGGCCGCGGGCGAGCTGGCCGCAGCGCTGGCCGGGACCCGGTGGCCGCTGACACTGGACAACGAGATCGCCGTCTGGCTGCTGGTGGATGTGGCCAGCGCAGAGGCCGACGCGTGGCCGCCGGCCCTGCTCCATGACCTGCAGGAGGCGGTGTGGCGCCGGCTACGCGTCCATCTCACGCCGGCCGCATTGCTGCTGGCCGCGCCGGCCCATCAGGAGGCAGTGCATGCCTGGGCCGGGCGGCTGGCCACAGCCGGCGTCGAGCGGATGGCCCTGGCCGGGCCGGTGGACGCGGCCCATTTGCGCTGGTCGCCGGAGGCCTGGCAAGCTCGCGCAGCGACTGCGCTGGCCGCGCTGCTGTGGAGCGAGGCCCGGCTGAGCGCGCTCCAGGTCGAGGCGGGCAGCGATCATGCTTGGGCCGTGGCCGCGGCGGCCTGGCCTTCGCCCGAGGCCACCATCCGCCGCCAGGCCACCCTGCACAACGCCGCCCTGACCATCCGGCGCCTGCTGGAGGCGCCGAGGCCCGAAGCCGACGCCGTGGCCGAAACGCCACCCTGGGAGGTGCCGGGCCTGGCCATCACCCCGGAGCGCCACCGCCTGGCGTTGGAAGCCGCGCTCTCGCCCGAGCCGGCCGCAGTCTCCTGGTCGGGTTGGCGCGTCTCTGACCTCTGGTCGCGGCTGGCCGGCCTGCCCGACGAGCTGGCCGGCCTGGCGAGGACGCACACGGCCGCGGCTCACGATGCGCAACATGCAGAACGGGGCGCCTGGCTCGCTGAGCACATGGCCCGCTGGGAAGAGGCGCTGCAGGCGCTCCGCACAGAGCGTCTGGCGCCTTCGTCCGGCTGGCCGGCCCTCGGCCGCTATCGCCTGGAGCTGGCCGGGCTGGCCGCACAGCTCCAGGCCGCCTGCGTGACCATCGAGGACTGGCTGGAGGCGGCCGGCCAACAGTTCGCAGCCGCCGAGGTCGCAGTGCAGCGGACACGGCAGGCGCTGAGCGATACCTGCAGCCGTTTTCCGCCGGCCACGCGCCACGGGCTGCTGACGGCGCTGCTGCAGCCCTGGCGTTGGCCCGGCTGGTTGTGGAAGTACCTGGTCACGCTGCCCAACCAGGGCCAGCAATACCTCAACGCCATAGGCCGCCAGGGCCGGGCGCGCTGGCAAGAGGCCAACGTGCACGCGCTGCGCCAGGCGTATCTGGCGATGGCGCAGGCGGTGCAGGAGCGCCAACGCGAGGCCGCGGCCTGGGCCGACGCGCTGGCAGCCGCGCAAACGACAGTGGCCGACGAGCTGGCCCGGCCGGTCGCGCTGCCCGAGCCGTGGCAGCCGACGCGTCCGGCAGAGCTGGCCGCCGCATGCCTGCCTGCCGACGGGCCGTCGCTGCTCTCGCTTCCCTCGCCAGGCGCGCCGGATAACGACGCCGAGGTCGGCCCGGACTCACGTCTCGGCGCTGACGCGCCGGATGCGCTCTCCCCTGGCTGGCCCACGGCCGACGCGGTGCTGGCCGGCCTGCTGGCGTGGAGTGCAGCGAGCCTGAGCCGGCTGGATGACTGGACGGCCGCCGATTATCTGGCTGCTGCGGGAGCGGACGGGATGCTGGCGCCCTGGCTGACCCGTTGGCGCGAACAGGCTCGCCCCCTGTGGCCGGCCGACAATGCCGGGGCCGCGACCGGTTGCTGGCTGCTCTGCCCGGCGCGACGCCAGGCCGATGCCGGGCCGACAACGCCGGCCGAGGCGCAGCTCCAGGCGCTGCTGGCGCCTCAGCCTGCAACGGAGGGCGATGGACATGCCCTGCCCCGGCTCGCCGCGCTCACAGCGGACGCAGTGCTGCTGCTGCAAATCCTGGACGTGAACCTGAAGGAGGCGGTATGAACCTGCATGGCTGGCTGCAGAGCGCCTGGCATCAGGCACAGCGGGTCGGCCGTCAGCCGGAATGGGCTGCCGGGGCCGAGGCCGGCTGGGGCTGGGATGGTTGGACAGAGACCGGCCGGCCCTGGAGCGGCCTGTGGCGCGGCCTGACCGGCCGCAGCCTGGAGATGGCCGAAGTGCAAGAGGAGGTGGCGGCCGAAAGCCGCGGCCAGGTGCTGATCGTCGGCCGCGATGATGCGCTGAATCGGCGCCTCCTGGCCCATCTGCGCGACGCGCCGCCCGTGCCGGCCGGCGGGCCGGTATATCGGGAGGGGTTTTTCACGCTGGTCACGCTGGCAGAGGAGCGTGCCGGCCGCGACGATGACGCCCTCGCTGCCGGCTGGGACCTGGAGGATTGGCTGGACCTGGCGCAGAGCAGCGACCTGCTGCTCTATCTCTTCGATGGCCGCGTCGGCTGGCAGGCTGCCGACGCGCACTGGTGCGCCCGGCTGCGGGCCACCGCCGCACCATTGCTGCTGGTAGCCGCGGGAGCGGCCATGAGCCAGGCATCTTCCGGTGGGGAGCACGAGACGCAGGAAGCTCCCCGAACAGAGGACGGCCCGCCTCCTGGCCGCTTCCCGCCCTGGGCAGGTGAGGTGGTGACGGTCAGCCTGGCGGCCAGGGATGGCGCGGCCGGCGAGACACCGGCCGATGTGCTGCGGCTGGTGGAACGCATGGTGGCCCGACGGCCCCGGCTAGCCATCCCGCTGGCGCAGGAGATCCCCGGCTGCCGGCCCTGGGCGGCTCAGCGGGCCATCCGGGCCGGCATGGTGATGACCGGGCTGCTGGGCGCCGAGCCGATCCCCCTGCTCGATCTGCCGTTGCAGGTCTCGTTGAACTGGAAGGTGGCGCTGGAGGTGGCGGCCATCTTCGGCCACACGGGGCTGGACCATCGTAGCCGCGAGCTGCTGGCGACGGTGGCCTGGAACCTGGTGCTGCGTTATCTGATTCAACAGGCGGTGAAGGTCGTGCCGCTGCTGGGTTGGGGCGTCAGCGCGGGATTGAGCGCGCTGGGCACGTGGGCCTTCGGCAATGCGCTGCTGCGCTACTACCGGCACGAGGCGCAAAACGAGGGCCACAAAGCCGATGCCGATCGGCGGCCCGGACGGATGGGGGAGGCGTGGGCGCGGATCAAGACGGGCAGCCCAGGGAGGGCCTTGCTGCGTCGGGTTGCCGACACGCTCGGGGCCGTCATCAAGGCGTTGACCCCACGTCGCCGGCGGCCAGCAATCAGGCCTCCAGACGCGCCAGAATGAAGGTGTAGATGCGTCGCGCCGTTTCGGTCGCCTGCAGCGCGTCTTCGAGCGCCAGATCAGTCAAGGCGTCAGGGTAGCGAAACTCCACAGCATAGGGCGTGAGCGTATCGGCATCCGCGCGGAACTGCTCGATAGTAGGATCAATCGCGAGACACAGGTCCAGGAGGTAGTTCAGATCGTGACGACGCTCAAAGGGAATCCTGAAAGCTGTCAACGGGCCTTTCAATGCCTTTTCCACGCATTGCTGAGCGTGGAAACCGAGGCCTTCTGGCGGTGGGTCTGGCATGGTGCGCAGGAATTCCGCGATCCGGAGGTCATGCTCGGCGCGGGCCAACCATTCCCGGGCCAGTTCACGGATCAGATCGTTCATACAGCACTTTTCCTTCGCGGGTTACTGTATGGGCGAAACTGCCGGGCACCGATCGGTAGCGATCGAATTCCTCTGGCGTATACACCAGGATATCCATGGGTAAACCCATGCCCCAAAACAGACGTCGGATCTGAGCATAACGCTGTATGGGCGACAGCGTGGATTCCTGGATCACGATGAGATCAATATCGCTATGCGGCCCTTGCTCATTGCGCGCCCAAGACCCGAAGAGGATAACCCTCTGCGGATGCACCGCTTCGGCAATCCGCGCAACGATTGCCTGGATGGTGGCCTGATCCGGTCTGCAAAACTGGTTCATGACATCCTGCTTGAGCGGCTGATCGGCCGCCTTGATAAAGCATTGTATTACAATTTTAGCATATGGCACGAGAGAGATCAAAAGGGAAACAGGAGGGAGCCATGACCGATCCGATGACCTCTGGTGCTGAGCACGGCCTGCTCCCGGGTTTGCCCCTGCGGCCGACGGGGCCGGTGCGGCCGATGCCGGCGGAACGCTTCTTCACACCGGAGGCGCTGCAACGGGCCTGGCTGGCGGTGAAACGCGCCGGCGGCGGCGCCGGGGTGGATGCCACCACGCTGGAAGCGTTCGCCGGCCGCCTGGCCGAAGAGCTGGGCCGGCTCCGCGACGAGCTGATCGCCGGCCGCTATCGCCCGCGACCGGTGCGCCGGGTACTGGTGCCAAAGGCCAACGGCGGGCTGCGGCCACTGGCGCTGTGGGCACTACGCGACCGGGTGGCGCAGCGCGCAGTGTACGATATCATCGCGCCAACCTTCGAGGCCACGTTCCTGGCGTGTAGTTTCGGCTATCGGCCCGGCCTGGGCGCAGAGGACGCAGTGCGCCAGGTGCTGGTTTACCGCGACCGTAACCTGCGCTGGGTGCTGGAAGGGGATATCCAGGATTGCTTCGACAACATCCCGGCCGACCGGCTGATGGGGCTGGTGCGCCGTCGGGTGGCCGATCCGCTGCTGCTGCAATACATTCGCGGCTGGCTGGACGCAGAGATCCTCAACAGCATTGACGGTGTGCCGACAAAAGCCGGCGCCAGCCAGGGCAGCGTGCTCTCACCGCTGCTGGCGAACATCTACCTGCATGAGGTAGATCGCCTGCTGGTGGCGCGGCAGCTGGCCCTGGTGCGCTACGCCGACAACATCGTGGTCTGCTGTCAGCGCAAGGCCGACGCCGAAGCTGCTCTGGCGATCACGCAACAGGCGCTGGCTGCGTGGAGCTTGCAGTTCAACGAACACAAAACCCGGATCGTCCATTTCGACCAGGGCTTCGCGTGGTTGGGGTTCTTTTTGCTGCGGGGCGAGTGTTTCAGGTTATGACGGCGGGTAGAGGAGTAGGCAAGTAGACAAGTAGACAAGGCATGATCAACCTTGTTTCCTTGTTTCCTTGTCTACTTACCCCCCCCATCAGGAGGCAGGCTATGACAATCCTTTACATCCAGGAACAGGGCGCGGTGGTGCGTCGAGAGGGCGAGGAGGTGCGGGTGACGCTGAACGACCGGGTCGTCACCCGGCTGCCGGTGCGCGAGGTGGAACAGGTGGTGGTGTGCGGCAACGTACAACTGACCACGCAGGCGGCGGCGCTGTTGCTGCAGCACGAGGTAGATGTGGTGTTTCTGAGCGTTTACGGCACGTTTCGCGGCCGCTTGCTGAAGGAGGGGTCGAAGTTTGCCCGGCTGCGCCATGCGCAGCTGCAGCTCTCCGGCGACGAGGGACGCTCGCTGGCGGTGGCCAAAGGGATCGTGCGGGCCAAGCTGAGCAACCAGCGCAACCTGCTGGCGTCGCTGGCCAAAGACACCCGGCCAGAGGTCGCTGCGCTCCTGGCGCAGGCCGGCGAGGGAATCGAACGGATGAAGCGCGATTGCAGCCTGGCGCGCGACGGGGACACGCTGCGCGGCTACGAAGGCAAGGCCGGCGCGTTCTACTTTGCGGCCATCGCCGCGCTGCTGGATCGCAGCTGGTCGTTCCAGGGCCGCAAGTACTATCCGCCGCCCGATCCCTTCAACGCGGCCCTGAGCTTCGGCTACGCGCTGCTGCAGAAGGATATCTCGGCCACGGTGCAGCTGGTGGGGCTGGATCCGTTCCTGGGCTGCTTTCATGCCATGCAGTACGACCGGCCCTCGCTGGTGCTGGATCTGATGGAGGAGTTCCGACCGCTGGCCGTGGATCGCGTCATCCTCGACCTGGCGCGATCGGGCAAGCTAAAGCCGACGGAATTCACCTTTACCGGAGAGCCGGAGCGACCGGTGGAGTTGGGCGCGGCGCTGATCCCACGCCTCATCCAGGCGTATGAGGCACGCGTCACCAGCCCGGTGATCCACACGCCCAGCGGCGAGCGCAACACGATCCGCCGCTGCTTCGAACTACAGGCACGCATTTTCGCCCGGGTAGTGCTGGGCGCCCGGGCAGAGTATGAGGGGGTGGTGGGGTAGCGAATCAGCGAATGGGCGAATGGCGAATCGGTGAATGGCGAATCAGACGGAGGGGATATGAAGCGCATTTGGGTGTTTTGCGATGGCAGCACGGGTGCAGCGGAGGCGGGGAACGGCAACGGCGCCGGCGGGGTGATCCAGTCACCGGTGCCAGGGGCGCGTGCGCCGACGACGTGCGGGGCCGGCGCGGTGGCGCTGGATGCCGATGGCCGCATCGTGGGCTGGGAATGGCGACCGCTGCCGGCGATGACCAACAACGAAGCGGAGTACGCAGGCCTGCTGCTGGGAATCGGTCTGGCAGAACGATTGCGTGCCGACGAGGTGGTCTTCTTGCTGGATAGCGAGATCGTGGTGGGGCAGATGACCGGCCGTTTTGCGGTGAACAGTCGCTCGTTGCATCGGTGGCACTGGCAGGCGTGCGCTGCGTTGCGCGCATTGCCCAACGCCCGGTTCGTGACGATCCCGCGCGAGTGGAACCGGCTGGCCGACGGGCTGGCCTGCCAGGCGGGGATTTCGTGGGCATGGCTGCGAAGGCGAATCAATGAGTCGGTAACTCAATGAGTCAGCAAATCAGCGGGGCGGCGGGTCGGCGAATCGGCGAAAACTGGCTCCTGACGCCTGATCCATGACGCCTGACTCTGAAAGGATGGATCGTATGACGCCCGATGAGACCCCTGTAGAAGCCATTTTGAAGAAGCTGAAGGCGCGCTTTGCGGAGGCGGACGAAGAGAAGGTGGCGCCGGCGCAGCGGGAGAAGAAGACAGCCGTCTCCGTGAAAGCCCCGCGCCCCGCGGACGACGAGAAGATGCCGCCGACAGTGCGAAATCGCCGGCATTGGGTTGCCGTGTGCTACGACATCCCCGACGACCGGCGACGGACAAAGGTGATGAAGACGCTGGAGGGATACGGCCGCCGCGTGCAATACAGCGTGTTCGAGTGCGAGCTGCGGCCGGCCGACCTGGACAAGCTCAAGGCCCGGCTGGGTGCCCTGATCCAGAAAGAAGAGGACGACATCCGCTTCTATGACCTGTGCGAAAACTGTCAGGGCAAGGTGACAACCCTGGGCCGGGCGCAGATGCACCGACAGGCACCGTATGAGATTGTGCCGGCCAAACAGGGAACAGGTAGACAAGGAAACAAGGGTAACACCTTGTCTACTTGTCTACTTGTCTTCCTCTCCACGGGTTTCCCTCAGTTCCTGAATCCGATCCAACCGAAAGAGCAGGATGCGACCGGCCAGGTGGCAATCGGCGCGCAGGTAGGGGATGCCGCGGTGTTCTTCGATCCAATGGGGGGTGACGGTGCGTTCGGTGAGGACGTTGCGGCCGGCGGTGAAGTAGCGCATGGTGAGTGAGCGGCCATCCGCGATGGCCGCTTCGATGAGCGGCCGCCAGCGTTCGGGGTCGGTGGGCTGGGGCGGCGGCGCAAAAGTGCGGCCATCGAGCGCGGTCATCAGTTCTTCCCGCAGCCGCTCCCACTGCGCCTGCACGATGGCCTGATCGGCCGCGGCGAGGGACGCCAGCAGCGCGTCGAGAGCGCCGAACGCCGGCGGCAGCGGCAGGGAAATGTGCTCGCCCAGCGCGGCATAGAGCTGCCCGGCCAACCAGAGCGCGGCAATGGATTGCGGATTGCCGATTACGAATTGCCGATCGGCTGCGCTATCCGCCTCTGTACGGCGCACCCCGATCTCTGTAGCGCCCGTCCCCTGATTCCTGTCGCCTATCTTCTCCCTCTTGACCGCTAGCCGCTGTTCCCTGACCCCAGCCCCTTGCAGATAATATCCTGCAGCACGCAGGCGGGCGGCCAGCTCGGCCGGCGGCAACGCGGCCACCGCGATGGTCGGCGCCAGCAATTCGCCCAAACCCTCACGCACATCCGCATATTGTAACAAACGGGCCAGAAGTTCCGGTCGCGTCGCGCGCAGCACAGGCAAGACGAGCAGTTGCAGCTCGTGGCCGGCCTCGTGCCATGCCCGCAGCACAGCCTGTTGCTCCGGGGACAGGACGATGCCCAGGCCGGCCAGTGCCTCCAACAGGGTCGGGAGTCCGTGGCCGAGGGCGGCCGCAGTGGCCACCGTCTCCTCGGCCAGGCGATAGGTGTGGCAGGGCGGATCGGCGAAGACCAGCCGCGCGTGGACGACATACGGCGCCAGTTGTGCCAGGGGCAGGGCCGGCGCCCACGGCGAGAGGGACAACTGCCACTCGCGGGGTTCGTCGCGCGCGGCGACCGCAGGGATTTCCAGCCGGCCGGCAGGGCTTGTCAAAGCGGCCGGCCAGGGAGCGAGTCCGGCGTCGTGCGTGGGATCGAACAGCCAGCGGCCGAGAGAGGTCAGGCCACAGGTCGACCGCGAGCCGGCCGTCGTCGCCAGGATGCCCCAATCGGTCGCCAACGTGTCCAACAGGTCGGCCGTGGCAGCGTCCAGGGCAGACAGATCGGCCAGATGCGCGGTGAAGAAGGCTGTAAACGCCGCCTCCCGGCCGAGGGTGACCTGCGCCAGATCGGCTGCGGTGAAGGCAGCCGGCAGATCGCCGATGTGGCGCAGGGCCAGGTCGGGCCAGGGCTCGGGCAGGGTTGCCGTCGGCTGGCGATAGGCGCGGCGGAGCGCGGCCGGGGCCGTGCGCCAGGCATTCCAGAGCCACAGCCAGCGCTTCTCGGCCGGCTCGGCCAGCCAGGCCCAGGTGGAGGGGGTCAGGCTGCCGTTGAGCAGCAAGCCGGCAGCCGCAGCCAGGAAGAAAAGGAAGCGCAGGCGACGGCAACGCGCGTGGGAGCGGGGCAACGGCACAGGATCGGGGCTGAGCAAGCGGCTGTTGAGGCGGTTCAGGCCGGCCGGCGGCAGCCAGCGCCCCTGCAACAGGGAGATCGTTGCACGGTGCTGAGCGGTTTCTTCCAACAGAAAACAGAACGTTTGCGCGAGATCGTGCAGCAGGAGCAACCCCGATGCCTCCTCGGCGGGCCAGGGGACAGCGGACTGCGCCGCGCCAGCATCCTGGGCGAACAGGGGCTGCAGATCGGCAGGGAGAGCCAACCGGCGTGCCTTTTCCAGGGGGACGGCCTCGGCCGGCGCGAGCAGGCCACAGTAGTAAAGCTCTTCGCTGAGGGTGGCCGGCGCCTCCCAGGGAGGCGGCTGTTGGCCTGCGTCGGCAGCAGCATCCGGCTCGGAACGTTGGCCGGGCCGCGGCCGACGCACAGAACCATACTCGGCCAGGAAGAGCCGGGCAGGCAGCGAACCGGCGCGGGCCAGGCGTGCGGCTGCCTGTCGCGCGGCGGGCGAAAGAGCGGCCAGGAGCTGCGCCTGTCGTTGCGGCAGGGACCAGGCCTCGACGATGCGGGCGATCCACAACTCCTTGCGGTGCTCATCGCGACGACGGACGGCCAGTCGCGTGGCAACGGCACGGACATCGCGATGGGGCATGGCTTCGAGGGCCTGGCGCAGGGTAAACATGGGCGAATCCGATCTCTGTAGCCGGGTTGACAGACACGACATCTTGGATTATACTGGTTTTTAGATGCGGACGGAAAACACGAGATATGTGGCGCGCTCTTGGTGCAAGATCGAGGAACACAGATGACACAAGCTATAGCCCTCAAAGGTAGACATCATACTACATCTAGTAGCACAATGTCCTTCCGCTCCATAATGTGGCGCGATCAGGGGTCAGAGGAACCCGAATCCCCGCCAGGGGACTGAAACACCGCACGGCCGCTGGATCGAGGATCCAGCGGCCGTGCGGTCAGAGGAACCCGAATCCCCGCCAGGGGACTGAAACATCCACTTTCTTAGGCCCCAGCATGAATGCCGGGGCCGATGTCAGAGGAACCCGAATCCCCGCCAGGGGACTGAAACAACCACAATCACCTTCCCATCCGGGAAGGTGATTGTGAGTCAGAGGAACCCGAATCCCCGCCAGGGGACTGAAACGCGCCAGAAATCCGCTTCGGCGCGGTCC
>OGCI01000753.1_pt1 | contig 32810 bp, 17 predicted proteins | sample 1570021 | NCBI WGS metagenome assembly OGCI01 (sample SAMN06264664, study PRJEB24512) | hot springs metagenome | isolation source: Hot spring water | place: South Africa: Tshipise | collected 2015-06-21 | reverse complement strand
TTCATGCCTGCAGAGTTCGGTGCTTTGTACCGTGCAAGTGCTCTGGCATTGGGAATTCCGAAGTTCAGGACGCCTGGGTGAGGAAGCTGAATCCTGATGCTTGAGACGTAGGACCTCCACTCTTCGGAGCCGTAGTAGATGATAGGCTTAGAGAATCTTGGTAGCGGTAGTATCTGCCTCAGTCCGTAGTACGAAAGAGGATCCTTCTCCAGTGTGTACCGTACCTGCTGTGTGAGTCTATCCAGTATGCCCTGCCACTGAGCTTCTGATAGCTGTGTCTTTCCTGTGAAGGTTATGCTGCTGAACGGGACGTTTTGTAGCAATCCGAAAAGCAACGCCATGTGCTGTGCCGCGCCGGTTCTTGTGTAGGAAGGACGGATATTGCTTGCTATCCCACGGAAGTTCCTGGCAGCGAAGGTCGTTGTCCTCAAGAGGTTCAGCTTTGACTGTGGTTCGTAGGGCCAGCCGTGCTGCTGGACAACAAGCTTCATCCCACGTGAGAGCTCGCCAACTCCGACATGCCTCCCAAACCAACCCTCCTGAATCACATGACGGTAGATTGAGCGTGAGGAAGACCAGGCATAGGATGAAGTGACGGGGGTGCTAAGCTGGTTACCTGTGTTAACTAAACTGTATGGAATCCTCACTGCACATCGAGGGCGGCTGAAATCTCACGATCCAGCCCCAGCCTCTCCTGCTCCTCGGTAATAAACCTTCTGGAGTCTGTTCTCCTAACGGTAACACCAGGCTGACCCATAGACTTCTGCATCCGCTCTATTTCGTCGGCCTGCTTCAACCTTCTCTTCAGTCTGGCTCTAACAAGACGCTCATCCGCAAGGTGGCCATCCGCCATCATTCTATGCTCCAGCTGGGCCACCGTCTGCTCGCCACTGCGATATGCTTCCGGTCGTGGCCTGCTAGCATGCGCGATAGCGCCGACAATGAGACCAGCACCTATCAGCCCACCAGCTATCATAGCGGACGATCGTACACCACGCTCAGTACCTAGCCAGCGTACCCATCCACCAACCCTTTCTGTAATGGCGAACAACCGAAGCCTCGCTGCCTCCGTAGCGGACGTCAATCTGTCGGTTACGGTCTGCTGAACGGCAAGCGCCTGCTGTGCGACGTCCTGATCCACAGCATCCGCGGACTCCGTGATAATCTGACTGGCAAGTCCCTGTCCCAAGGCTCTTCGTGCTCTGCTGGCGGCTAACACTTCAGCAGTGACCTGCTGTACCTCTTCCGCCTTGGCTTCCGCCTGCCTCTGTGCTTGCTGCTTGACAACCTTCGCAACCCTCGCCGAGGCTGGATAGGCTGCTTCCTGTGGAACACCCTGTCTGGCCAGGCCTGAAGCCTCTGCTAACACGTTCAGCATTTCCTGCTGTGCTGAAGAGATGGTTGAAATGAAAGGTGCCTTACCGCGCCGAGTCCTCATAGTTCTCAGATAGTTAACCAGTTCATACATATTTTCTGGGGTAAGGAGGAACGCCCGGTTACCGATAGAGACAAACCGCTGTCCCCTTGGAAATGCCTCTTGCAGTATACGCCGTACCTGCATGTACATATCTCTAGGATCTGTGGTGGTGCGTTCCATCCCAACCCTACTGTAAGCCTCCATGAGGAGGTTGATAATCTCCGTAGCCTCCTGTTCCCTCCTGGTCAACCGTGCAACGGACGGGGTGGCAAGAGTTGTCGTCGGTTCTACAAGAACCCCCTGCGTCCTTTCTTCCATTGCCTTCTTCATGGTTCTTCTTGCCAGTGACTGCAGACTCTTCCGCACCTCTTCATCTATGGCAGCCATCACAATCATCTTCTGGGTATCAATTGCAGATGGGGTTGCGCTAATCACCACTCGATCAGCCCCAGGCAGCCTAGAGATCCTTCTAGCCATCGTGGTGGGATCCAGAATATCTGCCCCACCGGCTTCCATTGTCATTCTAACAGAGGCGCGAACGATACGCTGGAGGTCCTCAACTGAAGTGACCTGCTCTGCCAGAGACGCTGGAAGCACCATGGTTCCTATAACGGCATTCCATGCCATGGCTATCTGCTCGGGCAGTATCTCACGACGTGCCACAGCGTCTGAAATCTGTGTGATAGCTCTCCTGATCGCTGCCTCATCTATCTGCTGACCGGTGGCTTTCATCGCCTTCATCGCCGATGTTCTTGCAGCCACAGCCATCTCACGTGCATGACTTACGATATCTGCGGTCTCTCCATGTATCTCCTGCAGCCGCTGAGCCATCGCTTCGTATGCGTTGGCAACCAAAACCCGCTTCATGGCACTGCGAACCGCCCGCCCCGCTTCGGCGGTTTCCGGCCTCATTCCAGCCAGCATGGAAACGAGCCCGACGGTCTCCGCAGCAGCTCCAAGGGTCTGTGCGCCAGCAGCTTCTCTGGCGAGGCTGGAGATAACCGGTCGTATCCGCTCCCGCAACACAGCCTGTGCCTGTCCTGGGTGGATATCCCCACCGATGGGAATCTGGGCAACCGCGCCCATCCAGGAGACGTCCCCTCCGGAAATCCTCGGCATTGCCAAACGCAGGATACGGTCATATCCGTACTTCTTTGGAACTTTCCTGACGGCAGCTTCCAGAGGGTTTCCAGGCTTAGTCATCTCCATCATTTGTGCTCCAACTGCTTTGGTTACACGGTTCCAGATCTGACCAGCCTCATTCCAGTCCTTTATGTCTCCGCGGAACACGGCACTAGTGATATTGCCGAGCGTTGGACCGAGGATACTCTGAAGACTCCGAAGTTGCGCGTGTAAAGTCAGGTACTGGGCGATAAGTCTTGGGTCGTACAGTTGCTCTATCCAACCTGGACGGGAGAGGTATCGAAGCAGGTGCCTTACAAGGCTCGCCGCCACCTCAGGTTTTTCCTGCAACATCTGGTTCAACTGTGCCCAACCGGCTTTGTTAAAGGCCTCCTGCGGAAGCAGCTGGTCAAGCAGACTGGCCACATCAGCTGGGTTTGGCATGTCAGCCATTACCTGATAGCCGTGGAGCTTTCTGGTCAGGATGTCAACGATGCTTTCTGCAGAAATCTGTTCGGTCTGCTTACCGGCAAGCGCAATAGCTTCCTGAAAAGACTCGTGAATGAGGTGAGCACGAGACATGTACCGTAAGACCTGCTCAAGGCTCATATGAGCTGTGTCATCCACCTCAGCCCCGATGTTGAACAGCCTCCTAAGCATCCTCGCCTGAAGATCAAACATAGTAGTTGCAGCGTGGTGCCGAGCGTCGAGCTCAGACATCGCTGTGAACATTGAGGAGAGCCTCCGCTCGAGCATCGCCTGACTACCAAAAGATTCGAGTATCATATCACGTGTTATCTTGTACTTTCCGGTAGGGTCGTACTGGTACTCATGTAGAATAAGACCATAGGCTCTACTGGATGTTTCTAATGGAGGTGGGATGAATAAGCCACCAACAGTGAAGACCCTGCCAAATAGGGCCTCTTCCAGCCGATAGCTCTGTGTACCCCTTGTGGCATGTATCAAACGACCACCACCGACTCCAAACAGAACCATATCCCCAAGTGGTTGGCCTGGTGGAGCCGTGTCCAGTTTACCAAGCATATGTATCACTTGTTCCAAATACTCCACGTCTTGCACAGCCTGGTGAACCTGGCCCTCCTGGATTCCTAACCTGCGAGCAACATCCTGAAGGGTAACGTGAGGCATACCAGGGAACATCTGACCAGCAACTGAAAGTACATCGTATGCCTCGATGCGCATCCATCTGGCGGCCTGAAGTATTTGTTGGACACTGCTGATTACGCCCTTGTTATTGATGTTCCTAAGAATCTTGCGTACCTTCACTTCATCAATAATTTCACCTGATAAGGCTTCTACTAGTTTCTGAGGAAGAACTTTAAACAGTGGAGCAATGCTTTGTTTGGTTCTGCCAAATATTCTGGAAATATCAAACTCAACATTAAATCCTGCAACAACTACTGGTTCTTCGCTGGAGCTAAGCGTACCGAAGAGTTCACTATACATCCTGCGCTCAGCCTCCGCAAGTAATCCCCTAAACACCCTTTTTCTCCCGCGACTACGTATAACGAGATCTGCAAGGTCCAGGCTAAAGGATTTGGCTTTTCCTTCCCCATACCTTTTCACAGCAATCTCAACGGGGAAGAGAGTACCAACTTCAGGAAGTGGCAATCCCGTGGCTTCAGAAACCCAACGATGTAGTTCCGAAATAACAGCTGACTTGAGCTCGGTATAGTCGATGTTGGTATAGTCGATGGGAGTTACATCTATTTCCAGTGCCCTTGCCAATTCGATCAGTTTATTCTCTGGAATGGTGGTAAAGTCTACCTTTTTGTGTAGACTGGGGAACATTTCCTGTACTATCCTGCGGATTTCCTCCATCGTATGGCCCTCTACACGCATATGCATCGTGCGAGCCATCTGCACCAGCGTCTCCTCTGTCCATGTTTCAGCTGCTGGCATCCCCATAAGGGTCTCAATGTCGATTAGAAATACTCCCTTTGGTGGTAGCCCACGCTTTATGGTGAGCTGTGAGACTAAAACATCTGCTTTACCTGCTGGTGCACTACCGGCCTCCATAACCAGTCCCGCTTGCTGGACAAACACATCAGCCGCCTGTGTGCTTTTCCCCATGGCCATGTAGTCCGAACGAACCAGCATAGGTACTGCCGAGGAGATATCGGAAACAGGAATAAGTTCGCCGGTTGGAGAAATGTTTAGTATATGGCCGTGAATCCTTACCCTCCTACCTCGAAGTACCGTTATCGGAACCTCCCCACCACCCTGTACTTGCAGCGTTACGTTCATTTCAGGCGCTACTATCTCAGGAACCTCTTCGAGAACATCCGATATCAATCCGAGGCTTTCTGATATCTGCTGGGCAACATCATAGGCACTTTCCCCCTTCTTAATGCCTTCTTTGGTAGTGCGTTCCAGTAGGAGCTGCCTCAACTTCTTCTCTGCTGTCCTTGGTCGACGACGGCGGGCGCCCCGTAGTTTCGCCACCAAGGTTTCCAATCTCGTTCGTCCTGCCTGTGCTTCTGGCTCACCTGGTGGTTGTGAAACAACATCTCCGTAGGTAATAGGCCTTTCTCCTGTTACCTCATGGGCAGTGCCAATCGGCTGTTCAAGGGAGACTACAGTTATCTTCTCGGCAATCTCCTGCCTGGCGGCGCGAACAAGGTCTTGAGCAACACGGGACTGCATATACCCAATGTACTCCGCCAGGTTGGTGGGAACTGAGGAGAACATGCCAGCACCGAGGTATGGAGGTTTCCCGACGGGGAAAGATGAAGCTCCAGGGGCCAGCTCTGGCAGAATATTCACTGTGTGCTCTATAATTCGTCCAGGGGTAATGTCAGAAGCAACGTCAACAACACCAGTTTCACGGCGGTACCTCTCAAGCAAGTCGGCGATTACAGAAGCAGAGATAACATCTGGAGTCTCGTACAGAGATGTAACATCCTGACCGAAGAACAGAGATGAAAGGATCTTACGTACGTCTGCGAACTCATCCAGTTCCGCACTGGCTTCAGTACCAAGCAGACCCAGCACATTCATCATCTGCTCAGGACCTAGACCGGCGATGTTGACATTAGAAATCTCCTGCATTACCCTTGCGTACAGTTCCTCGTTGCCAGCTGTCCCAAGCTCTCTAAGTAGCTCCTCTGCCCATCTCCTTCCGATGATACCGCGCTCGGTAGCGACTTCCTTCAGAGCATTCCTGGCTGCTTCGAGTACTTCTTTTGTGCTGCTTACCCTGGCGACACTACCAACATCTATTGTCGCCTTTCCTGTACTGGTCAACTCCTCAGTTATGGGAGTCTGTCTGTTGGCCACCCGAATAGCGCTGATGATTCTCTCGCCCTCCTCAGGAGTTACGGAAATTCTTGCTCCACGTTCCATCTCTGGAAATACCTCTGTCAGGTACTCAGCTACGCTCACATACTCCACCTGTACTTGAGGTCTCCACCTTTTGATGTCGTCTACAGCCAGCAGAATACGACCACCCTCATCAGTTACTCCAGGAATAGAGGTAATCCGAACCAGTTGACCGGACTTTGTAACAAAATAGCTCTTAGCTGGACGGTATGTCGCCGTGTCTGCCCGTTGTTTGAGTGAGAGCAGGAACTCTTCCTCTCTCTTGAGAGACGCATAGATAGAAAGCGCCATCTTCTGCTCGTGTTCCAGCTGACGAAAGACCTTCTCACCAAGTACCGAACCACCAGCAACTTCCAGCCGGCCAATGTATGGGGCTATCATTTCATCCAAATCGGTCTTTCTTCTGAGAATGTCAAGATGGTACGCTACTTCGAGAGGTGAACCAGCTGGGCCTTCCCCTGCCGCACCTTCCGCATACATCCTACTAGGGAACCACCACTCATAGATGTCCCCAATTTCTACGCCGAACATGGAAGAAATGGCCCCACCAAACTCCTTAGCATCACTACCAGCGATTTCGCTAAACGTACTGGCTGGATGTGTAGCTTGAAACCACGGCATCAACATCTCGTTGATAGCCATGACTACGGATGTATCAGCCTGCTGATACGAGTGCAACCTGTAACTCTCTCTCAGCTCGTTTAGCAGGAACTCAGCAACGTTTCGGCCCTCACTTCCAAAAAATGCGGCGAATGGGTTTCTCAGATATCCCTCCACAGGAGTTGTCTTGAAGATATGCTTTCGGAACTGCTCCACGTTTGTTGGAGTTTTGGCTACGCGAAGCTCAGGAACGCCATCCACAAACTCTACCCGTGCACCCATTATGGAAAGAGCCCGCGAATATGCTTCGCCTTGCTGGGAGGCAAGAAAGTCTGTAACGAATGCTACAAACTGCTCTCCTGGGGAGAGAAGGAAGAAGCGAAATCTGTGAGCATCGCTGATAAGCCCGGCCTTGTACAGAGCGTTGATTGTGGTCTCAAACAGTCTGGATGACGCAAGTTTTGAAGACCTGTGTAGTGGAATCTGTGTAATGGCGGCAGCGTTTGGGTCACCGAGTGCCACAGCCCTCCGAACCGCCTCGTCCATCGCCTCTGATGGATGTTTGTGGGACATTATCTCACTTACGTCTACGTATTTTTCTACTGGATGTACCTCTCCGGTGCTTGAGAATGAAAGGCCACGTATCTGGACTTCCAGATACGGTACATCCGTGCCGCTACCAGCAGCAAGTAGCTCATCCGCGCTTAGCAGGTCCAATGCTGTAGCTGGTAACCCATGCCCAGCACTGCCTATCATTCCTGCCTCGACCTTCGATCGAGCTGCCTGAATAAGCTCTTGCAGGCTGGCGTACCCTCCAAAGTTGCCAGCCCGAATGTAGTTGGCCAGTGCGGTAAGTGCCTTCGTAGGACTATAAGGTTTTGGACCCTCGCCACCAGCACCGCTGTATGGACGACCGAGAATCAGGGTTCGGATAGATTCAAGATCTATTCCATGTTTCCTAGCCTCATCTGGACTACCAACGAGGATGTACGTCATCAGCGTGCGCAACCACCTTACCATGTCAACACGACCATGTGGGACTGCTATTCCCTCGGAAAGACGAGCACCGTATACGTACCCAACTGTGACATGTGTGACTGGCCGACCGGACGCTGAGCTGGCAACCTCTACAACGGAGGAGAAGCCACCTCGTTTCGAACGTGGACCAAGCCGCTGGTAGTCACCGCGGTCTGATGAGATGGGTGAGCGATCATGTAACAAACTGCTGACGACGTCTATCTCGTCGGCGAGACCCATTGGGTCATTCAGGTCAAACTTTCCAATTAGGCGATTGGAAATGTTATGTCTAGACCCGTAGTGATCTGCCGCGCTGCGTCCCTGGCGAAACTTTTTTCCTGGGTTGTCTGCAGCCAATGTGAATCACACCTGCGGAAGCAAGAGTTTGATGGGGGAGAGGAGCAGGATAGGAAGAGCAGAACTAGTCGTAGATGTCGTACATCACGTAACCACTTCGGTTCGGGTCAGTCTTCCCATCCACTTGATGTAGTACGACATAGCCCAAACCCGGGCTGGAGTATACAGGGGAACGGAGTGAGTAACCCATCACATGAGCACAACACCCACTCTCCACCAGAGTATAAGGGCCAAACACCGCCTTACTCAACCGATGAACGTGTCCTTGAACCAGGAACCGGATGTTGCGGTCGGTAATCAGTGGCAACCATTGTGGTAACCACTCCAGCGCAAGACGATATGATGTGGCTGATGGACCCTTTCGGCTGAGCTCGAAGTGCCCAAGCGCCGCGTCTCCAACCAGGTACAGGTAATCCACCTCTACCGGGTAGTCGCTGTGCGATCCTTTAACCAGGTAGGTCGGTGTTACCAGCTTATCAAGCAATCGGTGTTTTCCGTCTACCGCCATTGCTGAACGTACGTAGTCTATCGGCCTGGCAACCAGTGGTGCCATAGCAGGGTTCTCTTTCTGTATCCACTTGACAGCTCGGATATCGTGGTTACCAACCACAACAACCACTCTCCGGAAACGGTTGAGCAACCTTTCAAACATCTCGACAGACTGCTGCAGCTCCGTACGTAGGTCAATACTTATCTCTTTCTGGAACCTGGAAACCGAGTACATATCCCAGATGTCGCCAAGGAGTACAAGCTCATCGGCATCCCCGTGCTCTGAGATTGCCATGTCTATCAGCTCTCTGTGGTGGAAGGGGATGTGCAGGTCGGAAAGTACCAGGATCTTGTAATCTCCATGAAAGGTGTGGTGATGGTTTTCTGTGTGTCTGGTAGTACCGCGCTTTGGCTTGTTGTCACTCTTTTCAACAACCACATCACTTCTTCGCGCTATATCCTCCTCGTGTGTTTCCAGCCCTGGTTCAACAGCGCCCCACTCCATTCGCTCATTGTAGTGAAGGAGGACACCTACCTGTGAAATCGCCTCGTTCAGGGATTTCTGGATGTGGATGTTCAGTCGGCGCAGCATTCGTCGGATATATCTGTGAGCGGCGGAAGCTCTGGTTCCAACACTGGTTCTCTCGTCGTAACCGAGATGTTTTATAGCAATATCTGAGAGTGGTACTCTGTGTATCCAGTCGGAGAGAACAGCAACGGGGTCAACTTTCGGTCTAAACTTGTCTATGGTCAGGGCTGTTTTTAGTTCTCTCTGCGAAGCGTTCATTCCATCTGCTCACCTCACTACCTTACCAATCTCTAGATATACCGTTTAGTAGTAATCCTCAAGAATTTGAGCAAGAACTTCCAGCTCTGTGTCGTCCTCTGCCTGTACGCTAAGGACAACCCTCTCACGAGGCGATTGCATGGAGATATGTTCAAGAAATGTCGTTGGTTCGTCGCTTACTCCTCCAAACAGCCGTTTCAGAATGTTGACCACCCGTCTACGGTTTTCAACCGATTGTGGGATGCCTATCATCCTGCCGAGCAGTCGTCCCTGTACTTGCTGACCTGGGAAAATAGCCGCACTTACCGGGTCTATCCCATGCTGCTCCATGATAGGACCAAGAAGTAACCTGGTATCCACTGAGGGAAGCCAACCAAGCCAACCTGGACCCGGCAAGCCGTACTTCGCAAGCAGATCCAGCGGGTGTTTCTGTGGGATAGGCTCCTTTACATCTGGAGCCAGATGGTCACGAAACAGCCTCTGGTGATACTCAGGGATCAGCTCGAAGAACCTCCGTCTCTCCTTCTTTGAGCCTGTTTCAATCACACCCTGGTAGATCTCCCTGTAAGCCGCCCGAACAGCTCTAAGTTTCCTCATAATGGAGGAATCTTCGTGGGTTCCAAACGCCGTCCGCTGCCAGTAGTCTCTATAGACAAGTGCAGCCCTGGCGTGAGGTGGAAGATACATGCGAACAATGGAGCTGGCAGCGAGCTCAGCACGACGTCTGGCGAACCTCTTCCGGATCCTTCTCAGCCTATCCGTTGTCTCCATCTCGTCCTGTATGTCCTTCATACTGCGTTCCATCTCACGCTGAACCCGTTTTCTGGATGAGTTATCCACAAAGGCGTTAAGGAGCGCCTGGGTACTGAGTTCCGCTTGCTCCTCCCTCAAGGCAACCCGTGTCTCCTTCAAAAACTGTTCCTGCCTGGCAATGGAGTTCAGCAATCGGTCCATGTCAAATCCTTCATACTTCAGAGCCATCTTCTTGTGATACTCATACAACCTCCTGTATTTGATGTATTCCAGGAGGTCGGAGTATTGTTCTATCTCCCAGCGCTTGCGCACGGAGCGCGGTGGCTGTCCGTGTGCACCTGTCGCATAGCCGATCAGGTTGGCTGCCGCACCTATAGCACCACCTATCAGAAAAGCCCGCTGTCTGGTCAGCTTGGTTCGGAAGAACAGCATGCTGAAGAAGCCGGACTTCAGAAAGGCGGTAACCGGATCGTTCTTCAACAGGATGGAGTGAAGTGTTGGCCAGATGTAGGATGAGAACGGATGTGCCCAGCTTGACGCAATCGTTCCGAAAACGAACGAGCGCTCCCATTCCTGCAATGGTGTTCTCACCCGAAGGAGCTTGCTGTGTATCGGGGTATCGAGATGGGTCAGGTAGTCGAGTACAGTGTTCTTGATTCTGGCGGCAGTCTTCTGCTGCAGAGCTGTCGCCTCAGGACTGGTATCGGTCTCATCTTTCGTTGCTACACCCTGACGAAGTGCTTCCAGATTGATGGACCTTCCTCTTGCGTTCAGAATAACCGCTGGAGTGGATGTGGTTCTCCATCTGGAGATGGGACCAAGGCGGTCCGAAGCAAGAAGATCAACACTTCCACCAATACGAAGACCTTGGGAACGCAGGTAGGACGCGACCAGCTCGGGCATGTCACCCCTGTAACCCAGCTCCCTGAGTCCGCTCTGTTTCCAGTCGATACCGGCTGGTCGGTAGGTTCTTACACCTTCTTTGGTTCGAACAATCAGGTTTCCACCAGAGGTAATACCTTCCAGTACACCGTGGGTTTTTTCGCTCAGACGAACATTTCTATACGGATAGAGCTCATATCGTTTTCCTGCCTTCTTCGCTCTAGCCTCTGCTTCGTGAAATCTCCTGAGCTCGTTCTCACCAAGCTGGCTTTCCGTCTGGCGAATCTTGCGACGAACCTCTCGCCACTCTGCAGACAGCGGAGCAACGTCGGAAAGAATCTCGAACTTCACCAGGTCCGGATACAGGTACCCTTCATGGAGCTGACCAGAGCGCACTTTCTGCATGATAAACTCTCGGACACGCTCGGCCTTCTGCCAGTGGTGTTCAAGGAACCGCATATCCAGCGGCTGTTCCAGCCAGCGCGTCTGCGTCGGATCGTCCCTGTTGATGTACAGCAGCGCACCACGTGGAGTGCCAGTGGTATACATGTACTGCTGGAGCTGAGCACGGTGCTGCTCGAATCCAAGGGCTGGAAGTTCTTTCCACTTCTTCATCCCGATAGATTTAATCTCCACCACCATCTGCTCGCCCTGAAGAGTTCGGATTATGGCGTCGATGTGTCCAGAGACATGGTGTTTGGGGTCGTAGATAGAGACCTCTTCTCCTATCAGCACCCCAAGCCTGCGGAAATACTTCTGTACCTCTGTGTGGATTTTCTCTCCCAGCCTGGTGATATCAGTATCTCCGACGTCCTCTTCCAACCCAAGCAGGTAGCCAATAAGCTCGTCCTCTGTGGCACCGAGCATACTGGCACGGATCTGCAATGGACGCTCTGTGAACCGCATCGGGTTCAGCCTGCGGTAGGCCTCGCCAGGCAGCCGCAACTCGCCCATCGGAATACGGGTATATGGGTCGCCTCGCCTGAACCGTTCCGGTAACCATACCGGCATGGTGTTTGGAAGCGGGTTCAATACTATTTCGGAAGCCTTGCGTCGGTGGAGCCAGCGCCTGAAGAACTCGTTAAGTTCTGACTGCCAGGGGATGACATCAATACCACCGAGCCTGGTTTCCCAGAACCTTCTGGAAAAGGAGAGTGCCCATCCAGGATCGTCCAGAGCGACCGTTCCACTGCGCAGGCCGAGCATCTCCGACGTGAGCCATCCGTATAACCCGTGCAGCTCGAACTTATATTCTCCGAAGGTGCGTGCTACGTTTTCCAGTGCACCGATTCGGTGCATGACGTCTCCGCCGACGTAGCCGCTGGCGATGCCAGCGGCGGCGCTGAAGGGACCTCCAGGTGCTGCTGCCAGAATCGGATCCACCGAAGCACCAGACCCGATTCCTCCAGCTGCAGGACCTCGACCACCGGGACCGCGGCCCCTTGCCCCCATCTGTTCTGCCTTTTCCTGTGCAGCTACTGCCTCACTGATACGGACCGGCCAGGGTTTCCTCTTGCCACGGACGAAGCCAGGACCAACCCACGCACCTTCCATCACCGCCTCCTCTACTCGATCGGCGGCAGTTGTACGACCGAGAAGGTACATCAGCAGGCGGAAGGGATCTGGTGGGGCCTCCGACCCACCAGGACCAGCTACCCGGTAGGGTACTCTGCCACGATATAGCGCCCCACCGCTCATGTCAGCAGCGGCAATATCCATACCAGACAGAACCTGGTCAGTATATGGCGGTGGATCGGGTGGGGTGATACCAGGATAAGGTCTATCGTAGCGGTGCCTCTCCATCCACTCCTGTTCCTTTATACGGAACGCCCTTCGTACCAGGTTAATGAACGGAGCAATTGGGTTGTGGAAGGTTGGCAGCGGAGAGTCCCCGCGCATAAAGTATGCCAAACCGCTGGTCTCCACATTACTCGCAGCCTGCCAGTTCGCAGCTACCGCTCGGCTGTAAGGTGGGACGTAGGCCTCTACCCCATAGCCAGCCAGAGGGGAGCGGGAGACCACAAACCACCAGCGTCCCCTGCGCACGGTGCTAAATCCGTAGTCATGATACCACTGCAGCTCCTCTGCGCTTCTTGGCGTGAAGTACTGGTCAAGACCAGGAATGTTGTTAACCAGCATCTTCTTGAGTCCGGTGATTCCGGTAAAGTCCATCAGTTTGGTTAAGCCAATCTGTGCGGTCTTGGCGGCGTCAGTCAGCAGCTCAGCAGGAGATACACCCTCACCGGTGTTGTCAAATATGGAGTTTCCATACTTCCACGCTTCCATACCAAGGTACACAGGGAGAATCCTTCTTGCGAACAGATTGGCATAGATGCTAAACGGAGAGCGTAGCGCCTCTGGAGACAACCCCAACCCGTATGGGGAAATCATCTCATTAAGACGCAGAGCGAAGAAGTAGCTCTGAAGACCAGCAGGGGTCATGGAGGCAGGATCTCCGGTAAAGAAGAACTTCGTGGTTGCCCTGGTGTACTCCCAAAGTCGTTTCCCTGTATCCTCAATCTCGGAAAAGTTTCTCGCCAGGAGGATACGGGTACCGAACCCAGGCTCCTTCCCCAGCTCACTGAGCGGTTCCCAAACGTGATGCCACTTTCTATATTTCAGGATGTTCTTCTCCAGAAAACCAAGTGGACCACCAGGACCCATCTGCCCAAGGCTAACAAACATATCCCTCAGGTCTTCACCGGTAGCCCCGGTAAAGCTCTCCAAAAGGGTAGAGGCCACAGCCCATCCCAGATCATCTGGACCCGGCACGTAGCCTGGCGCAGTAAGCATAGCGTCACGCAGTGCCCATGCAGCAGCAGAGACAGCAGGCTCACTATCCCCCAGGATATCGGCAAGCCTCGAGGTGATAACCATCTGAGACTCTATCATCATAGCACGCAGGATCCTCGCGGCGTTTCGCTTGGCGTCGGGCATTCCAAAAATCGCTTCAGGAACCTGAGAGAACAGGCTTTCAGGAGTGACTGGACCTCGGTGCTCGGATGCCCAGGTGTACAGGTAGGAGGCGTGCTGCATGATGTCACGCATCTGCCTGGAGAGCGGCTGGAACCTGATGTAATCTGAGACCACCGGGTTTTCTATAGTGTATCCATACTTTAACAGCTGGGTGACATCGCCTCTCAGAATAGTGGAGATATAGTCGCCAACCATTGTCTCGCCCATCTGCTTATGCATACTGACGTTCCGCATCGCATCAAAGAACTCGTCGATATCATTCATAGACGATATCTGGCGGAACGTCTCAATCCATGTCTTCATAAACAGCATCCGCTCGTCGCCATCGACACCTACCATATTACCGATGTCTTCCAGGTATCCCAGATACTGCCTGGCTACCTCAAGCTCGTCTATCTGTGCGGTATCGATGACATACTGCAGCATACGTTCGGCATTGGAACGAAGCTGGGCGAGCTGCTCCTCGTTCCACTGTCCGAACTCGCCACGATACATTGTCTGAAGCACCTCTACTGGGTCGGTAGGATGGCGACGGCCAGTCTCCGCACGAATCTGCCAGCCAACCTTGGTCCAGAACGAGGTATCAGTTTGGCCACCGATATCTAAAAGCCTGCCAAGAAGTGACCTATCCCGTGCCCGTGCTGTACCGGTAAGAGCTTCTACAATGGAGCGCATCGTTTCGCCACGCACGTTGAGTACCGTCCAGCCGACATCTCCAACTCGTCTCAGCACGGCCTCTGGTCTCATGTTGGCCTCGGTAACCCTGTGACCTCTCAACTCAGAGATTTCGCTCAGCACGATGTTCTTGGCCTCAGCTACCGACTTGCCTTGAAGAACCAGTTCCATGATTCTCTTAACCCTTCCGGTATCAAGAAGTTCACCAAGGTCTATCTGGTAGATTTCGTTCCCGAAGACGTAGTGTGGGGTACCAAGAGGATCCTGTGGGCGGATACCCTGCAGAGCAGATAGACCTACCTGCTTGGCGGTTGGAGGAATCCGGTGGAACCAAACATCGGACGGACGATACCACGGAAAGACGCGGAACGGGTTCATTCCACTAATTAATGGTGAAAGCGGGATATTGAAGATAGAGGTAAACTGTGCCTTGATTCGATCAAACGCAGGGAACACGAAGCTCATGTCTACCAAATTGCCATCCGGCCCGATATACATCTGACCGGCACGAGCACCCGCCAGCTTCTCGATACCAGCAGGACTTAGCTTGAAACCGACCACCTCACTGGAACCAATGGAGACCGGAGTGACGTCACTGCCCAGGAACACTTTGAGGTGCCGATAGAGCTGGCGGATTGTCTCACCATGCGCCTGCATATAGGCCTCTCTAACGGCATCCCCGGCAAGAGCAGCAGCTCTTGCTTCCTGCATAAGCGTTTCTTCAGTAACCGTAACCGGACCAAGTGGAGAGGTAAGATTAAAGATACGGTGCCCCGCTCTGAAGCCAGAGACCACGCTCTCTGCCTGAGCCGGTCCTGTGATGTGCAGGCCTGCTTCAATTGCTTCAAGCATGGAGACCGGTCTATATCCTCCAGCTTCAAGAATCTTTTCCATCCACCACGGTCCGCTGACACCAACTCCCTGCTGGATATGTCGCTGAGCGATTTCTGCAACTCTCTTCTCGATCAGACTCCCTCGCATGGAGGCTTTGGCCGCCTCTACCGCCGAGTGTCGTGCCACGTGGATGGCCCTGGAAAACTCCGTAATAACATCTCTGGACTCATCCCCGAAGAGTCTTTCTATTCCTTCAATGAAGAAGCGGTAGTCTGATTGGAAGAGGAGATCGCGAACTGGGTCAGCACCACGGGCTGTCAGTCCCATAAGATCTGTCAGACGGTGCTGTGTGCCAACCAGCTGCTTGGTCAAATCCACGAACTCTTGATGTTTCCTACCCAGCATGAGGTACTGATTCTTCAACGCCGGTATCTTATCGGTCATCCCAGAGACAATGGCTTCCACCAAATTTCTGCGCACTCGCTCAATTCCGAAACGAGAGTATCCAATCTGAGCCGCACTCATTACCAGATTGTTGCGGAACAAAACCTGAGAAATGTCTTCCACAAACCCACCAGCATACGGATCCGATAACTGCTGGACAGTCTGGGTAATAAAAAACGCCCCGCGACGCCTTGCAAGTCCTGCTTGCTTGGCCGCGTAGGCGAGAGAACGATCTGCGATATTTCTCAGGAGAAAAGAACCCAGATTGGTTCCACGGAACGGAACAAACATGGCGCCAGCCGCAGCGACGCTGGCCAGCCCGCCCGTTAGCGCATAACGGGCAAGCGAGTTAGTCCTCCCTGGAGGACCATACCCCTCCCCACGGTTGATTCTGTCGTAGATGGATGCCATTATCCGTCACCGCTGCTTGCGCCACTGGAATGACCACTCCTGCTGTACATTGGAACCAGATGGCAGACCGGGAATGTTCGGAGGTGGTGTGTTCTGTGCCTCTGGTGGTGGCATAATCGGGGATATCTCTCCGCTCTCCATCCACTTCTTTGTATCCAATCCGTTTAAGGCAGCAATGGTTAGTGCTGCATCCACAGTGGATGCCCATTCCAGCATCGGCATGCTCCATATCATGGAGAGCGGAATGTGAAGGAAGCATACCGCCATCAACTCCGCCCGACCCTCCTCGGTGGATCGCCACCACTCCACAAACTTCATGGTGGTATCCATCTGTTCCGCCCCACCAAGGGATAGGTGTAGAAGCTTCTGAACGGCCCTGGTAATGACACCTGCAGGAATCTCATGGTACCTTTTCACCAGGCTGTCATATGTAGGATCTACCAGACAAAGCCGGAGGACGGCCTCTTCCCTCTGCATCTCATCACGCGGAGCGTTTCCATTGAGAAGGGAAGAGATGGTGATAAGGTCTCCACGGGTTAGCAGACGCAATACCAGGCGGACCTCTCCGTACCACTCATTCTGGAAGACGATACAGACCTTTCCTCCAGGGCTACGCTGCGCCTGCAGAATATCGAGTGGGACTGGACATCCCAAAACCTGCTGGTCAGTGCTTTCGTTTCTTCTTGTGGCGGCAGGTCTTGCCAGAGGATCGACGGGACCATTTAACTGCATGAGACATCATGCTACCGGTGTCTACAGCACCTCCTCGACCACCGGCTCCTCCACAAAACCAGATATCTGCAGAATGGCGTTACTGATCTGGATGGTATAGCCTGCAGGTAGGCTGGCAACAACCTCATCCGCGCTCGGTTCCAGCAAGCCAATCTTGCAGATTTCGGCCTCCATATCAGAAGTGGCTGGGTCTCCGGTGTCCATCTTGCGGACGGCGTTCCAGTCCGAGCGTGACAGAGGACGAACCAGGAGTCGGTGCTTACCCACCCGAACGATGCTCAGGTGCTTCTCCTTCTCCTTCCACTTCTCTATATCCTGCTGGCTGACATCGAAGACCGGCAGGTCGTCTGCCAGTACAACGTCCTGCACTTCGGTGTCGACAAACCCGCTACACTCCCGGATCTTTCGAGCCAGGGTGGTCAAAACACCAGCCAGAAGGTTATCGAAGTCTCTGGCTGACCAGTCTGGAGAAAGCAGGGCGATCTCGACTATACGGTCATCCATCTCATCGAGGGTCATCTTCCCACCGCTCAACTGGCTCTGGAGCTGTCGGAACTCCGTTCGAGTGAGTGGACGGTAATAGAAGTCCTGACCCTTGATGCTGGCCCGGCGCACCTCTCCATACTGGCGTTTCCACACCTGAATGATCTCATCGGTAGGGTTATTGGTTTTCATGGACATGCGTTTACTACCTCCCGCGAAAGACGCCATAACTCCTGTAAGTAGATAACCCGTTCACGCAATAATCAGTAAAGAACTCGTATATCGGAAGCGACGAAACCGTATGCCTCCAGTACTGCACGACCGCTGTCATCTATCGCCTTTCCAACGCTGGTAATCTGGACATGGTCGAGGACCTCTATAAGGCTATAGATATCTGACCCGGATGGCCCTTTTGGTGGGTGTAAGGTCATCATGGTGGTCTGTGCCTGGATCTGCTGGAGTCTCTTTTCTCTGCTCTCATAGTCTCCATAGGCGATACGAATCTGAAGGTCTCTGGTAGCCCACAGTGGTGTGAACTTGCGATCAATTCGAAGATTCTTCAGATCGTCGCTACCTGGTATTGGATCCTGAACGGATGGTCTCCAGTACTTCGCCTGGCTCTCTATCACGTAGTTGAGGATATCAACCATGCTGCTGGCAATGGGCTGGTTGCTAGCTTGAGCACCACGCCATGGTGGCTCCTGTGAGACAGCGTTCTCTGTTGCTGTTCCAGAGCTCGGCTCTGGCTTCAATGTGCTCCGCAGGGAGCGAATTCGATGGATGAGCTCAAACGGCTGCTTAAAGAAAATGGTGAAGGTACCCTCAATGATCCTCTGCCCACGAAGATATCGATCTACCGTGTAGCTGGCGTACCCGTAAATTGGAAGAACCTGCTCTCGAATTTCGTAGTTCAGACCAACCACATCGTCGATGCGCACCTGGTTAAAGTATATCCGAATATCCAGACCATTGAAGTATGTTGACTCAAACTGGTCGACCACCCTCCAGGTGTCTCGACCAAGCCGTCCATCATAGTTGCCGAGCAGCATGGCTACCCACCGTCCTGTGGAGGAGGAACGGGTATCTGCCTCCATCGAACGCTTACACGAGTTTGTGGCTGCTGCTGTATACCTGTACGGTCGAAAGGATAGAGATTACCGGTACCAATCTCCCTCATAAAGTTCCATCCAGTAAGTGCCTGCCACGGCGCAGCCAGCTGGACGAAGATATCAGGATCCTCCAGATTCTGAAAGAATGGATGGGAGTTCCCTGTAGTAGTTAATCCATGAACAACTACGGAGATGTTGGTTTTTGTTTCAGGCGGTTGGTTCTCCATCAGGTACCGAGCCGCAGTATAGGACATCTCACCTTCCAGACCTGCAGGTGGTTCTACGATAGCATCCTTTAACGCGTCTCGCGCAACAACCAGTCCGTGCCTTGTAAATGACATATCCTTTTCCAGAAGCAGGGATATACTTCTTTCGTTTCTCTCGTGTCGTAGCGTATTACCAAACAGATTTTCTTCCTGGATCTGTTGCCCGAGCGGTTGCGCCATATCACTGATGCTAACTCCAGGAGGAGACAACCAGGACTCCGATATCCTTCTCCAGAGCATTTCGTCCTTAACAGACGGAACAATCGTACCATCCTGCAGCGTCCATGAAGGAGACAACGGAGGTACTCCATCAAGACGGTAGGCATCCGTGCCGAAGTCTGGAGGAGGAGGCTCCACCATATGTTTTGAGCTCTCACCGGTGACGACTCCAGTTATGAGATTTACCGCACGCCTGGCCTTAGCTCTTTCAATCAACACGGCGTTAATCGCGTCGCTGGAATCGTACGGCCAGATACGTGTCTCAGCAATCTCTTCGGCATGAAAAAACCGATAATCCGTTGCCAGCCAGCTGAAAGAGACCATCGGCTCAGGCATATTGGTGTTCATGTTCCAGCCCTCGTCAAGAACCGTGACACCACGAAGCACAGCGGCACTGTAGCTACCACCCTCAGTAAGGAAGATGAAAAGGAGGTCGAATGGATGGAGCTCGTCTGGTCTTGGGGTTATCTCCTGGGAGAACCTGTCTGAAGTGGCCTTTCCGAGGATTGGAAGCATCTGAGAAAGGGAACTCTTGTCGGTCATCAGTATCACCAGGCTTCCAGCTATCGCCCGGTGACCAGCAAGAAAACCAATAGGGTTAACCTCTCCCAACCTGGCAATTGGAAATTTATCTCTGTGTGTCGAGATGGTGAGGGCTACGACGTCTCCTAAACGAAAGTGGACTACCTGCGGGTCTTTCCCCTCCCATACAATCTGCATCAGATAGGCATGGCAGTCGGAAGCCGAAAACGCCATCCCTAGATCCGGTGCGTCCTGGGATGGCCTTGGTCGACGGAAAAGTCTTTGAACTGAACTGGAGCTGAAAGACTGAATCTGCTGTGCCATGCGTTACACCTGGTGGCAGGGAAGGCTGCCCACTTCGGAATGGAAAGGGAGGAGAGGGCGAATAATTGGAGAATGAACATCGCCCTCCCCTCGCGATCAGCGGGGATTGGTGGAGGAACCCACGCTGATTATCGGGTGGTCTCGTAAGGCAACGCGCTGTCGAAGGCGGCGGGAGGTCGGTTGCTGAGCGGACGGATCCCTGTGGCTACGTAGGTCACACCGATCTCGCTTGCCAGGTCGTCGAGCGTGTAACCGAACCCCTCATTGACAAACTGTACTCCGAGCAGACTGAGGTAGGCGAACGCGCCTGCTTCGTTGATAAAGATAAGCGTCATGTCGAACGGGGGCAACTGGTCCACATAGCGGATCTCCCTCCGAGCGACATATTCGTAGGTCTCCGCGATGCGGTTGGTGATATACATCGCGTTATTGTTGCGCCCCTGCTCGTAAAGTTGCTTCAGCTGCTTGACCCTCTGAATCCAGCCAGACGAATAGCTATACTCCTCCTGGCCTGGGACGGATGCATCCCACAGTCCGCTCCAGATATCCTCGATAATGTCATATTCATATCGACTCTCTTTCTGGAAGCGGAAGGTACTCAGCAGAGCATGGCTGTCGAACTGTGTGAAGGTCATGGTACCAGCGATGCCGCGCTTACCCCTGACAAAGGTACGAGGGCTCGGGTCACCGAAGGTGTACAGTGGCAGTACCTCACGTGTCACGCTAACGGTCAGAGAGACCAGATTACCGATTTTCTCCGTACCAACGTATACGTGCAGGTCCGCTCCACTGAACGCCCACCGCCCGGCGGTTGAGTCGATGCCCTTACCTCTCTCATGTCGGACTCCACGCCGCATCGCATCCGGCAGGAACATCCCTGGAACGTTGAATCCCATCTGGGTACGGGGAACCAGCCAGACTATCTTCCGTGGCTGAACCCCGTTAGCACCTCCATACTCTTATTCTAACCGCCTTATGGTCGGACGGTGACCTCGATGCTGATGCTGCGGATGTAGGCGGACGGTCGCATATCTACCTTCACCTGTACCTGAGTCATCTGCAGACCCTGCCCGGAAGGTACGATGGTGAACCGGTATCCAACGCCTTCCCCACCAACCAGCGCCTGAATCTCTGCCATCCTGTCCAGCACTGCGCGCACCACTGTTGCCATTGCAGTGATGGTATCTGCGGTATTTGGCTTGCCCAGAAACTGGCGTAACCCGGACTTCAAACCACGGGACACTGAGTTAGCTATCCTCGACGTGGAGAGGTGGGAGAAAACGGCGGTTCTGTCTGCTGCAGTGGGGTCCTCTATGACGATGATATCCCCACCGACAGATCCGCTGCGCTCAATAACCACGTATGCGCCACCATATGTGGTACCATCATAAACACCCTTACACAGAGCATCGATGGTCTGGGATGGTAGCTTTGGCCCAGCCATGTTCAGAATGGTGGGCAGCTTCTGGAAGGCAGTAATATCTGATACAGAGATTACTGATGCCAGACCGGCATAGGCTGCAGTGGGGGTGTCCACAAACCTGCGCATGGTATCGCTGGCCATTACCGCAGGCAGACCAGCCACCACACTGACATACTGACCATACTGTATCGTACTGGCCCCGGTGCCAACGGAGAGGGCTCCTGCCCTCATAAATGGACCTATCTTGATACGCTTAGCGATGGGGTCTACCACTCCAGGGTTGCCTGACGCAAGGTAGGACTCCACTACTTTCTGCTTAAGCTCGCCAGCTGTTCTGGAGCTAAGCGGCTGGCATCCGATGAAGGCGTGGCACGGATGGGACTCAGAAATCCTCGCCACGAATCGGGCTAGTTCTCCAACCACGCTGGTGGTTCCGTTCGTATCTACCAGGTCATCCGCATACAGGGCGGTCATCAGGATGTTATCTACAGCAACACCTTCAAGGGTATTGAATACACCAGTGGTAGGATCGGTCAGCGCCGTGTAGATACTGCTGAAGGTGGAGTCCATCTTCGTGCCATCCTTACCGCTGGCAAGAGCGAACGTGCTTGTTCCAGAAGATGGAGCAAGAACCTGTATCTCCGCGTTATCGAACCCGGATGGCGCGTTGGGGTGCTTCTCCAGAATAATCGTCAGGTTATTTGGGTGGTTGTTTACCAGGTCCATAACCACAGGTAGCTTGGTGGTTGCGGGAACGGTTAGCTGGACGTTCCCGCCGCGAACTGGCGGCTGCAGGATGTTAAGGGTAACATTACCACCACTTACGGCAGAAATCTCGATCCCGCAGCGGTGCTGGGATGGGCTTCCCTTGTCGTTGTAGAAAGCACCCTTGAACAGACCGCGTGCAAGAAAGTACTTTTGTGGCGGTGTGCCTGCTTCCACATCTACATTCGCGTAGGTTCCACCAACACGAACAGCGAGAATATTGTTCACCCCAGCCTTGATAAGCACGTCGATATCGCGCACCAGGGTGTTTCCGTTGAAGTCGCCGACAGACTTACCCTGAACTGGAGTGTACACTGCATCGTAGGTCGCGGGACCAAAGGACTGCATAGCCTCCTGCAGAGTTGCCACCGGAACAGGAATACCGTCCGGACCGTCTACCGCAGTACCAATAACCAGAACAAAATCGGACGGTTCGCCCCTCTGGACAGGTACCAGTCCACCCTCCCGCATCACCACGTTGATGTTGTTCGCTGGCATAACGAGTCAGCTGCAGACGACCTCACACGGGACGCTACAGCCTATCCTCCTTGTCGACGTACCACGCCTACCCCCCTGCCATGGAGTCTGACGTCGTTACGTGTTCGGAAAGCGCTCGAAACGTTAAGTAGTATGCCTTACCGGGCTCAGGTTTACGCCCGTTGTCTATCCAAATAATATAGTACCTGCCAGACTCGTCGCGCCATGGCACAAAGTCCACCTGCGGAACGTAGATTCCGTACTCCAGTGGAACTACGTCCAGCCTCGCCAGGTCCACCTTATCGTAGATGCCAGGAACATCGGAGGCGAACAGTACAGAGACGATATTTCGATATGGAACTCCACTGGAGTCGGCAATAAGGTCTATCTCACCGTTTCTTGTCCTGGAGAGCACAGCGTCCTTGTACAGAGTCAGACCTGCTCCAGCCTCTACGGATATCAGCTTGACCGCTGGCTTCGGTTGCGGGAACACTCGCTCTACAACTGCCTGATAAACGAGACCTATCTGGTAGAGCTGTTCGCCGGTCCTTTCTATCAGCATCGTAGCGGTATCCTGGTTGAAAAAATAGAACTCGTCTACGCCCAGCCTTTGGAGGTCGGGGGTAATCATGCGTATGGCGTCTTCCAGACTGTCGGCTACCCTTGATACCTCCGTGGAGCTGGTAGAGAAGACATCGAAGCGATAGGTACAGACAAAACCTTGAGCGTAATATTCTATTACCCTATCCCCATCGCTGGATACAGTCACCGCACGCAACCTTGGCTTGTACGTTTCACCGGTCTTCCCACCAGGTCGTCTGGAGGTCAGTTCAATAACTACAGATGTTTCTGTGACCTCCTGCTTGCTGTATGAGCGACGAACCTGGATACCCCACTCTGTAAGCAGCTCCAGAACAAGCTCCCAGATAATATCCCTCAGGGTAAGTGGAGTAGGTGGGTTCTTGTAGAACTCCAGGTTGATTGGATCAGGTACCCGTTCCACATATATCACCTCAGGCTCTTGTCCCAAGCAGGGCTGGAGAAACGGAGAACCTGATGGCTTCTAATCTACCATACAGGTGCAGTTCTATCTCAATCACCAGCATGGTATCAACCACTCCGGTAGTTACCTTCGCTTCTCGTATGATATCCATGGAAGATAGAACCAGCTTCGTTATCTCTGCAGCCTTCTGGGCAACAGTATCAGACGGGGGAACACCAACCAGCTTTCGCAGGTGTGGATACAGCAGGGAGACAATCTGGGTGATGATTGGAGCGGTATCCCTACCGACAGAATCCCGTTTCCACCCGATGAGCAGCGTTTCCTCTCCAGAATCTATAAAGTTAATATAGGCCCTCTGCAGGAAGGATGCCAGTGATATTCCTGGTATATCTATCTGTTCCATATCCAGGCCTGTTGTGCTGATACCAACATCCGCACGGTGCAGAATACCTACCGCAGCAGGAACAGAAAGCGGGATCTCCATTGGCTCTCCGAAGAAAGTACCCCTCATCCTCCCGAAGGTATAGTAGACACCAATATTTCTTGGACGCAGGTTGAAAAGTATCCGCCTTACTTCATCATTTGGATCTTGTGGTTGCTGTTCCACGTAAGGTGGAACCACTATGTATGCACGTCTCAGAGTTGCCTCCAATCTCTCCAGGAGACTCATCTTTTCCTGCAACGGAACGGAAACCATGAACTGCCAGGTATCTGACCCAGTGGCTGGAACATCCACTCCCCATGAACTCCACCCATTTATGGTCTTATATCTCCACCGAGCATACGGTAGCAGGTCGTCAGGAATAGTCTTGATATCTTCAAGAACGTAAGCCTCTTGCAGAGCAACTGGTTCGGTGATTACCGTAGCGGTTCCACTCATAGAAAGAGTCTGAATGGAAGTGAATCGAACCCTGACATCAAACTCTGGTATGTGGGAAAGCGGACCAAGACCATCATTAGTTGACTGTGGGGCGATATATAGTCCACCTACACTGAAAGAGACAGTACCAACACCGAGTGACGGAAGGGAAATTGGAGAACCCATTGGAATCAGCATCCCACCGCTGTACGAGTACAGCTGAACTGACCAGGACGTTCCGGAACGCTGGATATCCGCTGCGAAGGAAGACGTAAGAGAAGCTGGTCTCCTCTCAGTAAAACCAGGTCCTCCACCGGAAATGTAATAGACCATTCCGTAAAGGTGGCTCGGTGTATTGTGAGGTTTACTGCCCGCCCCAAAGGCGACGATGACAGAGTTATTCTGATTAACCGTAAGACTTACTCCATAACCGCGAAAAGGTGCATTCGGTCCTGGTGGGTTCTGAGGAGCCTCGGTAATCTGACAGAAGAATCTCAGTCTGAAGTCTTCAGGATAGCACCTGTATCGCAGGGATACAGACCCATGGTTTGGACCAATCTCCCACCCGTTTCTGGTGTCCACGTTACCATCTACAACCCATCGATTTGGTTCAGCCTCATCAGAAATGGCGCTGTCGAGAGGAGTGCGTGGTTGTGGCAACGGAGGACAATGAGTATCCGGAACAGCGAGCCTCACGTAGTCATCTGTAATAGTTCTATCCAGATTAACGCCGGAGCCGTACACCGTGCTGTCCCCAGAGAACAACCTGTCCGCACTTTCCAGAATACGTCCCCATCTCAGAGTGATATACTCTGGAAGTATCTGCAGCTCTAACTCAGGAACCTCCACTGTGACAACCAGGTGGAAGTAACCGTATGCGCCAAACGGAAGGAAATAGGATGGAAAGAAAGTAGACATCCTCAGCTCACCACCGGTTCCAGAGAAACCGAGCGGACCAGAGTATCCTTTCCACCACTAACAATTACCTGCCAGTACTGATGAGGGTCATTGATAGGTGTAGTAAGCCACGGCGGGCTGGAAGCATCATTGGCGAACGGAGTGTTCGCTGCCCTACGCGAGATAGTATACGCACCATCAGCATCTACACTCACATGTACACGCACAGGATAACCGAAATCCACAACCGGCGTTCTTACCCAAGTGACGATGTTAGAGCCAGGCTGCGGGGTACTCTGAACCTTGCGAATCGTGCAGGTGTTCCCAACCTGTGGTGGACTTCCAAGCTCCATCCAGCGAAACTCAAACTCATTGCTATCGCCGGAAGGAGCATCTTCGTTTTGTACCGAGAATATTCTGAGCGCGTTAGATGGATCCTGAAGGTATCCACTAATCTTTCCGCTGGTAAGTCTTACTATCCTCAAGTGTACCCTGGAAATGTCCTCAGGCCACCCAACCGTACTGTTAGGGTAGTATGTAAGCTGACCAGAACGTATAACCACTGGACAAATGGCAAGGAGCTTCCTGCCAGGGTGGTGCGCGGAGGAGACGCTACCTATCCCAAATCCGATACCGAACGATCCCCAGCGCATTACAAGACCCTTCCATCCATCAACCTTCCATATCTGAACGGGTTTCTTGAGACCACCAACCTTATCAGTAAAGGTATCTACCTGCGAGGTGATATCTACCGCCATCGTTCGATATACCGGATGCAGGCACTGTATACGCTGATCCTTGCTGCTCATGTACCAGCCCCTGGTGGTATCCACGTTTCCAACAACAGACCAGCGAAACGGTTCACGAACATCAATGGAGGGGACCTCGTTTACACGACCCACCTGTGGGAGCCGTGGACAATCGGTATCAGGAACAGATGCTCTGATATATTCGGACACTCCAGAGAAGCGGAGAATGACAGAATCATAACCGACGGAGCAACGACTCGAGAAGGGTTCGTCGTATCTGCCAGGAGATGGAACAAGACCGAACCGTCTGCGCACAGGAAGGCGGTTCATTTCTTCGTAAACCCGGTTGGGTAGAGGAAAGCTGATCATAAGAGGACAGTCGTGGCGGCGCAGAGAGTATATCAGGGAAAGAGTCTCATCACTGACAGAACCGGCAGGAACAATAATGCCTGGCCATGGAAGGTCTATCTCCCTGACCAGGTCAATAAGCCCCTCCTGCGTGTAGTCCTGAGCAACGCCGTTAGATAAGGTTACTAAACCAACCGGTATGGATGTCGCTGCTGGATCTGGCGGAATCAGAACCACAGGAAAGTCTGATTCGTAGGGAAGTCGAAGGAGAAAAGAATCGACTGGAGGCTCAACATTGACAACCTTTTCATCTCCGATATGGGAAATGAAGATAATCTTTTCAGGACTTAATCTGACCTTGCAACCGTTATAGATGCTACCACTATACTTTGACTCCACGCGCCAACCGGAGATTGTGGCAGACGCCCGCTTCCCAGGGATACGAACGCAGGCAAGGTGTTGAACCCCGAGACCAAGCAATAACCGTCCGACAGCAGGCAGATAGCCCTCTATACCAGGACGCAGAACATAACGGATAATGTAGACCTGTTCGGTTGGAACGGGATCAAAGGAGATAAGCTGGCTGGAGATAACCCTGACGTTGGAAAGAGGTGGGTCACTGAGGATACCTCCCTCTCTCGCACACGGAAAAGGGAGAGGAAGTGAGTACTGACCATCACGGAGGACTGCCTGAAACGAGAAGTACGTCCCATAGATGTTGTCCAGCTCGTCGACGGAACGGATGAGTACTGGTGTGGAGTCAGGTCCGTCGTGAGCTGCTCCAAAAAGATATACCACTGAAACAGAGCTGGATAACCCACGGACTATCCAATCTGGTGTACCTGTGACATCCCATCGGAACACCTACACCACCGCCGTTAGCTGATAGGAGTGCTGGGATGGGATGGTCAACTGCTGAGACCATCCAAAATCAGGTACCGATACGGTGCAGAGCATCCCAACCGGAACCATACCAAACAGGGATACTCCGGAACTGTCCGTGCTAACGGAAATAGACACTGATGGTCTCCATACAGTGTTCGAAGATACACCTGGAACGGAAACCACAGATAGCACAACGGAACGGTTCGGTAGCGGCGAGCGATACTGGTCTACAAGGCGGGTGGAGAACAGACAGATGGAGTGCTCCAGTGTGTCTACCCTTGCAGAGCCTCTGACTGTGATCTCCATGTTACCAGATACAGAGAAGGACTCGACAGGAAAGAATACTTCAGAGGTAGAGTACGGATAGACAGAGTAGGAACCGTCAATAAGAGAGATTGCCTTCCTGCCTGATCCATCAGTAATTAGCAGGCCGCGACGGTTATCTGCAGACTGAAGAACAAACAAGGTGTTTGGAACTGGACTGCCCTGTCCGTCTACGAAGCGAAGAACCACCTGGTGTGGGCCCTCGATGAGGCTTGCTCCCTGCCCAGCCATGGAGACCAGAGTATCAAGGTAATACCCGAACGAACCAACCGGACGATTGACGGCTAGCCGCATCCGGTTCCAAACCTCGTCTGCCAGACCAGCCCCAAGAAGAGACAGCGTCCTGTTGGAATACTGCCAGACAGCCTCCGCTATCTCTTGTGCGGATGCTGCAGCCTGTCCAGCCGAGCCGTACCATGTTCCAAACCATGCCACGTCGGTTCACCACGTTGTTATCCGTTTCTGTTGATAATAGTTCTGTTTCCGTTATCGTCGACGGTTCCAGTAATACGTCCTGTAGTATCGTTCGGAGCGTGGTAGGTATATGTGTTTCCGCTCCTTACGGCTTTTCCAAACAGCACGGCACCAGCATATCGCATCCACTGAAGGAAGTTGTGTCCTGACTCAATGGTGTAGGAGAAGACAGCTGCTGCGATATCGGTGACGAGTGTGCCAAACGACGTGAGTGTTCTGGAACCAGCTGACCATACGGAAGAAGCGATGTTCCCTCGTTCCGTACTCGTCAACTCGTACCCGGTTTTATCTGCATTGACAACAGTACGAGCATGAATATTCCCGCTGGTAAAGCTCATCTGATCTGTTTTCGTCTTTACGGAAGCGATACTGCTGTTATCTGGAGGGGTATAAGCAGAGGAAGCCAATCTGCTGGAAATGAGGGCGTCCAGGTTGGCGATTGCTCTGCGGAGCGCATCCCCTGTGGTGTTCGCACCTGGATTCGATGGGACAGACTGACTCATATCAACCATTACTGGTGTTGAGATGAACACTCCCCCAGATTCATCTGTGGCAAGTTTATAATTAGGGTTGTAAAGCACCTGTGCTCCAGGCGATAGTCCTGTGGCGTAGGCATGTACCAGAGACCTGGCCCTGTTGTTGGAGTCCACCACCAAAGGAGAACTATCTGATGAGACGATATCTGTAGTAATTATCGTGAAGCTCTGGCAGCGCACTCCGGTTGTTGTGCTTTGGGGAACCACCAGGACGCTTGTCGCGTTCATTTCAGTTGCGGTCAGGAGGATTTCATACAGTCCTGGTGCCTGGCTGGAGCTGACCTCCGTTGGTGCGTTCGTAGCAACAGAAAGGCTGCCGCTATCTCTCTTCAGACGAACGACGATATTGGAGGCATCACCAGTGCGTGGAGTCCCGTCGGAGTTCCACGCCATGAAGTGCACCCGATGTTCCCTTCCACGTATGATGGCCATTGCGGTTCACCTGCTTCAGGTAGGTCTTTAGAGTAGTGGACCTCTCTTTTCCAGTGGGAGGAACTTATTGATAACTATCATGTGGTCTTTTGTGAAAGCGGAGATATCTCCGTTAGCAAGGAAGAGCACACATCCTTCCCACGCTTTCAGGAAGTCAAAGATATCAGCCCACTGTTGGGGGGTTCCGTTCGTATAGACGCTGTTATCACCCTGTTGCACAGGTTTGGCGAGTTGTTCGACATCGTATTGTGTGAGGACCTGGAAGAGTCTGTGGATAAGTCTCATTCCGTCGACAAGGTTGGCGCTGGTGGTCCTTATGAGGTGTAGGACCTCATTGATGTTCGGCATTTCATCCATCTGAATCACTCCTGGGTTTATTAAGTAATGACGGTATGTGTGGGTAGTATGATTCCTCCGCCGCCTCCGCCACCAGAGAATTCAATCGGATTCGTCGGATTGAGCTTCAGCAGAAACAGGCTCAATCGCCGGGAAGAAATCTCGCTCGTGCCCTCCAGATAGCGCCAGCTGGCGAACCAGCTCGGGAGCACCGTGGTATCCACATCCGACCGGACCAGGCTCACGCTTCCCCCAGTATCCACATGCTCGAACCGGCATCGGTAGGAGCCTGCGCTGAGCGCTATCGGCTCCGGGAAATGCAGGGTGGCAATGGCTGTTGCCGTGGGATGAATTGGCTCTGTTGTGCCGAGCGACTGCCCGCCGGAATCCAGCAGCCGAGCGATGAGCCCGCTGGTCGATGCCGCGACCATCACCACCACCCCAACCACATTCCATGTCTGTCCGGAAGGTACATCGAAGCCGATGGCCGGCGAAGAGGTAGTAGCTACGTTACCGTTTGTCAGCGTAAACAGCGCCCGCTCATCCCAGCCGGAGCTCTGATACTGAATCTGCAGATTGATATTCCCTGCATGCGCTGTCCACGTGCTGCCGCCGTCCGTGCTGGTCAGCGCGCCCTCGCCATCGCGCGCCGAACTCCAGACCAGCCCTGCAGTGCCATCCAGTCCCCGCAGCAGCGTGAAGTTATTCGTGCCCGGCGCGGCATCCGTATTCCGAATGATGATGAAATAGAACTTCCCCCGCTCCAGCGTGGTGTTCCAGCCGGTCACGCTTATGGCCAGCCGCCCAGTGCTGCCCACTGAGACCTCCACACTCTCCAGCGCGGAGCCGGTGGGCAGGCCGTCGCGCGCCGATGCCCAGAGCTCTGCGCGAAGCGTACCGCCAGTACCAGCGCGATCGAACACGCTCACTGCCAGCGAGGAGAGCTTCTCGTTGCGCCGGGCCACGAAGCGCCAGGCAAGCCGCACGCCTGATGCATTGAATGCTGTGGTGCCTATACCGAGCGAGCTCGTCGCCAGCACATACCCACTATACCAGCTGGGATTATGCATCTATCTGAGCCTCCCGCATCTCTATATGTGGTAAATCCTTCATCTTCCAGTCCCCGCCCCATATAAGCCCGACCGCCTTGGCCGCAGCCCCATACGATTCCCACCAGGCTTCTGGAGCCCGCCAGGAAACCTTCCCGGAAATCAACCACGCACAGTCCATGGCCAACCCACGCCCGTGCTTCTGTGGGTTTACCAGGTGCGTGACGACGGGCTTGTCCTGGGTAGCCCCAGCTCTCCTGTATGCTGCAATCTCCTGCTCCGTGAATCCTGCGCCACGGAGCCGTTCATCGCTCCTGCCCTGGGCATAGAGCATTCGCTGCCGCCCGCGTGAGCGATATACCTCTACTACAATAACAGGTAGCCCGCGCAGGCGCACGGTAGCAAGCACCTGCTTCGCCAGCTGCCGGAAGGCTGGGTTCACCCGCTCATCATCCAGGAGGTGATCGTTCCTGGTGCAAGCCTTTAGGTCAGAATTAACAGAACGGGACATCACAAATCACTACCTTATACGGAACTGGTAGATTACCACAGCTTGGGAACCTGCAGGTACTGAGGTTACTGTTAAATCGATGTTCCTCCCATCCGAGGGGTCAGGCTGTACCTGCCCGTTCAGCCTCAGGCTACCCTGCACAAGCGTCGCCTGCTGGGGAATGGTGTGCTGGATGCGCACATTCCGTGCCTCACCTGCGCCCACATTCGTCGCCGTAATGGTCACCGTCACCACATCCAGCGGCTTCGGGTTGCTCTTATCTGCCTGAATAGTTATCTGAACATCCGGGTTCTGCGGACCATGTTCAGTAGAAACCATAATTGCAGCGTCACCGGGACCCAGAGCAATCTGAGTTACAGGAGGTCCCAACGTCCCATCAAAGTTAACCAATCGATAGGTGCCAGGAAGGTCCACCGTGGTCGGTCCTTGTACAAAAACCTCCCCATACCTGGACACACGAATCAATACGATTCCCTTCGTATACTCCCGTGCGTAGACAGCCTCATCCCACCACTGTTGATTGGGGTTTACCTTGTGAAGACCCTTTATCACGTAGGTGTAGGTCGGAAGTATAGGCATCGTCTCTGGCAAGCCGCCACCAAACGGATTCATGATCGTTGTGGAGAACGTATCCCCCAGAACACCGTCCAGAATGTACCCCCATCTATCTCTTACGTATGGATCAATGTACTTCATCGGTTCACGGTTGCCCTGTGGAGGTGTTGTCTTCGGAACCCCAATATCCACTTTCAACATCGCCGTCGGCTGATAGGCGATATTCTGCGGAACGCCAGCCTTGTAGTAGGGAAGCCACCCAGGAGCGGTTGTGGTATTGAAGCTTCCATAATAGAAAGTCTTGTTCCATACGGTCAGATACGTATACCCGGGATGCTGGAACAGGTAGTATTGAGCCAGCACGTTCACCTGCCCCTTTTCCCACTCTGCCTGGATGGGATGCTGTGTGGGACTTAGTTTCAGGTGTCCAATCACCGCAGAAACCGTTCCTTGTGCAGCTGCTACCGAATAATACCAGCGACGCCCCATACCAATTGCGTATCCAGCGAAGCTGGGAGGATAGTTGAAGGTATCCTCACACAGATACCATCCCAGCGCAGTGGCGCGGCGCCACTGGTAGTAGTTCCTGAAAGGATTTTTGTTGGACATATTGCCACCTATCCATTGGGAACCCGACTGGTTGCGTATAGCCAGTGCCAGGTTCCGAAAGGACTCGGTAAACCGGTTTATCGCCTCATTGCTGTTTACGTGAGCACCATTGTACTCCGCAATGGAACCACCACTTAGTGTCGATGGCCCGAGGTCCAGACCGCTAAAGAAATTGTCGAAGTAAAAACCCTTGATCCCAGTGCGTGTAAACACCCGCTGGTAATACATCACTGTTGCCTGAACATAAGATGTGTGCTCCATGTTCATTGTATCAAAGAAGTACCCCATGTCGTTCCACAGCCATCCAATACGAGACTGGTGTCTAAGCCGAGCAGTCGCGTTTGGGTTTACCAGATTCTGAAACTCGGAATCGTCTACCCAGCCATCTCCGTTCCGGTCGTTGCGCGAGTCCCAACCGCGAATGACCGCCACACGCCGGTATATCTCATACTGAGAGGTGCTGTCGGGAACCACATCCCAGGCTTGACTCACCGTTGCCGTGCGCGACGAACCGGTATACGCGCTGATTTGTCGTCGTTGCCCAGCCCCAGTACCAGAAGCGATCTTGATGAACATGTTTTTGTAGGCATCATTCGAGCTGCTTGCCGACGACGCCAACACAATAGTGTTGCTCCCGCCGGACTGCGCCGTACCCTGATGCACAGGGTTCACATATCCCTCGCCACTTCCGTAGTAGATGTAAGGTTCTACTCGGATCAACGACCGACTATTAATTATCGGGCGCTGTGTGTAACCCCAGGCACGAATGCGAATCAGGTATCTGACTTCTGTGCAGTCAGTCACAGGATCAATTGGA